>Ga0209395_1000357_pt1 | contig 67897 bp, 58 predicted proteins | sample GOMGulsemesocosm_3_FD_184635 | JGI IMG/M metagenome (GOLD analysis project Ga0209395, IMG submission 184635) | Methane-oxidizing microbial communities from mesocosms in the Gulf of Mexico - GOM9D Gulf of Mexico (SPAdes) (version 2) | ecosystem: Environmental > Aquatic > Marine > Cold seeps...
TTATTTCTTTTTCTTTACTGCTTTTGCATTGGGCAAATCAGTAATTGAACCTTCAAATATTTCAGCCGCTAAGCCTATTGATTCGTTTAACGTTGGATGAGCATGAACCGTTAAAGCAACATCTTCAGCATCTGCACCCATTTCAACGGCTAAACAGATTTCACCAAGCATTTCACCAGCATTAATACCAACAATAGCACCACCAAGAACACGACCCGTTTCTTTTTCAAAGATCATCTTAGTTTTACCTTCAGTACGTGCTGAAGCGATTGCACGACCAGAAGCAGCCCATGGGAAGTTAGCAACTTCTATGTTTAAACCTTCTTCTTTTGCTTCACGCTCAGTGATACCAACCCAAGCCATCTCTGGATCAGTGTAAGCGATTGAAGGGATACAACGTGGGTCAAACTCATGCTTTTTACCAGAGATAACTTCAGCAGCACAATGTGCTTCATGTACCGCTTTATGAGCAAGCATAGGTTGACCAACAACATCACCGATAGCGAAGATGTTTGCTACGTTAGTACGCATTTCCTTAGAAACGTTAATGAAACCACGTTCATCAACATTTACGCCAGCTTTATCAGCAGCAACTAAGTGACCATTTGGCTTACGGCCAACAGCAACTAAAATCTTGTCGTAACGTACTGGTTCTGCAGGTGCTTTTTTACCTTCAAAAGTAACATATAAACCGTCATCTTTTGCTTCAACGCCAACAACTTTAGTAGACAACATAATGTTGAATTTTTTCTTGTTGTAGTTAGTGTAAATTTTAACAATGTCTTTATCAGCCGCTGGTACTAATTGGTCAGCAAACTCAACAACAGAAACATTAGAACCTAATGCGCTGTATACCGTGCCCATTTCTAAACCGATAATACCGCCACCAAGTACTAACATTTCACCTGGAACGTCTTTAAGTTCTAACGCGCCCGTTGAGTCAATTACACGAGGATCATCATTCGGGATAAACGGTAGATCGATAACTGAAGAACCACAAGCAATGATAGCGTTATCAAAGGTAATCGTCGTTTTTCCGTCATTGCCTTCAACTTCTAATGTTTTATCAGAAGTAAATTTACCAAAACCAGTAACAGTTTTCACTTTACGTGCTTTAGACATTCCGCCTAAACCACCGGTTAATTGACCAATTACGCTATCTTTCCAATCGCGAATTTTATCTAAATCAATTTGAGGAGCACCAAAAGTAACACCATGAGAAGCCATTGCTGCAGCGTCATCAATTACTTTAGCTACATGTAATAATGCTTTTGAAGGAATACAACCTACGTTTAAACAAACACCGCCTAATGTTGCACGGCTTTCTACTAATACTACGTCTAGACCTAAGTCAGCTGCACGGAATGCTGCTGAATAACCACCAGGGCCTGCACCTAAAACCACTACTTGAGTTTTAATTTCGTTACTCATGCTTACCTCAAATTAACTTGTTGTTTTGTGTTTTGTCGCTTTACCAATATTGGCAGCAACAAATATAAATTCATTATTGATTTTCTGGACGGAATTTTACTCAAACTCACACCAAAGCGCCATCTTTAATCACGTCTTCTTTGACCAAAGTTGTAAAAAGTGAACAGCAAGTTTGCACTGCCACTTTTTACAGGTTTATCAATTATAGTATTAACTGACGAATATCAGACATTACACTTGCTAAATGCACAGTAAATCGTGCAGCTAGAGCACCGTCAATAACACGATGGTCGTACGACATTGATAATGGCAACATAAGCTTAGGCTCAAAATCTTTACCGTTCCACTTAGGTTTCATTTCAGACTTAGAGACACCTAAAATGGCAACTTCAGGAGCATTAACGATTGGTGTAAATGCTGTACCACCGATACCACCAAGGCTTGAAATAGTAAAACAACCGCCTTGCATATCAGCAGCTTTTAATTTGCCATCACGTGCTTTCATACTAATTTCTAAAAGCTCACGAGATAATTGATGAATTCCCTTTTGATCAACATCACGCACTACCGGTACAACTAATCCGTTCGGTGTATCAACTGCAACACCAATGTGTATGTACTTTTTCAAAATTAAGCTTTCACCGTCTTCACTCAAGCTTGAGTTAAACGTTGGAAATTCACGTAATGCATCAGCAGCAGCTTTCAAAATAAACACTAAAGGAGTAATTTTAAAGCCAAGCTTTTTCTTTTCACAAATTACATTTTGCTCTTTGCGGAACGCTTCAACATTAGTAATATCGGCTTCGTCAAATTGGGTAACATGTGGAATAGTCACCCAATTGCGATGCAAAAATGGACCTGATATTTTCTGAATTCTGGTCAACGCTTTCGTTTCAATTTCACCAAACTTAGAAAAATCAATCGCTTTAGCACTAACAACTTGTAAACCACCTTCGCCAGCTGCAACAGAGCTACCGGCATTGGCTTTCGGTCGTGAAAGCTCATATTTCACATAAGACTGTACGTCTTCTTTTAAAATACGGCCTTTATTACCAGTGCCTTTAACTAAGGTTAAATCAACACCGTATTCACGCGCAGTGCGGCGAATCGACGGGGAAGTATAAATACTACCCGATGACTTTACTTTACCAGCTTGCGGATGATGCGGTACAGGTGCAGCTTTAACTTTAGCAACCTGAGCAACTTTAGGTGCTTCTACTGCTTTCTCAACAACAGGTTGGGCAACAGTTTCAACTGGCGCGCCACTTGATGTTTCAAGCTTAATAACTAATGAACCTTGCTTAACTTTGTCACCAACACTAATAAATACTTCTTTAACGGTACCTGCATGTGAAGAAGGCACATCCATCGTTGCTTTATCAGTTTCTAAGGTGATCAAGCCGTCTTCAACTTCAATCACATCACCGACATTAATTAAAACATCTATAATTTCAACTTCACCGTCTTCTCCGATATCAGGAACCGCTACTTCTATTATTTCACTTTCAGTAGCTGGTGTAGCAACGGGTGCTGGAGCAGCTTCAACGGGAGCCGCTTCTACTTCAGGGGTTGTTTCAACGATAGGTGTTGCAACTTCTGCTGGAGCTGCACTTGCTGAAGTCATTTCAGCAATAAGGTCGCCTTCTTTGATTTTATCGCCAACATTGACCAATAAAGCCGTTAATGTACCGGCAAAAGGTGCAGGGATATCCATTGAGGCTTTATCTGTTTCAACGGTTAAAATCCCTTCGTCTGCCTCAAGTGAATCACCCACAGCAAAACATATTTCAATAATTTCAACTTCATCGCCACCAACATCAGGGACTAGAATTTTTTGACTATCTGACATAATAATTCTCCGTGCCGCTTATGCGTAAAGTGGGTTAAGTTTTTCAGTATCAATGTCAAAGCGTTTAATCGCTTCACTGACAACTTTTCGTTCAATGTCACCACGGTTTGCTAATTCAAATAATGAAGCAACAACTACGTAAGCCGCATTCACTTCAAAGTGGGTACGTAAATTAGCGCGGCTATCACTACGACCAAAACCGTCAGTGCCTAAACAGCGATATTCTGTATCTATAAATGCACGCACTTGATCAGAATAAGACTTAACGTAATCTGTTGCCGCAATCGCAGGACCATTCTCTTTGGTAATAACCGAAGAAATGTAAGCTTGCTTCTGCTCACTTTCTGGGTGAAGCATATTCCAACGCGTCACATCTTGTCCGTCACGTGCTAGCTCATTGAATGAAGTCACTGAGTACACATCACTAGAAATGCCGTAATCAGCACTTAAAATTTGTGCTGCTTCACGTACTTTTTCTAAAATAGTACCTGAGCCCATTAATTGAACATTGGCTGTCGCTTTCTTAGCAGTCACCGTTTCTAACTTATAAATACCTTTAATGATTTCATCACTAATATCTTTATTGTCAGGCATTGCCGGATGTTTATAGCTTTCATTCATTAACGTTAAGTAGTAGAAAATATTTTCATTATTTTCATACATACGGCGTAAACCATCACGCACAATAACGGCAACTTCATAACCGTAAGTTGGATCATAAGTTACACAGTTAGGAATTAAACCAGCTTGAACATGTGAATGACCATCTTGATGTTGTAAGCCTTCACCGTTTAACGTGGTTCGTCCAGCAGTAGCACCTAATAAGAAACCACGTGCTTGGCTATCGCCTGCTGCCCATGCTAAGTCACCAACACGTTGGAAACCAAACATTGAGTAGTAAATATAGAATGGTATTGTTGTTGCGTTACACGTTGAGTAAGAAGTACCCGCTGCAACCCAAGATGCCATAGCACCTAATTCATTAATACCTTCTTGTAAAACCTGACCTTTTTTATCTTCACGATAATAAGCAACTTGGTCAGCATCTTGAGGGATATATTTTTGACCTTCGTTAGCGTAAATACCTACTTGGCGGAATAAACCTTCCATGCCAAAAGTACGCGCTTCATCAGGAATAATTGGTACGATACGCTTACCGATTTTTTTGTCTTTTAATAAAGCATTCAATACTCGAACAAAGGTCATTGTTGAAGAAACTTCACGATCACCAGAGCCTTTTAAGATAGCGTCAAAAACTTTAAGCGGTGGAATTTCTAGACTTTCTTCAGCTTGTAATCTACGTGCTGGTAAAGAGCCACCTAGATCTTCACGACGTGCTTTTAAGTATTTAAACTCTTCGCTGTCTTCAGGGAATTTGTAGAAAGGTAAGTCTTCAATTTGGTCATCGTTAATAGGCATATTGAAACGATCACGATAATGTTTAATCGACTCAACATCCATTTTCTTAACATTATGAGCAATATTAAGTGCTTCGCCTGAAGCACCTAAACCAAAACCTTTAACAGTTTTTGCTAAAATTACCGTTGGGCGGCCTTTGGTTTCTTGTGCTTTTTTGTAAGCAGCATAAACTTTAACAGGATCATGGCCACCACGGTTTAAGCGGTAAATGTCTTCGTCTGACATATTAGCAACTAGTGCTGCAGTTTCAGGGTATTTATTGAAGAAGTTCTCACGGGTGTATTTACCCCCTTTCGCTTTACAGTTTTGGTATTCACCATCAACTGTTTCTTCCATAAGTTGTAGTAATTTACCAGAAGTATCACGGGCAATAAGTGCATCCCAGTATGAACCCCAAATAACTTTAACTACTTCCCAGCCAGCACCACGGAATGTACCTTCAAGTTCTTGAATAATTTTACCGTTACCACGAACAGGTCCATCAAGGCGCTGCAAGTTACAGTTAATTACAAAACATAAGTTGTCTAAGCCTTCACGAGAAGCTAAACCAATAGCACCTAATGATTCTGGCTCATCTGTTTCACCATCGCCTAAGTAACAATATACGCGTTGCCCTGAACAATCTTTAATGCCACGGTCGGTTAAATACTTAAGGAAACGGGCAGTATAAATAGCTTGTAGTGGACCTAAGCCCATAGAAACAGTTGGAAACTGCCAAAAATCTTTCATCAAATGAGGATGTGGGTAAGACGATAAGCCTTCACCATCACATTCTTGGCGGAAGTTATCCATTTGTGATTCAGTTAATCGACCTTCCATGAAAGCACGAGCATAAATACCTGGAGCAATGTGACCTTGTGAGAAAATAAAATCACCGCCATCTTTTTCAGAGGCCGCTTTAAAGAAGTGATTAAAACCCACATCGTATAACATGGCAGATGAAGCAAAACTACCTATATGGCCGCCTAGCTCTAAATCTTTTTTCGATGCACGAAGTACTAATACTAACGCATTCCAACGAATCGCAGCACGGATACGCGCTTCGATAGTTTGGTTGCCTGGCATGTTAGGCTCTTGCCCTGGAGGAATCGTATTTACATAAGCCGTTTTTGCATCAAATGGTAAATGCGTACCGCTGCGTCGTGCGCGGTCAATTAGCTTTTCTAATATGAAGTGTGCGCGATCTGGACCTTCATTTTCCAAAATAGAATCCATAGATTCTAACCACTCTTGGGTTTCCAATGAGTCTAAATCAATCTTCGGGAGCTCAGACATATTTACATAGTCTCCAATAGTTAGTATTAAAGTTAAAATTGGTGTGCTTAAAGATAGTCAACTTTTGCAGTTTTACATGCTTTGCTTCTCTTTAAAGTAACCTTTAAAGTTATCGTTAAGCGGTTATTTTCTAAATCTTATTTCTTTGCAGCTCAATATAATTAGTATTCACTACGCTGCATTCTGCGCATCGATCTTTCCATGCGGCTATTTTCTTGTGTCATTTTTAGCAAAACTTCTTCGATAAAAGCGAGATGACGATGACTTGCACCCCAAGCCTTTTGTGGCTGTCCGCTAATAATGGCATCTAATAAACGTTTTCTAAATTCAGCCATTTGCGCAAATATATCAGGACGCTTAGCTAAAACGGTTAAATTTTGTTCTATATTATCAATCAGCAAACTCGACATACTGCGTGCTAAGTGTAGAGTTACCGCATTGTGAGAAGCAGCACATATTGCCAAATAAAAATCAAAAATAGCTTCGGCTTCTAAACGTAAGTCATTTTCTAATTGAGAATTACCAATGTTGTCATGCTTTTTCTGTATTTCAGCAAAGTCATTTTCAGTACCTCGCATCGCCGCATAATATGACGACATACCTTCAATACCATGACGAAACTCGAGCAAATCAAATTGTGATTCATTACTTTTCGACATCAAGTCAAATAACGGGTCAGACAACCCCGATAATATTTTGTCGCTGACAAAGGTTCCGCCACCTTGTCGACGATTTACCAAACCTTTAGCTTCTAACTTTTGAATTGCTTCACGCAATGAAGGACGAGAAACATCAAACTGCTTTGCTAACTCTCGTTCCGGTGGTAATTTTTCTCCGGCTTGCAGGCTGCCTTCAAGTATCAATGTTTCTAATTGTCGTAAAATTACATCCGACAACTTTGCCTGTTTAACTGGTTTTTGGATACCTGACAATGTCATAAATAGCAACTCAGCCTGTGGTTCTATTGGCCTCAAGTAAGATAGCAGTAATAAAAACAATAACATTTAAATTACTAAATCGCCCCAAAACCAATAGGTAAATTGGTCTTACCAATCAAAAAAGTGGTGTAAAAGTACCAAAAAAACTAAATTTTGTAAAGAGAAGATAGTTCAGATTGCAGTATTTGCCAAGTACTTTTTTAGAGTTCAAGCTTCAAACAATCGTTTGAATCTATAGTAATATCGCTAGTCATAGGGGGAGTCAGTGAATTTAGTATAGGCTGACGAACACTCTATCTAGTGTGTTCGTCATGATTATAGATGAGCAAATATGTCAAACAATTATACTTTTAGGTTTGCCAAATCTGCTTCGAATTTAGCTAAATTGGAATCTAATGCTTCTGAAGCCAGCTGTACCGCTTGGGTATAACTTTTGCGGGCCAACTTAATATTTCCCGTAGCTTCGTAAACCTTGCCCATCCCCTGATGTAATAGCGCAGTGTCTGGATATTTGGCAATAGCCTTTGCAAAGTACTGTTTAGCCATTTTAAGATTTCCATGCTTTAAATAGAATCGGCCAAAGTTGTTTTGCCAGAAAACAGAATCATAACGCTTAGTTGTCAATACGTCTGCGAATACCGTCATAAATCGCTCAAAATATTTATAATTATCACGCTTCCAAGCAAGCCAAATTAAATTATTCTTTGTACTATCGGAAATACCCGTAGGTAGACTAAAGCGAGTTCCTCTGTTAACAAAATATTCTTCTAAATACTCCATGCCACCAAGCTTTATATATTCATCAATGCTGCTAAAAGACAACATCGGAAAATTATGATAGTAATACTTTAGCCCATGATACATAGCAACATAGGGTAACGTTTGGTGCAATTCATCATTAAATTGTTGATACTGCCAATTAAGATTCTTAACGTCTATTTCGGTGAGTTGCTGAGACAATTCATCACTGAATTTAATGGTAAATATATCCTTTATTGAATTCGCTATATAAAGGTACTTTTTATTTTCCATCTTTAATTGGCTAAAGTCGTTAATCAGCTGATCAGAAACTTTACCGCCATTGGTAGCGATCACACCATCAAACAACTGCTCTTCTTGAAAAACAGTAAAGCTAGCGAAAAACGCTCCCATTTCCCAACCAAAGAGTAACCGTTCTTGAGATGTTCTGAACTTTCCATCAATAAAGGGCAGCACTTCATCAGCTAAGTACTGTTGAAACTTTTCTTGCTCGCTAAGCACTTTGTTTCGTCGAGGATAGCTATCGACAATACCTACTACAATCATTTCAGGAAAAATTCGAGGAGCTTTCAATGATTGCTGAATAGCGACTGCATTTGTAAAAAATCGTTGACCATCGACAACATATAAAACCGGATATTCTTTTGTAGATTGATGATAATCAGTCGGCAAATAAACTTTAATACTGCGGTCTTGATTAAGTACTTTTGACGGTAAGGTAAATATTTTACCCAATGTATTTTGAGTGCTTTCTTGAGTATTGGCGAATGCAATTGATTGCATTGACAATATCAATAACATCAACAAACTCACAGCCTTTTTAACAACGTCCATCTTGTTTCCTTTTTAATAAATCACTAATAACTAATTTGTAATAAGTTAGTATTTAACTTTGAATGGCTAATTTGAACGTTTATAGATATTAATACTTGAATTAGAGCTGAAAAATAGCTGATTTTAATCTGAAAACAACTAAATCAAACACTTACAAATACAACTTAAACTAATAAACGGCATTAGTGAGTCTATTTCTTGTTGCGAATTTCAGTGAATATTTTCATACAGCTTCTCTGATATGAGTAGAACATGAGAAAAGATAGAAATGACCAGTGATTAAGCAATTCAATAATATTACGAACTTGTAACTACTGTTGAAGTAAATCTCGAATTTTTGAATAATGCGTACGCCCTAAAGGTACTATCACTCCATTATTAAGTGTTAATTCATAGCGAGTGCCTGGATATTTCTTCAATTCAGCCAAACAATGCATATTTACAATATATGACTTATGAACTCGCTGAAAATGATTGGGCAATATTAGTGATAATTGCTCTAAGGATTTATCATGGAGCTCTTTAATATCACCTTTTAAGTTTATCTGGGAGTAGTTCCCTTCGGTCTTAATATACTCAATATTTCGGCTTTCCAGCAGTTCAATTTTTCCATATTTTTTAACCGACAAATACATGCATTGTTTATGGTCATGCTTATTCGCAAAATAACCTAAAGCTTTTTGTAAGCGACTTAGGTTGAATGGTTTTCCTATAAAGTCTAAAACACCATATTCAAATGCTTCTATAGCTCTATCGGTATTCGCCGACACGATTATTGTTTGAAAACTCTTCGCTAAATAGTTTTTTAAGATATTAAATCCATCTTGACCATTTAAATTAAGATCTAGAAATAACAAATCAATGCTGTGTTCATCAATATAGTCTTCTGCACTATCAATTGTTTCAAAATGTTCTATCGAAACTATTTGTTCGGGCAATGCTTTTTTTATGAGCTTTATTAACCTTAAAGCGACAACGGTTTCATCTTCAACAATAACGATATTCATCGCTAAACCTCTTTATCTGAAGTAAAAGCGAGAGTAGTGATCCATTCTGATTTGGCTTCTTGTTCTTTAAATTCCCACCTTTTTCCAAAGCTCTCTACTAACCTTGAAGTAATATATCTCGAGCCGAGTTTAGTCTCTAACGGTTTGTGCTTAGAGCGACTACCTAAAGGCGTTTTAAGTTGATACACCCATTTAGCGCCGAACTTTCTTTGCTGCAATTTAAAAATAACTCTCGAAGTTGAATAAGTATTATGAGAAAAAACATTTTCAATCAGCGTATGAAGAATTGCTGGTGGAATTTTCGCGGTGAAATCTTCGACCTCATATTGAAGCTCGTATTGAGTGTTTTTTCTATAACTCATAATCTTCAAATGAGATTGACACAATTCAATCTCTTGGCTAATAGGAATTAATTTTTTTGAATAAATAGTATTCATTACCCGAAACTCATCGGCAAGAGCATCAATAAAATCAATCGCTTTTTCTGCATCTTCTTCTATCCAATATTCGATAGAAGTCAGTGTATTTAAGATAAAATGCGGTTGAATATTCTTTTTCAATAAACTGATTTCTAGTTGCGATGAATTAGCTATTGCGCTGTCTCTTTCAGAGCGAGTGATTTTCATATGCAGTGTCAATGAGAAAAGTGTCGTTAATATCAGTACGGCAAATGAGGGGAAAAATAATTTATCTTGAAAGTCGTTTGGCAATAACAACATGGTTATTACAACAGGAGTAACACCAATAAGACTTAATAGAGCACCATTATATTTTTTAATTAGCGCGATACAGGCAATGACTAATGAGGAAATAAAGGAGATCATAAACATCACTTTACTAGAGAAATCGTAACTGTCGTTAACAATAAAAATACTCACTAATATTGTAATAAAGAGAATATCGACTATTTTATGACAGCGCATATTTAACCGAGTAAGGAAGAAGCTTGGCAACAGAACAGCGATAAAAAAAGTAAGGCCACTTATCCAACGTAACCTCGTTAAATGCCAATCATAGCTATAGATAATCAAAGATTTAATCGTCTCTGCTATAAGCAAACCGGCAACAGAAAAACATAAAATGCCAAATAACAGAAACGCTTTTTCTTTGCTGTACAGAAAATAAAGCTGTAGGTAATAAATGGCAATGAGCACTAAACCACCAAGTAATACTATTGGAATAATAGCCTCGATATAGCCATTGTTTAGTAACTTTTCATACTGGCCAAACTGCATATAAAAATTACGTGTTCTTAATTCTTCAGAAGAATGGTACGAAGAAACCCGCAAGCTAATGATATGCTCACCATTGGTGAATAACTCTTTTGGAATAGCACTTATTTTGTAAATTGGTCCGGGTATTTCAGTTGTTGAGTCCATCCCTACAATGCCACTCTTACCAATAAATACACCATCCCAATATAATTCATAAGAGCCTGCAACGGTTGTGAATACTCCCATCGAGCTAGTTAATGATGTATTCGTTTCTTGGTTTACCCGAATATGGCTTCTGATCCAGTAATTAGCCTGAGACTCAGGTAAGCCACCTTTTACAGCTGACCAGCCATGCTCATCATGCGACGGCAATCTCCAATTCATATTGTCGCCAATTTTAAATAGATTATGTTCAATAGATACATTGTTGGCCGCATTTGCTGGGACTGACGATAGACAGCTAATCGCTATAACACAAAATAACAAACGGACTAGCAAACTAAGTTTTCGTGCTGGCATTGGCATTTATACTTCAATTGATCTTATGACTTATATCATAGCAAAGATTCATTATGAGCAAATAGTCGTTGGTCACTAGCCATGAGCATTTGGTCATAAAATTTCTCGAACCACCCATTCATTCTTTATTATCAAGCCTCATTGGCTTAAAACATTTTAAATACCTTTAGGAGAAAACGACTTATGAAATACGCATTGGCTATTTTACTGACATCTATAACATTGATGACACTTCCAACTATGGCTAAAACTACTTTAGTACAACAAGTCAAAAGCACATTATTCGATGCAGATTATTATCCGGGTGGTGATCCCAAAAAGCACGGCATCATTATTCTTAATGGCTCTGGTGGTACAAAATGGACCAGCATGGCTCAACGTCTGGCACACCATGGGCACTCAGTACTTGCGCTTTCATATTTTAATCGCGGTACTCATAATGGCATTGTTCCAGATTCTCTAGAAATGATCCCCTTGGAGTATTTTGATGCACCTAAAGCTTGGTTAAAAAAGCAAAAAGAGACCAGTAACGACGGCATTATTCTAATCGGTCTTTCAAAGGGAGCAGAACTAGCACTTGTTCTATCAGAGCATGACAGTGATTACTCTGCCGTTATCGGGCTTTCACCTAGCACCGTTGTTTGGGCAGGTATCCCCAAAAAAATGTCTACCATTATGTCTGCGCCTTCAAGCTGGAGTTATAAAGGCAAAGGGTTACCTTTTGTCCCGTATGTAACCATGTCTAACTTGCTAAAAACGGGATTAAAAGATAAAACATCTGATCGTCATATTGCTTCGATTGCCGCTTACGACAACGTTGAAAAAGCGTTAATTAAAGTCGAACAAATAGACTCTCCCATTTTAGTGATATCTGGCGGTCGTGATGATATGTGGCCTGCAAATGAAATGGCTGCCAACATTTGTAAACGCGCTAATTTGAATAAAAAGATAGAAAATTGCACACATGTCAATTATGAAAATGCCTCACATGTATTAGGGTTAACAAGTCAGTTTGACAAGAATAATTCTTTAAGTGGAGATGCCGACCTTGCTTTCAATGAAATGCTCACCTTCCTAAATAAAGTAAATCAATAAATAGTACCGCCTTATGCACCTAATAGGCGGTAATATCATCTCTTATGCCAATTTAATAGTTACTCACCAGCACGCCTAATTCTGACCACCAACGTTGTTGGTCTATGGCATGTTCACGAAGCAGAGTTAACTCATCTTTTGATAACATGTGACCACTTTTAATGATGGCATCTGGGTTTTTAAGCAAACCAAGCTCTTTTGTTGGGTCGTTTTTAGTTAGTATAAAATCAGCTTTGAAACCAACCTTTATTTGCCCTATTTCCTCGTTTTTTCCAAGTGCCTTGGCTGGTAAAATAGTTGCAGAGCGTAAAACTGAAAATGTGCTCAAGCCTGACTTTTTAAGTAATCTAAGTTCATTATGTGTTGCTAAACCGTGTGGAGATAACAACACACCAGCATCAGACCCAACTAAGATTGGAATATTGTTTTCTGCTAATTCATTCGTTATTTGTAACAAAAAATCAAACGTTTTCTGGTTGTGAGCCGACATGTTAGCGCTGCTTTTTAACCATCTTTCTACTTGGTTACTCTTTTCTTCCCACCTTATGATTGGAGAAATATAATCCACAGGTAAATCATCAATAAAGTGCTGTTTATCTTTACTTATTTGAGCTAATTGCCAAAAAATATTTAGGGTTGGAGTGACAGGCGTTTCAGTTTTAGACAAATTATCTATCGCTTGTTTTAATTTTTTCTCATCAAAGGTGTAATTTAATGGTCCCTGATAAATATCCTCAACATGCTCAAAAGATTGAAACCCCTTAAGGTCTTTCCATTGCATACCATCTACAGGATGTGGACCATGTTTAGCGATGGGTATTGAACGTTTTTTAGATTCATCGATAATCGCTAACATACTTTCCTTCGAAAGGGAGCCGTATGCTTTAATGAGATCATAGCCCTCGCTTTTAGCTTTTTTAACCAACGCTCTTGCCTCTTCCTCTGAATTTGCAGTCCAAGTTAATGTTTGGTCGTCACCTGAACGAATAATAGGACTGCTTATGGTCATATCACTTGCCAGCCAGTTTCCTGCACGTTGTTCGTTTCGCCATTTTAGATGTTGATCAACACCATTCATTACTCTTACATGAGTAACCCCATGGCTAAGTGATAATTCGAAAGCACTCTTATCATATGCATGAACATGCATATCAATGAGCCCCGGTGTTAAAAAGCCACCTTTTGCATCTTTAATGTTCACCGAATCATTTGCATAGAAAGAGTGGGCAGGACGAATTGCGGTGATAATGCCCTCGTGAACAATGACTTGTTGATGAGGTAAAATGGTCTCATTTTCTACATCGACAATATTGACATTATCGATGATTAAACTTGCTTCCCCCTCTTCTGGTAAAGTAATTTTTTGTTCAATATGGCCACAAGCAGAAACGAGTAATGCTGAGCAGACGATAACTGTTTGAGTAATATTGTGAGTGAATTGTAAGGGTAATTTCATAATTTGAATCCAGCTGGAAGTATTGTAAAGTGATGCTAGATTACTGTTTAATAATGAGACTCTGCGCTCAGTATCTTGATCCTATACCCGTGTTCATTGGAAATTCGTGATTTTTAACATGATTAAAAACCTTAGCGACTAGGTGCATGATTGATTTCTATAGTGATGTCGATGATTAGGGCAACGCAGGAGCAGTTGCCGAGTAATCGCTGGTGATTACGACTCAATGCAGCGATGTAGATGAGTTTTTTAAACGGATACAAACGTGCAGTTTTAATGATTACGGGTATTGATTTTTAAACTCATGATGTTGCTCTGTTGAAATCGTCAATAATTTAAATTGCCAATCCATTTCGATACTCGGCAGGCGTCATTGAGTACTGGCGTTTAAAAGCCTGATTAAACGTCGACTTAGAGTTAAAGCCAGCGTTTATTGCCAAGTCCAAAAAAGAATCATCGCCACCTTTTTCTATTTGTTGAACTACATCGACTAATCGTAATTGATTGATGTAATCATTAAAATTCTTTTGAGCGACAATATTAATTGCTCGTGAAATATCTCTTGATTGCAGGCCACTGAGTTCTGACAAATTGTTGAGTGTTAATCTAGGCGTTTTGTACCATTGTTTTATGTGGATTTCATTGGCTAGGTATTCGAAGATTTTCTGGAAGTGTGCAGTGTCATCTATTGCTTCTGAATTATTTTGACCAGACTCTGAAACAGCAGTATATTCTGAAATATCACCTTTTTTCTCAGTAAGTAGTGAAGAGAAAGCCTCTTTTTTATGTATCAGTTGGTAAATAAATAACCCAATAAAAAACAAGCTTATTGAAGTACTTATACCTTGCCCAACTAAATTAACCGTATGACTGATCAGGGGCTGCATATTTAATCTGACTAAATTCAACATACTAACAAACGTCATGATTGAAAGTGACCAAACCATCCAATTCATTGACAGTTCATAGGAGTCAGATCGCTGCTTTACAATCTCTTTTTGAAAGGTAAACAACTTATTCAAAGATAAAACAGCATAAATCAGTCGCCATAAAGTACCTACAGCAATCACTATTTCAGGGTAGAAGGTAAAAGGTAGTGCGATTAACATAGGAAGAAAATGCCATGCACTTGACCAACCAATTTTATCCCCTAAAATTTCCGCAATAGCGAGATATATTGCAGGGCCAAACCCAATAATAAATATCGGGGTTACCAAATATAATTCTCTGGTAATATTCAGTTCTTCAAGAAGGTTGAAAGTAGCAGAAACAACAACTAATAGGAGTAATAAGCATATTTGTCTATAATGCCGATAAGATTGTAAAATCAGAATGCCCATTAGGCTTATTGTGATCAGACTTATTTGCAGGAAATTGACCAAACTGATTGTAAACATTTAGGCTTATCTTAGAGTTTCAAACGTGCATATTATCATTATTACATATGCCTTTACGATAGAACATCATGCTTCTTAAAAAAGCGAATTATCAAGCATATGAAAAAATAAATCCCATCGTTAGTGTTTAGCTACCACTCTCATCAATTTCTAATTGCAGCTTTTCTAATTCAGCTAATACTTTGATAAATTTAAGTCCAAACCTTGTTACTTGATATTCAACACGAGGTGGGATTTCATTAAACGTTTCCCGTTCAAGAATGCCAAACTCTATATTGCGTTTTAAACATGAATTTAACACCTTAGTGGTTAATCCTTCTACACTTCTGACCATTTCACCGGGTCGATTTATATCATTATTTAGTAAATTATATACAGTGAGCGACCATTTACAGCCCACAATAGTTTCTACCATACGAGCTGATTTTTCAGGTGATGATTTTCTTGTAAATTTAATTGTCTTATTATTCATAAAGATGTACCTAAAAGTACCTAGTGAACCCTTTTGTACGTAGTTGGACTCGTATTTAATAAAGGATATTATAATGCCATCAATAGCTACTGTTATGTAGCCTTATTCTCTCTATTAAAGGCGTTAAGGTAAAACAATGCTCAACATGAACTTTGCTGAAAAAGTATTCATTAACACACCATTACAAACTTGGGTTGCTAGCCCACATAAGGGAGTTTGGCGTAAACCTTTGGTTAGAGAAGATGCTGAAAGAGGCCATGCTACAAGCATCGTCAAATTTGACCCAGGTGCTAGCTTCAATCAACACGATCACCCTTTAGGGGAAGAAATTTTAGTATTATCTGGCACATTTTCTGATCACACAGGTGACTATCACGCAGGTACTTACTTTCGTAACCCTGAGGGGTTTAAACATGCACCTTTCAGTGAAAAAGGCTGCACATTGCTAGTAAAGCTTCATCAGTTTCGAGTTGGAGATAATGAGCATGTAGTTATAGATACTAAAAAGACAAGTTGGTCCAAGGGAATGGGAAATCTAATGGTCATGCCACTTCATAATTTTGAAGGAGAATCTACCGCGCTGGTAAAATGGCCTAAAGGAGAGCATTTTCAGCCCCACCAACACTTTGGTGGGGAAGAAATTTTTGTTATTAGCGGTGAGTTTATTGATGAACACGGACATTATCCTGCAGGAAGCTGGATAAGAAGCCCCCATATGAGCAGCCATTCCCCTTATGTCGAGCAAGAAACCCTCATTTTAGTTAAGGTGGGCCACCTTTAACAGCAATAAGGATCGGTGTTCTATTTCAACAATCAAAAAGCATAAAAGGGAAGTAATATTGTTACTTCCCTTTTAAATCAACTCACATTAATACTTGATATTACTCATACCGTAAACTTAGTGAAGGTTTAATACTGGCCGTCTTTAATGCAATTACCGCAACAGTTAACCAAGTAACAAGCGCAACAACAAACGCGGCGATGAGGTAAATAGATAAACTTTGATTTATCCGTTCATTAAAGTTATTCAACCAGTCATTAATAAAGTAATAAGACACGGGAAAAGCAATCAGCAAACTTATTACTATCAGCATAATAGACTCGCTGGTTAACAAGGACATTAAAGAAAACCTCGAAGCCCCTAACACTTTGCGAATAGCAATTTCTTGGCTACGCTGTTGGGCATTAAAAGCCGATAAGCCAAACATACCAACACAGGTCAAAAACACAGCCAAGCCAGAGAATATTGCTACCATATCAACCAGCTGATTATCTTTCTGATAAAGCTGTTGATAATTATGCTTTACTAACTCAATTTCGACCAGTTGCATCTTAAAGCGTTGCTCAACAAGCTCGATAATATCTTGCTGAACCTTTGAAGAATTCTGATCGTCAACTTCAATGACAATGGAACCTTCACCCGGAATAGTTAAACCACAAACAAATAATACCGGATAAGCTTTATTTCGAGCCGAGCCAATTTTAGCCTCTTTAACGACACCAACGATTTTTCCTTGCAGGCCTTGATGTGGCCCCGCATCAAATCGCCATACCTGACCGATAGCTTGTTCTGCATTTTTATAACCTGCGGCCGCTAACACAGATTCAGGAATAATAATGGCCACGGTTCCCTGTTCCTCATTAAACCAGTCAGATTTATATTGAGTAGAAAAGTCACGTCCAGCAATCAGCTGTAATCCTAATGTTTGTACCGCATTAAAACCTACTCCCCCAAACCCCATTGCTTGACTAAATTCATCAACTCCTGGTATTGATGTTACAAAGGCACCTGCATTAGTCGACTTTGTTAAATCAAAATCAACAGGTGTCGAAGAAATAACACCATCAATAGTTGATAACGCCTGATAAAATGACTGGTTATCTTTCGGGTAGAGTAAGTTCGAAGGAACATCAAGAACACGGAGTCGTTGATTTTTCTCATAATTAACATCAAGATTTTGTAAGTAATTCAATTGAAAATATAAACTAGCTGCGGCAATGATCAAACTCACCGATAACGCAGATTGCAAAATCATCAATGACTTTCTCACGACTATTGCCGTTTTTCCTCGGCCAAAATCACCACTGAGTACACGATGAATACTAAAAGAAGAAATGAACACTGCAGGATACAAACCTGAAGCGATACCAATAACAACCGTCATCGCAATAATTTCAAGTAGGTATTGTGACCAATTTCCGATGGCAAGTTCACGGCCAACCAACTCATTAAAAGCAGGCATTAACAGTTCAACGAGACCACAAGCAATTAAAGCAGATATAAGCGCAATAACGACTGACTCAGTTAAAAATTGCATAATAAGTTGAAGTTTACTGGCGCCAAGCACCTTACGAACACCGACTTCTTTTGCCCTAACGCCAGCTTGTGCAATACTCATGTTGATATAATTAAAGCTAGAGATCAGTAATAATAAAATACTCAATGCAATACTGACCATCACTGTTTTCGCTGAACCACCTACTTTCATATCAACATTATGATTAGGAGCAAGATGAATATCTAACAATGGCTGTAGATCAAAACGAACCGTATTACTTTTATCTTGCCATATACGATTGAATATTTTAGTGGTCTCCTCGGTTACCATTTTGATATCAGCGTCAGGTAACAACTTAACGTAAGTATATGAAACTTTTCCCATGATATTCTTAAATCTTTCCGCTGAAACAATTGAGTTTATTGCAAAATGCGTATTATCACTGAAGTCTGCAAAGACTGCGCTCACTTCTATAGTTTGATTACTTGCAACCGACAAAAATGTCTTACCAACCGCATTTACTGTACCAAACAAACGCAGTGCTTCTGATGACGACAAAGCAATCTTATTAGGCTGTGTTAATGCTGTTGCCAACTTGCCATGCAAAACATCAATAGCGATAAAATCAGTTAAATTTTCATGCGCTGCAATAGTTTTTTCTAATTTGAAATGATCAGCTCCAATGAGCGCCTTCCCTGACCATAGAAACTCCATATTAATCAAGTTTAAAACATCTTCGACACCAGAAACTTTTGTTAAAAACGGATATCCCCTAGGTGATGTCATCGGATATTCATTACCACTTATTTTATGATGCAATACCACACGATAAGTTCGACTCGCGTCCGGTTGAAAACTATCATAAGAGCTTTCATTGATGGTGAACAGTGTGATCATCAATGCTGCGGCCAAACCAATAGATAAACCAATAATCGTTAAAACAAGGTTCATTTTATGGCGTGCTAACGAACGAAACGCACTGACAATATAATTACTAAAAAGGGAGCTACTTAATAAATGTTTAAGCATACTGCACCTCACGTGCGGTATCACTCGCTTGGTCAACGATAATTTGACCGTCAAAAAGGCGGATCACGCGGCTCGCATATTTAGCATCATGCTCAGAATGCGTCACCATTATTACTGTAGTGCCTTCAGCATTTAAAGTTCTTAACATTGCCATAACTTCTTCGCCATTTTTAGAGTCGAGATTTCCGGTTGGTTCATCAGCAAGAATTATTTTTGGTTTTATAACTAATGCTCTCGCAACGGCAACCCTTTGCTGTTGTCCGCCTGAAAGTTGTTGAGGTAAATGATCTGCACGATGTTCAATAGCCACTTTTTTCAAAATATCATTCACTCTTTGTTTACGCTCAGCTTTAGATATTTTCAAATATTGCAGAGGTAATTCAACGTTTTCGAATACGGTTAAGCTGTCAATTAAATTGAAGCTTTGAAAAACAAAACCAATAGACGAACTTCTTAACTTTGATAGTTTACGTTCACCATATTTGGCTATATTCTCCTCACCAAAGAAATAGTCACCACTGTTTGGCGAGTCCAGCATTCCTAGTACAGAAAGCAAAGTAGATTTCCCACAACCTGAAGGCCCCATAATCGCTAAGAAGTCCCCCTGCTCTACAGTTAAATTAATTTCGTTAAGTGCGGTTGTTTCAACATCTTGAGTACGGAAAACTTGTGATGCGTTAATCAATTTAATCATGATTTATGTCCTGTAATTTTAATAATGTCGGCTTGGTTAAAAGCGCTATAATTTGAAGTAATCACTCTTTCACCAGCAGTTAATCCTTCCAGTATTTGAAAATAATTTTTATTTTTTTTGCCTAATTTAATAACACGTCGCTGTGCAGTACTGCCATCGTCATTTAGAACAAAAATCCAGTTACCACCGGTATTGCTAACAAAAGCGCCACGTTTCACTAATAAAGAATCTTTCGTGCCCTCGCTCAGTATTAGATCTAGCTCAAGACTTTGCCCACGCTTGATATTTTCAATTTTGGCCGGTAAGTTTAGCTCAATTTTAAATTGCGCTTGCTTCACACGACTATCAATTTTTGTCACTTTTATTTCATGGGTTTCGCCATTGATGAGTAAATTGGCATTCATCGCTAACGTAATTTGGTTAAGGTAATATTCATCGACATTCACCATAAGCTTAAACTGCTTTGGTATATCAATTTGTCCAAGCCGAGCGCCGCGGTTTTTAGACTCGCCCAACTCAACGTTTAATTCACTTAAATACCCTGAGACTGGTGCTTTTATTAATAAGTTATCTAAGTTTCCTCGCGCAAATAACAGGTTTTTCTGCAACATTTTGGCACTTTCTTCAAGCTGTTCAACTTGAACTTGACGTATTTCTTCTTCTTGTTGCTGTCGTTGGCTGGTTAACGTTTGGCGCTGTTGATAATAAAGTAGATCAACTTCAAGGCTTTCAAGTTTATCTTTAGCCAGAACACCTTGCTCTACAAGTGGTTCGAATTGTTTAATTTTACGATTAAGATGAGATATTTTCAGTTCAATTTCAAGTAAGTCTCGACGTAAGTTAAGTCGATTAGTTGTCATGGCCATTTGCGTATTACGTAAGAAATTTAATTGCTCAGTAACTTGTGCTTCTCGACTCATCACATCTAACTGTAATGAAACATTCGACAAACGCACTAAGGGTTGCCCTTCAACAACATACTGCCCTTGTTCTACCAGTTTCTCTTCGATGCGGCCACCTGCTATAGCATCAAGATAAATGGTTGATTTAGGGCTAATACTGCCTCTTAACCTGAGCTTATCGGCAAAATCACCAGAAAATACTTTTGCTGATGTGAGTGTATTAACCGATACATTTTGAACCTTACCCTCGGCACTTTCTGCGCTTATTACCCAAGCGAAAACCATGAATATAAATGCGATGAATGAAATCACACTAATTTTGGCAAACTTGTTATATTTGGGCTTTAGAATCTGTTTATCCATGTTGCCATCCTATTATCATAAAAATTTCACCGTGAACGTTTAAAATAGTTCACAAAAGTAACTTTATGATTACAAGTCTTGTGCCACAATTAATAACACTAAATATCAACAAGTTAAGCTTGATGTTATTTTGAAGCATTAATAAGCGTCCACCAGTAGAACAACACAATGTCCATTTATGGACAGTTTTACTGTTCATTTTTAGGGGAGTCAGGTAGGGTGGTTAAATAAAAGCCTAGCCCTGTTTCTTTTTAAACAAAGACCTATTTAACGGAAATAAAACCTCATGAAACAACCTGGACGTGTTTTAGTTGTAGATGACAATCTCGATATTTTAACCTCTTCTCGTTTATTACTTAAAAAGCACTATAGCCTTGTAAAAACAACCGATGATCCGCACCAGATAGCTGAACTTATTGGCCAATTTGATTTTGATGTGATTGTTCTTGATATGAATTTTACCCAAGACGCGTTGAGTGGACAGGAAGGATTCCACTGGTTAAAAACTATATTATCGTTAAATCCAAGTATTGTCGTGATCATGATGACCGCCTATGGAGATATTAAACTTGCCGTTGATGCTATTAAAGCTGGCGCATCCGACTTTATCACTAAACCTTGGCAAAACGATCAGTTATTAGCCGCGATGGCTTCGGCATTTCAACATTCACAAACAAAGAAAACCGTTGATCAGCTAACCAGACAAACGCAAGGCTTAAGTCAGGCAATGAACGGCGAGAGCCAGTCTTTTATCGGCCAAAGCCCCATCATGCAACAAGTGTTTAGCACCATTGAAAAAGCAGCTAAAACCGATGCAAATATTCTAATCACCGGAGAGAGTGGTACGGGTAAAGAATTAGTCGCTAGAGCTGTTCATCAAGCAAGTTTACGGGCAAATAAAACATTTATTAATGTTGATATGGGCGCAATTACCGAGACTTTATTTGAAAGTGAACTTTTTGGTCATAAAAAAGGCGCTTTCACCGATGCTAAGTCTGACCGCATTGGTCGGTTTGAACTGGCCCGTGGTGGCAGTTTGTTTCTTGATGAACTTGCTAATTTACCGTTAAATCAACAAGCAAAATTATTAACCACACTACAAAACAGAGAAATCACGCCTGTTGGTGGCGTAAAGCCGATTACTATTGATATTCGATTAATCAGCGCCACAAACGATAACCTTTTAGAAGCTGTTGATAATGGCCGCTTTAGGCAAGATTTACTTTACCGTATCAATACCATCGAGATACGTTTACCACCACTGCGCGAACGTAAAGAAGACATTCCCTTGTTAATTAGTTATTACCTCAAACATTTTTGCCAAAAATACAATCGAGAGTTGGTTATTAATGCCTCCGACATTCAAAGATTGAGTCGCTATTCATGGCCAGGAAATGTGAGGGAGCTATGCCATGCCATTGAACGGGCGGTCATTTTAACTGACTCTGAAAGTCTTGATATCAGTTCAATTATCAACACGAAACAAGAAGCCAAAAGTGCTAGTACTAAGCCAGAGACTTTCAATTTAGAACAAGTAGAAGAACTCACCATCGCCAATGCATTAAGCCACTTCAAAGGAAATGTTAGCCAAGCAGCTAAAGCATTAGGGCTAACGCGTGGTGCCTTATATCGTAGGTTGGACAAATATGAGCTTTAATAAAGAACTAGGTAAACAAGTTGGCTGGTTGATAGTATTTTCATTTTTACTCTTGAGCAGCCAATCTTTGTATTGGCAATATGGGCTTTCGGCGGTGGTTGTTATTGTACTGATAACGACTGTGTTTGCTGCGATAAAATTGCTGGGTTTTCATCAACACAGTAAAAATCAAATAATAAAAGTAATAAACGCTCTAGCAAATAATGACCCAACGCTAGGATTAACGCGTTCAGACCCCCTTTCCGAAAAGCTAACTCAACTGCGCGACCAAATACAACATAGCCGCCTTGAAGCTGAAGTTCAGGCGCAATATTTACAAGCACTGTTAATTCACCTCGATATATCTATTTTAGTGGTTGATGACAATGACACTATATTGCATAAGAATCCCGCCAGCGAAAGGCTACTTGGCCACTTAACCAATAGCATTAGCCCTTTAGCCAAGTTAGGAGAATTAATTAGCCAAACGAATACCAGTCAGCGAGTGACTCTTTCTTGGCAAAATGGCGAGCATTCAGACACCCTTTCCGTTCATATTAGTTGTTGTGAAATTCAAGGGAAATCATTAAAAGTTGTCAGTATTCAATCTATCTATCAAGCGTTAATTGCCAAAGAACAACAAGCTTATAAACAGTTAACCAGAGTATTAACGCACGAAGTCGCCAATTCAATCACACCTCTGGCGTCATTAGCCCAAACCGCTGTCGATTTATTGCCTGATGAACTTATTTTCACCGACGAGGAAGACAAAGAAGATCTCAATGAAGCGTTAACTACTCTCGCAAATAGAACTTCGCACTTAAGCTCTTTTATCAAAAGTTTCCATAAAATTGCTTCTTTGCCAAAACCAAATTTGGCTGAAGTTAATTTAGCCGAATTAATAGCAAGCGTTTTAAGTTTATTCAAAGGAGAAATGCAAAAACAAAATATCAAACTAACGTTGTCGGTTCAATCAAGAGCTTTGCTGATGGCAGATGGCGCCCAACTAGAACAAGCGCTCATCAACATTATAAAGAATGCTATTGATGCACTGTCGAAGTCTGAGCACAAAGAAATTTCTTTAAAGCTTTATCAAACCGAAAAGAGTACCCGCCAAGAGTTATTATTAGATATAGAAGACTCTGGTCCAGGCATTGTAGACCACGTGAAGGAACAAATTTTTGTCCCGTTTTTTACCACTAAAAATAAAGGCTCAGGCATAGGCTTGAGTTTATCTCGACAGATAATGATTCACCATGGTGGCGACTTAAATTACATTGATATGAAAAATTGCGGGGCCTGTTTTAGACTAGCATTCGGAAGGTTTTAAGCGCTTTATTCTAAATGTTAAACCCGATAAATATTAAAATGACTATTGTTGAAAGCTTATAAGTTGGACAAATAATTTCCTATTTGTCCAACTTGATACAAGATGCAAATAAACAACTAACTATTAATGAATTTGTTCACCATCTGTATTTAGCATAATAGGCTCACCATAACCAAAGTCTTTCATACGAGACAACTGAGTTTTAGCATCACCAACGACTAAATAAATCATTGACTGCTCGTCAAAATATTTATCAATATTGTTGTGAATATTCTCTAATTTCAAATCGGTAACATAATTTTGTTGTTGGTCAATATAATTAGCAGGTAAGTTAAATGTACTCATGTTAGTTAGCATGCCTAACAATTGATCTAAAGTTTCAAACTTACGAGAATTACCTTTAATAATCATGTTTTGCGTTACCGCGAGATCTTCTTCAGTAAAAGTGTTTTTGTACTGACCGATAAGCTCTTTAAATATTTCCAGTGATTCTAACGTAACATTAGTGCGCACTTGTGATGAAGCTATAAACGGTGATTGATAACTTGCTCCTCGAATATAAGAGTATGCTCCATACGTGTAACCTTTTTGAATACGTAACGTTTGTGCTAATCGACCACTCATTCCACCACCTAATCGGTTATTAGCAACTTGCAGAGGATAAAAGTCAGCATTTTGACCAGAAACAACAGGCTTCCCTACCATAATGACAGATTGTTTCGCGTCGGCAACATCGATGAAATAAAGTGTTGGTTTATTACGCTTTGTAATATTAGGCTGTTTAGGCAGTTGAACTTTACTTCCCTGCCAACTATTAAGTGAAGCTAACGCTTTATTTACTTGGTTTTCATTTACCGCACCTACGACATGAAAACTTGCCATTTTAGGGGTTATGTTTTGTTGATAATACTTTTTAACATCCATAAGGGTAATATTTTTAACTGTTGTTTCAGTGCCACCTACCGGATTTCCTGCTATATGATCCTTTGAATAAAGCAGTTTATTAAAAGCATTTCGAGCAATAGAATTCGCATTCCCTTTAGCTTGTTTGATCCTTGTTAATCGCGTGCTTTTAAGACGGTCAAACTCAGTTTCTTGCCACCTTGGCGTCAACAACATTTCACTCAGTAAAGCGATTGTTGCGTCAAAGTTTTTAGCGAGTGAACGACCTGCAATATTAACAAACTCGCCATTACTCGATATCCGCAAGTTTGCGCCTAATAATCCGATAGCTTCTTCTAGCTCTTGTGGCGTTTTATTTCGTGTACCTTCGTTCATTAATTGAGTCATTAATGTCGCAGTACCTAATTTGTCTTGCGAGTCTAACTGCTGGCCACCTTGAATTTTCAAAGTAAAGTTAACAATCGGTAATTCATTTTGTTCGATGCCATAGACATTCATGCCATTACTTTGCTTACTTTGCCATACATCTGGCACATTCAAGGTGGGTAATGCGCTTAGGCTTGGTTCACTTCGATCATGAATAGTCGGTGTGATTTTAAATTTTATCGCGTCATTTTCAACAAACTTTTCTTCTTTTCCTTGCTCTATTTTTTCTTCAACCACATTCGCTTTTTCCGAGCCAGAAACAATCAGACCGATTTGGCCTTTCGGTACAAAACTCGTAATAATACTGTTTTGGTTTTTAATATAAGTATGAAAAACACGTTTTACATCAGCAATACTTACCGCAGTAATATTCGAAATATCTTGCTTAATAAACTCAGGAGAACCTGCATATTCATTATATTCACCAAGCTTTTGTGCTTTATCTAAAATACTTTCAATTTCATAATAAAACGATGTTTCCTGCTCTGCTTTTATCTTGGTGAGCTGTTGCTGGGTGAAACCATTTTTTTCAAAATCATTCAATGACTCTTCTATCGCTTGGTAAATTACATCTAACTTAGTACCAACATTGCCGCGTACAAGAATGGTAAAAGTGCCAGCAATTTCTTCGGAGCTATTCCATGAATAAACACCTGGCGCCAGTTTTTTCTGTTCAACAATGGTTTTATATAACGGCGCTTGTTTACCCGACGATAATATTTCTGCCAGGGCATCTAAAGCATAAGAATCTTTATGATATTGCTCTACGGTTGGAAATGTTAATCGGATCTCAGGTAATTTAGCGAAATTATCTAAGTGATAAAGTTTTTTGGTTTCCTTTAATGCTACTGGTTGTGGAGACATCGCATCCATAGCTTCACCGGCTTTAATTTCACCAAACCAACGCTTAACTTTTTCTTTAGTTTCTTCAAGTTCAAAATCGCCAGCAATAACCATAGTAGCATTAGAAGGCACATAAAAAGTTTCGTAAAACTCGCGAACATCATCTAAGGTTGCCGCTTGTAAATCAGCTAAATCACCAATGACTGTCCAATTATAAGGATGCCCTTCAGGGTATAATGCCTTTTTGATGACATGCCCGGTATGTCCGTATGGACGGTTATCTACTCGTTGGCGTTTTTCATTTTTTACAACCTGTTTTTCACGCTCCAACGTGCCTTGATCAACGGTATTGATCATGAAGCCTAAACGATCAGAGTCAATCCACAGCAATTTGTCAAAGGCGTCTTTAGGAACTACTTCATAATAAATGGTGCCATCGCTCCATGTACCACCATTTCTACTTCCACCAAGTTCAGGAATGAGTTTTCGATTTGAACCTTTTGGTACATTTTCAGAATCATTAAATGACATGTGCTCAAAGAAATGAGCAAAGCCTGTTCTTCCTGGCTTTTCGCGGTTAGAGCCAACGTGCACGATAGTTGATATAGCAACAATTGGGTCAGATTTATCTTGATGAAGTATAACTTTCAAGCCGTTTTCTAACGTAAAGGAATCATATTTGAGGTTCAAGTCACTCGCTGCTGGTTTTTCAATACGAGGGGTATCATTCGTGGTATTAGTCTTTGAGTCTGCTAAGCCACAGGCACTCAGCACCATAGTAGCGGTCAGGGTAAGTGCGACTGTTTTATTGCTTTTAACAAAATTGATTATTTTTTTTATTTTCATTACGCTTTCCTTGGTTTATACCTTGCTATGAGATAAACAGAACTGTTGATAAAATTCATCTCTAATCTAACTGAAAACTTCAAAAATGGATATTGATTTAATACGTTACAGCCTTTAAGTTTTATACGAATAGGTAAAGAGTTCACTTAATTGGAGGTTAACTAACGACAAAATTTTTCCTTGATTGTAATACGCTAATGTCGATTAACCATCAGCAGACAAGTTTTTATCCAACCAATGATCTATCAAATATCGAGCAATCGATTCTTGTCGAGGTAATTGAAAGCCATTTCCTTCATCTCCCCATTCTCCAAAAGTGCTGATTTCTTTTGCAGTAAACCAATGGGCATCTGCAATTTCATCATTATCTATATTTAATGCAGAACTTTTTGCTTTTGCATAAAAGCCGACCATTACAGAGCTTGGAAATGCCCAAGGCTGAGAGGCCATATAAGTCACTTCGTCTACTTCAATTCCCGCTTCCTCTTGGACTTCTCTTACAACCGCTTCTTCTAGAGACTCACCGGGGTCAACAAAGCCAGCTAAGGTTGAAACGACTTGTGATTTAATTGAATGATGTTGCGCTAACAAGCATTTTGCGGGTCCATTTTCCGGCTGATATTCTATCAACATAATAACGACAGGGTCGGTACGCGGAAAACTCTCACGATGACAACTTTCATCCATACACTTTCGCATATGGCCGCCGTCGCGGGCAATACTCTTATGCCCGCAAAAGCCACAAAACTGATGATTAATATGCCAATATGACAGTGCTTTTCCATACGCTAGAATAGGCGCACTCTTTTTAGGTAATAGCGGCAAACAAACACGTAAATCTTTCACAACGATTGTCTGTTCGACGGTTTTATTTCTATCACTTCCATCAAATAGTGCGAGTAATTGCTCTTCTGAAAGTTGAGATAGATCTACAACAAATAACGCATTTTCATCATCTAACCCCAAAAATAAAACTTCTAAAGCAAGTTCGGTCACTTTTTTGTACAAAGGTGACGCAACTGAAAACTCAATGATGTTGTCATTTTCAAATAAATATTTACTGCGCCAAATAGGAATAAAAACAGTGTTCTCGTTATTTCTTTGCTCGGTTAACCAAACAATATTCTTTCGACTGGATGAAGCTCTATTTAATGACATTTGTGAAAATGCTAAGCCATTATCTTTAACTGTAGCCATGATAAATCCCTACTTTAAATATATATATTAAAAACGTTAAGTACTTAAGCTTTAGTAAACTGATTTTGCCAATTTAACGACCAAGCCCCCATGGGTTCAATTAATTGAAATATTTCTAATCCAACTGGGGTCAACGTATATCCATTGACTGTTTTCTCAACAAATAAAGCCGCTTGTAATTCTTTTAATCGGGTATTTAAAAGTGTGGGTGAGATATTTTCACAGCGAATTTGTAATTCACGAAACGTACATGACTGTCCATTTAAATTCCATAAAATCCCTAAAGCCCAAGCTCTTCCTAATAAGTCGAATAAAGCCATAATTGGCTTACCCGTTTTCGACCCTCTTACAGGTGTACCCGGTAAAGGCAGAGACATATTTTTATATCCTTCTTTTCAAACTAGCGGTGACTAAAACAAAACAGGTTGCTACACTATCTGTAGCTTACTACAGATAATGTAGCAAGATAAAGAATAATTATTATATTTTAGAGGGCTTTTATCGATGGTTACTTAACAAAATTGACTTACTGAGCAAGGTTTATTGAAATTCTAGTTTATTGGTATTTACATTAATCTTATGTAAATCAAAGGGGGTGGATTAATAAACGGTGATTTTCTAATTATTTAATAAAAGCTCTAACCTCTTGCCAATACTTAGCTAATAGCCAATATATTTGGAGGATAGAGGATCTATTTCATATCAGTCTGGCTAGCTTTAAGATAAGGTTTTAGCAGCGTAAACCAGCTTCTTAATAAATTTCCATAGTCAACAATACAGTTTTCTGCTCTTTCATTTGAAAAAACCTCTGCGCTTTTTATGTTCGTATACTTTTTTGGGTCACTCCCATAAACGTGGCAAAGAGTGCTATAAAATCTCTGCAGATCAAGGCTATGATCATCCCAAAAATCAGCTTCTTCGAACTCAACTATATCTTCACTTTCCAGATCAAATAAATCAGCTGCACTCAACGCTATTTCAGCTCCTTCATTGAAGAACTCAATGAGTAATATACTTGCTAGCCCGTCAGCGGCATCCTCTTCTTTACCGACAACGGGAATGTCGTGCATAAAAATAAGTGCATGGGCTAATTCATGAAATAAAGTATGCATGACTGAATCTAAAGATGCATCTAATACACTTACACCTGATTCTGCATATTTAGCGCGTTTAAAGCGAGTTTTAACCTCGTTAAGAAATGTATACGGAATGAGAACATTATTATCACTACTATCAAATAATGGCCCATCTTCACCGCCAAATTTAAAATTTATTGGCTGAGACAATATAAATTTCCCATTGATAAACGTCACGATTTCATCTGCAATGCCAGATTCCCTGATTTCTTTCTCTGCTAAGATTTCATTTTTACTTTCTGCTTTACCATAGAAGACACGCGCCTCGTTTCCAGCAAAAACAGACGTGACTGAAAAAAGAAATAAAAGAGCAATTATAACTAATTGTTTCAAATACATTTGATCTCCAATACCTATCGTTATTTTGATTTAATACTCAAAATACACTTTTACTATAGTGTAAATTTACACTTTCAGTGGGGGTTATCCAGAATAAGTTTAATTAAAATACGATGAATTTTGGTCATTGTTATCCGGTTTTATTGCATTTTTCTATCTAGCTAATGCTTTAAAAAACACTAAATTTATTTGTTTACATTATTTGATGAAAAATAATTTATCACAAAACGATTACGCCCTGCATCTTTCGCTTGATAAAGTGCCTTGTCTGCCGTTTTTATTATTTCAGTGATTGACAAACAAAAGTCTACAACATCAGACGGTTGCACTATTGTGGCACCTAAACTCACGGTAACGTGCGCTGCAGTGGGGGATTTTGGATGTGAAATATTATTTATTTTCATCATCGTGATAATATCTTGCAGTTTATTTTGTAAACTCTCTTCTGACATTTCACTAAACAGCAAAATAAATTCTTCACCGCCAAAACGAGCACAAACGTCAGTAAGTCGATTACATTGTTTTTCTAGTGCTTGTGCAACTTCAAATAACGTTTCATCTCCTTTCATGTGTCCAACAGAATCGTTGTAATTTTTGAAATGATCAATATCACACATCACAAGATTAAAGCCAAGATTCAATCGAACACACCGATCTTTGTACTTGTCTAATTCTGCTTTTAAACCATGGCGATTCATAATTTGAGTGAGCTGATCGGTGCTCACTTGTTTCGCCAATAATTCATTTTGTTTTTGTACCGTAAACATAAGTGCGTTAACATTTTTTGAAACGGTAGATAGCTCTTCTACCGTATAATTTTCACTTAATTGAGTATATTTTTGTTTTTCGTCCAGAAATTTAATATCACTGGCCAGTTTTTTAACTGGGGTAATAATGGTAATCGAGACAAGCCTATTAAGCATATAAAACAAAAAGCTGAGCAATGTAATAAATATCACAATCTTTTGGTTAACAAAATCGGGCATATTTCCTACGCTGTGTTCCATCTTTAGAACAGCGACAGCATCATTATTCATATCTTCTATTAACACTTTAGTGAAAGGCTGAACGGAAGTAATATTGGCTTTTTCATTCCAGTGTTTTACATTTTCCAAGTCTTCGCCTTCCAAATTAACAAAAGACATCTGAGTAAGTGTGTACTTACTCAAGTCTTCTGTAAAGTGGCTTTCAATCAGTTTAATTGAAATAAAATACCCACGATTTTCGCCCTCTAGATTTGAGTTTCTAATTTGATTAACACTGTAAATTGCCGGACCATTTTCGGTAGTTAAAAAGCCTATTTTACTAGGTGTTCCTGTACCATTTGTTGGAGCAGGAAACATGGCTAAGTTACCGGGGAACTTATTAAAGTCATAAAAAGAAAACTTTAGCGATCTTCCTGTTTTGTGGTGTAAGCCTTTTCCAAAAATAAGTTCGAACTTATCATTTATAAAAAAAATACCATCTATTTCGAGACTTAAAAAGGTATTGTCGACTAAGTTTTCATCAATATAATTTTGGTTTTTGTTGAGCATAAAATCATGAGTGGATGTCCAAACCGCATAATCGTAATTTGTTCTTGCGGCCATCTTCAGTATGTTTTCTATACTAAAGGTTAAAATATCGAGTTCTCTTTCTGCCAGAAGTGAAATACTGCGCTCAAGTTTAGGCAATTCAATAAAATACCTGTAACCGACTAAAGCGCTTGAAAACAAGAGAAATAACATTACGAGAACGCGTAATTGCAACTGATTAAAGGTTAATGATTTCATGCCTTAAAGTATTGTATATAAATCGACCTTTAACAAATGAGTAAATTGCTTTAATTAAGATGATGGGATTCTAAAATAATCATAGCGAAAACATCTTATGTTTATGACATTAATCCTTAACATGTGTAAAACAGTTTTACTTGAGGGCAAACGTAGTGGACGGGACATTGGATAAATATAGCCCTTTATAACTATACAAAGGATTTAATTAGGGATAAATGAAGATATAAATTAAAGTGTTTCTTTTAACCACAACTGAACTTCACTCAAAACTTCAGCATTGTCTTTAAATATAGTGACACCATGTGACTGAGAGTCCGTAATTATAGTTAGTTTATGGGGTGGTTTTGTCATATTAAATAATTCTTTCGCCCATTTAGCACGTTCACCCTTTTTTTCATTAGATGAGATATAAAATACTGACCGCATGTTGGGATATTCACTTCCACTCAAGTTTTTTACTGCTGATGTTTTACCCGAAATTGCAACCGCAGATTTGATACCTAACTTAGTTATTGCGACATTTGCCAAGTTAGCTCCAATTGAAGCACCTACCACCGCTATGCGGTTTTCATCAATATAGTCTCTCGATTTTACATACTTTATAACAGCCTTTAAATCTTGTGGGGCAAGCTTAGGATCATTATATAATGCATATATATCAGTTACTTTATCTGATTTTCCGTGTCCTCGGATATCATATGAAAACACCACATAATTCATGTTGATTAAATGAGGAACAATAAAATCCCACTCCGTATGATCCGATCCTCCTTGATGAATAAGAATGATGGCAGCATGCGATTTATCCACTTTTTCTGGTACGGTCAGTTCTCCATAAATATTAACGGCATCACTGGTCACTAACTTTACTGATTCAGCATGAATGCTAAATGTTATGTTCATTAGAACAATTATTTTCAAGTAAACTAATGACTTAAATAAATTCATAATAATTCCAGTGCATGTATTGAGCCGTGAATTGACTCATATTAATTAATCTTTGATTGTTAATTCACTAACAAATGTAACATTACACTATCTGATTGAACAATTATTTTGAACATTTAAAACACAGAGCTTAAGCCTAACCACTGACCTTTTTTGACTTGAATTATGTGGTATTGAACAGCAACTAAAACTTATATTAATTTTCAATCACAGATTTAATTATTCGAATATTTAACCGCTTAGCAATACGGTTCAAGTTTGCTCGGTCGGTAGATAAACGCCTTGCAGCTGCAGCCCAGTTGCCCTCTACTTGTGTTAACGTTTGGCTAATCAGTTGTCGTTGAAAACGGTCTGTTTCTTCTCTAAGACTAATATCAATACATTCCCCTTCAGCTTCATTGGCTTCGATTATTTGAGGGCGTTTGTCGATTGATAATGAGCTGAGTGGTCCGCAATCACTACTTTCAATGGCGATAATCGATTTATCTTTCTGTCGAGACTTGGCTTTTAATGCTGCTCGACTGATCACATGTTCTAACTCTCTAACATTTCCTGGCCAGTTATACTCTTCTAAGTGGCTGATCGCTTCTGCGGCTATTTTTAGCTGAGTTATACCTAATTTTTGTTTTGTTTGTTCGACAAAAAAGCCACTAAGCACTTGTACATCTCCAACTCTCTCTTGTAATTTGGGGACTCTTATTGGGTAAACACTTAATCTATGATATAAATCGGCTCGAAATCGACCGCCCTTAACTTCTTCTTTTAAATCACGATTGGTAGCGGCGACTATACGCACATTAACTTCTTCTACATTGTCTTGTCCGACTGGCTGAATTTCATTACTTTGTATTGCGCGCAAAATTTTACTTTGTGCCGCGATAGGCAGCTCTCCAATTTCATCTAAGAACAAAGTCCCGCCATTGGCTAAAGAAAACTTACCCGCACGATTTTTTTCAGCCCCAGTAAAAGCTCCTTTAACATGACCGAAAAGCTCACTTTCTATCAAGTTATCGGGCAGTGCGGCACAGTTAACATAGACCATAGGACCATTTTTTCGTAACGATTTTTGGTGAAGAGTACGCGCAACCAATTCTTTACCTACGCCCGTTTCGCCATAGACCAGAATATTAAAATCTGACGGGGCAACAATATCTATTTCCTGTTTGAGCTGCTGCATGATCTGACTTTCGCCAATTAATTCGCCACCTTCTCGCTTCCATGCTTCTTCAGTTAACTCTGTAACAACCCGTTTTGAATGATCTGCCTGATTTTCTAATTGCTCAATTAAAAAAGCGGTATTGAGTGTTGCCGATGCCATCGCTGAAATAACGTCTAAAGTACGCTCAGCAATGTCTTCAAAAAGGTGGGGGGTTAAACTATCAATGGTTAACAAACCCAATAATTTGTCATCATAATAAAGGGGTAGGCCCATGCACGAATGAACAGGTAAATCACCAGGGCGATCCACTAACAAACCATCATAAGGGTCGGGTAATGGTGAATCGGCTGCAAATCGAATGGGTCTTTTGGATTTGCACAAAGCAGCAAATCTTGGATGATCTTCAACCCGAAATCGCCTGCCTAAGGTATCTCTGCTCAGTCCCTGTAATGCGATAGGTTTAAGAATATCACCATGAAATGACAATAACGCTACTGCATCACAGACAATGGTTTTTCTTACGGTATCTAATAGTCTGTCAAATCTATCTGTCGTATTTAAACTGCCTGCTAAGTTTAGTGCTAATTCGATAATCGCGCTTGATGATATTTGACTCATATTCCTTCCCTCTTTTAATAACACAATAACACGATAGAGTCATTATGACTACACTATCATGGAGTCATAATGACTACACAAAAACACAAGAGCCAATTAACTCATTGATTATTCGCCTTTAAATTCCTTTAAGTTTTTTGGCACTGACTTTGCAATTACCTAACTACGCAAATATGGAGTTATGTATGTATTCACAATTTACAATCGCTAATTCATTACCTTTAATACCAAATGCTTTGAATTATCAAAAGTGTTTAATTTTAGGTAACTACTTGATGATCTTCTCTGCCCTTATAGTTACTACAAGTATTTTTATCACCTTTGGTTTCGATGAGTTATTCGCTATGCCAGTGCAAATTTCTGCGCATATCGCCACGATCATTTTTGCGGGTTTATTGAAAATTGGTTATGTACTGCGGTGTGTTGCTTTACATGGTTTTGGTAAAAGGAACTTTTAATATGTTACATATTCAAGATCCAGAATTGCTGCAACTAATGCATGAACAGCAATCGCCTAACAAGCTTAAACCACTTGAGAAACAACCTATTTTAGACTTGCCGTTTAGGAGTTACTTTCTTTTATCTGTTGCTTTTTCCATCATTGCCATTGCTCTTTGGGCTGGTCATTTGAATGGCTATTTCTTATTACCAACAACGGGACTATCACCGATAGCTTGGCATATACATGAAATGATATTTGGTTTTTCGGCCACTATCGCCGTAGGTTTTATATTAACGGCAGCACAAACTTGGACAGGTAAGCCCAGCATAAAAGGTTTCCCTCTACTGCTGTTTATTCTTGTTTGGCTTATGGTAAGAGTTTGTTTACTCGTTAATCAGCCACTCTTTATTTATATCGCGATAGCTTTGCAATCTTTGTGGTGGTTAGCTTCAATTGCGATATTTAGCCAGTTAGTATTATCAAGTAAAAACAAGCGCAATTACCTATTTATTCCTCTGCTTACGAGTTTAATGATACTTAATACCTTATTACTCTTTTTTGATTTACAAAACGATAATGTATTAGCACTTCATATTGCACGCATCAGTATTTTAATGTTTTGCCTATTAGTGGGTATTCTAGCGGGGCGAGTTATTCCATTTTTCACCAGTTCAGGCGCCAAACTAAAAACAATAACAACGCCTAGTTGGTTAACTATATTGCTCATTGCCACTTCGGTTGCCGGCATATTGGTTTTCCTTTTATCCGCATTTATTAAATTACCCTTTAGTCCTGCTGTATTAATGATTGCTTCTGGCATTTTACATATTCTTAGACTCAGTTTGTGGCGCAGTACTGCGACCCTAAAAATTCCATTATTGTGGTCGCTTCACTTAGCTTATTTATCACTGGGCCTTGGTTTAATATTACTGGGCATGAGCTACCACCCTTTCAATTACCTACAGTCTCCATTTTCGTTTTCTGATGCACTTCATTTGATCACCATAGGGGCTATGTCTTTAATGATTTTCTCTATGATGTGCCGTGTGTCTCTAGGCCATACAGGTAGAGCGCTAATCGTTCACCCTTTAGTTGCTTGGCTCTTTGCAATCATTTTTATCAGTGCCATCGCCCGAGTATTACTGCCTATATTTCATCAACCATTGATTGGTTGGAACATCAGCGCATGTTTATGGTTACTCGCATCATGTTATTTTTTAAAAGTTTACTTCCCTGTTCTAACCAGAAAAAAAATTGAGCATACATTTACCGAAAAACACACCTAACCTCGACGTAACACTAATTCCATTCAGTTTCTCTAAGTGAGTATTACTGAGTGGATTTGGTATTACTCACGCATAGCAAAACATAGGCAGTTGCCTTTTTATGACCATTAACATTCGATTAAATTTACATTAGGAAAAACCATGTTAACTGAACGACATATACAAATAATAAAAAGTACCATCCCACTTTTAGAAAATGCAGGCCCTGCCTTAACTCAACATTTTTATCAACGTATGTTCTCGCATGCACCTGAGTTAAAAGATATTTTTAATATGTCCAATCAAGAAAACGGCAGACAACAACTGGCACTTTTTGAAGCCATAGCTGCCTATGCAAAGAATATTGAAAATGTTGCGGTATTACAAAGTGCCGTAGAACGAATTGCTCAAAAACATACCAGCTTAAACATTCAAGCTGAACATTATGAAATTGTTGGGCATCATTTGATAGAAACTCTTCGAGAACTCGCTGGAGAAGCTTTTAGTGCCGATGTAGAAGAAGCATGGACAGTGGCTTATCAGTTTTTAGCACAAATATTTATCGACAGAGAAACAGAGCTTTATCAACAAAGGTCAATAAGCCATGGTGGTTGGCGAAATGCGAGAGCATTCAAAGTAATTGATAAAATTGTTGAGTCTGAACTCGTCACAAGTTTCATTTTCTCTCCGGTAGATCAACAAGCCGTTATTGGATTTACTCCTGGTCAATACATAGGCTTAGAGGTAACACCAACGGATGGCGAATATAAAGAGATTCGCCAGTATTCATTATCAACCCAAGCCAATAGTGAAACTTATCGAATCTCAGTTAAGCGAGAAATTAACGGCGTTGCTGGCAAAGTGTCGAACTACTTGCATGATGATATTAACATTGGCAATGAAGTTAACTTATACCCGCCAGCAGGTGATTTCTTTTTTGTTAATCGTCAAAAACCTGTAGTGCTAATTTCAGCAGGTGTTGGCATTACACCTATGCAAGCAATGCTAGAAACTTTAGCCGGTCAGAATTATCAAGAAAAAGTACATTATTTGCATGCTTGCGAAAATAGCGAGCAACATTCTTTTGCGCTGCGTACCACTGAACTAATCAACAATAATGACTGGCAACAAGATATTTGGTATCGAAATACAGAAAATGAACAGCAACATATTCATCATGGGGTTATGGACTTTGCCAAGCTAACCCTCCCAATAAATAAAGGCGATTTTTATCTGTGTGGCCCCATAGGTTTTATGCAATTTGCTAAACAGCAATTACTGAAATTAGGCGTGCTAGCAACTAACATTCATTACGAAGTGTTTGGTCCTCATCAGTCTTTGTAACGTCAATAGGCTATATTCTGATTGCCTAGCAAGCTGCTAGGCATTTACATTTTTTAAATTATACTGATGCTCTTAGCGTTTCCCAAGGACCCTGAATAGCGATGGTCATTCCCGGTTTTTTATGGATATTTGCAAATAGTATTTTTCCATCGGGTGAAAAACAAGCCCCGCTCCATTCTGATTGAGTGTTCGATGCAATATGATAAATTTTTCCTTGAGGCGTTAAGCCCATTAAAAATTGAGTATCAAAGCTATTGTCTTCACAAATAATCAAATCTCCCCACGGGTTGATCGTGATATTATCAGGTTTTTCTAAAACACCATTTTTTGTTGCTTCAAACACCAGCTCAATACTACCGCCATTATTATCTTGATTTGGTGTGTATTTAAAGAACTGCCCTATTCTTTGTGCGCCTCCAGTACTACAAGAAAAATAAATACCATCGTCATGAGCAACTACCCCTTCTCCTCTAACAAATATTGCTGCACCTTTCGCCTGAGCCTGCAGCTGAACGTTATTTTCTTCGGGATCAGGCTCATCAACGGTCACCCACTGACAAGGATATTTTTTATTTAGTTGCAGAGGTTTTTTTGTTGTATGCCTAACCTCATCATCAACAAACTTAAGCGCTTGTAAAACACCACCTTTTTCAAATTTTTCTACTACATTGGGTACAAAGCGATAAAAACAACCATGGGAGTCATCCTCTGTTTGATAGGCGATACCACTAGAAGAGTCAACGGCAACCCCTTCATGATTGAACCTTCCCATGGCAGTTAAGGGTTTGATCAGCTCTAATGGTTTTAATGGGTCAACTTCGAAATTATATCCATGACGCTTGCCCATCATCCAGCCTTCATTGCCGGCTTCTTCACTGCTTATCCAGGTTCCCCACGGTGTTACTCCGCCACTACAATTTCTAATCGTCCCCGTTAAACTGAGGTGATGTTTAGTGACTTCTAATTTATTATTTAGCCATATGGTAGTAGTGCCACCGCTCGCTTTAGGGTCATAGGCATATTTTGGCGCAGGAGATTCGGGATCAAAGGGAAAATACAATGGCATCTCATGATTACGCACCAAAATAAGTTCACCCTTTGGTCCTTCAAAACAGCCCATACCGTCATGATAGTCTGGCACGATATGTCCATCAGACATAGTTTCACCCTGTTTTGAAATTACGGTGTAATTGAAACCTGCGGGTAAATCACAGACTCCCAAGGGATCTTTCACTAGATTAAAACTAGGCCTTGTTTTTTTCGCTGATGAGCATCCAGATAAATTAAGTAATGTGCTGCCTAAAGTAAGAGCAACGCCAGCATTGATACTTGAGCTAAGAAATTTTCTTCGATTGATTTGTTTATTCATGATAATTCCTATTCTGAATTGAAAATTCGCCATTTATTCTGATCATAACTAATTAACTGCCTGACTTTTTTGAGGATATCAGTAACGCTTGACGACGCATGTGCCGCCAGAAACAGCCCTGCTTTATCGCTACATCGCCATAAAGGCTGACTTTCTAACCTTACTCAAAGAAAAGTTTATAAGTATTTATGCAGTACTTGGTTAGTAAGTTATACCATGTTACTATGCAATACAAGGTATAAAAGTATGACATAGCTAATGATGAAAAAAGCAGATGATATAAACGATAAATGGGATGTTCAGCTGAGAAAAGGCAGTTTGGAACTTGTAATTTTAGCGGCTTTAAAAGAACGCCAACTTTATGGACTCGAGTTACTTAAGTTTCTTCATGGTCTCGAGACTATGGCGATAACCGAAGGAACTTTATACCCATTAATGGATCGTTTAAAACGTGATGATCTTATTAGTGCTTCATGGGTCCAAGAAGGTGAACTTCGTCCGCGCAAATATTATCAGCTTACCGAAAAAGGAGAGAAAAAATTATCGACATTAACCTCCCGATGGCGAAAGTCTGTAGAAGATATTGAGCTTTTACTGAATAACCCTGGTCCATCCCTCATTCTTAAAAAAGGTAGCTAACATGCAGAACCATGAACTAATTCATAATTACTTAAAGTCACTTGGTAAGTATTTATCTCGCTTAGATAAAACTGATGCAGATGACGTTATTCGCGAGATTGAAAGTCATATCCATGATGCGCTTGAGCTTCAAGATCAACAAGATTGTGCTGATGAAATAGCAAAGATCCTAGCGGGGTTTGGCCAACCAAGAGAACTTGCTGCCCAGTATGTTGAACATATTTTGCAAGGAACTCCCCCTCCAACAGGCTTTAAGGCGATTCAGTCGGTTAAAAAAGGCGCAACCATGAGCTTGTATATTTCCATGGGCCTTTTTGGTTTTGGTGTTGCTGCAATACTGGTGCTAGCTGGGTTTTACAAAATATTTGTTCCCAATGGCGTTGGTGTCTGGTCTGTAACACAAGGTAACAGCATAATAATCACTTTTTCTGAACATACTTACCCAAATTCAGAAGAGCTATTTGGCTTGTGGTTGATCCCAATAGCAATAGGTCTCGGCTTAGCTATTGGACGACTAACTTGGAAAGTATTGGCAGCATTAAAAAAGAAATATTAAACAAAAATCAATCTTTATTAGCCGTTATATTTAAAATGCTCCTACATAAATGCTTAACATGAATAACTTAAAAATAACGCCACTTAAAGAGTTCAAAAGCTATGTTTTTGTTCTACTTTAATTGGCTATGTTCTTTTTATGCTTTATTTTGTTATTTCGCGAGTAAATCATTTAACGTTTCCATAGAGACTGAAATGACCAACACGTAAACCGATATTAATACAAATGACTTCCAAATCGTTTTAAACCAATTTTGACCATAGTTAAGTTTTATAGACTGCACTATGTAGATGGCAATAAGACTAAAAATAGGAATATTAACCGTCAGAATTATATATTGAGGACTTGCAGAAAAATCGAATAAACTCAGTGGTAATAAAAAGGTTATGGTCAAATATAAATAAAGAAAGCAATGGAGGTGCAGCGTATATATAAGGTTGGGAATGTAATAGGTTGTACGAAACAATACTTGCAATAAAAAGGCTAATACAGGCAAAAGCATAAACATTATTTTTGGTACAAAGGAATACATGCCTTCTGTTTGTAAATATTGAGAAGCAACCAAAAAGAAAATAATGCTTATGACCAAATACATTCGTAAAGGTGGAGTGTATGAGACTCTTTTTCCTAGGTTGAATTCACGGGTTAATAACCCAGGTTTAAATAATAGAGCTCTTAATGTTTTTAGAAGGCGGCCATCAATATCTAGAGTTTCATGAAAGGCATCAAAAAGGACTGATTTAACAGGTTCGTTAAAGCTATTTACACTCTGACCACATGCAAAACAGTACTTAGCATCATCTATTAGCTCTTGCTTACAGTTTTTACAATTGGACTGATTTTCAACCATCATGGAATAAATACCCTGAGTTTACCCTGTCCCATATTCAAATAAAAATGGGGATTATTAATTACGTACCGTATTTTACAGGACTTCGATAATCTAGACTATCGGAAATAAGCGAATAAAAAAAACAGCTATTTTATTTATATTTATGAGTTTACTAGGATATACCATTACCCACATATTACTTTCACAACCGTGAAGTTCAAATCTGAATGAAAGAACGATAAGTTTGCAAGGGCAGTCGCTAAAAGTTGCATGACTGGTTTTATCCGTTCAGCTTTACATTAGTCTGGATGAGTTAGAATCCACAATTGATTATCCCTTTCCTGTTCAAAAGGGAATATGCGTTCTATTCCCTGACGTTAGGTAATCGGGCTGCACCGAGTTCCAAGCCATATTTAGAGATATATGCTTTGCTACCATAAACAGTGCCCTTTTAGAGCCAATCAGTTAATATGTGGCAAAGAAGATAAGACAAGTAAGTTACATAATAAAACGATGCGTTATAGATTTAATGAATTTGAATTTGATAGTGAGAGTTTATTACTCACTGTCAATGGCGAGGCATTGCCCATTCGCCATACTGAAGCCAAAGTCTTAGCTGTATTTCTTCAACAAGCTGATATTGTTTTAAGCAAAGAAGATATTCTATCTCAAGTTTGGCAAAACAAAGTAGTATCTGAACAAGTTATTTTTCAAAACATTAGTCACTTACGAAACCTGTTTGGTAATAATGCGATTAAAACCTTTCCAAAACGTGGCTACCAATGGCAACTAAACACCAACGTTTTATCGCCTGACACCTTACTTGCAAGCGATAACCAACAAGTAAAAAACACACTAGATTCATCACAACAAGCCTCAACACCAATGCAGGTTACAAAACGAAATTTATGGCAAGGCATTGTACTAGCTTTCTTTATTTTAATTCTTGTAGGTGTATTTCGCTCACAAAGCAACGTCAAGCAAGAAAATTCACCCCCTGCGATAATGGACCCAAAGATTAAGTTGGCGTATATCCCAATAGCTAATCTTAATGAAACGACTTTTAAAAATGTGACGATTAAAGGTAAAAAGTACTTTGATTTTACCCCTCTATCTCATGTTGATATTGAGCAATTCGAAGATACAATCGAAATTGAATACCCCAAACTATCGAAAACTCACCCCTTTATATTAACAGGTAAAATTCGTTCCTTTAAACAACAAACCTATTTAGATTTTATGCTAAAAGGCCCATCTTCAGATTGGAGAGGGCATTTAACTGGCACATCAAAAGAAGATGTTATCGAACAAATGCAGCAACATTTAAGACAACAGGTTATTTATGATGTTATTAGTCATTCTCAGTCACCCGAGCTTAGGCAAGCTAAACTATCAATTGCTCATCAAGAGTCACCCAACGACCTTACCATTCTACGTAAACTGAGCATTATGTATCTTAAAAACGGCGAGCTCGAAAAAGCCATGGTAATGGCTGATAAACTAATCAGTGTCGCTCAATCTCAAAATAACTCACAGCACATGGGCAAGGCATTGCTTTATCAAAGCAACCTATTAAGAAAAAAGAAGTTATATGATTTAAGTTCACAGAAACTTAAATTAGCTATTGCACAATTTGAGAAAATAGACGATTTAAAGCATCTAGCACATGCTTGGTACATTCAATCTAGGCTAGACCACCAGCAAAAAGATTACCCTGCTATTAAAACCAGTTTACTAAAATCTGCGAAACTTGCATATGATGCAAAAGATAAACTTGCTGAGTTAGACGCTCTGATTTACTTATCTGAGTTGGCCCATCATTACCAAAACGATATTGATAAATACTTCTATATGCAAGAAGCAGAAAATAAAATGAATGTTTATCAATTGCCTATTTATCATTTTGCCAAAATTCCGTTTCAACATGCCATTTTTGCAAAGACACTTTCGGAAAAAGAACCTCATTTGAAACAGGTACTCAAATTTTCCGTTTTAACACCTGAGTACAACATTGCACAATCTAGCAGAAGGCAATTAATGCAACACTATATAAAGGAAAACCGGTATATTGATGCCCAAGCTTTAGTTGATAGTGTGACTTCAGACAATTATAACAACTCTTATCTCAAAACCTTGATAGCACAAGCTAAACAGCAAACAAATAAAATGATCAGCCATGCTCAGCGCACTTTCCAACAAACTCAGTTAGCAGGAAAGCGCATGCTAAGCTTAGATGTCGCGCTACTTTTATGCGGCCAACAGGTAAACTATGATTATTATTCGCAGTATATTCATGACTATGCCACGGTAAGTTGGCGAAGCAAAAATAAAACAAAGCTGCTTTACCTTAATCTCTAGAAAGCTCGTTATTTCTGTTGCCAGCCTAATGGTCACCTTGTTAGTTTAACGGATAATAGAATGCCCTGATGATTACATATTGGCGTCGTAGGCCTTATTCATGATTTCAACCGATATATTGTTATTATTGTGGTGGCCCACAATTCGACTGAACTTAAGCTGCTTACTTCGGACAAAGTTTATAAAGGTTTTAGTATAACTTGGTAATTCGTTGGCAATGGTATTATCGAAAGCAACTTCCAAAAAATCGGCTTGATAAATAATCTCGCTATCTTTGAAATGAACAAAGCTTTGTAGTTTTGAATGGGTATTTTCCAAAACATAAAAATGTACGCCATCCAGTATTTGATCATGTTCAATTGTTTGGAACTTGAATGTAGCGATGTTATCTGCAAATGGAGGATAAGCCTTAATGGCTTCGATACTATAAGCATCCGCACGAATGATAATACCCCGTTTAGCATAGGCAGGAAGACCTGCAATATGATCACTGTGTGGATGAGTCACATAAACAGAGCTGATTTTCTTGGTTGGAAACTTTCTTTGGATGAGTTGAATGTTTTGTTCAGCTAACTCAGTATTGACAGGGGCACCAAAAACCATAATTTCATCACCATTGACTTTAAATAAGTTATTGCGCCAGGCCAAGGAATCGTTAACAAGGTAAAGATTTTCTGCAATTTCGCTTGAGACTAGGCTTCTGTCTTGTTTAGGAATTATGGGTCCATACCCTTTCGGTATTTCAAGTTTGCCAGGTTCAATTCTCTTAATAATATTTAAGCTTCCAATGTGTTTTATAAACGTCGGCGTCTTGGCGCCATTAGTATATTGCACAATAGATCGGGCGAAGGTTATACCATTGCTGGCTTGATAGTCATCGTAAAAGTAGAAACGACGCGTCGATTTGTTGTTAAGCGACAACAAGCGTAACGGACTACCGCCAAAAACATACTCAACGACTTTATCATCAGCATTTTTATGTATAAGAGTAGTTTTCCCTGAGATCTTATCTTGCTGAAGTTCAATGGCTGTCGTCGTATTTATTTCTTCAAGTAACGGTCTTACTGCGAAAAAATCAACATTCATCAAAATCAGGTTTTTAAAGTCCTCATAATCATCCATTTCTTGCCTAACAATCCGTTTACCATAAGGTAGTCCATTCTTTGCGTAGCGAAAACTGTCTGTATCATTTTGAAAATGTACTTCATCTAGTTTCCTGCCCCCCGAATAGTTATGTATTACATTTTCAAAATAATGCTCTTTTTCAAGATCGAACTCCGTCACCTTAAATGCAGTATATCGACTCGGTGCTTTAAAGTCCCAAGACCTATACGAAGCATTACTCCCCAAATATAAGTAATTATGAGTCATTGAGAAACTCGTTATTAGCTGTGTTTTATGATAATGCCTTTTGAGTTTAGCGATAAAATCTTCAGTCTCTCCTGCCCAAGTCGTTGGTGCAGTGATAGAGGTTATTGCTACACTAATAAATGCAATTGCTTTTAAATAACCGGCTAGGTTTACTTTCATATTTAACTCCTGACTCTTCAATTACAAACACAATATGAAATTTACGCTAATAGGTCTTATCAAAAATATATTATTGGAAGGAATATATTTTTGATAGATGTATTTACTTGTTTTAATTAAAGAAAGCCATTTTACTACGAAGTTAAAATTATATTCATGGATACAAACATAACGGACAAAGGTGTCGTTTATAGTTAGTCACAGTACAATATATTTACTAGATTGAAGAGTTTAAACTTAGAAATAGAATTTAGCTTAGGTGTAAATAATATAAAATGAAATGGACTTATATTTTTATTTTTTAGGTATGTATCCACAAATGGTTTTATACCTTTCAGGATAAAAATTCATATTCGTTAGCTAAGATATAAACGAAGATAAAAACAGCCAACATATGTTTTCTCTCTTGAGTGACTAATATGTTTCTATTTAAATAAAGCACCTAGAACATCGAAAAATCCTATTGTTGCATTGGGTATATCAGAAACAGATAAAGCGCTATTTTTATTACTGTAGCGTTTCAACATCTCTTTTAATGCACCTTTATCAAACCATACTCCCGAACAAGAAGCGCAATAACTGATACCTTTTACGTCAGTTATTGTATTCAATACACCACAATTCGAAGGACACTTAGAATGAGTACTTCCATTCGTTTTAGATACCAACTCATTAAAAAACGTCTGTGGCTTGAACTCTTTGGCATATTGAATTGAATCAATATAGCTTTTGGGTAACCAAGCTCCCTTACATGATGCACAGCCATACCCGGTGTGATCTTCGGCTTTATCTGCCCTTAAAACAACACCATCAATAGGACATTTCAATGTCGACTCCTTGAAACACTATGTTCTGTTAAGGGGAAATTATAATTGGTTAAATGTGAAGAGCCCAAAATAGTTACTGTATTTTAGCCTGATTGGGCAGTATATACTTCAACAAACGCCAGCTGAGCTTAATTTACCCGCTTGAATATCTATACTAAAATCACAGCTATATTTATCCTCAGAAGGATAATATGAGCAAATAAAATCACCCGATGATTTTTCATAGTGATCTACACCGCATTTATTTAATTCAGGTTCACCCTCTAATGAAATGTAAATATTATGAGCGGCTTCTCCACTGACGTTAAAATAAACGTGAGTATTCATAGGCAATGAACCTTTAGCATCTAAGATTGGAGCACCACTAATATGGTAGGACCCCATTAACGGTTCAAATGGGCTATCCGATAGAACAAAAAAAGAAACAAATATAATTAATAATGGAGATTTACGCATATATTATCCTTTGAATAAAACGTCCCAATAACGGGGTAAATATAGTTGACTAGAATAATCGACGATAGTGCAAAAGCCAACTAAATATTGTTATTGTTCAATGGCTTGTTAAGCTAATCTCGCTTGTATAAAGATTCAATAGTACGAGACGCTATTGTGTTTGCATTGATCATGTAACCTGTTAATGCAGCTGAAGCACCTTCTGGCAAGTCCAATTTCTCAACCGATAAAGCATGTATTGTGTAACGATAATGATGTACACCATGACCTTGAGGTGGGCAAGCACCACCAAAACCTTTACTACCGTAATCATTTCTTATTTGCATACTACCTTTTGGAGCTAAATATTGTTTTGTGCTACCTGCACCCGTTGGCATTTCCTTAATACTTGTTGAGATATTCACTACTTGCCAGTGCCACCAGCCACTGCCCGTTGGCGCATCGGGGTCATAGGCTGTGATAGCAAAACTTTTTGTGCCCTCTGGAGCATTAGACCATGTCAGGTGTGGCGACAAATCACCGCCTGAGCAACCAAAACCATTGTATTCATGCTTTTTAGCCATAAACTCCCCATCTGAAATATCACTACTCGATAAGGTAAAAGAGCTAGCGAATGCAGAAGTTGAAATATTCAGCAATAAAATCGATATTAGTTTGGATGTAAGACGCATAATAATCCTAATTAGTGGTAATTAATTGAATGCTTATCTTAATTACTTTGCTCTACAAAAATTAGTACTAAAACATTCACACTTTCGCCTTAATCGGTCATTTTAGTTTTTCTAAGCTGAGAAGGGGTTAAACCAAAACGCCTCTTAAAACGCTCTGTAAATCGTGACTGTGATTGGTAACCGCATTTATCTGCAATCACACCAATTGAATTACGTGATGTTTGCAACAAATGTAACGCTAGGCCTAATCTTGCTTGATCTTTAACTTGTTGAACGCTTGTACCTTCTAATTTAAGCTTTCGGCGCAGTGTAGACTCACTCATAGCGAGCTGTTCACAAATATGTTCAATAGTTAATTCATGAAAGCCCTGATTAATAAACATTTCATGTAGTCGGTCTTTTACTTGAAGACTACCTAGCAAAGATAATATTTCTACATGTCCCATATGACACAATAACGAAATGATTTCTCTTTTGCGTAAAGACCACATTTTTTGAGGCGCCCACAATGCAAACGCCACAAATTGTTGTAAACATTTCTCTAAATCGGGTGTTGTCTTACCAATAAGATGGTCTTTTTTATTGGTAGCATTAATTTGTAGACCATCAAAATCTTGGTAGTCAAATTCGATTAAAAGAGCGAAATATTCTTTGCCTTTAGGTATGTTTCGCATATTTATCGATGGACTATCAGAAAGAAAGATAAAATCACCAGCATGACAAATGAGTTCGTTATTGACCCCTAACTCTTTATCTCCGCTAAGCACCACAATCAATAATGGTTTCGCAATAGGAACATTTAACAGCTTCTGCTCTTTGATAGAAGAGTAAACCGAAAAAGGCTGATCACGTTTTTCATTGAGGACATTTTTAATGGTGCTAAGCAGATTTTCCATGGTTACCTATATCTATGAGTGACACTTGAACCTAATAACTGTTTAAGGGCTAAGTTAAAGATTGCAAAAACCCAGACCAACGAGAGTCGTTCAAACTGCGTGTGTCTATTGAAATATATTAGTCAAATAACTCGCTGTTATTTAACCTGCTTGAATGGCTTGTTATTACTCTTTTCTTTAATCCACTGCTTTACAGGAATTACCCATTCAGAAATAGGTCGATAAAAAGCACCATGTTCTTTACCTGTAGAAATAGAAATTTCATCAAATGATATTAACTTTGGGCTTCTACTTTTGAGTTTTTCACATGTATTGGCACCATCCGTTGTTTCATAAACAGACAAGAAAGCACCATTCATTTTAATATCTGAGTATTTCTTTGAAACTATACGTCCACATCCAGCTAAAAGAACGGTATTAACAGGAGTTTCCTCCAAAAAATGAGAGGTTAAACTTGTAATAAAAGCGCCTCGAGAGAAGCCGATAATAGTTATATGCTTGGCACTTACTCCGTTATTTATTAACGTCCTAACATTTTTAGCTAATACCTCTGCATGCTTAAAGGGATCTGTTCCCTTCGAACGATGATAGGCAATCAAATTATACTCACTGTCTGACAATGACGCTTTTATCGCAGGAAACTCATAAACGCCCCATCTTTCGTTTTTTGGCGTAGGATTTGTACCTTCAACAATATAACCATGAGAATAAAAGACATATTTTTCATTTGGGTTAATTTGATCTGGGAATTTATCATAAACATTACCGGCGAAAGATAATGACGAAAAAAGAATACTGATTAACACTGAAAATTTGATATTGCTTCTCCTGAGAAAATTAACGCCCCTTTAAGAGGCAAAAAATAATTGGCTAGAATAAGCGACGAAAGAGTGAAAGCCAATCATTATTAGCTAAGCGCAATAAATAGAAACACTTTGTATGATTTACCCATAAGTATCTAACCGTTTATTACGGCTAATTTTCGGTAACCTTCGTTTCATAACGTTGAAAACATATCCCTATGCACAATAATCTAACGACCTTTTCAGTTGCAGCATGAGTTACGTAACCGACATTTGTAATGGAGTTACTAACACCAATTCATCGAGTCATTAACATCACGCTAAGCGACAACGCTATACTCCCATTTTGTTACAGGTTCATATTATGCGCCCAATCTACATAATTAATTCATCGTTTGGAATTCAAATAAACTAAACCTTGATACCAGCTTTGTAATGCAACAGTTCCGTGGGATTCATTCTCAAAATATTGGCTTTTTAAATTAAACGATGTTGATACTTTACTTTCTAATTTTGACGCAAATTCTTGCCCCCACTCAAAGTTAGTTTTTCCTATATCTCCAAAAGCACTGTTATTTGCGAATGAAAGATATACTCGAGCCGATACTGATTTATGACCATAATTTGTTTCATTAAAAGTACGATTCAAATAGTTATTATCCCAAAGATAAGTCGCATCAATAATTAAATAGTCCGTAAATAACGTTGGTTTTTTTAATAAAGAATAAGCAGCAAACAATCCCCCAAAGGATTCACCAATAAGAATTCGTTTCTCAGATGTTCGATAAGTAGCGTTTATTAGAGGAATTAACTCCCGGTCAAAAAACGCGACATAATTCTTAGCGTTACCAATATTTTCGAACGTCTCTAAAACGTTGCCATCATGTATCCAGTCAACATTTGTTGGGGTAAAATCCCTTTCACGAATAGTCATTTCACTATTCGGTATTGCGACAATAATCGATTCATTTATTTGACTTTCCAGCGTTTCAGTACTTAATGCCTCTACAATTCCGCTAACAGCCTTTAACCTATGCCAGTCACCATCAAGAACGTATATAACAGGATAACTAGTTTTACTGGTTTCATAGGAAGGAGGCAGATAAACCGCGTATTTACGCGACTCATTCATTATTTTTGAATCAAGGGAATACGAACGGGCAATTGAAATATTTTTTTCAGAGGCCTCACAAATGCCTAAAGAAAATAAGCATAATAAAAGTAATATATTGATAATTTTCATCAATCTTTCCTTATGTAAATACCATCTTATTAAAAAGGTAATACCTGTATTGAATAATTGTAACGTCGACGTAGTAAAATTAACGACGTTTTGCTTTTATTGAACAACTCATGATGACAATTTTTCATAATAAAACACCATTTTTAAATGGTTGTGAATGTTGAATGTACATGCTTTCTTAACAACTAAAAACCAGACTTTTTATCTAATTAATATAATTGAACATTAATATAACTGGTGAGTCTTGTCACTTGCTTAAGCTTATAGCAAATGAGATAGTGCCTCGATTTTAATGAAGACTGTGGGTATGAGCCTTGGATCTTGAAATAAACCAAACTGAGAAACACAATACAAAAAAACACCTGGGCTATGAGTTTTGGCGCTTTCATATAGCCTTTTGGGGAGTAACGTCATTCGTAATGCTCTTGGCTGGCTTGACGCAATACAATCTTTATGAAGTTGCGCTTTTAAGGAATGTGCTTTATGGAATTTTAGGATTTATTTTCACATTATTATTGATGCCAATTTTTGATAAGTCTAAGTTTCAACAAACACTTAACATGTTTATTTTATGTGTAACTTCCTCCTATATTATAGGTACCATGGTGACCTTATTAATAAATCCTATTTCTGCTGCTCAAGAAGGTCATATATTATGGGATCTCCCATGGACAAGATGGTTTTCAGGTTCACTTAACTTTTCACTCGTCACTTTAGTGTGGTGCAGCTTTTATCTAGCGTTCAAACATGGGCTGCATTTTGTTAAAGGAGAAGAAGCGAAAAAAGCAGCAGAAGCTATTTCTTCCATCTCGTCTTTATCAAGTTATCCAGAATTTATAGCGCTAGAACGTAATAAAAAAATATTCCTATTACCTGTCGATAATATCTCTGTTTTACAAGGTGCTGGGGATTACTTAGAGATAAGTACCGATGAAGGCAGCTTCTTAAAAAGAGAATCGTTAAGTAACATGGTTGAGATGTTAGATCCCAAACTTTTTCAGCGGGTACATCGTTCTGCTATCGTAAATCTACATGCAATTCGAGAGTTAGAACCTAAAGGGAAAGGAGACTACACTCTACTGCTTAAATCCGGATTACAAATATCGGCAAGTCGTAGTTATATGAAAGACTTTAAGTCACGTTTTTCTGGTGTCATTTAAAAATTGTTTTTTTAGCCTCTTTCATTAGAGGCATACTATCTTATCTATATCCCATTCACCGTTTGATATGTTTAATTGATGGGCATTTCACCGCATCAATGTCCAACTAACCGATTACCTGTTGTACAAGGCTCATAAAACCTAGATTGTTGCTTCAACTATTTATTCAAACAGGTTGAGCTAAGTGTTGAGTGTCAATAATATTCTCTTTGAAAAACGCATCTATTCCCTACGAGCGAGTGCGCTAATTATTACGATACTTTTCCTATTAACACTCCCTGCTTGTGTCAGTAATTTAGTCGCCAATCAAATGGTAGGAGCACCCAATAAATCTTTAATTGGGTACGAGCTCAGTAATCAATTTTCTGCTTTTGATATAGGCCATACCGGCTTACTCAATATTGATGGCGTGAACCAAAGTCAGCAATACTTACCTACTCGAAAAATAAATATTAGCTTTCTTGATATTGCTGCTGCAGATTATGGCTTTAGCTACTCCACCAAAGCAGTTCTGCATAAAAATGGAAAAATTCGACGTATTACCAGCGATTGGCAATGGTTTAATAATAACTGTAAGAAACCTCCAAAAAAGTCGAATACTTCAAAAACAATTGTTTTATTACATGGCTGGGGGAGAAGTAAAAATAGCTTATTAAGTTATGGGCTTGCATTTGCTCAACAAGGTTACAGAGTGATTATTCCAGACTTACGTGGTCATGGTAACAGTTCCGGTGATTGGGTTTCATTTGGCGCAGAAGAAGGACGCGATATAAGCGCTTTAATGGACCTTCTTGCTATTAAAAAATACGATTTAGTTGGCTTTTCTTTAGGAGCAAGTGCTGGGCTACACGCAACGTCTTTAGATGAGAGGGTAAATAAATTGGTCGTGATTGCGCCTATGCACTCACTCGCAGAAACCATTCCTAAATTTGCTAGGCAAGCACCCGATTGGCTTGAGCCAATAGTGACAAACCACCAAATAGAGGCATTAGCGTTAGCCAACAGTTTAAGTGGCTATTCGTATGAGAAAACATCCAATTCAATCGCTCCAGCAAAACTGATCAGTAAACCAGTGCTGTTCGTTTATGGTTCTATCGATAAAATGAGTGACTATCCGCTTAATAAATTGTTGTTTGAACAAGGCTCTAAAAGCAATCAATTACATCAACTTAATGGCTTACGTCATACCCATGTATTACTACATCAATCAGCCTTAATGCCTTCAATCTATCAATGGCTTGGTATCAATACTTTCGACTCGAATAATACGGCAATAGAGGGCTGTACTTTCCATAATTTTCATCATTAATATTACCTATAAACTTATAAAAGAGGCCACCATGAATAAAATAACGTTGTTACTAATAACCAGTTCATTATGTATTACGACTGCTTTAGCCAGTGATACTGAAGTGAATAATAAAAACCTAACCGTAGAGTTTGCAGATGCGAACTGGAATGGCATTGACGTTCCCAAAGGACAACAATGTTTGAAGTTTGGTGGAATAAATCCCGCTACACCTAAATTGAAAGTGAGTGATATTCCCGCTGGCACAACAGCCATTATTATGGAATACAGTGACAGAGCTTACAAACCAAATGATAACGGTGGTCATGGCAAACTTGGCTATACAGTGCCCGCAGATATCAAAAACATTACCATCCCTTCAATCAAAGGACACACCTTCGAATTACCTCCAGCTTTCTTTAGTGTTGCTGTGCATCGAGGGGCTGACTGGGACAAAGCCGGCGCCTACCTTCCTCCTTGCTCAGGAGGAAATGAACACCCTTACTACGTCACGATAAAAGCAATTAGCCAAAATGGGAGTAATTCGATTGTTTTAGCGCAAAGCTTACTTGAAATGGGGTTATATTAACCAAACGAAGAGCCCTTTAGTCGGTGGTTTTTCGTAATAGAGGAACCATCGCCTCACATCGTACTATAGTAAATGACGAGAACACTGTATTTGGAACCGACACAGATATCGTTTTGAACGCATGTTTAATGAGAGCTTTAATCGATATACCTTTGCCGAGATGACAGTAAAAAGATAGTACGTGTCAATAATTTAATGGCGATTTTTTGACTATAGACGAGGAAGAGATAGATGGATTTTTATTCGTTTATCAGCATTCAACAATTCAATTTCCTTGCTCCAATACTTGTTCACTAGCCGCTGAAGCAAACCACTTTCTTTCGCTGTTTTTAATGCTAAAGAGATTATAGCTTCATATTTCCCCCCAGAATTTAAACCGGTTTTGCTTAGATAAAAGCGAAAGTCGCGATCATAAATAAATAACAACTGACTTTCTATCTGCAGTTCAGGGTACTGATTATGTTCCAATGTGACTTCATTAACTCCTCGAGCAAAATAATCAAACTCTCTACCACTTGCGGTCATCTTAAAAATCGATTTCCAATTACCTGTATATTCTTTGTATTGTAAATTATTGGCTTGCCAAACCGATGCATCAAACCAACCCAGTCCCATACCGCCTACTAAGCCCAAGCTTCGGAAGTCTTCAAGACTTTTGACTTGATCGTAAAGTTCCTGATCTCCATTTTTAATGAGCAATATGCGCTGACCTATCAAACCATTAGTAATACCAACCTCCACCGGTATATATCGCCGGTTCCTTTCTGGTGTTTCCAACATCCAGTAAATAGAAATTTCACCATTGTCCAGATATTGTTTAATTCTAAGTTGAGGTACATCACTGACAGTTAAGATAGGGGTATGACCAATTTCTTTAATCGCTAGGGAGAGGAGTTCATGATAAAAAAGGTGTTGGTTTGGACTATCACTCACTGTAGGTATGCTTATGCGAATTTGTTCAGCGTAAGTGATAGGGGGATGCAACAGTAACACTAACATGGCCAACCATTTCAACATATTACTACCTATTCATTCACTTTATAAAGCACACTTTTCAGGTTTTTATTTAATAGTTGATTCTTGTTGTTTACAAGAAGTTATAACTATTATCGATAGCAGCACTTAATAAGTTTACAACTTTACAGGATGAATCTTTAAATATAGTCAATACTATGATTTAAGGCTAAAACTTTATGGAAAGATAATGCAAAGGCCAAAAAAGACGCTCTATATTTTCTGCTCATCTCTGATATTGCAAAGTTTGGCAGTACAATCACAAGAAACTTTACCCGAAAGTGAAATAGAAAATGGCATAGAAATCATCAGTGTGACTGCTCAAAAGCGTGTTGAACGATTATCTGAAGTACCTATAGCCGTTTCAGTACTCAGTAGTGAACAAATTGATGCCTCTTTTTCCAATAACTTTGAAGACCTACAAAACCTCGTTCCATCCGTTAGTTTCAAAAAAGGCACCACCAGCCGAAATTCAGCAATTACCATCAGGGGCATTGGAACCATCTCTTTTAGTATCGCCGCTGAGCCTAGTGTTTCTACTGTGATTGATGGCGTAGTGCTAAGTCGTTCCGGACAAACATTTTCCGAAATGTATGATGTGGAAAGAATTGAAGTGCTAAGAGGGCCACAAGGTACTTTATTTGGCAAAAACGCATCTGCTGGTGTAGTGAACATCACCACAAAACGCCCTTCAAGTGATCTTGAAAGCATGGTTGAAATCACTATGCATCAAGACAATGAATACCGAATTAAGGCAAAAGTACAAGGCGATATTAATGATAATGTCGCAGCAAGTTTTGTGGCATTCAAAGCTGATTACGATGGCAACTTATTCAATGTTTTTAATCATCAACAAATCAATGGTTACGACAAACATGGCTTACGGCTAATGCTCGACGTGGATACAACTGATAATAGTAACGTCTTATTCGTTGCTGAAAACTCTCGTTCCAATGATAACTGCTGTGCAGATATTGAGGGCTTACCTAGTGGGCGAAACCCAGACTCAACAGCAGTACCTAATAGTGATGGTATTGCAGATTTTGATTTATCTCAACGTAGGGTTGATCATGACTTTAACTCGCGCACCCTTGATGACACATTGTCATTTTCACTCCAGTTTACTAAGGACTGGGATGACTATACCGTAACATCGATAACCGCCTATCGAGATTGGGACAACATTGAACATCGAGAAGGCGACTTTACTTCAATTGCTGGTGATTCAAGAGAAGCGGTTTTTGATGTGCCATTTCAATTACACGATATCGGCTCACAAACTTGGCATCAACTATCTCAAGAACTAAGACTAGCTTCACCTTTAGAAAATAACGTCAATTGGTTATTGGGTGCTTTTATTTGGAAAATAGATTCTGAGCGTAGCTTTACTCGTGATGCTAGCTGTCAAAATAATAATGGCCAATTTAACCAAGCAATATCACATTTTTTATCGACTGAATTATCGGTAGTCGATCCAGATACACATCAAGTGGCAGACTTTATTGCCAGTGAAGACTTAAGTTGTAATGCCAACGATATTGTTAGTGCAACGGCAAATATGAGCACCGAATTTAATAACTGGGCATTGTTTGCTGACGCCAAATATCATCTTTCAGATGAGCTTAGCTTGCTCTTTGGTGTTCGTTACACTGATGACCAAATAGATTTTAACCATAAACGAAAAAGCAATGATATCTATGGTCGTCGAGGGGTAGGTGTTAGACCCGCTACAGAAAACACCAATTTTAGTGGTGGCGCCAGCAATACCAACACCTCATTTAAGTTAGGGGGCCAATATAACTTAGGTGATATCGGCATGGTATACAGCACATGGTCTCAAGGCTATAAAGGACCAGGGTTTAACGTATATTATAATATGGCGCCTAACGATACACGGCCTATAGCAGAAGAAACATCAAACGCCTTTGAATTGGGTTATAAATATGCGTCAAACAAACTTTTATTTAACCTAGCCATTTTCAGTACTAAAATAAAAGGTTTTCAAGCCAATAACTTCGATAATTCTACCGGCGTAACGATCACGCGCTTAACCAATGCCGGTAATGTTTCTACACAAGGTATTGAAGTAGATTTAGCGTTACAAGCAACCGAGCAGTTAAAACTGATTGCCGGTATTGCCAGAACGGACGCGACAATTGATGAATTTTTCTGTCCTACGGGTGAGCAATGTACCGATCGTTCGGGTCTAGATGTACCTTTTTCGCCAGATTTAAAATACATGATATCGTTAAATTACTTCACTGAATTAGAAGAGATGAACATCACTTGGAATTCCTCATACGTATACACCGATGAGCAAAAAGCGACTTTACCGACGAATACCGGAGCGTTTAATCCCGAAGTTGTGCTACCTGACTATGCAATACTAAATGCCAGCATCAAATTTTCGTTTGACGATGATAACTTTCACATTACTTTAATTGGAAGAAACTTAACGGATGAATCATATTATACGAGTTACAGTGGTGATGGTTTTCGCTATCAAGTTCCGCGAAATACCGATCGGTATTTTGGCCTTCAATTAAGAAAGCTGTTTTGAATATAGTGATTTTATATGCACGTTTATAAATGTAAGTTCATGAAGAAATAAGATAATAACACTAGAATGAAAGTTAGACGGTTTATGCTTTGTAAACTCCTTTTTATAACGCATACCAAAGAAAAGTAATAGTTGCCAACAATCGAAAAACGATGACAACGGTTATCTTTTTAGCTAACAACTTGTGTAACGGCTTTACTCAAACTCTTCTTGTTGGGGTAAAGAGTCGGTAATTTCATGCCAAGCAGCTTTGCTACCAACATAAACATGGCGTGTCGGCTTTACTTTTGGATTGGTATCTAAGGTACCCAAAGGAAAACCCAATATATTTGGCTGTTCATCAAATTTTGTAAATAAACTAGAACCACATTCAGAGCAAAAACCTTTATGCTCACCGGGGGATGACTCAAAGAATTTAATGAATTTTTCACCCTGAATAGTTTTCCAGCTCTCTGTCTTTATTTTCGCTCTTGTTCTAAATGCCGAAGCATGCAATTTACGACACATACTGCAATGACAATTGAGTACATCTTCAAATTCACCATCAATTTCATATTGGACTTGATTACACAAGCAGCTTCCTTTGTTTATCACGATTTTCTCCGTAAGTTATTTTGTCCCGTTTAGAGGGGGTTCAGTTGGTTAAAGGTGAAACAAAACAGAACCCTATCAACTGCTAAAGGTTCTGATTGAATGACTTGTTAATGTGAACAAGCTCAAAGGCCTCAGGGTAAACCTTATATTCTCGAATTAATTATCCGGAACGATATACTCTACTTTGGAAGAGTTACCCGAGAGTGATAGTTACCACCATTTTTAATTTTCTCAATATATCCTAGTTCATCACGAATAAATGTTATGTATTCCTTCTCAACCACCTTACCATTTTCTATTAATTGAAATGTATCATCTTCAACATATTGATACTGGTACATCGCATATTTAAGAGATTTTGCCGGTAAGTACAATAGTGAACGTTAAATACTGACAGTTCTGAGCAAATAAAGGACTAAACTAATGATATTGAACTCGACGAAATACACTCATTAAAACTCGCTACTTAGCCTAAAACACGTACAACTTTATTTCTAATTCGTCTACAAGTATCCTAATAGTGACATCTACTTTTGCGTACTTCACACATGGCATTAGGACTACTTTAACTACGTACTGCAGTTACTGTTATTTCTATTAATACATCACCTTCAAGGGTTACACCTAAACAAGCTCTTTGAGGCCAATGCTCAGGGTTTTGACCAACCCAACGCTTCCAAACTGAATCCATACGTGTTTTATCAGCCATATTCGCAATATATACTTGAGCTGAAACAATGTTAGTTTTGTCTGAGCCCAGCTCAACTAAATTAGCTTGAATCGTATCTAAGGTAAGTTTTGTTTGCTCTTCAATACCAACCGACGTATTAGACGATGTAGCAACAGTCCAAACCAGATCTTTATAGGCAGATGATTTATTACGGCCATTGTATATCCCACTTATTCTCTCAATCATCATTGATACTCTTCTGTGTAGCTAATCCTCTATTAAGAGGTGATTTGTAGTTGGCTAAAATGTTTAGCAGAAAGTAACCCACTGTCGTTTGTTCTTTTGAGTGATTTTTTTGAAGATTATTCACCGAGTACACCCAAACTGTTTTTATGTGATTGTCTCCATTCGCTAACAATAGAATAACCAGGCATTTGGTTTATTTTACTCTTTGTAAATTGTATTAACTCTTCGTCTGACAGGTCGAAATCAATAACAAATTTGCAGGGTTGATGAACATACCATGGAGTATCAGTGAAAATTTCAAACCTATTGTTCTCAGGATCTCTAAAATAAAGAGACCAAGTCGTGCCGTGAGATACCGTCTGCAGTGCCACTTCGGCGGTGTCTTTTAAATATGAATTAAAAACTCTTAACTCTGCAATAGAGTCAACTCTAAAAGAAATATGATCTACAGGACTTTCAATTAACCGATGAGACTGGCGAGGATTCAAAACAATTTGGTGGTGCTCTTCTGGACTACGGCTTAAAAACACCATGCCGTATTTCCCCTCACCTCGATCGGTAACCACAAAGCCTAACTTTTTAGTAAAAAAACATTCCATTTGAGCGATGTCTTGAACATACAATTCAATATGACTTAACAGCATATTTGGAAAATTCACTTTATTCGCTGTATCCATTTTATATTTAATCTCCTAACGCCCCAGTAAAGAGCAATAAATCGTTGGTAAAAATATCCAGCGATAAATGAGTTGTTTCTCAATCGTCAGATAAAAAGTCTGATGGTGAAGCAGAAAACTGCACTGACATGAGACTCGGTGTACCTTTCAATGGTTATCATTCTATATCCAATAATTCGTTAATCACTGTACCGATAACATGCCAAAATATAAGCCATATCATCGGTAAACTTAATAACACCACTGTGTTGTAAAGCTTTATTCATACCCACTTTTATAGAGCAACTTATTGTGAATATAAATGACAGCTATTTTTATTTCTTTATTTTTTTATTTTTTTATTTACTGAAAGCTCAATCATCGCTGCAGTGTACATCTTTAAATTCATTGTTAACTGCTCTGTTGTTATGAATTCATGTTCTGAATGTCCTGTATAAACGTTTCCAGGCATCGATGGACCAAAAACCAAGGCATTCGGAAACAATGAAGAGTTTGTTCCCCCACTACTTGAAATTGGTTTTATATCTTCTAATCCACTATATCGTCTAAAAATTGATAATAAAGTTTTTAAGTGAGGGGCATTAGTTTGAACCCAAGGCTCTCCGAAGTCATACTCAATATTTATTATGCTAGTGCTGTTACGTTTTTGCCAAACACTTAATAGGCTGGTAAGTTCATTTTCAAGACGCAATTGTGTTTTTCCTCTTGGTCTACGGGTATTAATATTAAGCTGTATTCCATCTTTTGTTTGCTTCAAATGTGTAACGGATACCGACATTGGTCCCATAAATTCATCTGTATATGCGAGTGTGCCAAATTTTTCGCCATATAAATCATTGCCTAAATTATCATTAATAAAATTAACTAAGGAGCCACTGTCGTTATTCTGCCAAGTTAAAAATGAAAGTAAATCAGCCAAGTTTGTTATGGCATTAATACCATTTTCGGATACCGAAGAATGAGCAGCATGGCCTTTAGCGGTAATATTTAGATCTGAACCTTGCCAAATAAATGAATATTTAACTTTTACATTTTTATCAGCATTTATTCTAATTCTTTCAAAAGTACTATTATCAGCATTTCTAATCGTTACGGAAGCATCTTCTGGAATTTGACTGCCAAAATATCCCCCCATAAAGTTATCTAAATACATTTTATTAGAATCTACCTTAGAGTCTGGGAAAGTGAGTTGTATTTTTCCATACCCTTTTTCTGCGGTGACAACTGGGTATTGAGAATCAAGGGTCAAATTTATACTAGGTAGTGAATGAGTAGAAATATAGTCTCTTAACGGCTGCCAATCTGACTCTTCTGCCATATAAATATATAACTCGATGCGCTTATTCAACGATATGTTTTTGTCCTTTATTGCTTTCATTGCATAAAGTGCAGTTGAAATTGGGCCTTTATCATCTTCAGTTCCCCGACCAATCAGCTTTCCTGGTTCGGTAGTTGAATCTAGAAAATATGGCGATTTAGCCCACTTGGTTGGATCTGCTGGCTGTACATCGCCGTGAGTAATTATTCCAAGCCTTTCTTTGTTTTCACCAAGGCTTATAACAACCACATAACCGTCATCTCGGAAATCTAAACCTAACATATCAGCTTGGCGAGATAACTCTCGTTTGAATGCTTGATGAACTTCATTATCAATCGATTTTACGCCTTCAACGTTGACCGTATTATATTTAATTAATTGCGCCATGCTGTCTATTACCGCAGCGTTATAACGCTGGGCTGCATACTGAGCGGTAGAGTCAGCTAAACGGCTAACTTCATCATTAGCGTGAATTGAAGTGGTAAAGAATAGGAGCAATATGCTCCATTTTTTTGTTAACGTAATCATTATTTATTTCCTGTACATGTACTATTATTCTAAATATTTTAACGGTGTTTACTGACGCATATTTTGAACATAGATTAACTGTATTTTCTTATTTCAATAGTATTTCCATCGGGGTCTTTAACGTAAAAAGAAATACCATCACCTTGTGCACCGAAATAGACATCAGGGCCTTTAACGATCTCAATAGCACTTTGCTGCACATAATTTATAATCTTTAGCCATTGCTTAGAATCAACCGCTAAACAAAAGTGATTAAGGTTATTTTTTAACTGGCTTTCGTCGCCATCACTCCACATTTCAGGAGGAAATAGGTCGATGATGAAAGTACTCGATATTCGCAAGCTGGGAAACTTTACTTTGTGGTCAATATATTCCTCCCAGTTTTCTAGTTCTACACTTAGTAGCTTTTTATAGAAATCAGCTGATATAGAGACATCAACTGTGTTCAACACTATGTGATCTATTGTTATCATCGAAATACACTCCTGTATTTGCTAAGTAAACTATTAGCATTAATTAAAATTAAAATTGTGATTAATGAAGTTGCTATCGGTAAATCGAAGTTCTTGTCAGATAATATAAAAGGAAAAATAACCATCAAAACTAAATGTAATGCTCTAATCGATAATATCCCTTGACCCAATAGCATTGACGATGAAATTTTACGGTATCTTGAGCTTTCAGCTAAAACTCTAGCGTAAGAACGATGAATTGGGGAGGTTATACTCGCCACTATTCCTGACAAACAAATTGTAAAGAAGCTTGTATGGAAAAGCATGATGACCAAACATAGAATAATTAAAGTATTACAGGCCACAGATAGAGAATAATATGATTGATCAGACCTAATTTTATACTTAAGCAGTATCGCTGCTAACAACGTCCCGAGACCCGAAATAATTAGCCATCCAAAAAAATCGTATGCTCTTTCATGATGAACAAACCAAAGAGGAGCAATAAACCATAATAATCGCTGAAATAAGAAACCTATGTTTGCCTTTGCAAATTCAATCTTAGTTTCTATAGCTAAAGGGACATTATCAATGTTGTTCGCGTTGTTTACCTCTGAACTATTTATTGATTTATTTTCAGGAAAGACAGTGTGATTAGAGGTCGCCCTTATATTGATAAAAAGTACTAGCGACATTGTAGTGATTAAAATTATGTTCGCGCTTAGGATTTGCTGTATTGCTGGTTCGGTGAGGTCACGTACTAGGAATAATGTTAACGCGGCGATAAAAATAACAACACTATCACCGATTTCAAACTTGAATAAGTTTGAAGGTTTAATGCCTCCCGCAAATGAAATGAGCAAATAATTTCTATTTGCATGTTGCAAGCTTATCAGTAATATTAGCGCCGCATGTAAAGCGATAAGTAAAAGCGCAGATTGAATTAACATCAGGCAAAAACAGCTAAACATTAGATATATCCTAATATATAACAGATAGTTAAGCGCCAATGTATTTTTCGTTTTTTGGATTAAATAGGGTAATAAGAATATAGCGACCAAATTTGATGATATAGAAGATATTGAAAGAAAACTGCCGGTTTTGTCCAACTGAGCTAAGAGAACAGGGATCAAAGACGTAAGTATTACCGTTGAAAATGTCTGCCCCATTTCTGAAAATAATAAAGTTTTAGATGTTTTCACTTCAAACACTACTCAAATATCAAAGTAGTAGTATTAGTAAAACTCTATATTTAATGAAGATCTAATTAGGAAACATTATGTCACCCAAAAAAATCGCAAATGATCTTATTATCTTCGCTCAATTTTCATCAACTCCCAGCTTTATTGGTTGTGCAGAAGTGCTAGGCATAACTAAAGCTTCAGTCAGCCGCTCTGTTAGCAAATTAGAAGAATATTTTGGGGTGTCTTTGTTGGTAAGAAGCCCGAGAGGTGTCAAATTTACCAATGCCGGTGAGCTTGTATCAACTTATTCTCTTCAACTATCAGAGTCTATTGATGAATTGGAGAGTAAGTTAGACGTGTTCAAAGTTCGAACTAAAGGGCACTTAAAAGTTGCGGCTCCTGCCGCGGTTGCAATCTTAAAATTATCACCTTTATTGCCTATTTTTAGTCAAAACAATCCAGATATTGATATCGAGTTAGCAATGGAAGAGCAGACACTCAACCCTGTTACAGACCCATTCGATTTTATTTTGTCATGGTATCCTCCAAAAGATCATAATATCTATGCTAAGCATATAAAAAGCTATGACGTTGTCATTGTTTCCTCTCCGCAGTACTTGTTAAAAAAGGGAGCCCCTAAGCATCCAAGTGAACTTAGTCATTTTAATTGCTTACATTACAAATATTATTCCGGACAAAAAAATTGGAAAATGCGCATTGATGGAGAGATGAAAAGTTTCGCAACGGGAGGGAAATTCACTGTTGCGACAAGTACTCTTTTAAGAGAGCCTCTTAAATCAGGACAAGGAATTGCTAGGCTTCCTAAATTTATAGTACAAGATGAACTTGATTCCGGTGAGCTTGTGCAGTTATTTGAGGATTATGAAATCGACAAAGCTAAGCTTTATGCTGTATATGCTAATAAAGCAGAAAAAGATCCTGTTGTTACTAAGTTATTGAATTTCGTTATTAGTGAAATCGGCCGGAATTAACCCTCCTCACCAACATAGCCAAATTATACTTTAGTGTATTGCTCATATACCGGGAATATTATCGAGACTTAATGTTACCAAATTAACCCTTTGTGACAGTTAGGAAATGAGTCAAAATAATCGGTATTAACAATAGAAAAATAATATTTACTTTAATTTTTAAGTCATCAGCTTTTTCGGCCACAGCCGATGATGTTAAATAGCTGTTTAACATTTGTTTTATAAATATATCAAGGAAAAATATGTTCTTAAATCGAGAAATAGTACTAGGCTTGACTTTGTTTTTTGTATTTTCAAGTCAATCACTTTCAAAAAACATTGAATCAAAAATCTCTTGGCCCGAAGAACATTGGGAAGTTTCAACTCCTGAAAATGAAGGAGTAGATGCTAAAGCAATACAAGGAATAACGGATGCAATTGATCGCGGTGTTTACGGCTCTGTTGATCATTTTCTAGTGATAAAAAATGGACGTGTTATTGCTGATCATAAATATTCTGTTGATTATGATGAAATATTGTCAAAGAGTAAAAACACCAAACCAATCAGTTCACAGGTGATCCCCGAACAGTACAACTATGATGATACTCGTTGGCACCCTTTTTATAACGGCACTAACTTACACACTTTACAGTCTGTAACTAAGAGTATCACTTCTGCTGCTTTTGGCATTGCAATTGACGAAGGGTTAATTAAAGATGTTAATCAGCCTATTTACCCTTATTTCAAAAATTTCAAATACGATATGTCTGATCCAAGAAAGTCAGAAATTACAATTGAAGACTTATTAACCATGCGAACAGGTATCGATTGGTTTACTGATGGCGGCTACGATAACGATAAACACAGTACTGTTGTTATGGAAAATTCAGATAACTGGCTTCAATATATATTAGACCGCCCTATGGACAAAAAACCGGGCACGTCCTACGAATATAATGACGGCTCTAGTGTATTACTGGGTAAAATCCTGAGTGAAGCGACAGGCGTTAGAGCTGATGAATGGGCTAAAAAGAAGCTATTTACGCCAATAGGGATCCACAACTACAAGTGGAAAATTACACCTAAAGGAGAAACCGATACCGAAGGTGGGCTCTACCTTTCTACTTATGATCTAGCTCGGGTCGCTTATTTATTTCTGAGAGAAGGCCAATGGAAAGGAAAGCAAATTATATCTAAAGAGTGGGTTCAACAATCTGTATCAGCAATTGTTGATGACATAAATCCAGATAATGATGTGGTTAATCCTGGGTATGGCTATCAATGGTATTCAACAGGCAAAGATGGCGCTGAAATTTATCTAGGAGCAGGATACGGTGGACAATACATCGTTGTCTCTCCCAAGTTTGATATTGTTATGGTTTTTAATAGTTGGAGTGTTCATAAGAAGTCGCAAAAATCACTCTATAAGGTCTTAAAAGATATTATCATTCCAGCCATTAAAGAGAAAAACGCGTAATTTAATGCCTAATAATACGATGACATTTATTGACTGACATCTTATTGCAACTTATTGATAAGGAAAATCAGTAAAATTTATTAAGTGACGCCGAAATTACATTGTATTAATAAACAGGGGGCATGATGTGACATCTCCCCCTTCGTGCTTAGAGCGTATCAACTATTTTTTATCAATAACTACCGACAAAACATCTAATTGACAGAAAACTTCTTTAAGTAAAACGAGGAGTGCTACTCAATTGAACATGCCTTTAAAAGACTTGAATAACACGAGCCACTTACTTTTTAGTATAATTACCTCGCAAAGTTATGCTGTAAGCTATTCATAGAAGCATTATTATCAATTGCCGTCGTATTGACTCGTTTCTATCAAAATCACTGCCTTTTAGGGAAACCGTTCCACTTAATTGGCTTGTTATGCTTTGATTACACCGAACTCTCGTAAGCTTTTAATAACCACTCGATAACTTCATTATCAACGTCAGATATATTATGTAGCTGTATTCTATGAGTACACATAGCACCAAATGGGCCTGAATTTTCTAAGCGCCCCTGTACTTCTACACCTTTAAGTTTCAATCCCAAATCAATTCTTGTTTTAGTGGCAGGTTTAACTAAAGCAAATTGTTTTTTTCTAATGAAACTCACACTTCCTTTCTTGGGTGCAATTTCAATATCATCTCCGAAGCTCTTTACGGTGAATAGTATCTTTTCATAAATGGGTTTGAGCAATTCTTTACCGCTATATTGATTTGAAACTAAATCTTCAGGCGAATCATTTTCTTTAGAGAGAGCAACGATTGTATTTGCAAACCCATGAGTCACTCCATATTCAGTTTTTAAAAATTTTACAGCTATTGAATGTTTTTCAAAATTTTCTTTATTTAAAATGTTAAGCCATTCGTCTAACTTTTTACCTGTTTTCTCAGGCATATTCTCAATCATCGTTTGCAGTGCTTTATCCATAGACTCCTCCTTTTGATTCAAAACATAACGCCTCACTAAGAGACTGCTAATGGTTGGCTAAAATGGGTAGTTAAGCGAAACCTAACCAACGGTTAAACGGTTTGGTTAAATGGCTGTTTATATACGCTCTCTAATTCTTTTGTGTATTACAGCAAAACCCAATCCGAACATACTTGATATTAGACCTACTACTACCGCATAAATTGGAATAAATATAAATGAAATTGCCGTTGTTGATGAAGTTTTAGCATCAGTATATAAAGAGTGCTGTACATCCCAATAGCCATACGTAAGAAAAAGTACGATTCCAATTAACCAAAACCACCCCATTACATTGATATATTTAGTAAATCTATTCTTAAATATACTGCTCACGATAAGCAAAGCTGCAAAAGGTATTCCCCTAAAAGCAAGAAAAAACAAATAACCCTCAAAAGTGAAAACACTAAATGCGCGGTCAAATCCATCGGTTAAATTATAATGACCAACAAATACAGCTAACATCCAACTTACGACCGACTCATTAACTGTAAGACATAATATTATTGCAATTATCCAAAATGCTGACTTCATATTGGTTCCTTCCATGACGAGTACATTACGTCCCATTAAGAGACTTTTGATAGTTGGCTAAAATGTGCAGCGAAGCGGAACCTAACCAACTGTTAAAAGTTCTGCTTTAATGGTTTGTTTGGGCACCTTTATGTTAAAACCACCTTATTATGCCAATGATAAATATTGCTGCTAAGCCCAATAAACTAACACCAAAAGAGATACTTCTTAATAGCTTTAAATTTGAATAGTAACAAAGCATATGGCCTACTCTGCCAACTAGGTACACGATAGCGCTTATATTGAGAAGATTAGCGTTTGCTGAGGACAGAATTGAAAAACAAACGAGCAGTATAAAAATAGCGACACTCTCGTTTGTATTTGATAAAGCCCTAGTTGAACGAAAGTGCAGGTCATTATGGTTAGGCTCAATTGGGTAACCGGGTATATGACGAGATTTTATGGCAACAATATCAGCGATTAAAAGTTGCACGAAAAAGGTTAAACCTGACAACCCCATGACCAACACTGTAATTTTATACGGTTCAATAAATTCCAACTTAACTTCCTTTTTAAAAATTGAGGACCTTTGGGTTACCCCAAGTGCCCTAACGCCCCATTAAGAGGCTTTTAATGGTTGGCTATAATGTAAAACGAAGCAGAACCTAACCAACAATTAAAAAGTTCTGCTTGAATGGCTTGTTAGAAATACTGACTAATGATGTGTGGTATTTAAACATTCAGGATAAAACCATTCTCTCCAAGTTTTAAAGCTATTGCCGCTTTTTACATACAGTAAAACATAACACCCTGTCATTAAAGTTTGGCCTTTATTATCATATATAGACATTTTGCCAGTGTCATAGAAAACATCACCAATTCCTTCTATTCCTTCTGAGTTCATAGAAATTTTGGTAAAATGGGGGTCGTTAAATGAAGCTATATAATTAGCTTTAATTTGACCATACCCTTCAATAGCTTCTGATCCTAACATCTTTCCTTTTTTATGCCAAAATGACATTAGCTTTTCTATATCTTTAGTGTTGTACGCACTTACTGCCGCATTTCGGATGCTTTCTATTTTGTCAACAGACGCACTGAGGGAGAAACTCATTATCATAAAAAGCCCCCCTGCTATATAACGATAAATATTCATCGATGGCTCCATGTATTTCTAACGCCCGCTTAATGGGCAAATAATAGTTGGTTAAAATAAGCAACACAGGAGCAAAAACCAACTGCTATTTGTCCTGCTTGAATGGCTTGTTGTATGCGAATGACTACATACTATTCTTAACTTATTTAAAGCTATTAGGTGAAAGACCTTCTTTAAGAATTTTATCTAATTCAGTTTTTTTCTTTAAATCACCTTCATTCTCACTTTGATCCAGTTTTCTTTCTTTAGCTTTCTCTAGATTTTTCAGTGAAGGTTGAAAGATAGACATTATTTCTGCAATCATAACTGTACTCCCAAATTAATTCCTATTGCATAATAGTCTTGCTATTGCGAATTTTATTACAAAAATAAAAATTTAGTTGAGCGTTTATTTTTCCTAAGCATATACCCCCCCATTAAAAGGCAAACAATACTTAGCTAAAATAAGCGACGAATGAGCAAATAGCTAAAGCTTATTTGTCCTGTCTGAATGGCTTGTTACGTGTAATTAATCGAGTGGTACAAGTTCAAAGTCTACAAAGTCATCCCACTTTTTAAACCACTCATAGAACAGTTCAATATCATTTGATTCCATTAGTTGGTAGCACACATTAAGTTCTTTGTTCACCCAAGAGTTTAGGTAATGAAGTCCATTAGGAAACATGCGACCTTGTGAGTTATATCGTTCATAATTTGCTTCAATACAACCGGTTTTAAACTTTTCGACTATCATATACTTTTTCAAATTTATACTTCCTTGAGAATACTAAAAATTGAACGATAAACTTTACACATAACGCCCTATGATGAGGCAAGTAATGGCTGGCTAAAATAAGCGACGAGTGAGCAAATAGCCAACTGTTATTTGTCCTGCTTGAGTGGCTTGTTATTTTTTGTCGCCACTTCAGTTGGTTTTAATACAAGATAAAGTAAAGGTCCTACTGAGACAAACACTAAAGTTAGTAAAGCAAAAGGCAGAAAGTGCCCAATTGACTTACCTCGGTGTTTATTGTCTTGATACATCCACACTATTGCTAAGAATGCCATAATATAAAGGTCTAAAACAACTTGAGCAGTATCCGGACTTGAGATTAATTGGTACCCAAAATTTAATAAAGACTGTTCTGCAATAGACATCGTATACAAGGTATAACCTGTAAATATGAATAATAA
>Ga0209395_1000360_pt1 | contig 67793 bp, 53 predicted proteins | sample GOMGulsemesocosm_3_FD_184635 | JGI IMG/M metagenome (GOLD analysis project Ga0209395, IMG submission 184635) | Methane-oxidizing microbial communities from mesocosms in the Gulf of Mexico - GOM9D Gulf of Mexico (SPAdes) (version 2) | ecosystem: Environmental > Aquatic > Marine > Cold seeps...
AAATGCAATTAATTTATACAATGAAGTAAGATTACACTTATCTTTAGACTATAAAACACCCAATATGGTATATAAATTATCAGCGTAAATTCAATTTTAACCTGTAGCCATATTTCAGGACAAGACAGTTGGTAACACCGTATAAAATTAACTGCTAGTACAAACTTACGTACGAAAATCCTCGCGGATTTTCTATTCAGTTTGTATTTACTAAATTAGGTGCTGAATCAACGTAAAAAATCTTATACAAACACGTTGCGATTAATTTGAAAAAAAAATGAGACAAAGCTTAACTTACTATATTACTCTATTAATTATTAAAATAAAAGGCTTAAAAAAGAGTTTTAGTGAAGCCCCTATAGACTTCAAAAAAATCAGAAAAGAAGATGTTCATTTTCCAAAAGGCAAGTTTTTCAAACAAAATAAAATACGAAATTTTAAAGTTCTAGATTCTTTAATTACTGAAATTGGACTAAATCAAAATTCTGATAATCTTCTGATATTCATTCATGGTGGTGCTTTTATTTCTGGTCCAGCTAAACATCATTGGGATTCTGTAAAAATAATCGCTAAACAAACGAATCATAAGATTTGGATGTGCGATTATCCCAAATCCCCTGAAAACAAGATATCAAAAATATCAGAAAATATCGATTCAATATACAATGTCGCTTTAGAGCAGTTTCAACCAAATAAAATTTCTCTCATTGGAGATTCTGTTGGTGGAACTTTAATCACGAGCTTAACCCAACGACTGATTTTAAAAGACATAAAATTGCCAAAAAAAATCATTCTGGTTACTCCTGTTATGGACGCAAGTATGTCTAATCCTGAAATTGAAAAAGTAGATAGTATTGATCCAATGCTTTCAAAAATTGGAGTATTAAGTGCTAAAAAAATGTGTGCTGAGAATAATGATTTAAAAAACGTTATGATTTCACCCTTATTTGGAAGTTTTGACAAATTCCCTAATACAATTCTATTTCTTGCAGAAAATGACATTTTTTATCCAGACCAAAAATTAGCAATCAAAAAATTTATTAATGATAAAATTAATCTTGAATTAATTGAAGGAAAGAATATGCCACATATTTGGCCTTTCCTACCAGTAATGAAAGAAGCTAAAATATCTTTGAATAAGATAATAAGAACAATAAATAACTAACCACAACACCGTGTATAATTAATTGCTATTGAACAACTACATCAAAAACAACGCTATATTTAAGCTTTAAAAATAATATGAAAGATTACGTTGCAATAGTTTTGTTTCGCTGTCCAAGTACCGTCAATCCCTAAGAATAGAGCTCGGGATAACAAAGGGCGAAAAACTATTCAAACAGCAACAAATCATACACAAACACGTTAGCCACAAGCAAAAAAAAACACGTAAATGAACGAAATCAGAAAATTTATTGACAATATTTCTCCAATGAACAATTCTGATTGGCAATTTTTCTCTTCAAAGTTACAAGAAGTAAAACTAGAGAAAAACACTACTTTATTAAAAATAGGAAAAGTTGAAAATTATTTATCTTTTGTTTCCAAAGGAATAATCCGACTTTATATTCCAAGAGTTAAATCTGATTTAACTTTTGGTTTTTTATTCGAAAATGAATTTGTTACAGGTTATGATTCTCTTTTAACACAAAAGCCTTCCGAATACCAAATTGAAACGTTGACAGAATGCATTTTATGGCAAATTTCGAAAAAAGACTTAGAAGAAGTCTATGAAAAAACAAACAACGGAAATATTATTGGACGAAAGATGGCTGAAAATATGTTTTTAATAAAATCAAAGAGAGAGATTTCCTTGTTAAGTAAAACTGCAGAAGAAAGATATTTGAACTTATTCTCTGAACGCCCAAAAATATTACAACAAATTCCATTAAAATATATTGCATCATATATTGGAGTTACTCCGCAAGCATTAAGCAGAATAAGAAAACGTATTACTTAACTTGGGTTCACTGTTATTATTTATTCTTTCCTGACTTTTGTATTTCAATAATTTAGAAAAATATGAAACCACTAATTGTACTTTTATTAAGTTTTACAATCTCGCTTTTTATTCTTAAAATTATCAAAAAAGAATATAATTTTGCCCTATCAGCAAGAATTGCAATGTCAATAATGCTTGTGTTTACAGCTGTTGGACATTTTGCCTTTACGAAAGGTATGTCAATGATGATACCGAAATTCATTCCTTTTAAAGAAAATTTTGTTTACATAACTGGAATCTTTGAAGTATTATTAGCAATAGGTTTATTAATTACAAAATTTAAAACCATATCTGGATACGCACTTATAATTTTTCTTCTGTTAATGTTACCTGCTAATATATATGCTTCTATTAATAATGTAAATCTTCAAAAAGAAACACTAGATGGTAATGGTATAATGTATTTATGGTTTAGAATACCTTTGCAAATATTATTTATTATTTGGACTTATATTAGTACAATACGAATACAGTTGTAAAAGAAGAAATCCAATGGCTAACAACGTGTATAATTAATTGCTATTGAACAACTACATCAAAAATAACGCTATATTTAAGCTTTAAAAATAATATGAAAGATTACGTTGCAATAGTTTTGTTTCGCCACCCAAGTGCCGCCAATCTCTTTGAATAGAGCTCGGTACAGCAAAGGACATAAAACTATTCAAATAGTAACAAATCATTTACAAATACGTTACCATATATAGCTCGAAAAACTGACGAATGATAAAAATTGTTATTTACGAGAGTGTTCATCAAAATGGAATAGATAAAATGATGAACGAAATAGCAATGGAATTTGATTCGAAAATATTTCCAAAACCGACAAAGGAAACTCCAATTGTTCCTAACAAATATTGGGTTGCTTTAGACAATGGAAAAGTTATTGGGACTGTCGGAATTCTTGTTGCTGAAAATAATTTTGGAGTTTTGAAAAAAATGATGTTAAAAAAGGAGTTTCGTGGAAAAGAATTTGGAGTATCAAAAAAATTACTGGAAACCGTTATTAAATGGTGTGAAAAAAATAGCATATCAAAACTTTATCTTGGTACAATGAACCAATTTAAAGCTGCACAGGCTTTCTATGAGAAAAATGGGTTTAAACAAATTTCGAGAAATGAATTACCTAATAATTTCCTGAATAACCCCTTAGATAAAGTGTTTTTTGTACAAGACTTAAATAATCCAAAATAAAAATACTCCTTAATATTTAATGCATGACACAACATATAGTAACACCTTGTATAATTAATTGCTAGTCCTACTCTTACAAAAATCCTCGAGGATTTTCTATTCAGTTTGTAATTACAAAATTAGGTGCTTAATCAATATAAAAATTGATGTACAAGCAAGTTGTGAGTTATTGACGTAAAGACGACGTTAACTTGACGCAACAACTAAATATGTTTCTGATATACATTTGCTGAAACATAAAATAATATTTAAAATGGAAACAAAAAATTTAGCAAAAAACTTAAAGAAGTTAAGAGCAATTAGAGGAATGTCTCAAGAATATTTGGCAGATGAATCACGCGTAAGTTTGAGAACCATTCAAAGAATCGAGAACAATGAATCGAAACCAACAGGTGAAACCATTAAAAGAATAGGAGTTGCATTAGATGTAAAACTGACTGAATTAATTGGTTCAAATTTAGTTACCAAAACAAACGGCTTAAAAGCAACTATCGTTTTTCTAAAAAAACAATGCTCAGAAACCACTGAAAAATCAGAAATTAAAACGTTTGAAAAGTTTATATCCCTTTTACAAAAACTAAAAGAAAAGGAGTTAAGTGCTGTACAGATAGAAGGTGTCGAGAGCTATATTAAATATTTAGAGCTAGAAAAAATACCATCATTTAGCAATGAAATGTACAAGCAGAAATTAGCTAAATTTAAAAAACACTTAAAAAACAAGCTGTATTTTGTGCCTAATAATTATTACACATTTAGAACAGTAAGCTTTGCTTTCTCTTTTGCTATAGCATTTTCTGTGCAGAATAAAATAGATCTAAACATAAAAATAGGAGTAATTTCAGCTGCACTATTAATAATCGGAATAGGAATGCTTATAGATTTAAGAATCAAAAGACAAAATCGCTCATTTCCTTTCTAATAAATCTGGTTAAAGCACTTTGTAAAAAAAAATTAAAATTAATATTAGAATCATTCTTATTTTTTTAAAAATATGAGTACTTATTTTCTACAGCGTCACAAAGTGTAATTATAAAACTTCATAAAGCGTAGTTACAATAAGCTCTTTAAAATCATTTAAATGAACAGATAATAACTGTTTTTCTTTTTTCACCTTAAAATTAAATGGTGATGCTAATAGGTTTAAACCACTTTGTTTTTTTAGTCTAATTCCTTGTCCAGAAATTATATCCTTATTAGGTGTAAAATCTCCACTAGGAAGATGTTCTGTCAAAATAACATATTTAAAATTAGATAACTTCTTCACTATACGTTCTACTTCAGCATTCGATAAATGCTGAAGCACCTGTCTTAATAAAGCACAATCTCCTAAAGGCAACTTATCTTCTGCAATGTTCATACAGTGAAATTCTAAGTTTTCTTCTTTAAACCTTTCCTTATTATGCTCAATAAGGCCTGTTACTACATCTACCGCAACATACTTCTTAGTGAACTTTACTACATCTTTCCCTACATTAAAATCACCACAGCCTAAATCACATACCACAAGCGGACTTTTAAATGAGGTTAAAAATGAAGTTAAAACATTTATATATGGATTTACTATCTCAGGATGATGCGATCCTGCACCTGAATAAAAATCAGATGTATTAGTGCCCCAAAGATTCTTTTCATAAACCTGCTCCATAGCATCTTTTGTTGGCCAAGGTTTCTTTACTCTTTTAGTTATATTTTTTTTATTTTTCATACATTCTCTATTGACCTATTCAAACTATAAAAGCATATTTATATGTGTTCAAATGTACTATTAAATCCAACATATGTTATTATACTTTTACCACATCGTTTATAATTAATTACGAGTACTAACAACTTGTTTTAAAAATTCTCTTAAAATTTTCTTAGTTTTTAACATACTGTCTTAAAGTATGTTAAAAGCTGTTAAGGTTATATTAAAAGTCCAAAAGAAGTGAAACATTTTCTGTTCTCACTCGGTCTCTATAGTGTAACATTTAACTTAAATCACTTTTATTATGAAAAACTTAAAAACAATTATTGCTGTAATGGCATTCGGACTTTTAACTGTTTTACCAACAGCTGCAAACACAAACCCTACAAATCCAACTTCTAAAGAAGCGAAGATTATCTTAAGATCAGAAATTGTAACCTTATTAGGAAATCATGCCTACGATTTAAAGGACACAACATTAGAGGCGCAAGTTTCTGTAATGTTAAACAATCAAAATGAACTAGTGGTAGTTGCCATTGATTCTGAAAGCAAAACTATTTCTAATTATGTTAAATCTAAATTAAACTACAAAAAGGTTGACGTAAAAGGAATCCAAAAAGGAACAGTATATAGAGTATCTTTAAAAATGATACAATCTAGTTAGTTGGTTGAAAACTGATTCCGAAAAGAAAAGCTCCAGAATTATTCTGGAGCTTTTTAGTTTAGTAATCTATCTAATATTTCTTTTGTAGTTGTCGAGTTCCAATTTGCTGGCCCTCTTTTCTCAACTACAATTTTTTTGTTTTTATCTAAAATAAATGTTGCTGGTATAGAACTACTTTCTAATTCTTTTGGAGCTTTTGTTAGTTGATTATACGTAGGGAAATCATATCCTTTCTTAGTATAAAATCCAGAAACTGTTTGCCAATTTTCATCTGTTACAAATACAAAAGTGACTTTGTCTTTATAGGCTACATATAATTTTTGCATACTTGGCATTTCTGCCACACAGGGAGCACACCAAGTTGCCCAAAAACTAACAAATACTACTTTATTCTCTAGTTGTTTTAAATTTACACTCGTTGCATTCAATCCTTTTAACTGCCAGTTAGTATTTTTAATCTGTTTCTGCTTTTCTGTAGTTACTTCTGATGGTGAAAAAGAAATCAATCTTATAAAATATACTTTCGTTGGCGGATAGACCATCAATCCAATAATAAGTACGAAACCAATATTTGTAATATGTTTTTTTGAAATTTTCATCGTCTATAAATATATCTCATTACTGTCTACAAAAATTGATATTCTTACAAAAAAAAGACTCCAAAATCGAAGTCTTTTTTAGTATTTAAAGCGATTTAAAATTAAGTTACATTTTCTTTTTTAATTAAGTTTAGCGCAGAGCCTTCATTATACCAAGCAATTTGCCCTAGGTTGTATGTATGATTTGCAATTACGGTATCTTTAGATCCATCTGCATGCACAACTTCTAAGGTTAATGGTTTACCTGGAGTAAACTCTTTTAAATCTACAAAGTTGAATGTATCATCTTCTTGAATTAAATCGTAATCTGCTTCGTTTGCAAATGTCAATCCTAACATTCCTTGTTTTTTCAAGTTTGTTTCATGGATACGAGCAAATGACTTTACCAATACAGCAGCAACACCTAAATGACGTGGCTCCATTGCTGCGTGTTCTCTAGAAGAACCTTCTCCATAGTTATGATCACCAACAACAATTGTTTTAATTCTTGCAGCCTTATATGCTCTAGCAGTTTTTGGCACTGAATCAAATTCGCCATCAATCTGACTTTTCACAAAATTTGTTTTCATATTGTAAGCGTTTACAGCTCCAATTAAACAGTTGTTAGAAATATTATCCAAATGTCCGCGGAAACGTAACCAAGGTCCAGCCATAGAAATATGATCTGTTGTACATTTTCCATGTGCTTTGATTAATAATTTAATACCGTTCAATTCGTTTCCTAAAGGCGTAAACGGTGTCAATAACTCCAATCGTTCAGAATCATCTGCAACTACCACATTTACATGGCTTCCGTCTTCTTCTGGAGCGATAAAACCATCGTCCTTTACCTCAAACCCTTTGGGTGGTAATTCCCATCCAGTTGGCTCTTCAAGCATTACTTCTTCTCCATTTTCATTGATTAATGTATCTTTCATCGGATTAAAATCTAAACGACCAGCAATGGTTATTGCAGCAACCATTTCTGGTGATGCAACAAAGGCGTGTGTATTTGGATTTCCATCTGCACGTTTTGCGAAATTTCTGTTGAACGAGTGAATAATACTATTTTTAGGTGCATTTTTTGGGTCGTCATAACGTGCCCATTGACCGATACAAGGTCCACAAGCATTTGTAAAAATGGTGGCATCTAAATTTTCAAACACTTCTAGAATCCCGTCTCTATCCGCAGTATACCTTACTTTTTCAGAACCAGGATTAATTCCTAAGTTTGCTTTTGTTTTTAATCCTTTGTCAATAGCTTGTTGCGCAATAGAAGCTGCTCTTGATAAATCTTCATAAGAGGAATTTGTACAAGAACCAATCAATCCCCATTCTACTTGTATTGGCCAATCGTTTTTTGTTGCTGCTTCTGCCATGTCTTTCCCTACTTTTGTAGATAAATCTGGTGTAAAAGGTCCATTTAATAAAGGGCTTAATTCTGATAAATTAATTTCAATAACTTGATCAAAATAGTTCTCTGGATTCGCATATACTTCTGCATCACCTGTTAAATAATCTTTTACTTTATTGGCTGCATCTGCAACATCATCTCTTTCTGTAGCACGTAAATAACGCTCCATGGAGGCATCATATCCAAAAGTAGAAGTAGTTGCTCCTATCTCAGCTCCCATGTTACAAATAGTCCCTTTCCCAGTACAAGACATTGCCATTGCTCCTTCTCCAAAGTATTCAACAATAGCTCCTGTTCCTCCTTTTGCAGAAACAATACCAGCTACTTTTAAGATCACATCTTTAGGTGCTGTCCAACCAGATAATTTTCCAGTTAACTTTACACCTATTAATTTTGGAAATTTCAATTCCCAAGCCATTCCTGCCATTACATCAACTGCATCAGCTCCTCCAACACCAATTGCAACCATTCCTAAACCTCCTGCATTTACAGTATGTGAATCGGTTCCAATCATCATTCCTCCTGGAAATGCATAATTTTCTAAGACTACTTGGTGAATAATTCCTGCTCCTGGTTTCCAAAACCCTAAACCGTATTTATTAGATACTGATTCCAAGAAATTAAAAACTTCGTTACTTGTATTTAAAGCCGATTGTAAATCTGAACTTGCACCATTTTTAGCTTGAATTAAATGATCACAGTGCGTTGTTGTTGGCACAGCAACCTTTGTTTTACCTGCTTGCATAAATTGCAATAATGCCATTTGAGCAGTGGCGTCTTGCAATGCAATTCTATCTGGTGCAAAATCTACATAATCTTGACCTCTTACAAATGCTTTGGTTGGGTTTCCATCCCAAAGATGTGCATATAAAATCTTTTCAGCAAGTGTTAATGGTTTACCAGTAATGTTGCGGGCAGCATCTACTCTCTCAACTACCTTTTTATAAACCTCTTTAATCATTTCAATATCAAAAGCCATGGAATTATTTTGTTTTTGTTATGTACCCCAATTTAACAAAAAAAAATGATAGCTCAATTTATCATGAATCTCAAAATATTTGCAAAAAAAATCCCAAGCTTAAGACTTGGGATTTAATATTATATGAAATAATTTTAATTACATCACTAATTGTTTTTGAGATGGCTTAAACTTCGTTAACACAATCCCATCAACAGCAGCTTCATATTCTTCCATCGTAGGAGTTCTTCCTAATACTGTAGATAATACTACTACAGGTGTAGATGACAATAAAGACTCTCCTTTTTTCTCACCAGAATCTTTAACAACTCTTCCTTGAAATAAACGTGTTGAAGTAGCCATAACAGTATCACCCGCCTCAGCTTTTTCTTGATTCCCCATACATAGGTTACATCCTGGACGCTCTAAGTATAGCATGTTTTCATATTTTGTACGCGCTAATCCTTTTGGTGCATTATCATCAAACACAAAACCAGAGTATTTTTCTAACACCTCCCAATCACCTTCAGCTTTTAATTCATCAACAATATTATAGGTTGGAGGTGCCACAACTAAAGGTGCTTTAAATTCAACCTTACCTTGTTGTTTCTCAATGTTCTTCAACATTTGAGCTAATATTTGCATATCCCCTTTGTGAACCATACAAGATCCTATAAAACCTAAGTCTACTTTTTTAGTACCACCATAATAAGATAATGGTCTAATATTGTCGTGCGTATATCGTTTAGAAACATCATCATTATTAACATCTGGATCAGCAATCATTGGTTCAGAAATTTTATCTAAATCAATCACAACCTCTGCATGATATTTAGCATTAGCATCGGGTCTTAAAGCAGACTTTTCTCCAGATCTAATCTCTTCGATTCTAGTATTTGCTTTATCCAATAAACCTTTTAGCACTTGCTTCTCATTATCCATTCCTTTATCAATCATGATTTGGATACGAGATTTAGCAATATCTAATGATTCGATTAAAGTGTTATCTTCTGAAATACAAATAGAAGCTTTCGCTTTCATCTCTGCAGTCCAATCTGTAAATGTAAAAGACTGATCAGATGTTAAGGTACCAATGTGAACCTCAATAATTCTTCCTTGAAATACGTTTTCTCCACCAAACTGCTTTAGCATTTGTTGTTGTGTAGCATGCACCACATCACGGAAATCCATATAAGATTTCATATCTCCTTTAAAAGTAACTTTTACAGACTGTGGAATTGGCATAGAAGCCTCACCTGTAGCTAAAGCTAAAGCGACTGTTCCTGAATCTGCTCCAAAAGCAACTCCTTTAGACATACGTGTGTGTGAATCACCACCAATTGTGATCGCCCAATCATCTATAACTAAATCGTTTAATACTTTATGGATCACATCAGTCATTGCATGGTATTTCCCTTTAGGATCACGCGCCGTAATTAAACCAAAGTCATTCATAAACTGCATTAACCTTGGAATGTTAGCCTTCGATTTATCATCCCAAACAGAAGCAGTATGACATCCTGATTGGTACGCTCCATCAACAATTGGAGAAATAACTGTAGCTGCCATCATCTCTAACTCTTGAGAAGTCATTAAACCTGTAGTATCTTGAGAACCTACAATATTTACTTCAACACGAACATCAGAACCTGCATGTAATACTGCTCCTGGTGTTGTACCAACAGCGTTTTTATTGAATATTTTTTCTACTGCCGTTAACCCTTGTCCTTCAATAGAAATTTCTTTTGAAGTAGCATATACTTGAGGAGCATCGATTCCTAAAGTTTTGGCAGCAAATGCTTGCAATTTTTTACCGAAAACAACAGCATAAGAACCTCCTGCTTTCATAAACTCCATTTTCTGAGGCGTAAATGCTGCAGAAATGTCTTTTAATTCTTGATCTCCTAGATATAATTTCTTTTCCTTTGTTTTAATTGTTAGAACTGTTCCTGTTTCTACAGAATATTCTTGTTCTAAAACTGGTTCTCCGTCTTCATCACGAACAGTATTTCCGTTAGCATCTTTTTGTTGTACCCAGTTTTTAAGATCTAAACCAATACCTCCAGTTACGCCAACAGTGGTTAAGAAAATTGGAGAAATTCCATTTGTTCCTGCAATTACAGGCGCTATATTAATAAATGGCACATACGGACTTGATTTAATACCTGTCCATAAAGCCACGTTGTTAACTCCTGACATTCTTGAAGAACCAACTCCCATTGTTCCTTTTTCAGCAATTAACATTACACGCTTACCTGGGTGTTTTTCTTGTAATGCTAACAATTCATTTTGCATTTCTTTATTGTGCTCAAATAAACACTGACCATGTAGTTCACGGTCAGATCTAGAATGCGCATCACCTCCCGGAGATAATAAATCTGTAGAAATGTCTCCTACACCTGCGATGAAGGTTACGACTTTAACTTCCTCTTCAATTTCTGGAAGCTTTGTGAAAAATTCGGCTTGTGCGTAACTCTCAATAATTTCTTTCGCAATAACATTACCACTTATGAATGCTTTTTCTAAACGAGCTGTATCTGCTTCATAAAGAAAAACTTGTGTTTTTAAAACTTTTGCAGCTGCATTAGCAATTGAAGAATCATCTCCTAAAACTAAATCAAGTAGAACTTCTATAGAAGGGCCACCTTTCATATGAGATAATTGTTCTAAAGCAAAAGCTAATGAAATCTCTTCAACAACAGAATTCCCTAAAATAATCTCTTTTAAAAACGCAGCTTTAACTCCTGCAGCACTTGTTGTACCTGGTAAAACATTATAAATAAAGAAATTTAGCGACTCTTCTCTATGTATATTATTTACATCTTTAATCTGATCAATGATTTTACTAAGTAATTCAGCACCATCAATTGGTTTTGGGTGAAGTCCCTGACCTTTACGATTTTCTATCTCTTTAAGGTAACCTTCATAAATATTCATAAGAAAAGTATTTTTGTTGTTAAATTCAATCTATCAGTTTAATCGTAAATTAACATGTCAGCACATTTATTTTGATCAAATTAATATCAATATTATTAAATTGTACTTGTTAATTTTTTCAGCAATGCAAAAGTACAATTTTCAATTGACAATTATGTAATAAACAGTGAATCGAGCGAATTAATAAAGAAATCATAATTACATACCTAATAATCAGTAATTCATCAAAACACCACCCCTAAAAACACTTAAAGTTATCACATTAATAATGAAGAAAATAAAATAAAGCAGACCAATAAGCCGAATCCTGTTTTTCGTAAACGAAATCTTATCATTTATCTAGTTCTAAAATTACTCTTAGAATCAATCTGCCCACCCCTTAGAATCGAACGAGTAGTTCTCAATCTCTAATATACGTGGCATTGCACCGCATAGAGTTTACCTGGTTTCACTACAGCCGAACTGTACTTGCTTTCTGTTGCACTTGTCCTCAACTTACGCTGGACGGACGTTATCCGCTATGCTACTCTATGGTGTCCGGACTTTCCTCCTTGTTATAAAACAAGGCGATAAGATAGGTCTGCTAAATTTTATGCGGCAAAGGTATAAAATAAAAAACCCACTTAATTGCTTAAGTGGGAAAATTGCTATGAAAAAGAATTATTAGTTTTTCAACTAATAAGACTACAAATATACGTTGTTTATTTTATTTTATAAGTAATAATTGTTAAGAAAACATATCTTTTACTTTTTCAAAGAATGATTTATCTGATGTATTAGGATTTGGCTCAAAATTTTCATCATCTTTCATAGATTCAAAGAACTGTTTTTGCTCTTTAGATAATTCTTGCGGTGTCCAAACATTAATATGAATTAAGAAATCTCCATTTCCATAACGCTCTATACTTGGTAATCCTTTTCCTTTTAGCCTTAAAATTTTACCAGATTGAGTCCCTGCTTCAATTTTAATCTTCACTTTTCCAGTAACTGTTTCAATCTCTTTACTAATTCCTAAAACAGCTTCAGAATAATTCACATACAAATCATAATGAATATTAGTTCCTTCTCTTTTTAGAGTTTCATGTGCAATTTCTTCAATCACTACTAATAAATCTCCAGGAACAGAGTTTTTACCAGGAGCCTCATTTCCTTTACCTGCTACTTTTAACTGTACGCCTTCGGTAACTCCAGCAGGAATTTGAATCGAAACAGTTTCTTCTTTTGCAATCAATCCGTTTGAATCAGCTCCACTTGGTTTTGATTTAATGCTTTGACCAGCACCTTGACATGTTGGACATGTAGCTGCAGTTTGCATTCTACCTAATATGGTGTTGGTAACTCTTGTTACTTGACCTGCTCCATTACAAGTAGAACATGTTGAATAGGTAACTCCGTCTGCCTGAACTTTTCTTCTTACTTTTACCTTCTTCTCAACTCCCTCAGCAATTTCTCTTAAAGTCAATTTTACACGAATACGCATATTACTTCCTTTAACTCTAGCTTGTCTAGAACCTCCACCACCGAAGCCTCCGCCAAATCCACCACCAAAGATATCTCCGAATTGGCTAAATATGTCATCCATATTCATTCCGCCACCTCCAAAGCCACCTCCGCCGCCATGACCACCTTCAAATGCTTGGTGTCCATATTGATCGAAACGCGCTTTTTTGTTGTCGTCGCTTAGTATTTCGTAGGCCTCAGCTGCTTCTTTAAATTTCTCTTCTGCAGAAGCATCATCAGGATTTTTATCTGGATGAAATTTAATAGCCATCTTACGATATGCTTTTTTAATTTCTGCCGTCGATGCTGATTTGTTAATTCCTAAAACTTCGTAATAATCTCTTTTTGCCATTATATTTAGTTTGCAGTTTTCAGTCTTCAGTTTGCAGTCAGTATAATACTGGCTACTGCTTACTTAATACTGTTTTACTAATTTTATTGTCCTATCACCACTTTTGGGTAACGAATAATTTTATCTCCTAATTTATATCCACTTTCTATACAATCAATTACTTTTCCTTTTAATTTTGCAGATGGCGCTGGAATTTGTGTAATTGCTTCATGAATATCTGCATTAAAAGCATCACCTGCTCTTACATCCATTATAGACAATCCTTTTTGTTCTAAGGTTTTTTTCAATTTATCACTTATCAATTGCATCCCTTTTAACAACTCTTTATCTTTTGATTTTTTGATTTCTGCCAAACCTCTATCAAAATCATCCATAATTGGCAGCATAGATGTCATTAAATCTTGACCTGCTGTCTTAAATAATTCGATTCTTTCTTTGGTTGTTCTCTTTTTATAATTTTCAAATTCAGCAAACAGACGTAAAAACTTATCTTTTTCTACTTGAATCAATTCTTCTGGTGTTAAAACCTCTTCAACTACCTCTTGAGTTTCTTCAACTTGCGCTTCAGATTCTGTGTTGTTTATTTCTTCTTCTTTTATATTCTCTTCTGTACTCATTATTCTAATCGTTAAATTGTAGACAATTTATTGGCAATAATTTTGCCAATAAAAAAATAGTGCCAGATTGACACTATTTTCGCACTATTATTCTCTTTTTTATGAAGCTATTCTATTAAAGATTTAGCATCTAAATTCCATTCTTTTTTTATACTGATGTTTAAGTATTTTAATATTGTTGAAACTACTGCAGTTTGCGGAATAAACAGTTCTAATTCTTTTAAAGAACTTACTTTTTTAGCATTTTCAATTCCTTCAAAAAACAAATTCCCTTTTTTATTCATTCCTATAAAAATAGTTTTCTCAGTTAAGGTTTGATTCCCGTGACCTTGTCCTTTTGAGTCTCTTCCATGATCAGTTACTAAAATAACCAACCAATCTTCGTTGTGTTTCTTTTCTCTTTTTTGAATTACTTTTAATAACTCTCCAATTTGAGCATCTATTTTTTGAGTAGCTGTACTATAAGCCGAACCAAAACCAACTGCATGACCAGCATGATCTATATCATCTAAATGAATAAAAGTGAAGTCTGGCCCATGTTTTTCTATATGATCAACTGTAATTGCTGTCGAAATCTCATCATTTCCTCCTTGGGTAGAAAAATCTACCGAGTACATATCTTTATATAATAATAAGTTGATGTTTTTCCAAGTTGAAATACTTGCCGTTTGTAGTTTTGAAGACGATTTAATAAACTTAAAAACACTACTCGCTTTACTAACCTGACTAGAAGAGTTACTTGTAATTCCGTGTTTATCTGTCCAAACTCCTGTTAATATCGTTACCCAGCTTGGTCCACTAGAAGTAACCTGTTGTGATGGAGAACCAAATATTCCGCCATTGTAGCCTTTTTTAATGGTGAATTTATCAAAATTTGGAGTATTCACTTTTGCAATTTGCTCAAACTGTAAACCATCAATTCCAATCAATAATACTTTCTTTTTTTGACCAAAAGTTATGGCAATAACAAATACGAATACTAAAATTAAGTGCTTTCTCATTAAGAGGTGTTCAAAAATTAATCTTCGATTCGTTCTATCTTAGCTCCAATAGATTTTAAACGAGCTTCAATGTTTTCATAACCTCTATCAATTTGTTCAATATTATTGATAATACTGGTTCCTTTTGCAGAAAGCGCAGCAATCAATAAAGAAATTCCTGCTCTAATATCTGGCGATGTCATTTTTGTAGCTTTTAATTGCGACTTATGATCGTGACCAATCACAACAGCTCTATGTGGATCTGATAAAATTACCTTTGCTCCCATATCTATTAATTTATCTACAAAGAACAAACGACTTTCAAACATTTTTTGATGTACTAAAACGGTACCTTTAGCTTGCGTAGCAATAACCAATACAATACTTAATAAATCTGGTGTAAATCCTGGCCAAGGTGCATCTGCTATAGTTAAAATAGAACCATCAATATAATTTTGAACTTCGTAACTTTCTTGTTCAGGAATATAAATATCATCTCCTTTACGCTCTAGCTGAACTCCTAACTTTCTAAATACATTCGGAATTTGACCTAAGTCTTTCCAACTTACATCTTTGATTGTTAATTCTGATTGGGTCATTACTGCAACACCAATCCAACTTCCAATCTCAATCATATCTGGTAAAACTCTATGTCTACAACCACCTAAAGATTTCACTCCTTCAACAGTTAATAAATTAGAACCAACCCCTGTGATTTTTGCTCCCATAGAATTCAACATTTTTGACAATTGTTGAATGTAAGGCTCGCAGGCTGCATTATAAATAGTAGTTGTTCCTGTTGCTAAAACAGAAGCCATTAAAATGTTTGCGGTACCAGTAACAGAAGCTTCGTCTAGCAACATATCTGTTCCGTACAACTCATCTGCTTCTACTCCATAAAAATATTCCTCTTTATTATATCTAAACTTTGCTCCTAAGCGGATAAACCCTTCAAAATGTGTATCTAATCGTCTTCTCCCTATTTTATCTCCTCCTGGTCTAGGAATATATCCTTTTCCAAAACGTGCTAATAAAGGCCCAACAATCATAATAGACCCCCTTAGCGAGCTTCCATCTCTTTTAAATTCTGCTGATTCTAAATATTCAAGATTAATATCATCAGCTTGAAAACTATATGAATTTGCCCCTAGTTTTTCTATCTTAACACCTAATTCTCCTAAGATGAATATCAATTTATTAACATCTATAATATCAGGAATATTATCAATTATCACTTTTTTAGGAGTTAGTAATACTGCACAAACAATTTGTAATGCTTCATTTTTTGCTCCCTGTGGAGTAATAGTACCACTCAGTTTGTGACCTCCTTCAATTTTAAATGATGCCATATTTATCTTTTTCTATTGGTGTGACTACTTCTGTTACTTGTATTTCTATTGGTATTAGAATGTGTTTTACCTTTATTCCCTTGCTGTGAAGTCCTTTTTCTTAATAAATTTTTACTTTCAGAAAGTTTATCTTCAGAGTTTGTTAAATCAAGTTTACCATCAGATAAATCTAATAAGTGCTTAAAGATTACAGCATCATCAACAGTATCCTTATTCCAATTCAGGTAACACTTTTTCATGTGGTTCGCAACAACAAAAACCAATGCATCTCTTTTTTCTCCCTCTTCCCAAGTTAGAGCAACATCAATCATTGTTTGGATATTATTTCCATAATAACGATATCTAGAAGCCGATTTTGGGTATGGTAATCCTTCTGGCTTCTCTTGTAACTCTTCTTTAGATGGCATCCCATAAGGTGATTCTGCATCTAATTTAAAGTCTGACATGATAAACAATTGATCCCAAAGCTTATGCTTAAAATCTGGCACATCACGTAAATGCGGTTGTAAATTCCCCATTACATCTACAATTGCTTTAGCCATTGTATTGCGCTCTTCTTTGCTTTCAAGAGCCAAACAATGATCTACCAATTTCTGTATATGTCTACCGTATTCTGGGATAATCATTAACGGTCTTTCTGAGTTATATTCTAGTTCGAAGTTCATTATAATTTGTATTGAAATCTATAGCTAAAACGCTATTATTTTCTTTTTGTTTTTGTAGTATTTAAAGATTGCAAATTAAGTATTTATTTCTAGTAATCAAAAATTAAAAAATACTTGTTTTAACCAATGACTTTTAACTTTGCAAATTGTAATAATAATTTTTTCTTTCCTACGGTCCCGAATTTGATTTCGGCTTTTTTATTTGGTCCAGCTCCTTCTAAGCTCAATACTTCTCCAGCACCGAATCTATTATGCTCTACAAAGGTACCTACAGTAATATCGTTATCAAAAAGATTCGATTTTTCTGAAGTAGCTCTCACTACTTTTTTAAGGTTTTTTGGAACTGTAAATTCTTGTTCCTTTTTAGCTTTAAATTCTTGTTTTTGACGTTTGATTGGTTTTTGAAAGCGAATCGTTTTTGAAGGTGTGTCAAATAAACTAGCATCTACAAACCTATTTGCACTAGGTTCTGGGCTTTTCGGCGTTAAGTATTCTAGAAATTTATCATCAATTTCTTCTAAGAACCTACTCGGCTCTGCATCTGTTAATTTCCCCCAACGATAACGCGTTTGCGCATATGTTAAATACGCTTGATGCTCTGCTCTTGTTAAAGCTACATAAAACAACCTTCTTTCTTCTTCTAGCTCACTTCGGGTACTCATACTCATTCCTGATGGAAATAAGTTTTCTTCCAAACCAACAATATAAACATATGGATATTCTAATCCTTTAGATTGATGTACTGTCATCATAGAAACTCTTGGCGTATCATCTTTTTTATCAGAATCAAAATCAGTAGCCAATGCAACATCTTCTAAAAATACTGGCAAAGAAGCATCTTCTCCCGTCTCAATTTTATCAGTAATAAAATCTTTAATACCATTCAACAATTCTTGAATGTTTTCAACTTTACTTATTGCTTCTGGAGTGCCTTCTTTTTCCAATTCTTTAATTAAACCAACTCTATTAACAATAATTTCAGCTATTTCAAAAGCATTTTTAGTTTGTGAATCTATTTGAAGCGCTAAAATGATATTTACAAAATTCTGTAATTTACCTTTAGTTCCTGAATTGATTTTCAAGTCTACTTTATCAATATTCTTTAGAATTTCAAAAATCGATTTTTTGTAATGATTTGCGGCAATCGTAATTTTATCAATGGTTGTGGCACCAATTCCTCTTGCCGGAGTGTTTATTACTCTCTTTAATGCTTCTTCATCGTTTGGGTTGATCAACATTCGTAAATACGAAAGCAAGTCTTTAATCTCTTTACGCTGATAAAAAGAAATTCCTCCATAAATTTTATACTGAATCCCCTTTTTTCGCAACGCATCTTCTAAAGCTCTAGATTGTGAATTTGTTCTGTACAACACAGCAAATGCATCAGCAGTTAACTGATTATTCATCATGTTCTCCCACATAGACTGTGCAACAAATCGCCCTTCTTCTCCATCAGAAATTGTACGCATCACTTTGATACTTTCTCCTTCATCGTTAGAAGTCCAAACAACTTTATCTAAACGAGTTTTATTTTTTTCGATAACAGAGTTTGCAGCATTTACAATGTTTTTAGTTGAACGATAATTTTGCTCTAACTTAAATGTAGCTACACCTGGATAATCCTTCTGGAAATTTAAGATATTACTGATATTTGCACCACGGAAACTATAAATACTCTGAGAATCATCTCCTACAACACAAATGTTTTGAAAACGATCTGCCAGTGCTTTTACAATTAAATACTGTGAATGATTTGTATCTTGATACTCATCAACCATTATATATCTAAAACGATCTTGATATTTAGCTAACACTTCTGGAAAACGTGCAAGCACTTCATTTGTTCTTAACAATAAATCATCAAAATCCATTGCGCCAGACTTAAAACATCTAGCTACATATTCTTTGTAAATCTCTCCTACTTTTGGTCTACTAGCATGTAAATCTGCTTCTACCAAATCAGAATTATTAAAATAGGCATTGACTGTTATCAAGCTGTTTTTTAAAGATGATATTCTACCTAAAATTTGTTTCGGTTTATATCGGTCTTTATCCAACTGCATCTCTTTAATTATTGATGAAATTAAACGAACAGAATCCTGAGAATCATAAATAGTAAAATTAGAAGGAAACCCTAATTTATCTGCTTCTGAACGTAGAATTCTTGCAAAAACAGAGTGAAATGTTCCCATCCACAAGTTTTTAGACTCGCTAAAACCTACAACAGAACCAATACGCTCTTTCATTTCTTTTGCAGCCTTGTTTGTAAAGGTTAACGACAAAATATTAAACGCATCTACGCCTTGCTTCATTAGGTGTGCAATTCTATAGGTAAGCACACGAGTTTTTCCAGAGCCTGCACCAGCGATAATAATCATTGGTCCATCTTTTTGTATAACTGCTGCTCTCTGAGCAGGGTTTAAAGAATCTAAATAGTTCGACAAGAAATTGATTTTTAAGAAGTTCAAAAATACAATGCCATATTGAGTATTACAATAAAAGTTATCGACATTTTTATTTTAACGAAAAGTTATTAGATTCAAACAACCATTTATGTAATTTTATCTCCTATTTTTGAAGCATAAAACACATATATGGAAGATACATTTATAGAAATAGCAGGATACTTATCGCCCGCTTTAGTTTTGGGACTTGTTGTTTATTATTTCTTTAATAGACTTATAAAACAACTCAATAATCAACATAAACTTGAAACAATCATCCAAAAGAGAAAAGAAGGTTTACCAATAAAACTACAAGCTTTTGAACGCATGGTGTTATTTTGCGAACGAATCAATCCTATAAAATTATTAATCCGAGTAAAACCAATTGACACTTCTAGTCAAGGATATTTACAACTACTTTTAAAAAGCATTGAGCAAGAGTTTGAACATAATTTAGTGCAACAATTATATATTTCTGATGAATGTTGGAACGTAATTATCACTTCAAAAGCAGCTACTATTCAAAAATTAAAGCAAATTGCTTCTATAAGTGAAAACGCGCAAGAATTAAGAGAAAAGATGATGCTAGCTTATAAAGATGAGATTCCGGCTACTGAAACTGCTATTGCTTTTATTAAAAACGAAACAAAAAAACTGATTTCATAAAAAAAGCCTTCAATTTCTTGAAGGCTTTTTAGCTTTTATAATAGTTTAGTTTATCTCCCTGCGATTAAAACTGGAATCGAACTCCTAATTTAAAGTTTCTTCCTCTTGTTGTATACCCAAGAGTTTCTTCATAATCTTCATTAAATAGATTTGTAATAGACCCAAATACAGTAATTTTATCATCCAATAATTTATAATTAGCATTTACATCCATTAACTGATAACTTGGTAACTGCTCTTCTACTGTAGAGAATACTGAAGCATCATAATACTTCCCTGTTCTTTCACTTACATTTTTATAAACTAAAGAAACAAAAGCATTGTTAAATGGCTTATAGTTAAACTGAGCTGTTAATTTGTTTTGCGGAATATAATCAGCTTCTTCATCTTTATCTGTATATGCATAACCAACAGTTACCTCTAAATTTTTAGATGATCTTATAGTCATTGTAGTTTCTACACCATTAGCTTTGATATTACTTGTTGCATTTCCATATTGTCCCCAAGGAGCAACAGACAAACCATTAAAAATAATTGCATTACTTTCTTTTCTGCTAAAGTAAACTACATTCACATCAAACCATTTTTCATAACCATATTCAAAACCAATTTCAAACGTTTTATTTGTCTCAGGGTCTAAAACTTGATTTCCATATACTGAGAATAATTGATACAAACTTGGCGCGATAAATGCCGTACTATAAGACGTTAACAGTTTTAACGAAGCTTTATCAGTATTGATAACATTGTAAGAAGGATTGATGTGGTACACCAAATGACTTCCATAATTACTATGTTTATTCAATCTTCCTCCAACATTAATGGTTAGGTTAAAATCTGTTGTATAAATTGCTGCTGCAAACACATCTAACGTGTTGAAGTTTGCAACATCATTTTCGATATTTCCCCAAGCAGAATTAGTTTGATTAAAGTGTTTTTGATAATTAACCCCAGATATTAACTGAGTATTACTATTAATATCCCACTTATTTACAGCCTCAATATTTGTAGACTTTCCCTCATAAGAGTTCCCAAACATTTCTCTTTTAACTCTGTTAAATGAAGCAACTGCAAATACTTTTCCATTTTCATAGCTATATGTTGGCTTCACACCTATTCTTACTTGCTTTTGAGTAGCCTTATTCGTTTCAGAATCAATATGTCTCCCAGCATCAAAACTATACTCTAAGTTATCAATATTAAAAAACGATACAATATTAAAGTCATTTGATGCTCTATATCCTAATTTAAACACCCCACTTTCACTGCGAAAAGGATCTGTTGAAAATTTTTGATTTGTAATACTCTTTGCAGAAGAAATACCATCAATATCAGATAGACTTAAAGAAGCCAAGTAATTAAACTTACTTAAACTTCCGCTCACTGTAGCATTATGGTTTATATCCTGCACCTTTTTGCTCTTAATAGTTGCCGAGTTGTAAGTTCCTACACTTACTTCATAAGCACCTGATATTGTATTTGATGGAGCTTTCTTTAAAATAATATTTACAACACCAGATGCAGCTCCAGAACCATAAATTGTACTTGAAGCTCCTTTCATCACTTCAATTGATTCAATCTGACTTAAACTCAATAAACGCAAATCATATTCCTGACTGATTCCTGTTGGATCTATTACCGGAACTCCATCGATCAAAACTAAAACCTGACGGTTTCTACCTCCTCGAATATAGGTTCCTTTAATTGCGCCTTGTACAGAATTTGCGCCTTTAATTTCTACACCCGGAATCGCATTTAATAATTCCATTACTGTTTTACCAGCATTGTTTTGAATCTCTTGTTGCGTTATTTTGTGAATAACCTTTCCTACTTTTTCTTTTTTTAGCTTAAATTTGGTTGCAGAAATAACAACTTCGTCAAGTTGAATTTCTTTTTCTTTTGTTTCTTGCGAATACGCTGTGCCGCTAACAACAAATAATGCTAACAGACCCACAATACTTAATTGCTTGTTCATTACTAATGATTTAAATTTAACAAATAAATCAGGAAATTTTGTACGAAATGAATAGGTACAAAAACTTTTATCCCGAAAGTTTTTACTCAGTGATCATTGGCAGGTCTCCTGGCTCGCGTCTTGTAATTTGCCTTCCCATTTTAACTGAATTAGTACAGTTTTAAAACAGTGGCTAAAGAATTATTACAAGCGTCCTTTCTAAAAGAACTAAGCTTACAGTTGCGGGAACAGCTTTGGGATAACAATAAATTGTGTCACCAAATTCCCTTTTAATTTATCAATTATGATGAAGTGATAAAACCAAAATTCGCGGCAAATGTACTTGAAATTATACAACTAATAAAACTTTATTCAGAACATTTTTGTAACCTTGCAATTCAAATTATTAGACATGAAATTTTTAGTTAGAATATTTTTAGTATCCATAATTTTTATTGGATGTAAAGAAAACAGTAGCTCAAAAAAACGAGAACACACACTTAAAGAATCACTTAAGATTAACTACGCTAAAGGGTTTGATATTCAATACTTTAACAACTCTAAAAAACTAATAATTAAATCACCTTACTTAAATGCAAAAGAGCAATTTGAATACATTTTAACTACCAACGGAAAGAGCAGTTCAATGTACCCGAAAGGAACACTAATACATACACCAATAAACAGAGTAGTCGTTACTTCTACAACTCATATTCCAATGTTAGAGCTATTAGGTGTAGAAAACACCTTAGTTGGTTTTCCGCATACAAAATATGTTTCATCACCAAAAACAAGAAAATTAATTGATGCAAACAAAGTAAAAGAAATTGGCGTAAAAGCTTCTTTAAATACAGAGATCTTATTAGACCTAAAACCAGAGGTTGTTATTGGCTTTAGCATGAGCAAAACTAACAAGTCTTTAAATTTGATTGAAAAATCTGGAATTCCAGTTGTTTTAAATGGCGATTGGCTTGAGGAAACCCCGCTTGGTAGAGCAGAATGGATTAAATTTTTTGGTGTTTTATACAATAAAGAAAAAGAAGCAGATAGTATATTTAAAGTTATCGAAAAGAACTACAATGACGCGAAATTAATTGCAAGCAAAGCCACTACAAAACCTACTATTTTATCTGGCGCAATTATGAGTAAAGATATTTGGAACTTACCAGCTGGAGAAAGCTTCGTTGCTCAGTTTTTAAAAGATGCAAACACAAATTACCTATGGAAAGACTCTAAAGGAAAAGGAAGCTTATCTATTAGTTTTGAAAGTGTTCTAGACAAAGGCAAAAAAGCTGATATTTGGATTGCTCCAGGTTTTTTTAGAAATAAAGAACAAATGTTAAGTAGAAATAAAAACTACCAAACATTTACTGCTTTTAAAAACGATAAACTTTTTACGTTTGCAACTAAGGTTGGCGAAACCGGTGGTACGATCTATTTTGAACTAGGTCCAACAAGACCAGATTTAGTATTAAAAGACATTATTAAAATCACACATCCAGAGTTACTGAAAGACTATACACCTACCTTTTTTGAAAAAATGAATTAGGCTTGGTAAATTTTACGAACGGGAATTGGCATTTCTATTTGCTCTTTAACAAAACGTTTATGCACAAGCTCTCTTAAAGCACATTTAATTTTAAACTCCATAAATGGATCATTAATCCACACATAAGCCCTAAGATGAATGTAGCTTTCAAAAACCTCTATGACTCTTGTTTCAATCTGATTCGTTGTGGTTACCACTTCTGATGGCGTTCTGTAATCAATTACACCATCTAACCTCAGCGCCTCTTCTTCTATAATTTTCTTTGCAAAATCTATATCCGCAAATAAACCCAATTTAAAATCATTAAAACTTAATACATGAGAATCATCAATTGTATGATTTAGCACAGACTCTGTACTGATGATTGAATTCGGGATAATTAGCCTTTTATTTTCAAAGTTATTAATTACCGTATGCCTTAACGTAATATCTTGAACAATTCCTATACGCTCTTCATCGAGCTTTATATAATCACCAACTCTAAAAGGCTTAAAAACCACAATAAAAACACCCGCAATTAAATTAGAAAGCGCTGCTTGAGCAGCAAAACCAATAATAGCAGCCAAAATTCCTGCTCCAGAAAAAATAAGTGTTGCTTTACTTCTTAATGAAGGAACCGACATTACAATATAGAAAAGCGCAATAAGCCCAATGAAAAACTTAATAGAGTTTTTCAAAAACTGAAGACTTGTATTTTTATATTTTTCTGATTTTGATTTTTTTAAATATAAGACGATACTAAATCGTATAATTCTCGAAAGTATCCAAGAAACAAGAAATACAAGAAATACATATAAAAAGATACTCCAAAAAGTATCTAATTTCAATACCGAATTAAAAAAGTCTTTCATTCGTTTACCATTTGATTAAATGCTTCTGTAGCATGAATAGTTGTGGTATCAAACACAGGAACAGAAACGTCTTCTTGCTGAATCAATAACGGAATCTCTGTACAGCCTAAAATGACCCCCTCTGCTCCTTGCTCAATTAACTCATTGATAATTCTAAGATACTCTTGCTTAGATTCTGGATTTAACTCTCCAAAAGCTAATTCATTATAAATAATATCATGAATGCGATCTCTATCAGCTTCATGTGGAATGATGGTTTCTATATTATTATCGGTCAAAACATCTTTATAAAATGTTTTCTCCATTGTGTATTTTGTTCCCAACAACGCCACTTTACTAAGATTAGTCTTTTCAATTACAATTGCCGTTGCATCAGCAATATGTAATACAGGAATCTTTACATATTTTCGAACTTCATCTATGGCTAAATGCATGGTGTTTGCGCAAATCAATATACATTTTGCTCCACCTTTTTCAAGGTTTTTAGCAGATTTAACCATCATTTCATTCAGCAAATCCCAACGATTTTCTTTTTGAAATTTAGAAACCATTCCGAAATCAACTGACTCTAGCAATACATTACACGAATGAATTTTCCCAAATCTTGAAGCCGCTAACTTATTCAACGTTCTATAATATAGTATTGTTGACTCTGGAGTCATTCCACCAATTAATCCTATGGTTTTATTCATTTAAAACAATTTTTGTTGATTTTCATCATCTTTTGCTTTTTGCTCAGCCTTTTTCTTTTCTATTGTTTTTTGTAATGCTCTTTTCGCTTTGTCCTCACTAGTTAAAACAGGTTTTTCAATGGTTATTTCCTCCAGGTTTGTAATCTCTAATGGCAATGTCTCTTCTTTGGTAATTACCTCTTCCTCTACAACCTCTATTTCTTCTGACGTGATCTCTTCTGGCTCTTCATAAGGCAAGGGTACTAACAAGTTTACTTGTTTTATTTTATCTACAGTTAACTGATTTCCTTGTGCTTTTATCCCTTTAATCGCTATAAAATCCTCGAAATCAACTTGAACACTATCGATACTTCGTTTAGAAAACACAACTTCAGCCATAGGTCTAAAATCTGTTGCAATAATTTCTAATTTCGACTTCGGATGTTCTGAAATAAACACCTCTTCTTTATCTACATGCTCTATCAAGAAACGCTTTACATAATACCGTTCTTTATCACCGTCAAAATAGATCGCAGACAACGGCTTTTTTGGCTTCCATTTCTCTAACACAATCATATCATCCTCAAAACGACTTGCTAAATTTGGCGTTACTGCTTTTACTTTTCCCGATTGATGTGCAATAAGTAATTTATCCTCAGCTCTAAATTCGCCTAGCAATTCACCTCTACCATCAACATTTAAACGCTGCACTGTATCATCAAACCAAATCTTTCTAGGTTTTAAAGTAGAAACACCTGCAGCTTTAAATTCGACATTTTTAATTGAATATTTTGTAACTGTATTTCCTCTTACACCTCTACCTTTTACTGCCAAATCGGCAAAATCAATGTCCCATTTTAATTTCTTAACACTTCCTACAGCTCTTAAGTTAATGGTTACCACTTCTGCTTCTCCATTAGGGTTTGCAGTAAAATAGAGCACTTTAGAACCTTTACTTCCATTGGCTAAATCGTATGCTTTATCCCTAGTAACACCAGTAACTGTAAAACGCTTCATATAACTCGGGCCTTTAGCACCGTCTCTATACATCATGTTATAAACAGTACGCTTATCTCCTTTCTTAAAGATAGCTAGATGAATGATGTCTTTTCCTACAAAAGTTTTAGAAGCCACTTTTGTAATCATCATACTTCCATCCTTCTTAAACACAATAATATCGTCTATATCTGCACAATCGGTAACGTACTCATCCTTTTTAAGCGATGTTCCTACAAAACCTTCTTCTCTATTCACATATAACTTTGTGTTACGCATTACCACTTTCGTAGCAACAATATCATCAAAGATTCTGATTTCTGTTTTACGTTCTTTTCCTTTTCCGTAGGTAGTTTTTAAACGCTTAAAGAAATTAATAGCAAACTCAATTAAATTTGCCAAGTAGTTTTTTACTTCTTCAATTTTATCTTCTAAACTTTCAATGTGTTGTTTTGCTTTATCAATATCAAACTTAGAAATCTTTTTAATTCTGATTTCTGTTAACCTAACAATATCTTCTTCTGTAATTGCTCTTTTTAAGTGCTTTATGTGTGGTTGCAATCCTTTATCAATTGCAGCAATAACACCTTTCCAAGTTTCTTCTTCTTCAATATCTCGATAGATTCTGTTTTCAATAAAAATACGCTCTAACGAAGCAAAGTGCCATTGCTCTTCTAATTCATTTAATTGAATTTCAAGCTCTAATTTTAATAACTCAACTGTATTATCAGTAGATTTTCGCAATACTTCATGAACACCAATAAAAACAGGTTTATTATCTTCAATAACACAACATAAAGGCGAAATAGAATTCTCACAATTTGTGAATGCAAATAAGGCGTCAATCGTTTTATCTGGTGATATTCCAGCGGGTAAATGCACTAATATTTCTACATTGGCAGCCGTATTGTCTTCTATTTTTTTAATCTTTATTTTTCCTTTTTCATTCGCCTTAATAATACTATCAATCAATGTAGTAGTAGTTGTGCTAAAAGGAATTTCTGTAATTACTAACGTCTTTTTATCTAATTGAGAAATCTTAGCTCTTACTCTTACTTTACCGCCACGCTTTCCTTCATTATAATTGGTGAAATCTGCAATTCCGCCTGTTAAGAAATCAGGTACAATTTTAAAGCTACGTCCTTTTAAATGTTTGATTGAAGCATCTATAAGTTCGTTAAAGTTATGTGGTAATATTTTAGTTGATAAACCAACTGCAATTCCTTCTCCACCTTGTGCCAATAACATTGGGAATTTTACAGGAAGGTTAATCGGTTCTTTTCTACGACCATCATAAGAAGATTGCCATTCTGTAGTCTTTGGATTAAAAACAACATCCAAGGCAAATTTTGAAAGTCGCGCTTCAATATATCTTGATGCTGCTGCTCGATCACCTGTTAGAGTGTTTCCCCAGTTTCCTTGCATATCAATCAGCAATTCTTTCTGACCAATTTGCACCATGGCATCTCCAATAGAAGCATCTCCATGCGGATGGTATTGCATGGTATGTCCAACAATGTTCGCTACTTTATTGTAACGTCCATCATCTAAATCTTTCATAGAATGCAAAATACGACGTTGTACTGGCTTAAAACCATCGTCGATTGCAGGTACTGCTCTTTCTAATATTACATACGAAGCATAATCTAAAAACCATTCCTTGTACATTCCAGTAACCTTGGTAATGGTTTCAACCGGATCGATCTGATGATTTACTTCTTCTTCATGTTCGTAGTCGTTGTTTTCTTCACTCATACTTCTTCATCAATTATATCCAATTCAACTTTCAAGTTCTCAATGATGAATTTTTGTCTATCTGGTGTGTTTTTCCCCATATAGAAAGACAACATTGATTCAACAGGCACTTCTTTATCTAGCATCACAGGATCTAGACGAATATCGTTTCCTATAAAATGCACAAACTCATTTGGAGAAATCTCACCTAACCCTTTAAATCGAGTAATCTCTGGTTTACCTCTTAACTTGCCAATTGCCTCTCGTTTCTCATCATCAGAATAGCAATAATAGGTATCCTTTTTATTTCGAACTCTAAACAATGGCGTTTCTAAAATGTACAAATGCCCTTCTTTGATTACTTCTGGAAAAAATTGTAAAAAGAATGTTATCAATAACAACCGAATATGCATTCCGTCTACATCGGCATCCGTAGCAATTACAATATTATTATAACGCAAACCCTCTATTCCATCTTCTATATTTAAAGCAGCTTGTAATAAATTAAACTCCTCATTTTCGTATACAATCTTCTTAGATAATCCATACGAGTTCAAAGGTTTTCCTTTTAAACTAAACACTGCTTGTGTGTTTACATTTCTAGATTTTGTGATAGACCCAGAAGCTGAATCTCCCTCGGTTATAAACAAAGTAGTGTCTAAATAATTTTCTTTCTTGATATCTCCAAAATGCACTCTACAGTCACGTAGTTTCTTGTTATGCAAACTCGCTTTTTTAGCTCTGTCTTTAGCTAATTTTCGAATTCCGGATAACTCCTTACGCTCCCGTTCTGCTTGTAATATTTTACGCTGAATTGCTTCCGCCGCATCTGTATTTTGATGCAAGTAATTATCTAGTTTTGTTTTTACAAAATCGTTGATAAATGTTCTTACCGTTGGTAAACCACCACCCATTTCTGTAGAACCCAGTTTTGTTTTTGTCTGACTTTCAAAAACGGGTTCCATTACTTTTATTGCAATGGCAGATATAATGGATTTACGAATATCTGATGACTCATAATTCTTGCCAAAATATTCACGTACAGTTTTTACAATAGCTTCTCTATACGCTGCTTGATGCGTTCCTCCTTGTGTAGTATGCTGTCCGTTTACAAACGAATGATATTCTTCTGAATACTGTGTTTTACTATGTGTAATAGCAATTTCAATATCCTCTTCTTTCAGGTGAATAATTGGATACAACAAATCTGTTTCAGATGTATTCTCTTGTAATAAATCTTTTAGCCCATGCTCAGAAAAGAATTTTTCACCATTAAAAACGATTGTCAAACCAGTGTTTAAGTACACATAGTTTTTCAACATTTTAGCTACATATTCATTTCTGTATTTGTATTTCCCAAAAATAACTTCATCTGGAATAAACTGAACTTTGGTTCCTTTTCGTAACGACGATTCATGTGCATCTTCTACTTCAATTATATTTCCTTGATTAAATTCTGCCCAAGAAGTTTTATTATCTCTTACAGATTGTACTTTAAAATATTCTGATAAAGCATTTACGGCTTTGGTACCAACTCCATTTAATCCTACAGATTTTTTAAAGGCTTTGGAATCGTATTTCCCACCAGTATTCATTTTAGAAACTACATCTACCACTTTTCCAAGCGGAATCCCACGACCATAATCGCGAACCGTTACCTGTTTATCTCTAATAGAAATATCTATGGTCTTACCAGCACCCATCACATATTCGTCAATAGAATTATCTAGCACCTCTTTTAATAAAATGTAAATTCCATCATCAGGAGAAGACCCATCACCCAACTTACCAATATACATTCCAGGGCGCATACGTATATGCTCTTTCCAATCGAGAGATCGAATATTGTCTTCGGTATATTTTGTTTCTTGTGCCATAAATTAAGAAGGTTGAATGCCTTGCTAAAATAGCATTTACAACTAAAAAACAAAAAACTCTATTGAATTAGTTATCAACAGAGTTTTTAATAATTTTTGAAGTGCTTTTTAAATCCTTAAACGTTGAATCTAAAATTCATCATATCTCCATCTTGAACGATGTATTCTTTACCTTCTACTGATAATTTTCCAGCTTCTTTTACTTTCACTTCAGAACCTAAAGCAACATAATCGTTGTATTTAATTACTTCTGCTCTAATAAATCCTTTTTCAAAATCAGTATGAATTACACCAGCTGCTTGTGGCGCTGTATCACCCACATTAATTGTCCAAGCTCTTACTTCTTTTACACCTGCGGTAAAATAGGTTTGTAGTTTTAATAATTTATAGGCTGATCTAATTAACTTAGAAGCTCCTGGCTCTTCTAGTCCTAAATCTTCTAAAAATAATTGACGCTCTTCATAATCATCCAATTCATTAATATCAGCTTCCGTTCCTACTGCTAAAATGATAATTTCAGCATTTTCATCTGCAATTGCTTCTTTTACTTTATCAACATATGCGTTTCCTGAAACCGCTGACTTATCATCAACATTACAAACATACAGCACAGGTTTTGAAGTTATCATTTGCAATATTCTCACAAACTCTTCTTCTTTTTCTGTAAACTCTAATGTTCTTACAGATTCTCCTTTTAATAATGTTTCTTGGATTTTTAACAACACTGCTAATTCAGCTTGTGCTTCTTTATTTCCAGTTTTAGCATTTCGCTTTACTCTTTCTAAACGTTTTTCAACCGTTTCTAGATCTTTTAGTTGTAGCTCAATATCAATTATTTCTTTATCTCTAATAGGATCAATTGTTGTTTCTACGTGAATAATATTATCATTATCAAAACAACGCAATACATGAATAATAGCATCTGTTTCTCTAATGTTTGCCAAGAATTGATTTCCTAGCCCTTCACCTTTACTTGCTCCTTTAACCAATCCTGCAATATCCACAATCTCTACAGTTGCAGGTTGCACTCTTTCTGGGCTTACCAACTCTTCTAATTTCTCCAGTCTATCATCTGGCACATTAACCACACCAATATTTGGTTCTATAGTACAAAAAGGAAAGTTTGCACTTTGCGCTTTTGCATTTGACAAACAGTTAAATAAGGTTGATTTTCCTACGTTTGGTAATCCTACAATTCCAGCTTTCATCTGATCTTTTTATTGATTTTTTTGCGAGTGCAAATATAGTCTTTTGATTTAAACCAAACATTAAATTACACACACAATAAAAAAAAATGGATTTTAACAAAAAAATAACATTAATATATTTTTTATTACTTTTATAAAAAAATAAACGTCTTTTCAAAAAATGAAAAATTTATCCGATGAGTATGTCTGGAAAGCACTAAAAGAAGGTGATTTAAACGCTTTTTCTATTCTGTATAAAACGTATTACCCTATGTTATATAATTATGGGTTAAAAATATCTAGAAAGGTTCCATTAACAGAAGACACATTGCAAGATTTTTTTTTATACGTCTATGAACACAGAGAAAACCTTAGCGATTTAGACACTATTGCTCCCTATTTATTCTCATCTTACAGAAGACATTTGATAAAAACCTTGAAAAAAAAATCTAAAATTGTTTCCTTTGATGAAATGGACGTTAAAGTTATTGACATTCAATTTACACCTGAAGAAATACTAACACATCAAGAAAGTGAAACTTTCAAAAACAAAAACATTACTGTTTTACTCAACAAGCTACCAAAACGACAAAAAGAAGCCATTTATTTAAAATATTATTCTGGTTTAAATACCAATGACATTGCCAGCATAATGGAAGTAAACTACCAAAGTGCTGCAAACACTATCCATAAGGCCATAAAAAATTTAAGAGAAGAAGTCTCTATTCTTCAATTAATAAATTCTTAATTTCGCAAATAATTAAGAGTATATTTTATTCAGAATATACTTATTAATAATAGAGAAAGAGAAAAAACCCCAAAAACGTTGAATTACTTAACAAATAATGGCTAAAAAAAATTACAATACTATAGAAGATTTTCTTTCAGACGAATCTTTCAACAACTGGGCAAAAGCAAATAGACTTACAGATGTTGATTTTTGGGATGAATGGATAGCCTACAACCCTAACAAGAAAGATTTAGTTTACGAAGCAAAAGATATCATATTAGGAGTTCAATTTAAACTTAATGAGCCTAGCAAGGAAAAAATAAATTCAGAATGGGCATTATTAGAAAATAAGATTAAAGCTAACAATTTAGAAGCACAAAAAAAACAATCACCTAGCTACTTTAAACTTATTGGTATTGCTGCATCAATTTTATTACTAATTTCTGTTGGACTTTATACCTTTAATGGAAATCCAGAAAAAATCACCTATAAAACGGCTTATGGAGAGGTTCTTAATCTAAAACTAATGGATGGCAGCCTAGTTACATTAAATGCTAACTCATCTATTTACTATTATAAAAATGACAATCGTAAAGTTTGGTTAACTGGAGAAGCTTTTTTCCAAGTAGATAAAAAAACAACAACAAATGCAAAATTCTGGGTAGTTACAGATGATTTAAATGTTGAAGTCTACGGAACTTCATTTAATGTAGATACAAAACATCAAAAAACAGCTGTATTTTTAGAAGAAGGAAGCATTTGGCTAGAGCTTAAAAATGGAACTACTCAAAAAATGACTCCAGGGAACTTTATTTCTTATTCTTCTGTAAATAGTTTAATCACTGAGCAAAAAGAAAAAGTAGACTCTAGATTTAAAACATCCTGGAAAGACGGTTCTATTATTTTCGAAAAACTACCACTTGTAGAGGCTATTCAAAAAATTCAGGACACCTATGGCCTTACCGCTATATTTAAAGACGAAACTTGTAAAACAAAATTAATTACAGGTGGAATTCCAATTACAAACTTAAGTATCTGTATAAAAGCAATTGAGAAATCTGCAAACGTGAAGATTACCAAATTAAAGAACCAACTTATTATTCAAAAAAAATAATTTCGTTATATTTACGAAACTCTTTTTCTAAATGCTACAAAAAAAATTAATAATCAATCTGTTATTAATTTGCTGTACTTTTATTTTTTGCAACTCAACAACTGCTCAAGAAAATACTTCTAAGAAAATTCTTTTCACATCTCTACTTGACTCTCTAAGTAAAAAACACAATATTTTCTTTACTTACAACTCAAAATATTTTGAAAAAAAGAAAGTTAGCATCAGTTTTTTAAAGCTCAAAGAATTAAAAAAAACGTTACACTTATTAGAAAAAAACACCTCTTTTTATTTTGATGATCTTGGTAACAATTATTACGTAATTTACATCAAAAAGCCTTCCGTTAAAAAAACAAAGTCAAGCATTTCTCCCTCAAATCAACTACAAAAAGGAATACAGTTAGACGAGGTGGTTATTACAGGAAACAGAACAAAACCTAGAACAGTATTAGACTCCCCTATTCCAATTGACAATATTAATGTTGAAGAATTAAAAAATAGCGGTAAAAGAACATTAGATAAAATGCTCACCTACAAAGTACCTTCTTTTAATTCACAAAATCAAGCTATCTCAGATGCTACAGCTCATTTTGATCCTGCCGACTTAAGAGGACTAGGCCCTAGTAGAATTTTGGTTTTGATAAATGGTAAGCGTAAAAACCAAAGTGCTCAGGTATACCTAAATCGTACTCCTGGAAAAGGAGAGGTTGGTGTCGATTTAAAAAGTATTCCGGTAGCTGCAATTGCAAGAGTAGAAATTTTACGTGACGGTGCTTCTGCACAATACGGCTCTGATGCTATTGCTGGCGTAATCAATTTTATCTTAAAAAAGGATGTTGAATTTTCTTCATTCAATTCAGCAGTTGGTATTACATCACAAAAAGACGGGTTTAATTTTTCTTCTGATTTCAATACTTCTTTTAACTTTGGGCAAGATGGCTATATTAACCTTACGCTAGAATATTACAAACAGAAACTAACAAATAGAGCAGGAATTCCTGGGGTTTCTGACTTACCATTAAACCCATTACCAAATTGGACGGCATGGGCACAAGCAAACCCAGATTTAGGAATGAGTGTTGGGCAACCTGATATTGAAAAGAAAAATATTTTTGTAAATATGGAACATCCTATAGGAAAGAAAGCAACGCTTTATTCTTTTCATGGACACACATCAAGAACAGGTAAAAGTTTTGCTTTTTATAGAGCTCCTTATTGGAGGCAATCAGAAGTTGGTGACCTTGGTTTCTTAACTAAACCCGAAGATTTTACAGGATATCTACCTTCTTTTGAGTCAAAAATAAATGACCACATAAATGTTCTCGGAATAAAATTCGATCTCAATAGCATATGGCTAGCAGATGCTAGTATTACCTATGGAGCTAATACTATTATTTACACTGTAAATAACTCTATTAATAAAGATTATTTAAAAGATCATGGAACATCTCCTACCACCTTTAAACCTGGTGGTTATAAATTAAATAATGCGATTGCTAATTTTGATATTACAGGAATACTTTCTGAACAAATAAGTTTAGCAATAGGATTTGAATACAAAACAGAAAGCTTTAAGGCTATAGAAGGAGATCCTTTATCATATTATAAAAGTGGTTCAGACTCTTTTTCAGGAATTAAACCAAAAGAAGCTGGTAATTGGTCAAGAAATAATATTGCTGGGTATACGCAATTAGATTATGATATAAATGATATTTTCTTAATTGGTATTGCTGGTCGTTATGAAAATTTCTCTGGCTTTGGAAGTAATTTCTCTTGGAAAATAAACAGCAGGTTTAAATTGAATAACAACGGAGTGATAAGAGGATCTTATAGCACTGGATTTCGTGCGCCAACATTACATCAACGACATGTAACTAGCAGTCAATACATACATGCTACCAACTCTCCAACTCCTACCCTACAAAGAACGTTACCAAACAATAACGTTGCTGTAAAAGACTTAGGTGTTCCTAGTTTATTTGCAGAAACTTCAAGAAATTTGTCTGCAGGTTTAACTTATAAGATGAATGCCAATCTTTCTGCTTCAGTTGATTTTTACAACATTAAAGTAAATGACCGTGTTTTATTTTCTTCTCAAATAGGATACAAAAATGGCTCTTCTACTAATATAACAAACCCTGTAGAGCAAATATTGAAAGATAACAATGTTGAAGCTGTTCAATTTTTTATTAATGCCGGAGATACAAAAACTTCTGGAGTAGACATTGTCATTAATTACAAGAATATTAAGGTTTACAATAATAAATTGTCAATAAATTTTGCTGCTAACTTTAACAGAACAACAATAAACACAATAACAACTCCAGAGGTCTTAGCAAATGCTGGTTATACTATTTTTGACAGGCAAGAACAAGGATTGATTACAAACTCCAGGCCCAAGTCTAAAGTGATTTTAGGTTTAAATTACAATAGTAAAAAGTGGAATTTGTTTCTTAATAACACACGTTTTGGTAAAGTTATTATTACAGCTCCACAATTTAGTGGTAAAGACCAGAACTTAACAGCAAAAATCGCTACAGATTTTGGACTTGACTATAAATTAACTCCTAAAACGTCTTTGACTGCTAACATTAATAATATATTTAATGTGTATCCAAATAAAACTTTAAAATCCACAAATACAACTGAAGCCGGTAATCGGTTTACGTATTCTTCTGAAGTACAGCAGATAGGCATCTTAGGAACAAACTTCTCTTTTGGTGTAAATTATCAATTTTAATTTTTTTTAAGATCATTCTGTAATAACCTTAAAAAAAATTAAAAAATAAAGAGTATAAATCCACAACTAGATACTTATTAATAATAAATCACAGATATACTTAGATATAACTCAAACTTTATCCGAGAATATTAACGATTCAATATTAACAAATACATATACATCATGAAAAGAATTACACTCTTATTATGTGCTATTTTTAGCATTAGTCTAACGTTTTCTCAAAGTACAGTTACCGGTACAGTGACAGACTCCAATAAGGAGGCTTTACCCGGAGCAAACATTCTTGAAAAAGGGACTCAAAATGGTACAGCTACCGATTTCAATGGTAAATTTTCATTAACAGTAAAAGATGGAGCTATTTTAGTTGTCAGCTTTACTGGTTACGAATCAAAAGAAGTTTCAGTAAATGGAAAAACAAATCTAAACATTGTTTTAACTGAAGGACTACAACTTGATGAAGTTGTTGTTACTGGAAACAGGATTAAACCAAGAACAATTCTTGATTCACCTGTTCCAATTGACAATATTGATGTTAAGGAATTACAAAAAAGCGGAAAAAACACGCTTGATAGAATGCTAACTTTTAAAGTTCCTTCTTTTAATTCTCAAAATCAAGCAATTTCTGATGCAACTGCGCATTACGATCCAGCAGATTTAAGAGGATTAGGGCCAAGTAGAACTTTAGTTCTAGTTAATGGAAAAAGAAAAAACCAAAGTGCTCAAGTATATTTAAATAGAACACCTGGTAAAGGAGAAGTTGGAGTAGATTTAAAAAGTATACCAACTGCTGCAATAGAAAGAGTTGAGGTCTTAAGAGATGGTGCTTCGGCAATTTATGGTTCTGATGCCATAGCCGGAGTAATGAATATTATCTTAAAAAAGAATGTTCAATATTCTACTTTTACTTCAAAAGCGGGTCTTACTTCTCAAAAAGATGGTTTTAATCTTTCTTCTGACTATAATACAGCTTTTAGCTTTGGAGATGGTGGTTTTGTAAATGTAACCTTAGGTTATTACAAACAATCAACAACTAACAGAGCTGGTATTGCATCTGATGTAGGTGGTACACCTAGAGATGCTGCATGGTTAGCAAACAACCCGAAAGCTGGAATGACAGTAGGACAACCTGCAATGGAAAAGAAAGATGTTTTTGTAAACATGGAACATCCACTTGGAAAGAATTCAACTTTATATTCTTTTCATGGTTTTACTACAAGGAACGGTCAAAGTTTCGCATACTATAGAGCTCCATACTGGAGAAATGACGTTGCAAATGCAAACTTTATAACAAGTAGTGCTGATAACTTTATTGGATACCAACCAACTTTTGAAACTAAAATTAATGATCATATAAATGCAATTGGTATTAAATTTCCAATTGCAGAAGGTTGGAATGCAGATGCAAGTGTTACTTATGGTTCAAATGATGTAAATGTTACAGTAAACAATTCTGTAAATAGAGATTACTTAGCTGATCATGGTACCTCACCTAGAACTTTTAACCCTGGAGGTTATAATTTCACCAATGTGGTTGGTAATTTTGATGTGAATACTCAATTATCTGAACAAGTCGGTTTAGCTTTTGGATTAGAATACAAAAAAGAAAGTTTTAGAGCTATTGAAGGAAATCCTTTATCTTATTACGGTGCTGGATCTGATTCTTTTGCAGGTATTAAACCAGATGAAGCTGGAATGTGGTCAAGAAGTAATGTAGCTTTTTACTCACAATTGGAGTATGATATTAACAAAGACTTTCTACTTGGAGTTGCAGGTAGGTATGAAGACTATTCAGACGCTGGTTCTAACTTTTCTTGGAAAGCAAATGGGCGATATAAATTAGGAGATAAAGGAGCAATTAGAGCATCTTACAGTACTGGTTTTAGAGCGCCTACACTTCACCAAACTCATATTACATTAAGTCAGTATATTATTGTAGCTGGTTCTTCTGAACCATTATTACAAGGTACTTTAGCAAATGATAATTCTGCTGTACAGGCTTTAGGAGTTCCAAAGTTAACACATGAAATTTCTAAAAATTTATCAGCAGGTTTAACTTATAAATTTAATAGAAAATTTTCTGGTTCTATTGATTTTTATCAAATTAAGGTTGATGACAGAGTATTATTCTCTTCTCAGATTGGTTCTGATGGTGACCCAGGTACAACAAACCCTGTTGAACAAATCCTTGAAGACAACAATGTAGTTGCAGTGCAAGTGTTTATTAATGCGGGTGACACAAAAACAACAGGAACAGATATTGTTTTAAACTATAGAAATATTGAAATGGGAGAAGGTGGAAAACTGCATGCTAGTTTTGCTGCTAATTTTAACAAAACTACCATTGATGCGATTAACACTCCAGATGTAATAGCCGCTGCTGGGTACAATATTTTTGATAGACAAGAACAAGGATTGATTACAAATTCTAGACCTAAATCTAAAATGATTTTAGGCTTAAACTATGTATCTGATAAATGGGATATTTCTTTTAACAATACTCGTTTTGGTGAAGTAACTATTACCGCACCAGAATCTGGTGGTACAGATCAAGATTTAAGTTCAAAAATCGCTACAGATTTTGGATTTGGCTACAATCTAACAGACAAAATTACATTTAATGCTAACATTAATAATATTTTTGATGTGTATCCAGATGTAACTAAAACTTCTACAAACACATCTCAAGCTGGAAGTAGATTTTTATATTCTTCAGAAGTACAACAGTTAGGACAATTAGGAACTAACTTTAGCATTGGTATAAACTATCAGTTTTAAAAAAATTAAGACTTTAAATTGTAAGTTTTTTATTTGAAAGAAACATCCAACTAAATTATTTTAGTTGGGTGTTTTTAGTTTACAAAAAAAGCCTAAGTAAATTACTTAGGCTTTTTTATATTTTATAAAAAAAATTATTCGTTATGCATAAAGCTTTGTTTTGCTAACAACTCTTCTTCTGTTTCTACAACATCTTCATCGGGTACACAACAGTCTACTGGACAAACAGCTGCACATTGTGGCTCTTCATGAAACCCTTTACATTCTGTACATTTATCAGGTGAAATGTAATAGATCTCATCAGAAATAGGCTCTTGATCTTCATCAGAATTAACGGCAATACCATTTGGCAACACTACGTTTCCTGTTAAATCTGTTCCATCAGAGTACTTCCAATCGTCAGATCCTTCATAAATTGCAGTGTTTGGACATTCAGGCTCACAAGCCCCACAATTTATACATTCGTCAGTAATTATAATCGCCATAGTTTTTCTGTTTCAGTTTATGTACCTTTGCGGTGCAAAAATAAGTCCAAAATAATTCACCACCAAAAGAAATATAAAGAATGCAAAAACGAATTGATGCTTTTGTTAAATTAGGAGAGTTTTTAAGTCAGTTTTCTCTATCTGGAATTGAAAAAAAAGAAAATATTGAATTTAATGATTTGTTCTTTGATGGTTTTAAGCATCAAATGAAACTTGCGCAAGAAAACAATTCTTGGTTTACTAGAGATAACATCTTGTTTTCGCTACACAGTTGGTCAACTGCCTTAACAAAAGAGAATCTTTTACTATGGACAAATAAGCAAAGCCAGAATGCAACTTCAAAAAAGGTGGCCATAATTATGGCAGGAAATATTCCTTTAGTTGGGTTTCATGATTTTTTATCTGTATTGATTTCTGGACATTCGGTGTTGGTGAAGCAATCGTCTAACGACAAATATTTACTCCCTTTTTTATCAAAATACTTAGAGTATGTAGAAGGTTCTTTTAAAGGAGGTATTGAATTTTCTGAAGGGAAATTAACAGGTTTTGATGCGGTAATTGCTACTGGAAGCAATAATACTGCCCGTTACTTTGAGCATTATTTTAAGGGCAAACAAAATATCATTAGAAAAAACAGAAATTCTGTTGCCGTAATTACTGGTAATGAAACGGATGATGAAATGAGTGCCTTAAGCAATGATGTGTTTCAATACTTTGGTTTAGGCTGTAGAAGCGTTTCTAAAATCTATGTTCCAAAAGGGTATAATTTTGATGCTTTTTTTAACGGAATGTATAGTAAGAGAACTCTTATTGACAATGCCAAATACGCCAATAATTACGATTATAATAAGGCAGTGTATTTAATGAGTGAATTTGATTTGTTAGAAAATGGGTTTCTAATGATAAAAGAAGATGAAAGCTATGCTTCTCCAATTGCTACCATTTTTTACGAATACTATTCTGATATAAATGAGCTAAAAGAAAAATTAATAACCGAAAAAGACAGCATACAATGTATTGTTTCTAATGGAGTTATTGATTCTGAGATTGCATTTGGTCAAACTCAAAACCCACAATTATGGGATTATGCAGATGGCATTAACACCTTAGAATTTTTAGGAAATATTTAAATTAAAAAATCAGTAAAAAGTAGCATCTTTGCTATAGAAAAAACATTGAACTATTTAAAATGAAAAAGCATAATTTTAGCGCCGGTCCCTGCATTTTACCTGAAGAAGTATTACAAAAAGCTTCTGATGCTGTACTAAATTTTAATAACGATAATTTATCATTAATTGAAATTTCTCACAGAAGTGCTTCTTTTGTTTCTGTAATGGAAAAGGCTAAAAACTTAGTTTTAGAGTTATTAGATTTAGAAGACAAAGGCTATAAAGTATTATTCTTACAAGGCGGTGCTAGTACACAGTTTTTAATGACGGCTTACAATTTATTAAATTCAAAAGCTGCCTATTTAAATACTGGAACTTGGGCTGATAAAGCCATAAAAGAAGCAAAATTATTTGGAGAGTTGGTTGAAGTTGGCTCTTCTAAAGACAAAAACTACAATTACATCCCGAAAGGATATGAGATCCCAAAAGATGTTGATTACTTTCATTGTACAAGTAACAATACCATTTTTGGAACACAAATGAAAAGTTTTCCAGAATTTGATGGAGTCACTGTATGTGATATGAGTTCTGATATATTTTCTCGTCAGTTAGATTTTTCTAAATTTGATTTGATCTATGCCGGAGCACAAAAAAATATGGGCCCAGCAGGAACCACACTGGTTGTTATTAAAGAAGACATTTTAGGCAAGGTTGATAGAGTAATTCCTTCAATGTTAAACTACCAATCACATATCAGTAAAGATAGCATGTTTAATACACCTTCTGTTTTTGCTGTCTATGTTTCTATGTTAACTTTACAATGGTTAAAAGCTTTAGGTGGAATTCCTTTTATAGAAAAAGTAAATGAGAAGAAAGCTGCATTATTATATAATGAGATTGATAGAAACCCTTTATTTGAAGGTGTTGTAGCAAAAGAAGATAGAAGTAATATGAATGCTACTTTTACCTTGACAAATGAAAGCTTAAAAGAAACATTTGATATTATGTGTACAAAAGCCGGAATCAATGGAATAAACGGACACAGAAGCGTTGGAGGTTATAGAGCAAGTATGTATAATGCATTGCCTTTGTATAGTGTTCAAGTTTTAGTTGACACAATGCAAGAATTAGAAAAAAATAATTAATATCTAGAAGATAGAAATGAAAATATTAGCAAACGACGGAATTTCACAAAGTGGAATAGATTTTTTAGAAAATAATGGTTTTGAAGTAATTGCGACAAAAGTGGCTCAAAATCAATTAGAAAACTTCATCAATGAAAATTCAATTGATGCAATTTTAGTGCGAAGTTCAACTCAGGTTCGTCAAGAATTAATTGAAGCATGTCCAAGCATTAAATTAATTGGTCGCGGTGGTGTTGGAATGGATAATATTGATGTTGACTATGCAATTAATAACGGATTGCATGTAATCAATACTCCAAATGCATCATCTAGTTCTGTTGCAGAATTGGTTTTTGCACACTTATTTGGGATGGTTCGGTTTTTACATCAACTAAATAGAGAAATGCCACTTGAAGGTGATACTCGTTTTAAAGATTTAAAGAAAGATTTTGGGAATGGAACAGAACTAAGAGGAAAAACATTAGGAATTGTTGGTGTTGGAAGAATAGGGAAAGAAGTTGCTAAAATTGCTTTAGGAATTGGAATGAAAGTAATTGCAACTGACGCTTTTGTTAGCAATGCTACAATCAATGTATCTTTTTACAATGGACAGTCTATAGATATAGAAGTTGAAACACAGCCTATTTCTGAAGTATTGAAGCATGCAGATTTCATTACATTACATGTTCCCAGTCAAGAAGAATACATTATTGGTGATGCTCAATTTAATTCTATGAAAGATGGTGTTGGAATTATAAACGCTGCTCGAGGTGGCCTTCTTGATGAAGTGGCATTAGTAAAAGCTATAGAATCTGGAAAAGTTAAATATGCTGGTTTAGATGTTTTTGAAAAAGAACCAACGCCAGAGATTCAAATATTAATGAATCCCGATATTTCTTTAACTCCGCATATTGGTGCAGCAACAGTTGAAGCTCAAGATAGAATTGGTATGGAGTTGGCAAAACAAATTGTAAAATTACTTTCATAATAAAGTAAATGGCAATCGTAAAACCTTTTAAAGCAGTAAGAGCACATAGAGATAAAGTTGCGTTAGTTTCTAGTAAATCACGTGAAATTTATTCTCCCGAGAATCTAAATGCGAAATTAGCATTTAATCCTTATACCTTTTTGCATGTTATCAATCCAGGATACAAATACCACAAGCAAGATATTAGTGGTGAATTACGTTTTAAACTAGTTCATAATAGATATCTAGAGTTTAAGGAAAGTAACATTTTTACTCAAGATGAAACTCCTGCGTTTTATATCTATCAAAAAATAACAGCAACAAATTCTTTTTGTGGGATCATTTCTGCCACTTCTGTTGAAGATTATCATAATAATGTGATCAAAAAACATGAAGGAACATTAAAGCAAAGAGAAGTGTTATTTGAAACCTATTTAAAAAATACAGGCTTTAATGCAGAACCTGTGCTCCTCACCTATCCAGATAATGATGTAATTACAAACATCATAAAAAAACACCAAGAGACAAGGGCCGAATTTGAATTTATTACTACAGATAAAGAATCACATTTTCTTTGGATTGTAACTAATCAAGAAGATATAGATACCATAACTGAAACATTTAAAGAGGTAGATACACTGTATATTGCTGATGGTCATCATCGCTCAACATCGTCTTGTATGTTGGCACAAAATTTAGCAGAAGAAAACCCAAACCATACTGGTAATGAAGATTACAACTTCTTTATGAGTTATCTATTACCAGAAAGTCAGTTAAGTATTTATGAGTTTAATCGATTTATAAAAGATTTAAATGGCTTAACTCCTGATGAATTCTTAATTGAATTGGATACTTATTTTAGAATTGAAAATCGTGGACAAGAATTATACAAGCCTTCAAAAAAGCATCATTTTAGCATGTATTTAAACGGTGAATTTTATTCCTTATATCTGCGTAAAACCAGCTATGAATTTACCGATGTTTTAAGTGAATTAGATGCTCAGGTTTTATATCAAACCATATTAAAACCAATTTTAGGTATAGTTGATATTAGAAACGATTCTAAAATCATGTATTCTCAAAACAAATCTGATAGTTTAGAATTAAAAACAAAAGTTGACACCGGTGATTTTAAAGTTTCTTTTGGAATGTTACCAACGTCAATTAACGAACTAAAAAGTATTGTTGACGCAGGCCTTTTAATGCCTCCAAAAACAACCTACATAGAACCAAAACTAAGAAGTGCTTTAACTATTTACGAATTTTAGAGCAATGCTTGCACACCCAATTTTATCATGATTGCTCAAAATTTAATTCAAATAAAAGAAGAATTACCAGAAGATGTAACCCTAGTTGCAGTATCTAAAACAAAACCTAATGCAGCAATTTTAGAGGCATATAATGCTGGTCAGCGAATTTTTGGAGAGAACAAAATTCAAGAAATGGCTGCTAAATATGATGAGTTACCAAAAGATATTCAATGGCATATGATAGGCCATTTACAAAGTAATAAAGTCAAATATATGGCCCACTTTGTAGAGTTGATTCATGGAGTTGACAGTCTAAAAACATTAAAAGAAATTAATAAACAAGCAAAAAAACACAATAGAGTTATCAAGTGCTTATTACAAGCAAGAATTGCCAAAGAAGAAACAAAGTTTGGTTTGTCGTTTACAGAAATCAAACAAATTATTTCTTCTGAAGAGATTACAGAATTAGAGAACATAAAAGTTATTGGTTTAATGGGAATGGCTACATTTACAGAGAACCAAACTCAATTAAAAGAAGAATTTTCATCTTTAAAAAACTTTTTTGATTCGTTACAGAAAGGATCTGTTTTATCAATGGGAATGAGTGGTGATTATCAATTAGCTATTGAAAATGGAAGTACAATGGTTAGAGTTGGTAGCGCAATTTTTGGTGCTAGGAATTATATTGTGTAATTTTATAAACTAAGAAAAAGAAATTTGTACGCAATTTTAGATATTGAAACTACTGGAGGTAAATTTAATGAAGAAGGCATTACTGAAATCGCCATCTACAAATACGACGGCCATGACGTTGTAGATCAATTCATTACCCTCGTAAACCCTGAAAAGGAAATCCAACCATTTGTTGTAAATTTAACTGGTATTAATAATAAGATGCTTCGCAATGCGCCTAAGTTTCACGAAGTTGCAAAACGCATTATTGAAATTACAGAAGACTGCATTATCGTTGCACATAACTCTAGTTTTGACTACCGTATTTTAAAAACAGAATACAATCGTTTAGGGTATGATTTTAAACGAAATTCCTTGTGCACCGTTGAGCTTAGTAGAAAGTTAATCCAAGACCAACCATCTTACAGTTTAGGTAAATTATGTAAATCTCTTGGTATTCCTATGAGTGATCGTCATAGAGCATCTGGAGATGCTTTGGCAACGATTCAGCTATTTAAATTATTAATTGATAAAGATAGCGACAAGTCAATCATAGAAAACACAGTCAAGTATTTTGATTGTAAAAAATCAGAAGAAAAACTAATCAAATTACTAGATGACATTCCAACTACACTTGGAGTGTATTACTTGCATAGAGAAGATGGACATATTATTTTTATGGGAAAAGGAAGTAATATAAAAAGTGAAATCAATAAACAATTTATAAAAACAACCAAAAGAGGTAAAAGCATTCAAGAAAGAACTGCATCTATAAGTTATGAACCTACAGGTAATTTGTTAATTACAACCCTTAAATATCAATTAGAATTAGAAATTAATAAGCCTAAATTTAATTTAAGGAGAAAAAAAAGAGTTCTTTTCGATAACTTTAACAGTGACAATATGCTGTTAATTGATAAAGGGAGAACTTTAGATGAGCATTCAGTTATTTTAATTGAAAACAACGAAGTAATAGGTTATTGCTTTACAAATTTAGCTTTTCAAGAAAATCAAATGGATGTTTTAAAAACCATGCTCACTCCTATTGAAAATAAACCACTAGCAAAGACTATTATTAAAAACTATTTAAGAACAAAAACGGTTGCTAAGATAATTAGATATTGACCTATGAAAAAAACTATAATATTCCTGCTACTTCTATTGCCAACTTTATTCTATTCTCAAAGAAATAAATCAGTAAAAACTGGACTAACTACAGTTAAGGAATTAAAAATGAAAACTTACAGCAAAGATTCTACTGCTGTAGCTGTTGTATTATATGAACAAAACAATTCTTTTATTGATCCTAGTAAAGATTACAATATAAGTTCTGATTATTATTTTAGAGTAAAGATTCTTAAAAAAGAAGGCTTTGGAAAAGGAACAATTAAAATTCCTTATTATAAAAAAGAGACCATTGAAAATATTGAAGCTTATACTTATAACCTTGTTGGCAATAATAGAATGGAAAAAAAATATCTAATGGATAAGGATATTTTTAAAAATAAAGAAAATGGTAACTGGCACACAATAACTTTTACACTGCCAAATATAAAAGTAGGTTCTGTTTTAGAGTACCGTTTTACAAAAACAACACCCTATTTTAATCAATTAGATGATTGGGAGTTTCAATCTGATATTCCTAAAATTAAAAGCGAATATGATTCTGCAATTTTATCTAACTACAAATACAATGTGAGTTTAAAAGGCTATTATCCTTTAGACAAAAACAAGCCCTCTATAATAAGAAGGTGTGTAAAAATACCTGGATTAAGTGAAGCAAGTTGTTCTGTTTTGTCTTTTGGAATGAATAATATTCCGGCTTTTAAAGAAGAAGGATATATGAAAAGCAGAAGAAACTACATGTCTAGAATTACTTTTGAGCTAGAGTCTTTCACTAATTCTAGTAGAGGTAACAAAGAAAACTATACTGATACATGGAAATCTACAGACCGTAAATTTAAATCTGGAGAATATTTTGGTGCTGAATTAAGAAAATCTACTTTTTTTAAAAAGAACTTACCTCCAGAATTATTATCCGAAACTTCTACTATTGAGAAAGCAAAAAAGATATATTATTTTATTCAAGATCATTTTACTGATAATAATAAATCTATTGCTTATTATAAAATTAACACCAAAAAAACATTTAACGATAAAATTGGTACTGTAGCTGAAATTAATGTTTCGCTTATGAATGCTTTAATAGCTGCAGGATTTAACGCGAAAATTGCTTTATCTACCACAAGAGATAGAGCTGAACCAACAAAAATATACCCTGTAATCTCAGAGTTTAATTATATTTTGGTTAAAGTAATTATAGAAGGTAAAGAATACTTTTTAGATGCCTCTAACAAACAATTAAGTTTTGGACAAACCCCATTCAAAACCCTAAACGGAGATGTAAGAGTATTAGATTTTAAAAAAGGTAGTTATTGGCAACCTAATTCTGGTACACTTCCTTCTAGTGAGAAAATTAACTTAAGTGTAAAAATATCTACAGAGGGGGGAATTAAAGGAAGATTGCGTGTAATAAACGCAGGTTATGATGCGTATTTTTTAAGAAGCGAGTTATCTAACACCAATGAAGACAGCTATCTTGAAGATTATGAAAACGACAATCAATTAGAAATAAATGATTATAAAGCCTCAGATTTAGATAGAAAAAACACAAGCATTACACAAAATTTTGATTTTAATTTTGAAGACTCAACGGATCCAACTTTAAGCAAGCTGTATTTAAATCCGTTCTTTCATGAGAAAATCTCAACGAATCCTTTTAAGTTAGAAAAACGATTATACCCTGCTAATTTTGGTTATAAATTAAACTATCAATATAGAGCAAGTATCTCTATACCTGTCAATTACACAATCGGAAAACTCCCAGAAAGCAGAGCTTTTTCTTTACCTAATAAAGGAGGAAACTTTATTTTTAATATCAAGCAAACAACTTCTAAGATTTCCATTTTGTTTAAATACAATTTAAGTAAAGTTGAATACACTAATGAAGAATATTTTGCTTTAAAAGAGTTTTTTAATCAAATAGTAAAGGTGCAATCTACACTGATCACATTAGAAAAGAAGTAGACTGAATGTCATATAGTTAACTTTGATATTACTTTTTTTTTCATTATTTTTATAGAAAATACAAATAATTACCTTTTGTAATTAATATAAACCCCACCCAAGTTTGTATAAAAAAACAACATCATGAAAAAGTTTTCTCTAACATTCTTTTTGATCCTTTTTAGCAGCGCTATTTGTTCCCAGGAATATTTTACAGGTTTAGATTTTAACAAAGAAAAATATGAATCTGTTACTGAGACCGTTCCATTAATTACTAGAAGTGTTACTTCGGTTCCAAAAAGTTATAGTATTAAAGCCTTTGCACCAACTCCTGGAAACCAAGGAAGACAACCATCGTGTGTTGGTTGGGCAAGTGGTTATGGAGCAAGAACTATTGCTTATGCTATAAAAAATGATTGGAAATATAATAGCACAAAAATCAATCAGAATACTTTCTCTCCTGCATTTGTTTACAATCTAATAAAGTTTAAAGGAGATGTAAATTGTAAAAAAGGCTCATATATAGCTGATGCAATGAAGCTGTTAAATACAAATGGTATTTTACAATTAAAAGATTTTAGTTATAACGCTACAAATTGTGTTTCAAAACCATCTAGTAATGGTCTTCAAAAAGCAAAACAAAATACTATTTTAACCTATGAAAGGTTAGCAAAATGGGATAACCCATATAATTTAGTAGGAAAAGTAAAAAAAGCAATTGCTAATAAAAACCCCGTAGTTATAGGGATGCAAATTTATTCGACCTTCTATAAAGCAAAAGGTGTTTGGCCTGGACCAAATGGGACTAAAAGGTTAGGCGGGCATGCAATGGTAGTTGTAGGTTATGATGATTACAAATACGGAGGCGCTTTTGAAATCTTAAACTCATGGGGAACAAAATGGGGAAATAGCGGATATATGTGGGTAAAATACAGTGATTTTAAGCTGCAAACAAAAACAGCATATGTATTGATTGACAACACCAAGAAACCCAAGGTTGATGTAAACACAAATGTAACCACTAAGTATAATGCATTGGCTGGAGAAATGACTTTACGATTAAGTAATGGAAGCAATATGCAACCAACTCTTTCTAACAATGCTTCAAGAAATTTTAACATTGTTAAAGCTACTGGTACTACGTATAGAATAGATAAAAGCTATACGTCTGGCACTCAGTTTAGAATCTACTTAAAAAGTAAACAAAAAGGCTATGTCTATTTAATTGGTTATGGTTCTGGAGATAAATCTGTAAGCAAATTATATCCGTTTGATAAATTTAGTGATTACTTTAGCTATACAAATAGTGAAATAGCATTACCTAATGAAGATTATTTTATAGAATTTGACTCAAAGCCTGGAAGAGATATCCTTTGTGTATTATACAGTAAAGAAAAATTAGACATTAATAAAGTTGTAAGTACAGTTAAAAATGGCTCAGGCGATTTTGTGTCTAGAGTAAAAAAAGCCTTACAATACAAGATGTTTAAAGGAAGTGCTATTAAATTTAAAAAAAATACAATTGCATTTGCTACAAAAGCAACCAGTAGTAATGCCAAAGTTGTCCCTATTTTTATAGAAATGAATCATCAATAAAATAAAAAATTATGAAAACTAAAATAATCCTATTAGCTTTCTTTTTATCAATATCTACCGTTGCAACCTATGCTCAAGAAGAGATTTATAGTGAACATTTTACGACTAAAGGTACTTGGCCTGTAGCAACAAGTTCAGACAGAAGCTTAGAAGTTAAAAATGGTAAATATTACTTTGAACATTTTAGGGATGATAAAAATTGGAATGTTAGGACATCAGAAATTAATATTGACACCAATAAAGATTTTGAAATAGAAATGTCTTTTCAAAAAATCTCAGGCTCAAAAACAAATGCTACCGGTTTAATGTATGGTGCAATTGGCCGTGACAATACCTATCATTTTGTTTTAAGCAAGGACCAATATCGTGTTTCAGAAAAAAAAGATGGTACTTTTAAAACGATAAAGGCCTGGACAACTTCTAGCAGTATAAAAACTGGTTATTATGCGTACAACAAATTAAAAGTTGTAAAAAAAGGAAGTAGTATGTACTATTATATCAATGGTACACTCGTTACAACTCAAAGCTTTAAGCCCTTTTTTGGTAAAAAAATTGGAATTTTAGTTTATAACAAACAAAAAGTAGCTGTAGATTATTTTAAAGTTAAACAAGGTAAGAGTACAACTACACAATCTAAAACTATTTTATTTGAAGGATTTAACAATAACAATAATAATTGGTCACATAAAGACGATGCAAATGCAACGTTTAAAGTATCTGGAGGTAATTATATCTTAGAGCATAAAAGTGTAACTAGTACATGGTCTTCTACTATAGAAAAGAAATTTGATACTTCAAGAGATTTTAGAATTAGTGCACAGATAAAAAAAGTAAATGGCGTATTAAATCATGGATATGGGTTAGTTTTTGGAAGAAAAGACACTAAAAACCGTAATTCATTTCTCGTTTCTGGTAATGGTTCATATACCATAATTAAATATGAGAATAACCAAAGTACGATTGTTAAAAAATGGACAAAATCTAGCCATATTAAAACTGGTAGTGGTGTTTTTAACACCTTAACAGTAAGAAAGAAAGGTAGCAAAACAGAGTATTTAATCAATAGTAAAATTGTTTATACGAGTTATACTACTAAAATTTATGGATATCAAATTGGGTTTTCTGCTAATAATAAACAAACTGTGTCTATTGCTTACTTAAGCATGGCGTATTTAGATGTCAAAAAGAAAGTTACAAATACAACAACTTCTAGTACTGTTATATGGGAGGATGATTTTACCACAAACAAAAATAACTGGACAACAAATAATTCAGATACGTCTGAATTAGTAGTAAAAAGCAACAAATATTATATTGATCATAAAAAAACAAAAGGAGGTTTTACATCAACAAAAGAGATTAATATTGATACGAGCAAGGATTTTGAAATTGAATCTAAATTCTTAAAGATAAGTGGAATTAGCAATCACGGTTATGGTTTTGTTTTTGGTAGAAAAGACGACTTGAATAAATTTATATTTATAATTAATTCAAATGGCTCTTATACAATAGGTCAAAACAAAGACAGTAAATATATTTCTCTAAAAGATTGGACGAAATCATCTGCAATAAAAACAGGAAACTATGCCTATAACACGTTAAAAATAAAAAAAGAAAGAGGCTTTATTAAGTTTTATGTAAATAACAGCTATTTGACTTTATATACTCATAAACCATTTATGGGGAAACATTTAGGCTTTATGGTCTATAACAATCAAAAAATTGCCATTGATAATTTTAAAGTAACCTATATAAATCAAAAAGACACAAAAAAGAACACACCAACTATTGCCACCGGAGACACCGTTATAGCTGACTACTTTACAGATAATAAAAACAATTGGCCATTAGGTAACACATCAGATAAAAAAACAGATGTTGCTAACAGTTACTATAATTTCGAACACTTAAAAGACTCTGGAGGCTGGGCAATAAACATTCCAAAAACAATTGATACTTCTAGAGATTTTGAAATTGTTACCAACATTAAAAAAATTAGTGGAGTTACAAATTACTCCTATGGTTTTCAATGGGGTAAAGAAGGCAAAAATAGTTTTAGATTTTATCTAACTGGTAATGGGTATTATAAAATTGTTCGTGTAGTTAACAATAAAGAAGAGATTATAAAAAAGTTTGTAAAATCCTCACATATTAAAACTGGAAATGGAGTTTTAAATAGATTAAAAATCAGAAAAGAAGGTGACCATTATAAATTTTATGTAAATAATAAGTACTTAACACAAACAAATTTCGAGTCTTTTTATGGGCATAGATTAGGGTATGTAGTTTTTAATAAACAAAAAATTGGAGTTGATAATATCACTATTAAATATTTAAAGAAGACTACAAATACTATTGTTACTACAAACACCTTAAAAGTTCCTTTGTACGAAGGGTTCACAAATAATAATAATGGTTGGAACTTAACAGATCTAACAAATGTAAAGTCAAGCATTAGTAATGGTAAATTATACTTGAAAAGTAATACTGAAAAAGGCGGTGCATTTATCAGTAAAAAAATTGATGTAGATACGAGTAGAGATTTTATTATTGAAACGTCTATTACTAGACTTACAAGCGGCTCTAGCGGATCGGTTGCTTTTTCTTTTGGGAGAAAGAACAACACCAACCAATTTGATTTATTTTTATCTAAAGGTGGTAGTTATTTACTACGAAAATTAGAAAACGACACTTCTAACAAATTAATTCCATGGACCAGTACAACAACACTAAAAACAAGTTCTCACCAAGAAAACAGAATTAAAATAATTAAATCTGGTAAACTTTTAAGAATTTACATCAACGGTCAATATATTAATGAAGCTCCCTATAGTCCATTCTTTGGAAATTACATGGGATTTAGTGTTTATAAAAAACAAGAAATCTCGATAAATTACCTAAACATAATCTATCCTGCAGCTAGTTTTAATACACCACCTGCTGTTGTAATAACAGAACCAACTGTACAGCGTGGATTTAAAATTGTAAAAACGAAAAGAATACTCGTAAAAGGTATTGCAACTGATAAAGATGGAATTTATGAAATAATTGTTAATGGAATTGAGGCAACTGTTTTAGAAAATGGAACATTTACTGCAAACGTTCCTTTAAAGATTGGGACTAATGATTTAATTGTAAAAGCTACAGATTTAAAACAAGCTTCCTCAACAAAAACATTTACCATCAAAAGAAAATCTCCAGATGTTATAGTAGATCCAATTGTTGTTACAAAAGATAAAAAAATTGATACAGGATTTGGAAAATATTATGCGTTGTTAATTGGAGTCAGTGATTATGGTGATGGGGCAATTACTGGTTTAGAAGGATTACCAACTAAAGACGCGAAAGACCTAGGAAATGTTTTAATTGATAACTACAACTTTAAAAGAGAAAATGTTGTGTTCTTAAACAACAACCCGAAAGCAAATGATATTATTAAAGAGTTTAGTAAATTAAAGAAAAAGGTTACTGACAAAGACAATGTATTAATTTTTTATGCAGGACATGGTGTCTATGATGAAACCAATAGAATTGGCTATTGGTTGCCTTCTGATGCAGATATGGAATTTGATTTGAATTTAATTAGTAATTCGCAGATTGCAGATTTTATAAGATCAATTAAATCTAAACATACCCTACTAATTTCTGATGCATGTTTTAGTGGAAGTATCTTTAGTGATCAACGTTCATTGGAGAGATCTCCAAAATCTATTCAAAAGAAATACGAGTTAAAAAGTAGAAGAGCAATTACTAGCGGAGCATTGAAAACAGTACCTAACAAAAGTGTTTTTCTTGAGTATTTATTGGACAGGTTAAAAAACAACAAAAACCTATACATGTCTGCTGGACAACTATTTAACAGAATAGAAGAAGCTGTAATGAACAACAGCCCTAGCACACCACTACATAAAGCAATTTATAGAGTTGGTGATGAAGGTGGAGATTTTATATTTATTAAGAATTAATTTATAGTAAATTAGCCCCATAAATACCGTTATACTTGAAAGACCAAAAACAAAATACCTCTTGGAGGCATAAAATTCATGAAGTAATTTATGAAGCCGACACCAATGGTGGTAAACTATTTGATGTTATTTTATTAATTGCAATACTTGCCAGTGTTGTTTTGGTAATGTTAGAAAGTGTTGAAAGCTTTGATACCAAATACCATCGTTTTTTAGACGTCTCAGAATGGGTAATTACCTTTCTTTTTTCTATAGAATACATTCTTCGAATAATATCTATAAAAAACCCCATTAAATATATCTTTAGTTTTTATGGTATCATAGATTTGCTATCTACCATTCCTAAATATTTATCATTGTTTTTAGTTGGGTCTCACAATCTTGCAGCCTTAAGAGCGTTAAGATTGTTACGGATTTTTAGAATCTTAAAGTTAGCAAGATATATTGGTGCCTCTAATAGATTGCTAGTTGCACTAAGAGCAAGTAAAGCCAAAATTGCGGTATTCTTATTTTTTGTAGTTATTATTTGTATCATCTTAGGTACAGTAATGTACATGATAGAAGGTGAAGAAAATGGGTTTACTAGCATTCCTAGAAGTGTATATTGGGCAATTGTAACTTTAACAACAGTTGGTTACGGAGACATTGCGCCCCATACTCCAATTGGTCAGTTTATAGCAAGTATTATTATGATTATGGGGTATGCAATTATTGCAATACCTACCGGAATTGTGAGTACAGAAATAGTTAAAGCCGAAAAAATTCATACAAACACACAATCTTGCCCAAATTGTTTGAAAGAAAACCATAATGATGACGCTGATTTTTGTTATAATTGCGGACACAAAATCGATTAAATGTCTTCTCAAAAAAATAAGTACCTACTTACTATTCTTGGCCCTACAGCTATTGGTAAAACTGCCTTGAGTATTGTATTGGCAAATCATTTTAATGCCGAAATTATTTCTTGCGATTCTCGTCAGTTTTACAAAGAGATGACCATAGGTACTGCTGTTCCATCTACAGATGAATTGGCTGCTGCAAAACACCACTTTATACAGAATAGAAGCATTTTTGAAGATTATAGTGTTGGCCAATTTGAAAGAGATGCACTTACAACACTAAACGAGCTTTTCAAAACCAATACTATTGTTATTCTAGTTGGCGGTAGCGGTTTGTATGTAGATGCTCTTTTAAAAGGCTTGGATTACTTTCCAACGGTTGCTCCAGAAATTAGAGAAAAATTAAACCAAGAATTAGAAGCATTTGGAATTGAACATTTACAACAACAATTAAAAGAATTAGATCCAGAGACTTATAGCACAATAGCTATAGAAAACCCACATAGAATTATAAGAGCTCTAGAGATATGTATTGGCTCGGGCCAAACCTATGCTAGCTTAAAAAATAAACCAAAGGCTCCAAGAGAATTTACATCTATAAAAATTGGTTTACATACAGATAGAGCAATTATTTACAACAGAATCAATCAACGTGTAGAAAACATGATGCAAGAAGGGTTACTGGAAGAAGCCAAGGCTTTATATGCTCATAAAAATCTAAATGCCCTACAAACAGTTGGATATCGGGAGTTGTTTTCGTTTTTAGATCAAGAAATTACGCAAGAATTTGCTGTAGAAGAAATAAAAAAGAACACCAGAAGGTTTGCGAAAAGACAACTTACTTGGTTTAGAAAAGATGCCGAAATTAATTGGTATGATTTTAAAACCGATACCGCAGAAATTATTGAGCAAATAGAACGTGATATTGTTGGATAATTAGACAATTGGATTGTTAGACAGTACTAAAAAAACTTTCTAAACTCTTCCCTCTTCTCTTTTGTCTCTTGTCTCCTTTCTTCTCTCTTCTAACTTAACCCTCAACTTGTTAAATTCACTTAAAAACTATTAAAGTTTCATAATTAATACCAATACCTCATCTGCTTTCTTATATTTGCCAAAAACTAATAAAAATGAAAATTAAAATTACATTTATCATAGCACTATTGTTTATTGGGTTTACTACCAATGCACAAACAAAAGTTGGTACTGTTGACAGTGAACTAATTTTATCTAAAATGCCTCAGTTAAAAACAGTACAAAACAGACTAAAAAACTATGGTGCTAAATTAGATTCTGTAAACGGAATTAAAATTAAAGCGTATGATGACAAAGTAAAAATCTATAATGATGGTGCTAAAACATTTGCAGAGCCTATTAAAAAAACAAAGCTTGCAGAGCTTTCTTCGTTAAACAAAGACATTGCTAAGTTTAGACAGAATGCTGCAAAAATGATGCAACTTAGACGTGAAGAATTCTTAAGACCTTTGTATAAAAAAATAGGAGATTTAGTTACTGAAGTTGCTAAAGAAAATGGATACTCACAAATATTAACGCTAACTGGTAACGAGTTTGCCTATATCGATGAAAAATTTGACATTACTAAATTGGTCTTAGTCAAATTAGGAATCAAGGAATAGAAATATTACTTCAATTAACAAAAAAGCCCAAATCAATGATTTGGGCTTTTTTGTTACATATCTTGAGTATAATAATTATAATCTTTTAAAACAGTATCAATAAACCCCATATCGCTCATTTCTTTAGACTTGATCCCTGTAACTTCTTCAATCTTTTTTCTTAGCTTAATTAAGGTTTTATAATCTTTGGATTTAGAGGCTGTTCTAAAGGTTTCTTTAATAATTCGAGCATCATTATCAGACAATTTAATTACGTTGCTATAGGTTGGCTTATAGCCATCTGCTATATTCTCTAAAATGGTATGAGAAAATTTCACAGTATCTTTTAAATATATAACTACAGTATTTGCAGATAAATCTCCCAATCGTTGGTTGTTTTTAGTTGCTAAAATAAAAATTGCACCAACAGATTTCCCAAAAATAAAAATGAGCAAAATAAGTCCGTAATAATTGCTAGTCCCCAGAGAAGCAAAGTAAATAAAAATCAACGAAAAGAAATTGAAATCTACCACTCGTAAAAACCATCTAATTAGATAATCAATAATTGAAGGTTTAAATCCTTCTATATTAATTACTTTAATTTTTACAATTTTCTTACCAAGAGTCTGTCCATTAAATAAAATTTCTGAATATAAAGAGTAAAATGTAATGGGCATAAATATAAGTATATCTAGCGCTTTAATAGACCAATAATCCCCCTCAACAGCATTATTAATTAAACGAAAGTTAAAAAAATGAATGATGAAATAGATATAGGCAAACTTAATAATATTATCTAAAAAGAACGCAAATAGTCGATGACCGAAACTTGCCAATGTAAATTTGATATTTACATTTTGAGTGGTATTAATTTGGAATGTTTTCATACAATGTTTAAATTCGCCTTAATGAGAGAGGTCGCTTTTATCAAGCAAAATAAAGAAAAATGGCTAGAATTTGAGCAAGTAACTCTAAATAATCAGAAAAAAGATCCTGATGGTTTAGCGGAGCTACATATTAAGATAATGAATGATTTGGCATATGCTCAATCCTTCTATCCTAAGAGTAAGGTAGTTACCTATTTAAACAAACTTGCAAAAACAAGTTATGAAAAAGTATATCACACAAAAAGAGTGGATAAAAATGTGATCCTTTATTTTTTCTTTGACACCGTTCCTTTAATTTCATACAACTACAGAAAATATATTTACATCTCATTTATATTCTTCTTTTGCTGTTTTTTTATTGGTTTACTATCTACTTTTAATGACGAAAGCTTTGCGAGACAAATTCTAGGAAATGATTATATAGACACCACATTAGAAAATATTCAAAGTGGTGATGCGCTAGCCATTTATAAAGGCGGTAGCAATTGGGGATCGTTTATTGGCATTTTCGATAATAATTTGCGTGTGGGTTTAAACATGTTTTTATCTGGGTTGCTAGTAGGAATTGGCACAGGATTTTATATTGTATATAACGGAATTATGGTTGCTGTTTTTCAAGCGTTTTTCTATCAACACAATAGTTTTTTAGACAGTGTTAAAGGAATTTGGATTCACGGAACTTATGAAATTTTCGGAATGATTATTGAAGCCGCCGCTGGGTATATTATTGGCGCAAGCATCTTATTCCCTGGAGCATACAAACGTTTTGAATCTTTTAAAATAGGAATGCGGAATGCATTTATTCTCTTTTTAAGTACCATTCCGTTTACAATTGCTGCTGCTGTTTTAGAAGGTTATGTTACAAGATATTACAATATAATGCCAACATTTGTTTGCTTTGCAATTATTCTTTTTTGTTTGGCAAGTATTAGTTATTACTATTTATATTTCCCTTTTAAAGTAGCTAAAAAACACGGTTTAAGGTTATGAAAAGAATCCTGCTCCTTCTTTATTTTTTAAGTACCAGTTTTGGCTTTTCGCAAAATGCTAATGAAGATCGATTAAGAGATTCAATTAAAGATATACTAGAAGATAAAATTGAAAAGAGAAGTTCTTCAATTATTAGTAATGATAGTATCATCTACAAAAAAAATATTGCTATTTCTGATGAGAAGAAATTTGAAGACAACTTAAAAAATAAATATTCAGGAAAAGATTTTGAATATATTGATAATTTAAAAAATCCTGAGCCTAAAAGAGATGTAAAACCTGTTTCAAATAGCAACTTCGGGGCTAACTTTTTCATCTTTCTTGCTAGCGTATTCCCTTATGTATTAGGAATTATTGTTGTTCTAATTATTTTAAAAAGCTTGATAAACACCGAGAGTGGTTTTTGGAGCTTTAAGAAGAGTGACACAAAAATTACCAAAGCAGAAATCTACCAACAGGAAGAAGAGAACATCAATGAAAATGATTACGACAAGCTATTAAAAGCTGCTATTTTTAGTGAAGATTATAGATTGGCGACTAGATATTATTACTTATCAGTTTTAAAAAAGCTATCAGAAAACAAACAGATAGAATATCATAAAGAAAAAACGAATACTGATTATTTGTTCGAACTAAAAAACAAAAAAACGAGAAAAGACTTTTCGCAATTATCATATATCTACGATTATGTTTGGTATGGAGAGTTTGCTCTAGATACAAGTCTGTTTACACGGTTAGAAAACAAGTTTCAATCATTTATAAAAAAAATTAAATGATGAGACTAAAAAACAAAACAACCCTTATTCTTATTGCTGTTAGCTTTCTTTTTATAAGCTGTAATAAAACCGATTGGAATGAAAGCTATAGAGAAAAAAACAAAGCTCCTTTTGGCATCTATATTGTTTTTAATGAAGCGTCTACATTATTTAACGATAATAAAATCATCACTCTAAAAGAAAACATATTTGACTATTTAACCTATAATTATTTAGAAATTGAAGAAGAAGATAATTATTACAATTACATCTGTATAAAAGCATCTGGGCATAAATTTACTTCTTCTGGTGTAGAGAGCTTACTTAGATTTGTACATAATGGTAATACTGCCTTTATCTCTTTAAATCATTTTACAACCGATTTAAAAGAGCAATTAGATTTTGAAATAACCAATTTAGACAAGGAAAAACACAACCCTTCTCAATTAAAACAACTAGCTGGTAGTTTATCATTAGAGCATAAAAAATACGCTGAAAAGAACTATGATTTTGACAGAAATATCAGAAAAAATTATATTTCTACCTTTAATAAAAACAAATCAATTGTATTAGGAACCCAGGATGTAAACGGAAAGGAAGAACCAAATTTTATAAAAATTTATCACGGTAAAGGAGCTGTTTATATTCATACTCAACCAAATGTATTTACCAACTATTTTATGATTAATGAAAAGTATGACTATGCAGAAAATGTACTGTCTTACTTGCCAAATAGAACAGTTCTTTGGGATCCGTTAATTAGAACAAGCAAGCATTCATCAAAAGAAAATGAAAACAAAGAATCAATATTTAGTTTCTTTTTAAAGAACGAGAGTTTAACCTGGTTCTTATATGTATCTCTGTTTGGATTGCTTTTATTTATGTTGTTTAATGCGAGAAGAAAACAACGACCAATTCCGATTGTGAATGGCTTAAAAAACTCAACCGTAGAGTTTACGCAAACAATAGCAAACCTATATCACAAAGAAAATAACCATAAAGATTTAGTGACTAAAAAGATTGGGTATTTCTTTGAAAAAGTAAGAACCCTCTATTTATTAGAAACAAATAACTTAAATTCAGCTTTTATAGAGCGACTAGCTTTAAAATCTGAAAACAAATTGAGTAATACCAAATACCTAATCAATACCATTATTGCATTGAACAAAAAGTATGAATGCTCTGAAGAAGAATTGGTTAGTTTGAACAAAATGATAGAAAATTTTTTTAAAATAAAATAATATGGAAGAAGCAAACCAAGAGACTACAACTACACAATTGGAATTTGAAAACAGGTTAGATGTTTCTAAATTACAAGAGAGTATCTTTAAAATTAAAGGAGAACTTCAAAAAGTAATTGTAGGTCAAAAAGACATGATAAACCTATTGCTAGTTTCTTTGTTGGCAGACGGACATGCGCTGATAGAAGGAGTTCCTGGAGTTGCAAAAACAATTACAGCTAAGTTGCTTTCTAGAACCATGGCAATTGATTTTAGCAGAATACAATTCACACCAGATTTAATGCCTTCAGATATTTTAGGAACCTCTGTTTACAATTTACAAACCTCTGAGTTTGAATTTAAGAAAGGTCCTATTTTTTCTAATATGATATTGATTGATGAAATTAATAGAGCGCCCGCAAAAACACAGGCCGCTTTGTTTGAAGTAATGGAAGAACATCAAGTTACCATAGATGGTACAAGGTACAAGATGGTTGAGCCGTTTATTGTATTGGCAACACAAAATCCTATAGAGCAAGAAGGAACCTATCGCCTACCAGAAGCGCAGTTAGATCGTTTTTTGTTTAAGATAAATGTTGAGTATCCAACGGCAGATGAAGAATTTGAAATTGTGTCTAGAGAACAACACTTAAAAGACACTACAAAACTAGAAAAGATTGAAGAAGTAATTTCTGGAGCGTCAATTATTGAATATAAAAACTTGGTAACAAAAATAAGTGTAGAAGAAAACCTGTTAAAATACATTACGCAGATTGTAGTAAGTACAAGAACAAACTCTTACTTATATCTAGGCGCATCGCCAAGAGCAAGTATTGCTATTTTAAAAGCATCAAAAGCATTTGCAGCTATCGCAGGACGTGATTTTGTAACGCCAGAAGATATTAAAAACGCTACGATTCCTGTATTACAACACCGTGTAATTGTAACGCCAGAAAGAGAAATGGAAGGCTTAACCAGCAAGCAAATTATAGAACAAATTATTGAAGCAGTAGAAATTCCTAGGTAAAAAAGAATCCTTACACTTGAAAAAATTATACAACACTTTATTTTTAAACAATCGGCTTTTTATAGCCATTGGAGCCATTGCTCTTTTATGTGTGCTAGGTTTCTTTGCGTCTGTGTTTTTAAGCATTGCAAAAGTGTTCTTATTTGTGTTGTTTTTATTGACATTGGTAGATGTATTCTTACTCTACCTTACTAAAAATGGCGCTGTAGCAGAAAGGCAATTACCAGAACGTTTGTCTAATGGAGATGAAAATAAAATTACTGTACAGCTAAAGAATCGCTATAAGTTTAAAACCTACACCTCGTTAATAGAAGAACTTCCCTATCAATTTCAGCAACGAGATTTTATTTTTAAAGAACAGTTAAAAGTAGGTGAGGAAAAAGCACTGCATTACAATGTAGTGCCTAAAAAAAGAGGCGAATATAATTTTGGAAAAATCAATCTTTATGTCTCAACACCTTTACAACTTGCTACCAAAAAATATGTATTGGGAGCAGCAAAAAAAGTGAAATGTTATCCTTCATTCTTAAAACTAAGAGAGTTTAATATCAAAGCTTTTACCAATTCTGTGAATGCCGTTGGAACTAGAAAAACAAGAAGAATTGGACATTCTTTAGAGTTCGAACAAATAAAAGAATACGTTTCTGGAGACGATGTAAGAACATTAAATTGGAAAGCCACAGCCAAGCGCAATCAGTTCATGGTCAATCAGTATGTAGAAGAAAAATCGCAGCCTGTATACGCTATTATAGATAAAGGAAGAGCCATGCAAATGCATTTTAACGGACTTACATTATTAGATTATGCAGTAAATGCAACCTTAGCCATTTGTAACATCATACTTAGAAAACAAGACAAAGCCGGAATGCTTACATTTTCTAAAAAACTAGAAGATTTAATTGTAGCAGAACAACGAAATACGCAAATGAATTTAATTTCAGAATCTTTGTATAACGTACATACAGATTTTCATGAGTCAGATTATAGCTTGTTGTATGCTACAATAAAAAGGAAAATAACACATAGAAGTTTATTAATTCTATTTACCAACTTCGAAACCATGGATTCTCTTAAAAGGCAACTCCCCTATTTAAGAGCCATTGCAAAAAACCATTTGTTATTGGTGGTCTTCTTTAAAAACACAGAACTCAATAAAATTATTAACAAAAAATCTGAAACTGTTTTAGGTGTCTATGATACCATTATAGCAGAAAAATTTATGCTCGAAAAAAAGCAAATTGTCAACGAATTAAAGAAATACGGAATTCAATCTGTACTCACCAAACCAGAAGAACTAACCAGCGAAACAATGAACAAGTACTTAGAATTTAAATCTAGAGGCTTGTTTTAATTTTTTTGCTATTTCTATAAATTAACTAACTATTAAAACTAAAAAAAAAATGAATTGGTATTTTAAAGTATTAAAACAGTATGCAGATTTTACAGGAAGAGCACGAAGAATGGAATATTGGATGTTTCAATTATTCAACACCATCATCACTTTTGGATTGCTCTTTGCAAGTGGTTTCTTTAGTTTTATAGATGTCTTTGAAGAAGGTGGCGAACCAAATTTTGACAGCTTTGGAGGTGTTTTTACATTTCTTACAATTTATGGCCTCGCAACATTTATTCCTTCTTTAGCAGTTGCAGCAAGACGCTTGCACGATACCGGTAAAAGTGGTTGGTGGATTTGCATCTATTTTGTGCCATGTATTGGCTGGTTATGGCTATTGATTTTATTGTGTTTTGAAAGTGACCATGGACCTAACCAATGGGGGCAAAACCCAAAAAATATTGGGAATGATAGAGGTATCAATGATATTGGACGAGAATAAAGACCGTATTTATAAATATAAAAAGCCCAAACGGATTGTTTGGGCTTTTTATATATACATTGTTCTCTATACAATTTTGAGAAAAATCAGAATCACTCGAACTGATAAATAAACTATCTGCAATTAGATGTGCATCAATAGGTCTCTTCAATTAAGAATTAGGTATTTTTATATAAAAAGTGGTACCTTCATTTAGTTTAGATTCTAGGGTAATCGTTCCGTTGAGTACCGTAATTATTTTTTTTACAATAGAAAGTCCCACACCAGTACTATCAATCTCTTCATCCTCGTTTAAAGTTTGATATAGTTTAAATATTTTCTCGTGATAACTCTTCGCAATTCCTGGGCCATTATCTGCAACAGAGAATTCATGAAAGTCTTTAGAAGCCTCATAATCAACGGTAATGCCTCCTTGTTCTTTATCATTATGCTTTACAGCATTGCTAATTAAATTAGAGAATAGTTGTACAAACAATACCCGCACATTGTGTATAATTGGAAGTTTTGTTTTAATGGTGCACACAATATTTTCTTTGGTAATGGCATCTTCAAAAATTTCGTTAATAAGTACATTCAAATCTATGCTTTCTTTTTTCGACTTTAACATGCCAATTTTGCTAAAATCAAGGATACCTTCAATTAAGCCATTCATACGAATTACCCGCCTTTTAATGGCTTCTATATGGCTATTTACCTCATCCATTTGGTTATTCTCAATATCTTCTTGCATAAATTCTGACAAGGTAAGCACGCCGCGTATAGGTGTTTTTAAATCGTGAGACAAGATGTGTGCAAAATTCTGTAATTCCTCGTTTTTTTGCTGCAAAACACGGTTCGATTTTTCTAGACTGTCTGCAATATTTTTAGAATCTTTTAAAGAGGAGATCATCATTTGCATTGAAAAAAGAAACTGATTGATATTATCATGCAAGGCAAAATCAGTCAATATAAGCTCCACTTCTTTAAGGTCATCAAAAGATTTAAGCAAGGGACTTCCTAAAAAGTATAGTTGGTCGTTCGGAGCATCGTAATACATTTGCCCTCGAAATTTGAATCCAATTTTATCATGTACTTCTAAGATAAACAATGCGCAATCTTGTCGTTTAATCTCTTCAAAAGTGTTTGTTTCTCTAGGTCTTTCAACGGTAAAGTGGTTTAAAAAAGGTTCGCCAATTTTACCCAATCCTAATTTCGTTATGGAGCGTCCAACCCGTACAATCTTCATATCTTTTTGTATCAATATGAAAAACGGAAAAAGAGCATCCATAACTGAAGCATCTTTAAATGGAAATATTTGGTTTGACTTTTTCAATAGTGATTAAGATTTATTTATGGGTAACTTTATATTCATGACTATTTTCCTTGTCGCCAATAGTCCCAATGTATTCAACACTTACATTTATCTTGAATCGATCTCCTAAGCCCAATAACAAGCCCGTTACAAACCTAACCAAGCCAGGTCTATCACTATGATACTCAAATTTAAAGGTGTGATCATCTATCTCCTCACAATAAAAAGAAGGTGGTTTTAACTCGGTAAATGATTGTGCAATATGTCCGTGCATATTGTTTAAGTTATTTAAAAACTCTGGAAACGTACCACCTGCCAAATCTAATAAATGAGAATAGCCTTCTACCATGGTAAATTTAATCCAGTATTTTCCAAATGCTTCTAATATATCATTTGCGTCTACACCTAAATGCTCTGAAGCTGCGCCAACAATATTATAGGTAATGGCATCTGGATAAGGTTGCATGCTTACAAAGGCTGCTTCTTTTACGCCTGCTTTTGCTTTAATTAGTTGCCAAACTTCTTCTCCGTGTCCTTCAATTACAAAATCTTGTGCTGCTTTATTTACCAATCCATACATAGTTTTCTGGTTTTTTTCTTACAAGATAACAAATAATTCAATCACTTTTTAAAAGAATGCTATGAACACGTAGTAATACGCATGGATTCAGTCATTTTTTTATATTATGAATAAAATGGCGAGTAATAAGTAATAAAAAAAACTTGTCATTAAGATTTAGAATTTAGCCGCTATTACTTCTAAATATACTTTAATTGAAAGTAGTATTCGAAATACCTAATTTGCTCTTGGCTTAACAAAAAAAGCCCAAACTTAAAGTTTGGGCTTTTTTTATATATAAATTAGTTTCAGTATTATGAGATTGCCTCAGTTGTGCCGCTTTCGCAATGATAGTTTTTTATCTTCTACTATAATTTGGTGCTTCTTTAGTAATGGCTACATCATGTGGGTGACTTTCATTAATTCCACTTGCTGTAATTCTAACAAACTTTCCAGTTTCTTTTAGCGTTTCTACATCTTTAGCACCACAATATCCCATTCCAGCTCTTAAACCACCTACAAATTGGTGAATACTTTCTTCTAATTCTCCTTTGTAAGGCACTCGTCCTACAATTCCTTCTGGTACTAATTTTTTAATATCAGCTTCTACATCTTGGAAATAACGATCTTTAGAACCTTGTTTCATGGCTTCAATAGAACCCATTCCTCGGTACGACTTAAACTTACGTCCTTCGTAAATAATAGTCTCTCCTGGAGATTCTTTGGTCCCTGCTAAAAGCGAACCTAACATTACAGAATCTGCACCGGCAGCAATTGCTTTTGGAATGTCTCCTGTATATCTAATTCCTCCATCAGCAATTACGGGTACACCAGAACCTTTAATGGCTGCGGCTACTTCTAATACTGCAGAGAATTGAGGAAAACCTACTCCTGCTACTACTCTAGTTGTACAAATAGATCCAGGTCCAATTCCTACTTTTACAGCATCAGCACCAGCTGCTACTAAAAACTTAGCTGCTTCTGCGGTTGCAATATTTCCTACAACAACTTCTAAGGTTGGATATTCTGCCTTTACAGCTTTTAAGGCATTTACCACACCTTTTGTATGTCCGTGAGCGGTATCAATAATTACAGCATCTACACCTGCTTTTACTAAGGCAGCTGCTCTTTCTACAACATCTGCTGTAACACCTAAAGCGGCAGCTACACGTAAACGTCCAAAAGTATCTTTGTTTGCAGTTGGTTTCTGTGTTACTTTGGTAATATCTCTAAAGGTAATTAATCCTGATAAGTGATAGTCAGCATCTACAATTAGTAATTTTTCAATTTTATGTTCTTGTAAAATTAATTCTGCTTGACCTAAAGAAGTTCCAATGTCTGCAGTAATTAAATTTTCGGAAGTCATTACTTCTGTAATGGCTCTCTCATTTTTCTTTTCAAAACGTAAATCACGGTTGGTTACAATCCCTTTTAAGACTCCAGTTGCATCAATAATTGGTATACCACCAATACGATGTTCTTTCATCAACATTTTTGCATCTAATACAGTAGCACTTAAAGGCAACGTAACAGGATCTATAATCATACCAGATTCGGCACGTTTTACTTTTCTAACTTCTTGAGCTTGTTGCTCAATGGTCATATTTTTATGCAATACACCAATACCTCCTTCTCTAGCAATAGCAATAGCCATTGAAGATTCGGTTACTGTATCCATCGCAGCTGATACGATTGGTACATTGATAGTAATGTTCTTTGTAAATTTTGTTTGGATGTTTACTTCTCTTGGAAGTACTTCAGAAAAGGCCGGGACTAATAGTACGTCGTCGTAGGTTAATCCTTCTCCTAAAATCTTTGAATTGTGAGCTTTCATGGTACAATCAATATATAAATTAATTGCAGGCAAATTTACAACTATTAATTGAAATACTGATGTTAATTAATTGTTATCTATTGTTTCTATGAAAGCTCATCGCAATTCGTACGAATCTGGTTTTATAAACCTAAAGCCGTCTTTACTTTTTTAGTCGCGTCAATTCCGTTTTTAAAATTTAGAATTGTTTTCTTTTCAAGAATATAAGAATACCCATTGGCAGTACTAACTTTATCTAGTGCATTGTTAAGCGCTTCGTATATAGGTTTCATCAGTTCTCGTTCCTTATTAGAAAGATCTGAGTCCGATTTTTGTGCATCTGCTTGTAAGTCTTTTTGCATTTTTTTAATTGTAGCATCTTCGGTTTGTTGCTGTAATTGAGACATTTGTCCTTTATTAACCTTATCAGCCACTCCTTGATAATAGCTGTTAAGTTTCGCTTTTTTTGCGTCTAATACTTTTGCTAATTCTTTACCAAAAGCTTCAATAGTAACTTGTGCTTTTTTAAACTGAGGCATAGCCATAATTACTTCATCAGAATCTACATAGGCTATTTTAGATTGTGCCGTTGCACTAACAGAAATCAATACTACTGCGAATAGCATTACTATATACTTACTACTTAAGATTTTCATTTTTAGGTTTTTTAAATTATCGGGAATAAAAATACAAATATTATTGAATTGAAAAAGGATTGAAGGCAATTTTTAACGGTATTTTTTATTAAGAATTCCTTTCAAAATAAAGAGGGTTGCTACTGCAAACTAAGGTTCATTAAAATACCAATAGATCATCATAAATTTCATCAATGGAATGGCTGTTCACATAAAATTAGTGCTTCTTTCCTTTCTACCTTCATCATTTGTAAACACATTCTTGTAATATGGTACGGAGATTTCCAAGAACTTACTTTGTCTGCTCGTACAATATCTCCAGAAGAAGTTAGTTCTGCAAACCATTCTCCTTTTTCCAGATCTTTAAAATTACTTTTGATAAATGACCATGTTTTATGTAGCGTAGCTATATAAGCAGGATCCTTGGTAAGCGCATACATTTTGCCATAGGTGATCATCACTTCTACTTGAGGCCACCAATGTAAATTAGTTTGCTTTTTATTCGATGCGATTTCTTTTGCATACATCATGCTTCCTTCAATAGTTATCGCTTCTTTTTCCAATTGCTCAAGCATACAAACCATTTTCTTTTCGATACTCGAAATTAAAAGTTCATCTCCAATGACTTTAGCTGCTTCTAATAACATCCAAGGAACCTCTGCATTGTGTCCATAAGAAATTGTTTTACTTATAGGATTCCAATCTGCATCAAGTTCCATTTCACAATGATGATTCTTGTTTAAAAAACGAGTGACTAAAACCTCCAGTAATGCTTTAATTCTCGCTTTTAGTATCTCATTTTTAAAAATCCTATACAAGGCAGAATACCCTTCTAATACATGTAAATGAGTTCCTAAGGTTATTAGACTTCCCCCTTCTTTAACGCCGTTTTCGTAAAGTGTATTCGCATAGCTTCCATCTTTGATATTGTAGGCTTTTCTTTCGATCAATTCATACAATGAAATTGCCCATTCTTTCACCTCTTCTTTTCCTGAAAAGAGATAATATTCTGAGAATGCTAAAATTGCATAAGCCTGACCAATCGTATATTTTTTTATGTTTATTGGTACTGCATTGTATGCCAATTCCCAGTGCAGTCCTTCGGTAAAGTTATCTTTAAAAAAGAGTTTTAAATACTGATATGCCCTTAAACACATAGCAGCATAGGCTTGGGTTTCCCATTGATTAGCAGCTGCCGAAAAAGACCATAAAATTCGGGTGTTTAAAATAAGCCCTTTAGGGGCATTTTCTATTCTTTTATTCTCCTGATTTATTTCACCAATAAAACCTGCATTGATATCATCTTTTGTGTTCTTTTCCCAGTAGCTAAGAATCTCTTTTAATTCCTTAAACAATTCATTTTGCAGTACTTTTAGGTTTTCACTCATTTAATAAATTACAATTTAGATGTTCTTTTGTCTTCTAATAAATTTTCATTCATCTTTATAGTTGCAATCTTACTTAAGAGCAACTTTTCTTTACCAAGAGAAATTTCTATCTTTCTTATTTTTTTAAATTCTCTAACTCATTAATTTAATTGAAAACTCGTTATTTATGAGTTAAAGTGTGTATTCTTTAAACCTGCAATGAATTATTTTCTCTCCTATTATTTAGCGTTAAAGTAATCTCATCTAGTTTCTTCTGATTCAATGGATAGTAAATCATCAGTCCAGCTGCAATTAATGTGATTACAGCTGGTATCCAGCTCATTAGCATAATTATACCTGGAACTGCTCCTTTTATTGCCATTGCATCTTGTCCGTTATAATTAAAAGCAGCTAAGACTAACCCAATAATTGCTCCAGCAATACCACCTCCAAACTTTGTTGCAAAAGAACCTGCAGAATATATTAAACCTGTTGCTCTACGTCCATTTTTAAATTCAGAATAGTCTGCAGCATCTC
>Ga0209395_1000362_pt1 | contig 67539 bp, 65 predicted proteins | sample GOMGulsemesocosm_3_FD_184635 | JGI IMG/M metagenome (GOLD analysis project Ga0209395, IMG submission 184635) | Methane-oxidizing microbial communities from mesocosms in the Gulf of Mexico - GOM9D Gulf of Mexico (SPAdes) (version 2) | ecosystem: Environmental > Aquatic > Marine > Cold seeps...
GTGAAGAACTGTAGCCTTCATGAACTAGATAATCGGTTCCAAGGTACTCTACCGGAACTAATTGATCTGCCCCAATATCACGACCTCCAGTAGATCCAATCACATTGGCCCAACTTCCAGAGTTAACAACAATATCTTTGTCAGAAGTAATTTTAACTCCAATATTAGTGGTAGAATATGTGCTGGAACCTAACGTGTATATGTCTCCTTCATTTAGGGTTACTGTAGTGGTGCTTGGCGCCCAGCTATTGTTATTTGTGTCTATGGTTACTGTGGTAGTTCCTGATTCGGTAGCCATAAATGATATAAAGTCACCATACTTACCTGTTTCTGCATCTTCAGAGTCAAAATGCATGCTATAAAATTCTTTTCCTTTAGCAGCTGTACCTTTAGATACTATAGAACCAAATTGAGATGTTGCTAAAAGATCTACTTGTACGTAGAAAGGAGAGCTACCAGAAAAACTCAAGCCTTTGTATTTGTCTGTTAAGCCCGAAGCATCTGTTACTAAATAATTACAGTCTCCGTTGTTATCACAACTAATAGTAACAGTAGCTGGCGAAGTTTTAGAAATTGTTTTGGTGGTGTATGTTGTCCATGTATTTGAGGATGTGTGTTTAAATACGGTAACCGAAAATGGTGTTGTTTCCATTGTGGTTAAGTGTATGACAACTTTTTCTGCTAAATCACTAGAATTATTTTGCGCTTTGTAAAAAGGAGGCATAAAATGCTCTGTTGAATAATTGTTTCCTGTTGATTGTGAAAAGAGATTAGAAGTTGTGAAACAGCATAAAAATAAAATGAATGATAATTTTAATATAGGTTTCCTATTAAGATTTTCTAAAATCCTTCTTTTTAAGCGAGCTAGAGTGGTGGAGGTAAGATGTAGTGCTTGTGAAATAAGGTAATGATGTTTCATAAACGAGATATTAATTGAGTTTTCAAAATTTACCGGACCTAAAATTAAAAGATATAAGAGGTTTGTATTGATACCATTCGTTGAATGGTTTTTTTTTGTAGATGTTTGTGCAAACGCTGTCGATAAAATTTTAAATTGAGTTTATTAAGTCGTTGTTTTAAATCTCTTTAATTAAGATAAAAAGTTGTACATTTGCGCCCACTTAGCACGAGATGCTAGGATTATTAATAATCGAGGTCGAGAACCTCAAAAAATTAACAAAAAATGTCAGTAAAAATTAGATTACAAAGACACGGTAAAAAAGGAAAGCCATTTTATTCAATCGTAGCAGCTGATGCTCGTGCAAAGAGAGATGGTAAATTCTTAGAAAAATTAGGAACTTACAATCCGAACATGAATCCTGCAATCATCGAATTAAAGATTGATGAAACGGTACAATGGTTACAAAACGGAGCACAGCCTACAGATACTGCGAAAGCAATTTTATCTTACAAAGGTGCGATGTTAAAAAATCACTTAGTTGGTGGAGTTCGTAAAGGAGCCTTAACTGAAGAGCAAGCAGAAGCTAAATTTACTGCTTGGTTAGAAGAAAAAGCTGTTAGAATTGCTGCTAAAAAAGATGGTTTATCAAAAGAACAGGCTGCTGAGAAAGCTGCTGCGTTGGCTGCTGAAAAAGCTGTAAACGAAGCGCGTATCAATGCTGTTAAGGAAGCTGAAGCTGCTATTTTAGCAGAAAAAGCTGCTGCTGATGCTGAAGCTGCTGCTCAAGAAGCTGCATCTACAGAAGAGGCTGCAACAGAAGAAACTACTGAAGAAAATACTGCAGAGTAATTTTAAATTTAGCGAGAGATGCGTAAAGAAGATTGTTTTTATTTAGGCAAAATCGTTAGAAAACATAGTTTTAAGGGAGAAGTTGTTATCAAGTTAGATACTGATGAACCCGAATTATACCAAGGAATGGAATCAATTTTTGTCGATCTCGGCAATAATCTGATTCCATTTTTTATTGAAAAAAGTTTACTTCAAAAAGGGAACCAATTGCGTGTTCAATTTGAAGATATGTATACTGAAGAAGAGGCAGATGCTATTTTAAAAGCAGATGTGTATTTACCTATGGATTTGTTGCCTAAACTAACTGGGGATCAGTTTTATTTTCATGAGGTGATTGGATTTAAAGCGGTAGATGTAAATTATGGTGACGTTGGAATCATAGAGGGCATTAATGATAAAACTGCACAGACACTTTTTGAAATTAAAAATGGAGATGAAGATGTTTTTATTCCTATGATTGATAATTTTATCAAGAAAGTAGATAGGGAAAATCGAACAATAGAGTTTGAGACTCCTGCAGGATTGATTGAATTGTACTTAAATAATTAACATATAGAGAAGTGGCCGAGTGGTCGAAGGCGCACGCCTGGAAAGTGTGTATACGGCAACGTATCGAGGGTTCGAATCCCTTCTTCTCTGCAAAAGAAAACCTTTGACAAAGTCAAAGGTTTTTTTATTTCAAAAAATACAAAAGCGTGCTTTTTAGTGTTTTTTGAAATAAAAAAAACAGTATGCGGAGCATACAAGTTTTTATGCTTGTCCTTAGTTGTTTTTTTGGATGCATGTAGTTAGTTTTATTGCAAATAGTGTGTTAGCCTGTGTAGAAGAAAACATTGCAGCAGTACCTCTATTAGATATATATAATTGTGTATATAATTAATGAAAATAGTATTGCGCACAGGTAAATAACTATTCCGGCAATGATATTTAGTTTGTCTTTACTTTGAAAAAGTAAACACTCTTTTATAAAAGTAGATTTCATACGTTGTTTTAAAGACGAGGTTCCATTAAGGTTAATTCGCTATATAAAAGAGTACGTACATGTCACTACATACGTACTATTTGTAAAATCTAAACATTTCGTTTAGCTGCTTTAAGGATAAAATTCCCCAAAAATAAACTTAAAGGATGTTGTTGAAGAGGTTGTTTTTTCGAGATTCTTTCAGTGCAAAGTCTTGTTTTCTTAAAGTAGCTAATTGAAATATTGCTGCTTCAACATCGGGATTGTTTCTAATTCCTTGAAAAACAGTTCTTATGTATTGTGAGTTGTGTGGTTCTCCATTTCTGTTTAGAACATGTCTTTTGTTTAAGATTTTTAAAACATCTTCTGTATAGTGGCCTCGAAAGAGTGTTCGCAATTTTTTCTGTTCTAATTCTGTAATCATAGTAAACGTTTTTTTGGGTATTGAGATAATTGTTGCTATCTTGTTACTGTTTTGGTATACTTCAATATACGTAAATAAATTTACGAATCAAAAAAATGAATGGAAAATAAATTTACAAGTATAAAAGATAGGGTTGTTCAGATAGCTGAAAGCCAAGAAATGACTAAGGAATCTTTTTTTGAGAGTATCGGAATGACGTCCGCTAGTTTTAGAGGGAAAGCCAAGGATACGCCGTTAAATTCGAATGCTATTGTAAATATAATTACGGAATATCCGTCTGTTGACCTGTATTGGTTAGTGAATGGTGCCTCTAAAGTGCCGTCTGATGCCATTAATTTTGTGGAGGAATCAAGAAAAGAATACCAAAGGACTACTGAAGAAAAAGACAAAATGATTACCGTTTTACAACAACAAATTGTAGATTTGAAGGCTGATAAAGAAGACTTAAAGAAGTTGTTAGGTCTTCATAAAAAGCTGTAAATTAAAATACCACACCCATCAAGCCACCACCTTTTCAATTTAAAGAATTTGCCATTCATCAAGATAAAACAGCGATGAAAGTAGGGACTGATGGTGTATTATTAGGCTCTTGGTGCGCTTTAAATAAGTATCCAGATACTATATTAGATATTGGTGCTGGAACTGGACTTGTTTCATTGATGTTAGCACAACGATGTGATGCGATGACTATTGATGCTGTTGAGATTGATGCTCAAGCTCATGCCCAATGTGTCGAGAACTTTGAATTGAGTGATTGGGGGGATCGATTGTTTTGTTACAATGCTTCTTTTAATGAATTTGTGGAAGAAATGGAAGAAGAGGAGGAGTGTTATGATGTGATTATTTCCAATCCACCTTTTTATTCGGATACTTTCGAAACAGAGAACGAAGCGAGAAACAAAGCACGGTTTACATCATCTTTATCTTTTGATCAATTAATTTCTGGTGCAGCAAGTTTGTTGTCAGATTCGGGTGTGTTTTCTGTTATTATTCCATACAAGGAAGAAACACAATTTATTGAGTTGGCAAAAAATAAAAACCTGTTTTTAAACAGGGTCTGTAGGGTTAAAGGCAACATAAATTCTGCAGTTAAAAGAAGTCTGTTAGAATTCTCATTTAAAGCTCAAGATGTAATAGAAGAGGAATTGATCATTGAAATTTCACGGCATAATTATACAGATGCCTACATTGCTCTTACCAAAGATTTTTACTTAAAAATGTAAAAATCAAATGCGATTTCAAATCTCTTCGAAACCGCACTTTATACCTATCCCCATAGATATTTCTTTATCCGTTTACATTGTCCGGATTATATCCTAAATACGGAACTTCTTTTTCCTTGAAAAGGATTCCGTAATTTTCTAATTCTTTTAATATAGGAGTGTACACTTCTTTTGATATTGGTCTTTGTACTCCTGGCGTTGTAATTTCCCCATTTAATATTTTTAAGGCAGCAATTGCAACAGGTAATCCTACCGTTTTAGCCATTGCAGTATAGGTTTGATTTTCGCCAATAGAAACCATGCTGCTTTCTATTTGATGCTTTTTGCCTGCTAATTCATAGCCAAATTTATGGTGCATAACAATCATATCTTTATCATCATGTGCTAAGGTCCATTTATCAGACAGAATTTTTTGTAAAACTTGTGCCGGAGTCGCATTTTTTAAGCCTACCTTTTTAGTCGGATTAAAAACATCTAATTCAACTAATTTTGCCCACATCACATCATCTTGATCAATCTTTAAATATGATCGGAGTTTTATCTCGACTGAATCAGTTGGGCTATAGGCTAAAAATAAATTGGTAAAATCTCGATAGCTTAGATGTTCAGACTCTTCTATAGTATAGGTATCATCTGTCATTCCTAATTGAATAAACGTATTCCAAGCTCTAGAAAAACCAATCTTTCTAATGGTTCCTCTGTACATGGTTGCAATATCTTCTAAGCCATAAATACTTCTGTATTTTAAGGAATCTCTATTGGCATATGCTTCAAAGTTTCCGCTACCATTAATTTGTAGAAATTCGGTCCTTCTAAATAATTTATGGTAAGGAATGTATTTATGTGTTTTTTCTTGAATAAACATGGCTGCACCTCCTTGGCCGGCTAATACTACATTTCTAGGATTCCACGTAAACTTATAGTTCCATAAATTATTGTCGCTTTCTGGAGCTACTAAGCCACCGGTGAAAGATTCGAACAGCAACATTTTTCCTCCTTGATCATGAATTTTATCAATTACCTGCATGGCACTCATGTGATCTATTCCAGGGTCAACACCAATCTCGTTCATAAAGACTAGGCTCTTAGCGATAGCTTGCTCATCCAAGGCGTTCATTTCATCAGAAATGTAAGAGGCGGTCACCATATTTTTATGATGGGCAATACAATCTTTTGCAACTTCTATATGAAAACGAGCAGGCAACATAGAAATCACAATATCTGCATTTTTAACAGCAGCTACACGTTCTTCTTTGTTGAAAACATCCAATTGAATTGCTGTTGCATTTGGATGATTTCCAATTTTTTGTTGCGCTCCTTCCAATGAGATGTCACCAACAATCAAATGAAGGTTTTCTTCAGCCGATTTGTCTAATAAGTACTTTATAAGTGATGCGCTAGATCTTCCAGCTCCTATAACTAATATGTTTCGCATTTGTGTTTTTATAATTGTTTTATCCACTAAGGGTTGGGTGAATTTTGTGTTAGCTAAAATACACAAAACATTTAAAAAAGTTTAATATTTAACAATAATTGACGAAATACGGTAAAATTAAACATTTTTAACTGTGAAATGGAATTTTGTGTTTGTGTTAATTGTATTGAAAGTCAACGCAGTATCCCTAAGAATAGTGTGTGAAGTGTATTGTAAAAAGGAAAATTAAATTAATTATGAAGCTTGTGTTTTTTGAGGTAAATCTCTGAACCTATTTCTTGGGCTTCTTTTTTAAACGTATTTGGCGCTTTTCCAAATTGTTTTTTAAAGCATTTTGAGAAATATTTCGGGTCGTTAAATCCAGATAAATAAGCAGCTTCAGAGATGGTATATCCGTATTTAGCAATTACAACAGCCGCTTTTTTTAAGCGTATGAACCGTACTAAATCTACTAAGCCATTTCCTGTTAGCGCCAAGCATTTTCTATAAAGAACAGAGTAACTTATGTGTAGGGCATCTGCTAACTCTTCCATTTTAAAATTTGGATCCTCTATTTTAGAATTAATTACTCCAACTAAATTTTCAAGAAAGGCTTCGTCTTGCGTTTTGTTGATGTTGATTTCAGGATTTCGAATAATTTCATTTTTAAATTTGGAAATAATATGCTCTGTAGAGCTAATGATGTTTTTTATCTTTAAGAGTAGTTCATTGGTGTTAAAAGGCTTGTTGATAAACTCAATAGCCCCAGATTCTAAGCCAGCAATTTTAGAATTGGTAGAATTTTTAGCTGTTAATAATACAACAGGGATGTGTTTGGTTTGAGGTGTTTTTTGTAGGGATTTACACATTTCTATTCCATCTAATTTAGGCATCATAATATCGCTAAGAATAAGATCTGGATGCTGATTTTTTGCAATTAAAAAACCTTCTTCACCATTTTCGGCAAGGATAACTTTGTAAAAAGGGGCTAACAAATCTTTTAAAAATTGTTGTAATTCAATATTGTCTTCAACAATTAATATGGTTTTGTCTTGTGTGAAGTTCTGTGTAGGTTTTATGGCTGTATTTAAGCTGTCAGAATGCAAAGATTTAATAGATTTAGAATCAGTAATAACACATTCTTCTTCTAAATATGCATCTTTGGTAATTGGTAATGTGATGGTGAAAAAAGTACCTTCTGAAGGCGATGATTTTACTTTTATTTTACCCCGATGTAGGTTTATCAATTCTTTAGCCAATGCCAAACCGATTCCTGTTCCTTCTGTTTTTTTTCCAATTTTTGATTGGTAAAATAAGGTGAATATTTTTTTAAGTTCTTTAGTAGGGATGCCAGGTCCTGAATCGAAAATGGAAATTTTAATTGAATTCTTGTTGTTTACGGGTACTACAGTTATTTGAATGTTCCCTTCTTGAGGTGTGAATTTAAAAGCATTGGATAATAAATTATATATAACATGCTCAAATTTGTTTTTATCATACCACGTATCTGAGAGATTTTTTGGACAGTTAATGGAGAAATCGATATGTTTAAATCGTGCAAGTTCATTAAAAGAGAGCCCTATTCGGTGCAGCTCTTCGAACAAATTGTTTTTAGTAACTCGTAATTTTAGTTGCTTTAATTCTTTATTCCTAGTGGTAGTAAGCTCAAAAGCAATTCTTGATAAGCGTTTTACATTGTTCGAAATAATTTGTAATCGTTGTTTTAAAAGTAAATTTCCATTGATCTCTGCACGGGTTAACATGTCATCAATTGGCCCTATAATTAACGTTAAAGGTGTTTGAATTTCATGAGACATTTTGGTGAAAAAGTCCATTTTCAAGGTGTGTAATTCTTTTTCCCTCTTATGATCAATTTCTTCAAAGAGTAGTTTATTTTTTAAGGTGTACCATTTTTTTAACCCGTAAAAAAGAAGGCATATGAGTAAAAAATATAGGCCATAAGCAATACCATTGTTCCAAAAAGGCTGGGCGATATGAATCCTAATTTGTTTTGGTTCAATGTTCCAGACGTCTTTTTTTGAACTTGCTTTAACTTCAAAAGTATAACTGCCAGGAGGGATGTTTGTGTAAGTTGCAAGTAATTCTTTATTAGTTTTTATCCATTTATCATTAAAGCCTTTTAAACGATATGCGTAATAATAGTTCGGTGCTAAAACATTATCAATCGCAGAGAATCGAAATAAAAAGGATGATTGATTGTATTTTAAATGTAATTGTGCTACGTTATTAAGACCTGCTTTTAGTTGGGCTGGAATTAATTCTTTTGCAGATTGATTTAAGATTTCAATATTGTTTATGTACAAAGATGCTTTGGCGTCTTCTTTTGTTATTTCATTGGGGATAATAGTATTGATTCCCTTGACGCCGCCAAAATAAAGTTTTCCTTGTTGGTCTTTAAAAGCACTCCTAGATAAAAATAGATTGTCTTGCAGTCCATCCGTTTCATAATAACTTTTAATGATCGAATCTTGTAGGTTTAAGTGAATTAAACCATTCGTTGAACTGAGCCATAGATTTTGATCATTTTCAATAAGTACAGCTCTTAGGTTTGTATTTTTAAACGATTTATATTTGTTGAAAGACGTGAAATCTTTTGTGTTGATGTTGAAATTAGAAAGTGCTCCATCGTAACTAATAAGCCATAGTAGCTCTGAGTTGTTTGATGCCATTGATATGATGCCTGCCGTTTTTGAGATGGAGTTTGTGTAGCTGTATTTTTTAAAATGGGAGTTTTGAATGTCTTTTGTGTTTTCCGCAAATTTAAAGAGACCGCCTTTATGAAATCCAAACCAAAGAGCACCATTTTTATCTTCAATGATGCTTTCTGCAATTAACCCGCTAGCTCCGTGTGTGTTGTTTTTAAAATTGGCAATTTGTTCTTTTTTGCTATTATATACGGTAGTTGATAAATTTGAACTAACCCAAATACGCTGTTTAGAATCTTTAAAAACGGTTCTAACGTCTGAGGCCTTAACGTTATTAGAATTAGAAATAGAAATTTCACTAAATATATGCTGTTTATGATTGTAATGCCATAACCCATTTTTATAGGTTCCAAACCAGATGTTTCCTAGGTTGTCTTCTGTAATTGATTGTACATAGAACCCTTTTTTTGTGCCAGTATTATTGAAGTATTGAGCTTCTGAAATGGTCTTATCAATATGTGTTGTAATTCGGGTGATTCCATTGCCATCAGTACCAATCCAAAGTTCATTTGACTTGCTTTTAAACATGGTGAGTATTCTTGTGGGAGCATTATTTGTAGAGCCCTCATGATAGGTGATTGAACTGTTGTTTTGTGGTAAAATATTGATGCCTCCATAATTGGTTGTTATCCAAATATTTTTATGTGAGTCTTCATTTATGTCTATAATTGTATTGGTCGTTAAAGAGAATTTGTTGGTGTCGTTATGCGTGTATAGTTTAATTTGGCCACTTTCAGGATTGATGTGGTAAAGTCCACCGCCATCGGTCCCTCCCCAAATTAGCCCTTTGCTGTCACGAAATAATGAAATAAACATTTCATTCTTTATATTGTATTGATCCCCTTTGTAAATGGTGTTTTCGATAAATTTATCATTCCGTGTATTGTATACAAATAACCCAAGAGTTTCAGTACCAATCCAAAGGTTGTCATTCAAGTCAAAGACTATGTGTAGGCTGTTTGAAAAGTTAGAAAAAGGGCCGTTTATAGTTGTGAGCTCCTTTTTAATTTGTGAGTATTTGTAAATAAACCCATGATCTGTGCTTATAAAAATCTCGTTGTTATTATTTTTTCGTATCTGATTTATTTTTGAAAGTCTTGGGACAATATTTACAATACTTGTAATGCTGTCAAGCTGGCTTGTTTTATAATTATATTCATAAATAACACCTTTCTTAGTGCTAAGGAAGGTGTTTTTTTGATCTGTACTAATTTTATAAATAGCTTTTTCTTTGTTGAAGAGAAGTTCCTTGAATCGTCCTAAGGTATCGTTAATTGCAAGGAGGCCATTTCCGGACGTGATCCAAATGTTGTTTTTGAAATCTTTATTAATACTGCTAATCCAGTCTGTTTTATCGGGCTTTCTAAAAATGTCATTTACACCGATGTTTATGTAATTATAACCATCATATTTTTTAATCCCAGGATGATGTTGCATCCAAATATACCCTTGAGAATCTTCAATGGTTTTACCAATGTTGATCGATTTATTTTGTACTGTATGATTTAAATGAATGAAATTGGTGCGGCTCTGTCCATGAATTTTGAGTGCGTTTAAAAGAAATGTTAGTACTACAATGGATGCTAATCTACTCAAAGGACGCGCTGTCTTATACCTGTATGTTTTGTGATTTTTCATCAATAGTTTGGTGATATATAAATAAGCGTATTGTAATGAATACCTTTTTTTGCCAATTATAAATATATAAATAAAAGAGATCTTAAAAAGGAATCTCAAATTCTATATCAAGCTAATAAGAGTACAAATTAATCATAAAGGGGGAGATTTTGGTCAGGTATTCTGTAAAGGTAATAATAACCACTTCTTTGATGAAAGTATCTCCATTTTAAATACATGTAATTCCCATTTTTGATAACCATAAAATGAAACTTCTGTGTAAAACTGCAGAAGTAAAGAATTAGTAATTAGAATATTTATATGAGTTCAAGAAGAGATTTTATAAAAAAATCAGCCATCATTGGAACCGGGATTGCAATGGCTCCAAGCATGTCATTTGGAATGGCTAAAAATGAAAAAAAACTACGTGTAGGGTTAATTGGAGTTGGTTTAAGAGGAACCAATCACTTAAATAATGTTTTACAACGAGCGGATGTTTTGGTAACTGCAATTTGTGATACAGATCCTAATCGAATTGCTATCGCATTACAGCGTGCAGAGAAATATGGAAAGAAAAAACCAAAAGTATTTGGGAAAAATGATTTTGACTATAGAAACTTACTTGAATTAAAAGAAGTAGATGCAGTTATTATTTCTACACCCTGGTTATGGCATACACGCATGGCAAAAGAATCTATGTTGGCAGGGAAATATACCGGGTTAGAAGTGTCTGCGGCCAATACTATTGAAGAATGCTGGGACTTGGTCAATACCCACGAGCAAACAGGATCACATTTAATGATTTTGGAAAATGTGAACTATCGAAGAGATGTGTTGGCGGTTTTAAATATGGTCAAACAAAATGTATTTGGTGAGTTGGTACATTTTAGATGCGGCTATCAACATGATTTACGTTTTGTGAAATTTAATGATGGAAAAACAGCATATGGAAAGGGCGTAGAGTTTGGAGATAAAGGAATTTCAGAATCAGTTTGGAGAACGCAACATTCTTTGTTAAGAAATGCAGATGTATATCCAACCCATGGCGTGGGGCCAATGGCTACTATGTGTGATGTGAACAGGGGGAACCGGTTGATGTCGTTAACCTCTCATGCTACTAAAGGAATTGGGTTGCACAATTATATCGTGAAAAACGGAGGAAAAGACCATCCAAATGCAACGTTGAAATTTAAACAAGGAGATGTTATTACTTCAACGATAGAAACGGCAAATGGTGAGACTATTATTGTTACCCATGATTGTAATTTGCCAAGACCCTATTCTTTAGGGTTTAGAGTACAAGGAGCAAATGGATTGTGGGAAAATGACGGCGATAGAATCTATGTTGAAGGGAAGTCAAAACCGCATCAATGGGATGCTTCGAACGAATGGCTGGAAAAATATGACCACCCTTTATGGAAGAAATATGGAGAACATGCCCAAGGAGCGGGTCATGGAGGTATGGATTTCTTTGTGATCAACGCCTTTGTCGAAGCTGCAAAAAGAATGGTCGCGCCATCAATGGATGTCTATGATGCTGCCGCTTGGAGTGCAATTACACCACTTTCAGAATTGTCGATAGAGAATAATGGGGAGCCACAGGATTTCCCTGATTTTACACGTGGAATGTGGGTGAAGCGCAAACCTTATAATTGGATGAAAGACTCCTATTAAGACGGTATTAAATAGTAATCAATCAATTTAAATAATTTATAATATGAGAAAATTAGTCACATGTTTACTAATCATTATGTTTGGTGTTTTCCACGCTCAGGCACAAGATAAAACGGTTACGGGAACTGTTTTTGACGAAGGAGGTAGTCCTTTGCCTAATGCTACAGTAGCTATAAAAGGAACGTCTAAAGGAGTGTCTACAAATTTTAATGGGCAGTATAAAATAGTGGTGAGTCAAAACGGAATTCTTGTTGTTTCTTTTGTGGGGTATAATACAAAAGAAGTAGCTGTTGCAGGAAAAAGCAGTATTAATATAACACTGCTGCCTGATGCAAATATATTAGATGAAGTGGTAGTCGTTGCCTATGGAGTGCAAAAGAAAGAAGCAATTACAAGCTCCGTAGCAGTTATTAAAGCAGAGAAATTAGCAGACATAACGGTTTCAAACGTTTCTTCTATGTTACAAGGAAAAGTAGCGGGAGTTCAAGTGTCTTCTGCAGGAGGGTCTCCAGGATCAACACCCTCTGTTTTGATTAGAGGAATGGCTTCTTTAAGTGGTAACGTGTTGCCTTTATGGGTCGTTGATGGTGTAATTCAGCATGGAGTGCCAATTGTAAATCCAAATGATGTAGCATCAATGTCTATTTTAAAAGACGCATCTGCTACTTCATTGTACGGGTCTAGAGGTGCCAATGGAGTGGTGATTATTACTACCAAAAGAGCAAAAATTGGCGTAAGTAAATTGACCTTTAGCACGAAGGTTGGTGTCAATGAATTTAATTCTGGGAATTTTGAGGTGATGAATTCGCAGCAGTTATACGATTATCATGCACAAATGAACAATGTGCAAGATTGGTATGTTCCAAATTTATTAAATAGAGATTATGATTGGATGGGAGGAGCAACACAAGCAGCTGCGGTTCGTGAGTACACTATTTCATATACGGCAGCTACAAATAAAATGAATACCTATATTTCTGGAGGATATTTTAGCGAAGAAGGAACCATAAAAGGGTCTGATTTTGAACGCTATACTTTTCGAATGAATGTAGATTATAAAGTGAATGACCGTTTAACATTAAAGCCTAAAGTTTCTTTCAGTTTTGACGATCGATTTAATGCAGCACATGGTCGTTATGGGATTTATACTAACCTTCCCTGGGATGCACCAACAGATGCCGATGGAAATGTAATAAGAGCCCAAGAATCTGATGATTGGATTGGTAGAGATCAATCAAATTATTTTTATGATTTACAATGGAATTATGGCACTAGTAAAACCTTCAATATGAGTTTTAATGGTGATTTTGATTTTAAAATCACAGACGACTTCACCTTCGCATCTACCAACAACTTTACATTGTATAATTCCAATGGATTTTCATACACAGATCCGCTTTCAATTGGCGGGGAGGCAACAAATGGAAGTATCCATAATTCGTCTGCAAGAAGATTTACAAGGTTAACAACGCAAATGCTACGATTCGCTAAAGATATTGATGAACACTCTATTAGTGCAGTTGCGGGTTATGAATACAATGATTATGAATACGAAAGTTTAGGAGCTACAGGAAATGGTTTTATTAGTGGAGGTGTAATATTAGATGTTACAGCAGAGCCAGCTTCAGTTGCTGGATTTAAAAATGAATATGCACTAGAGTCTTATTTTTTGTCTACCGATTATTCATATAATAATAAGTATTTCGGAAAGGCTTCTATTCGAAGAGATGGAGCTTCCAACTTTGGGGTAAATAATAAATTTGCTACTTTTTTCTCTTTCGGAGCAGGATGGAATATCCATAAAGAAGATTTTTTTGAAAGTGATGTTGTAAATACCTTGAAATTAAGAGCAAGTTATGGATCTGTTGGGAACAGACCTGGTTCTTTGTATCCGTATCAAGATACCTATAAAGTTACTGATATTCATTATGATGGTGTTCCTGGTGCACGGCTTTCTCAATTTGGAAATCCAGATTTAACTTGGGAAAAGTCATTTGAAACGAACATTGCAATAGATGCGCGATTTTTTGAAAGATTTACCGCCACCTTAGAATACTACACTAAAAATACTTCAGACCTACTTTACTTTGTAAACTTACCCGATATTACTGCGTATAATGGGTATTGGGAAAATGTAGGAGGATTGAAAAATACAGGTTTTGAATTTGTTCTATCTGCAGATGTTTTTAGAAGTGCTGACTTTAAATGGAATCTAGATTTTAATATAGGTGTCAATAAAAACGAAATTACAGAATTGTTTGATGATCGTACAGAGATTCCAAGAGGTAGTAAAATCTTTAAAGTAGGAGAGGATATGAATTCTTGGTATATGAGAAAATGGGCTGGAGTGAATAGTGAAGATGGTACACCGCAATGGGAAAAAGTAGATACAACCACTGGTGAAACTACCTTAACAGGAAATTATAATGAGGCAACCTTACAATTGGTAGGAAATGGAACTCCAGATTTTATAGGTGGATTTTCATCAAATATGAATTATAAAGGGTTCTTTTTAAATACCAACTTTAGTTTTGTAAGTGGTGGAGAGATTTATAATAGCTCACGTTCTTTATATGATTCAGATGGCTTGTATCCAACGTTTAATCAACAAGTATTATCTAATGGCTGGTCAAGATGGGAGAACGCGGGAGATATCGCTACGCACCCACAAGCTATTTATGGGGGGAATAATAATTCTAATAAAACTTCTTCTCGTTATTTAGAAGATAGAAGTTATTTACGACTTAAGAATATCACATTCGGTTATGATTTGTCCAAGAATTTATTAAACCGTCTGGGAATTAGTGAAGCAAAATTATATGTATCTGGAGATAATCTATTTACAATAACAGATTACTCAGGTATGGACCCAGAAGTAGGTGGTTTAGGAGGTTCAACAAGTACATCATATCCAACACCAAAGCGATTTGTAGTTGGAATAAACTTTTCTTTCTAATGCTAAAAAAACACATAAAAATGAAAAAAATACTAACAGTACTTCCAGTAATTGGAATCATGTTTCTTTCTTGTACATTAGAAAGAAACCCATACGATCAAATAGACAAAGAAAGTTTGTTTGAAAACGAAGGAGCAATTGAAGCTGCAACCATAGGGAATTATGCTTCATTAAAAGGAGATAATGGTCTTGATGGTTGGACAGATCAATTACATCGATTAACAGAATATCCAGGAGATAATATTTCTTTAAGTGGTAGTACTTCAGATCCTCTAAATTTTATTTATAACTATAGAGCAATAACTACCAATAGTCGAGTGGCTACTTTTTGGAGTCTTTCGTATCAAACTGTAGTGGGGTGTAATGTTGTAATTGAAAAAGCAGAAGAAGGTGTTTCTGCACAGTTAGATCAACTAATAGGAGAGAATTACTACCTAAGAGCAATGGTGTATTTTCAAATGGGAAATGTTTTTGGAAGACCGTATAATCAAGGTGTTTCAAATCTGTCAATTCCATTAAAGTTAACCTCAGAAGTTGATGATGTGCCAGATAGACATACTGTTGGAGAGGTGTATGATCAAGTGATTAGCGATTTGTTGAAAGCAGAATCATTAATGACAGAGAATAAATCGGCCACTTTTGCGACTAAGGAAGCCGCACAAGCTTTGCTGTCAAGAGTGTATTTATATATGGAAGATAATGAGAATGCAGAAGTATATGCTAACAAAGTTTTAGCTTCTGGAAGGTATTCGTTGTTAGATACAGAAGCGTTTAAAAAAATGAATTACTTGAATCCGCAAGCGAGTTCTGAAGCAATTTTTAGCATTACTTTAAATAAAGAAGCCGATCTACCTGGGCAATGGGATAACTGGTATACCGTTGGGTCTTTGTACGCAAGTATAGAAGGGAATGGTTGGGGAGAAATGTATGCCTCAAGATCTTACATTGAATTGCTAAATAAAAATGAAGACGATGCACGTAAATCATTTATTGCAGCGCAATACACTGAAGATGTTCCGTCTGATAGAAAGCCATGGGTAATCTGGGTAGACAATTCCTATGTGTATCAAACAAGATTAACATCAGAAGTTGCCGGAATCACTTCTTTTGTAGAAAGCGGAGTTACCTATCAAATTAATGATGAGGTGGTGAATGGAAAAATGAAACATTACTTTGTAAAAGGAGGTGTTAAGCAATATGTTGATAAGGATTTTGAAATGTCTAAACGAAATGGGTTTCCAAAGTGGTTTATTTTAAAAGCTTCCTTACAAGAAGATGAGGTGCATCTATGGTCGCCTGCAGTATCTCGTTTGGCAGAAATGTATTTAAATAAAGCAGAAGCATTTGCTAAAAGAGGGATGGATCAGCAAGCCTTAGATGAGCTAAATGTTATTCGAGTACGTGCTGGAATTCCTGGGTACATATTGGCTGATATACCCGTTGGGAAAACCGTTTTGGATGTTGTTTTAGAAGAACGTAGATTAGAGTTTGCCTTTGAAGGTCAACGGAAATTTGATGTTTTTAGAAACGGAAAAATAATGAATAGAAGATATCCTGGAGGTCATTTATGGGGCGCTAGTCCAATTTATGAAATTCCAGCATCACACAATAGGGTGGTAGAGTTTATACCAGAAAAGCAAATTTTATTGCAACCAAGTTTAATACAAAACGATTAATACCTTGTTTCCCCTAAATAAGTATTAGAAGCTCCGAAAGGGGCTTTTGATACTTATTATTGGTTGTGTCATGAGGTTATTGTAGCTTCCTTTTGACTTTCAATTTTAATATATAATTTATGAATTTTAGAAAAATAAGTATCTGTATGCTTATAGGCGTTTTAGCTGCTTGTAGTAAATCTTCAAGTGCTCTTCCGTCAGAAAAAATGTTTACCAACATTCCTACAGAAATTACCGGCGTAACTTTTAAAAATAACATATTAGAATCTGATAAATTACATTATTATAAATATCTCTATATCTATATTGGAGGTGGGGTCGCCGCAGCAGATTTTAACAATGATGGATTGGAAGATTTGTTTTTTACTTCGAATATTTATCACAATAAATTATTTTTAAATAAAGGGAATTTTGAATTTGAAGATATTACAATTCGTGCAGGAATAAAAAAAAGAGTCGGTTTTGATGTGGGTGTATCTATTGTAGATATTAATAATGATGGCTTTCTAGATATCTATATTAATAGAGCCGGATGGTTTAAAGGAGAAGAAAAACTCGCCAACATGCTGTATGTTAATAATGGGGATTTAACCTTTACAGAGCAAGCAGAAAAATACGGTATTGCCGATAAAAGCAGATCAATATCTTCTACATTTTTTGATTATGATAAAGATGGTGATTTAGATCTTTATATTGCAAATGCACCGTCAGGTTATAGTTTGTCTAGTAAAATAATTGACTTGGAAGAGATCCAGAAAAGCGTGAAAACTGCCGCTTTTAAAGGAAGTGATAAATTGTATAGAAATAACGGAGATGGAACCTTTAAAGATGTTTCGATATCTGCGGGAATTTTACCAGATTTAGGTTTTGGTTTAAATGCACAAGTTGGTGATTTAAATAATGATGGTTGGCCAGATATATATGTTTCGAACGATTTTATAAGTCCAGATTTTGCTTATATCAATAATAAAGATGGTACTTTTTCTGAAGGTAGAAACGACCTGTTTAAACATATTTCCTATTATAGTATGGGAAGCGATATTGCAGATGTTAATAATGATGGATATACAGATATGATGGTGTTGGATATGAGTCCAGAAGACTATGTTCGGTCAAAAACAACCATGTCCATGATGTCGGCCGATCGGTTTAATGAAATGGTGGATAAAAATTACCATCATCAATACATGCACAATGTAATGCAGTTAAATAATGGAAATGGGACCTATAGTGAGATTGCAAATATGGCGAATATTGCCAAAACAGATTGGAGTTGGTCTACCTTATTTGCCGATTTTGATTTGGATGGATACAATGATATTTATGTAACCAATGGTATTTATAGAGATGTAGTAGATAGAGATATAAACAACCAGATAAATGCACACATCAATAAAAATAAAAAAAACTTAAAAGAAGAAGATTTTTACAAGTTTACGCAAATGCTGCCCCAGCAAAAATTGACAAATTACTTTTTTAGAAACAAAGGAGACCTAAGCTTTAACAATACAACAAAAGAATGGTCAGATACAAAAAAAACATTTTCAAATGGTGCCGTTTATGCCGATTTAGACAATGATGGAGACTTAGATTTGGTGATAAATAATTTAGATGAAAACGCAACAATACTAAGAAATAATGCCGCTGAGATAAGTGGCAATAGTTTCATTCAATTTAATTTTAAGGGACCAAAATCAAATAAGAAAGGAATTGGAGTTGCTGTGAAGTTATTTCATGAAAATGGACAAGTTCAAACTCGAGAGCTTGTAAATTCTAGAGGCTATTTATCTTCTGTGTCACATAAGCTTCATTTCGGGGTAGGAAAAACGACAACAATTCCTAAGGTAGAGATTAGGTGGGTAGATGGTCGTATGCAGGTCCTTAAAAACGTTCAGGTAAATCAACTTTTGTCTATTGATTACGCTGAAAGCGAAAAAGAGAATGCGGCCAATATAAAGGCGGTTTCTACTAAGCTTTTTACAGAAAAAAAATTTAACTACAAACATATAGATCCGAGATATAATGATTATCAGAAGCAATTATTATTGCCGCATAAATTATCACAAACAGGCCCGGCAGTGGCAAAAGCAGACCTTAATAATGATGGTTTAGAAGATGTGTATATTGGAGGAGGTCATCAGCAACCAGCACAATTATTAATAGCAACTCAAGAAGGCGGATTTAGAGAGGAAGCCATTCAAGAATTTATAAATGATGCATCTTTTGAAGATGTTGCTGCTTGTTTTTTAGATGTAGATTTAGATGGAGATCAAGATTTATATGTGGTTAGTGGTAGTTATGAGTTTGATAAAAATGCAGCGTTACTTCAAGATCGTTTATACCTAAATGATGGAAAAGGAGGATTTAAAAAATCACGCAATGCATTACCAGAAATGAGAAATGCAGGAGCTGTTGTGAAAGCTGCAGACTTTGATAAAGATGGAGACCTAGATTTATTTGTAGGAAACCGTGTAATTCCGGGTGAATACCCATATGCCCCTATTAGTTATTTGTTAGAGAATACAAAAGGGAAATTTAAAATTGTAACCCCTCAAATTGCGCCAGGGTTACAGAATATAGGGCTGGTAGCCGACGCTGTTTGGAGTGACATAGATAATGACAATGATCTTGATTTAATTGTTACAGGAGAGTGGATGGGTATTGAAGTGTTTGTGAATTACGGAGGGAGGTTTAAAAAAGATTCGAAATATGACGTTTTAAGAAGTAAAAAAGGATGGTGGAATACCCTCTTGGTTGAAGATGTAGATAATGATGGTGATCTAGATATTTTAGCAGGAAATTTAGGGCTTAACTACAAGTTTCACGCTTCAGAAAAAGAACCATTTCATGTGTATACAAATGATTTTGATACGAATGGCGTTGAAGATATTGTTTTGGCAAAATACTACAAGTCAAAGCAGGTGCCTGTGCGAGGGAAGAATTGTACAGCACAGCAAATGCCTTACTTAAAAGAGCGCGTAAAATCCTATACTGACTTTGCAAGCAGAGATCTTGCAGGGATATTAGGCGAAGAGTTCGCCTCGTCATTGCATTTAGAGGTAAATGAATTTAGATCAGGGGTGTTTAAAAATACTGGCTTGGAAAATTATGAGTTTGTCCCTTTTGAAAAACAAGCGCAAATAGCGCCAATTAATAGCATCTTGTTTGCAGATTTTAATGGCGATAAACAAAAGGATATTTTGGTAGCGGGAAACAATTATCATGCAGAAATAGAAACCACAAGATCTGATGCAGGAATAGGTGTGTTTTTAAAAAGTACAAGCGGCGGTGTTTTTGAATCTGTTCCAGCTATGGAAACAGGATTTTTCGCAAATAATGATGTTCGTCATTTAATCTCTGTGGTTACAAAAGATGGGAATTCCGTACTTATTATAAATAACAATGGGAAACATCAGTTGTTTAAAGTTGAAAAAAAACCTGTTCAATAGATGTATAAAGTAGTTATTTATAATATTGTCGCCCTAATTGCTTAAAATGTATCCTAAAATAAAAAAATATGTTTCCACTTTTGTCAAAGTATGAGAGCAACAAAATTATAAGTATGAAAAATAAAGTTTTAATAGGTTTAAGTATACTGCTATGTAGTTTGTTAATGTTAAATAGCGCATGTAGTACTGAGTCGTCAGTTGGTGGAAACCAGCATCAGCCAATTTCTACTCCAGAAATGGATATTTCTATACTAACATCGGCAAATAGTTGGGTGTATACTAATGAAGTAGAAACAGCGGCGCTTGTGACCGACAATGGAATCGATAATTGGAAAAAAACAACCACTAAAATACGCACCTACTTTAGCGTTGATAAATTGGGTGAAATCAATATCGGCTTAAAAGCAAAACTATTAAGTGGAAAATCTACAGTGAAAGTAACATTTAATGGAGCGTCTAAGGTTATTGATATTACAGAAACAAGTACAAAGAATTTGTATGTGGGAACATTTACCGTAAGTCAAAAAGGCTACCATTTCGTAGAAATTCAAGGGATAACTAGGACTGGCGTTGAATTTGCTGAGGTGTCTCATGTTCTTATTGGGGGAAGTGCAACTAAAGGAAACTTATATTATGTAAAGGACGATGTATATTGGGGACGAAGAGGTCCGTCTGTTCATTTGTCTTATCAAAAACCAGATACTGCTGGTGATGTAGTTTGGTTTTACAATGAAGTTACTGTGCCAAAAGGAAATGATGTTGTAAATTCTTATTTTATGGCAAATGGTTTTGGGGAAGGATATTTTGGTATGCAGGTAAATTCAGCTACAGAAAGAAGGGTCTTATTCTCGGTTTGGAGTGCCTTTTCTACAGATGATCCAAATCAAATTCCTGATGATTATAAAGTTGAAAAATTAGCAGCAGGAAGCAATGTTGTTGTTCAGGATTTTGGCAATGAAGGTTCTGGGAAACAAAGTATAAAGTTATTTAACTGGAAAGCAGATACTACCTATAAATTTTTGATAAAAGCAGTGCCATCACAAGATAATTCTACCGATTATACGGCGTATTTTTACGCACCTGAATCGGGAGAATGGGAACTTGTGGCGAGTTTAAGAAGACCAAAAACAACCACATATTTAACCAGACCACATTCATTTTTGGAAAATTTTAGTCCATCTATGGGAGATAAAGTAAGAAAGGTTTCTTTTACAAATCAATGGGTTTATGATGTTGATGGCACCTGGCACGAACTGGTAAAAGCCAAGTTTACGGCAGATGCAACCGCGCGTAAAGAGGCCCGATTAGATTATTCAGGAGGATTACTGGGAGAAGGTTTCTTTTTGAGAAATTGTGGGTTTTTTAGTGATAATGAAATCATAGATTCATTTCACACCAGAACAAATACTGGTGTAGCTCCAGTTATTGATTTTGATTCACTGCCAAAATAAAAAAAATATCCGTAGCTATAAGAATCGCTATTTAAATAAGAAATTGTGTTGAATTAGTTTATCTATAAGTCTTTAAAATGTTGAGTTTTAAAGGCTTTTTTTATGTTGAATTTGAAATGAGACAAATTATATGTTTCTTTATAGATCTATAATGTAAAGAAGAAACAATGCGTAAAAATTTAACAATCATTTCATTTCTAGGAGGTTTAACAATTGTGTTAGGAGCGTTTGGCGCACATGCTTTAAAGGAAATATTAACAATAGATCAGTTAAATAGTTTTGATACCGGGGTTCGCTATCAAATGTATCATGTGCTCGCATTGCTTTTTATTAATACCTATCCTGGTTTTGCTGAAAACAAAAGAAAACAAATAAGTTGGTTGTTCTTTATAGGGATTTTGATGTTTTCTGGATCAATATATCTAATTCAATTAACAACTATTACAGCAAAAAGTATTTGGTTTGTTACCCCGTTAGGGGGATTGTTATTTATACTGGGGTGGATATTAATGGGGCTGAATTTCTTGAAAAAGAAATCAACAAGAAATAGTTGATAAAAATTTAATTTGACTTATAGATTGTGAAAATAATCTGTACTTTTGTTGTTTATTATTTAACACAACTAAATAAAAAACACTAAAATTATAATAATGGTAAATCTTGATTCGAAATCGATTTCGTTAGAAAATTTAGGAATTAATAATGCTACAATTCAGTACAATTTAACATCAGATGAATTGCATGCATTAACTATTAAAAAAGGACAAGGGGTTGAAGCAAATTCTGGAGCTTTAGCAGTAAACACAGGAGAATTTACAGGGCGATCACCAATGGATCGTTTTATCGTAAAAGACGATGTAACAAAAGACGAAATTTGGTGGGGAAACATCAACTTGCCTTTTGATTCAGATAAATTTGATAAACTGTATGATAAAGTAACAAACTACTTGTCTAACAAAGAAGTATTTGTTAGAGATAGTTACGCTTGTGCCGATGAAAACTACAAATTAAATATTAGAGTTGTAAATGAGCATCCTTGGAGTAATATGTTTGCTCACAATATGTTCTTAAGGCCTACAACTGAAGAATTAAAAACGTTTACGCCAGAATGGACTGTAATAAACGCGCCAGGTTTTATGGCTGTTGCAGAAGAGGATGGTACACGACAACATAACTTCGCTATCTTAAATTTTTCAAAAAAGATTGCACTTATCGGAGGTACTGGTTATACAGGAGAAATTAAAAAAGGAATATTTTCTGCGTTAAATTTCATTTTACCGGTATTTAAAAATACCTTACCAATGCACTGTTCGGCAAATGTTGGTGAAGATGGAGATACTTCAATTTTCTTTGGATTGTCTGGAACAGGGAAAACGACCTTGTCTGCAGATCCAGCTAGAAAACTAATTGGAGATGATGAGCATGGTTGGACCAATGAAAATACAGTGTTTAATTTTGAAGGGGGTTGTTATGCTAAAGTAATCGACTTAACTAAAGAAAAAGAACCAGACATTTTTAAAGCGATTAAAAAAGGAGCTATTTTAGAGAATGTTGTTTTTAAGGAAGCTGGAGAAGTTGATTTTGAAGATGTTTCAATCACCCAAAATACGCGTGTAAGCTATCCAATTTATCATATAGATAATATTCAAGAAGGATCTATTGGAAAGAACCCTAAAAATATCTTTTTCTTAACAGCTGATGCTTTTGGTGTGTTACCTCCAATCTCAAAATTAACTCCAGGTCAAGCAGCATATCACTTTATCTCTGGTTATACTGCAAAAGTAGCAGGGACAGAGGCAGGAATCAACGAGCCAACACCAAGTTTTTCAGCTTGTTTTGGCGCGCCATTCATGCCATTGCACCCAACAAGATATGCAGAGATGTTGAGTAAGAAAATGCAAGAGTCAGGTGTTACTGTTTGGTTGGTAAATACTGGATGGACTGGAGGTCCTTATGGAGTTGGAAGTAGAATGAAATTAAAATACACAAGAGCGATGATAACGGCTGCTATGGATGGGAGTTTAGAGGCAGCAAACAAAGATAATTATCATGTGCATTCTGTATTTGGCTTGAATCAACCAAGAACCTGTCCTAATGTACCTACAGAAGTGTTAAGTCCAAGAAAATCTTGGAACAATGATGAAGGATATTATAAAACTGCTCAAAAATTAGCAGATTCATTCAAATCAAATTTCAAGAAATTTGAGGAGTTTGCTAATGATGAAATTATGGCTGGTGGACCACTTGTATAGTTTTAAAATTTAAAAATAAAAAAAGCACCTCAATTGAGGTGCTTTTTTTATGGATTCTTTTTTCTATTTTTATAAAAAAACAATCTTACTATTATGATTAGAAATTGGTTTAAAAATATTGGGCCTGGAACTTTAATAGCGGCAGCTTTTATTGGTCCGGGAACCGTGACACTTTGTACACTTGCCGGAGTTAATTTTGGATTTAACTTACTATGGGCAATGTTACTTTCAATTTTTGCAACAATCATTTTGCAAGAAATGGCATCTAGATTAGGGGTTATATCTCAAAAAGGATTGTCAGAAGTTATCAGAGAAGAAATTAAAATTCCGTTTTTAAAACAGGTTGTTACCCTTTTAATTTTAGCAGCAATTGTTGTTGGGAATGCATCTTATGAAGCTGGGAATATTAGTGGAGGCGTGTTGGGGCTAGAAACGGTGTTGGGAAAATCAGTGGTTGATGTCGGTGGTTTTTCAATCAATTTAATAAGCGTATTAGTAGGTGTAATAGCATTTGTCTTATTGTATATTGGGAATTATAAAATATTAGAAAAGGTATTAGTTACCTTAGTTTTGGTAATGAGTGTTTCCTTTGTAATAACAGCTATAATTACAAAACCTAATTTGATAGAAATGCTCAAAGGAGCGTTTGTTCCTAGCTTTCCCGATAAAAGTTTGCTCACAGTAATTGGACTAATCGGAACTACAGTTGTGCCATATAATTTGTTTCTACACGCTTCTTTGGTAAAAGAAAGGTGGCATAAAAAAGAGGATTTATCATTGGTAAAAAAAGATACAATTATCTCTATAATACTAGGTGGTTTAGTTTCTATGGCTATTATAATTTCTGCCGCAGGCATACAAAACGCTAGTATTACCAATGCATCTGATTTAGCAAAAGGATTGGCGCCTTTGTATGGTGAGTTTTCGAAATATTTTTTATCTCTGGGGCTTTTTGCTGCAGGAATCACATCTGCAATTACAGCTCCGTTAGCTGCTGCATATGTTGCTAAGGGATGTTTAGGTTGGGAAGTAGGGCTGAAATCGAAACGATTTAGATTTGTTTGGTTTGTAGTATTGGTTTTAGGGGTTATATTTTCATCCTTGGGAATTAAGCCAATTGAAATTATAAAATTTGCACAAGTAGCAAATGGTATGTTGTTACCTGTAATTGCTGGAGTTTTACTTTGGATTATGAATAAAAAATCGGTGCTTGGTAATTATGTGAATTCTAAGACTCAGAATATTTTAGGGAGTATTATTGTGATTGCTACGATCGTTTTAGGGCTTAAAGGAATTTTAAAGGTGTTTAACTATAACCTATTTTAATGAAAATAATAGATGTTAATTGTGATTTAGGTGAAGGTATTGCTGATGATGCGTTGTTAATGCCTTATGTTTCATCTTGCAATATTGCTTGTGGTGGTCATTTTGGAAATAAAAATACCATTGATGAAACGATAAAACTTGCTATACGGAATAAAGTAAAGATCGGAGCACACCCGTCATTTCCAGATCAGATTAATTTTGGAAGAAAACTGCTGAAAATTTCAGCAGAAGATTTAAATAAAAGCATTCAGTCTCAATTAGCATTATTCACAGCGCGATTAGCGGCTTTTAATGTTAAATTGAACCATATTAAAGCCCACGGTGCTTTGTATAATTTGATTGCTAAAGATGCTGAGGCAGCTACAAATTATCTCAATTCAATAGCGCAATTTATCAAAGGGGCTTTTGTATATGTTCCATATAATTCTGCAATTGAAAAAATTGCAAAAGAAAGAGGTATTGATATTAAATATGAAGCTTTTGCAGATAGGAATTATAATACAGACTTGTCTTTAGTTTCAAGATTAAATAAAAATGCAGTGATCAGTGATCCATTAAGTGTTTTTTATCACATGAGAGAAATGATTGAAGCTAAAAAGGTGCTTACAATAGACAATGTATTGGTCCCTATTAAGGCAGATACTTTTTGCATTCATGGTGATCATAAAAATGCCTTGGAAACTTTAAAGGAAATCACACGATTATTAAATACACAAAACATTCAAATTGCTTAATCAACTGACCTATAAAACTTTTGGAAAAAATGCCATTCTCATTGAGTGGCCAGCTATTATTAGTGAAGAAATTCTGGTAGATATAATTGCCTATAAATCGAAAATTGAACGATTGTTGAAGTTGCAAGATATTGTAGTTGGGTACAATTCTATATTGCTGGTTTATAATTTTGAAATTGTAAAATTTCAAAGCAAAGTTGCTTTTTTAAAAGAGTTGTATTTTCAAAAAGGTGTCACTTCAACGATTCCCGGTACACATTGGAGAGTTCCAGTTTGTTATGATCCAAGATTCGGAGTTGATTTGGCGTTTGTTTCTAAGCATAAAAACATGTCTATTGAAACGCTTGTCCAAAGGCATACTAAAGTTGTTTACAAAGTGTTTTTTATCGGGTTTTTACCAGGTTTTTTATACCTAGGTGGATTAAATCCAGAAATTGCAATGCCCAGAAAAAAAACACCAAGATTGCGTGTTCCAAAAGGGGCTGTGGCTATTGGTGGTAACCAAACAGGAGTGTATCCAGCTGAAAGTTCTGGAGGTTGGAATATTATTGGGAATTCTCCGCTACCGTTTTTTGAAATTGATAAAATTACTCCTTGTTTTGCTAAAACAGGAGATGCAATTTCTTTTGAGAGTGTTTCTTTTGATGTCTATACGTCAATTAAAGCGCAAATAGAAAACAAAACATATCAACTTAAAAAGATAAAATGATTAGCGTTTTAAACCCTGGAATATATTGTACTATCCAAGACTTAGGAAGAACAGGTTTTGCACATGTTGGTGTGCCTGTTTCTGGAGCGATGGATTTACATTCTGCAAGTATTGGAAACCAATTACTGAATAATAAAAGAACCGCAGCTGTGCTAGAGATTCCTTTTGGTGGGTGTAAACTTCAATTTGAAAAAGAGTTGACTATTTGTTTAACTGGGGCCGATTTTAATCCAACAGTTAATGGTGAATTGATGGCATTGAATTCGGTTTTTAAAGTGCCTAAAGGGGCTGTTTTATCATTTGGGTCTCAAAGATATGGAGTGAGAACGTATCTATGTGTTTTAGGAGGGTTTGATACAGAGAAGGTGTTTAAAAGTCGGAGCTATTATAAGGGAGTTACTGCAGGTTCCTATTTGCAAAAAGGAGAAGTACTAAATGTTGGTTTTAATGAGCCTCTAAAACAGCAGTCATATGCAAAGATTAAGGTTGATCTTCAGCATTTTTTAACAAATGAAATTCAAGCTTCCAAAGGGCCAGAATTTGAACTGCTATCTGATAAAGAACAGAACACGCTATTGAATACACTATTTACAGTTTCTAAAGATAATAATAGAATGGGATATCAATTAGAGGAGTTAATAGGTAATAATCTGAAACCAATTTTAACGTCTGCTGTATTGCCCGGAACAGTACAGTTAACACCTTCTGGAAAATTAATTATATTAATGAGAGATTGTCAAGTAACAGGAGGTTACCCTAGAGTATTGCAGTTGTCGGAAGCAGCCATCAGTACGTTAGGGCAAAAAACTGCTGGAGATGAAGTTCGGTTTTTGCTTAAATAATAAACTGAAGTTCGTAGGTCTTATATAAAAAATATTACGCTCCATGTCAATCTTTCGATATTGGTTTCACACATCCACTTGGGATATCTGTGCGTTTTATAGCAATAACACGAAGACTATCTGTCTTGTTTGGGTTAAAATAAAAGTCCTTTAAGTTGATAGATTCTAAGGAGTCCTTACCGACTATAAATTTTATTTTATAATTCAATAGTACATCATTTAATAGGGTCACTTGAGTGTCTAAATATTTTCTATCGTTGTTAGATTTGTTTAAAAAGTAATACGGAAGAAATAGTTGCTCTGCATGAGGATTTCCTTTTTTTAGCGAGCCAATTCCTGAGCCTCCTTTGGCGTTTTTTATATGTTTGGTGTCAATCCAAGGCAGATTATCACATGTTACTCTGAACGGAACATAACCAACTTTCAAACGATCAAATGATGTATCAAATTTTATATTTATGTAATCTACATGCATTGGTTTTAGAATGTTGTAATCTAAATAGACCATTTGAACGGGAGCCTTGCCTGTATAAGTGAATTCGTCTGGAGTTACCAGTCCAATATCATATAAGGTATTTGAATTCACTGTATTAGTTTTGTCTAATTTAAAAACAGGTGGTGAAGCGATATAATATTTTGAAACGTAATAAGGCCTACCTGTTTTAGCATCCATTTGATCTCCATATGGGATACCAGAGAGCACTTGATTAGAAGCTTCCCATTTAAATGTGTCAGGTCCGTTCCAGTTCTCACCTTTTGCAATAACGCTTGTATTGCATCCGAAAAGAGTAATCGTGTGAGGCTTTTTACTTGCTAACGTGTTTTTTCCGAGGCTAAAATTAACATAAGCGGGGATTTTAAGAGCAGCTACTTTTTGGGCTTTATGATTACATGAATAAAAAAGAAAAAAAGAAAGACTGAATAATATGAGTTTGGTTGCTGGATTCATTTTGTTGTGATTATAGCATTGAAAAATTAATTTTTGGTAAAGTATGTATAAAATGTAAAACCAAAAAACTGCTACTGATAAACAGGTGTTTGTACCTGCATGGTTCAAGCACTTAGAAATGAGTTTTGAATTCTTTTCTGAATAAAAAACGTAGGTGTTCTGTATAAAAAAAAGCACCTCAATTGAGGTGCTTTTTCAGTGAATAAATTCAGGTGAGAATTAATTATTATGATGCGCTTCTTTATGCAGTTCTTTTTTGATGATTTTTTTCATTTTAGAATGGTCTCCATCCTTTTTGTGCATCGCATCTATTTTAGCTTTTACTTCAGCTTTAGTTCCTGTCAGCTCTTTTATAAGTGCTGTTTTTTTACCATCAACAATAGTAGTTGTAGTAACTGTGGCTGTAACTAAATCTCCTTCGCTTTTCGTCATTTCAACTTTTATTTCTTTAGTCATGTGTTTTTTATGATGGTCTTGACTGTCCATCATCAAATTCATTTCCATGTTTTCTGAATGTTTTACTTCAGAAGAATGCCCTCCTAAAATAGGAGCGACCACTAGACCAATTAAACAAGTTAGTTTAATTAAGATATTCATTGATGGTCCAGACGTGTCTTTAAAAGGATCTCCAACAGTATCTCCAGTTACTGCTGCTTTATGTGCATCAGAACCTTTAAAAGTCATTTCACCATTAATCTCTACTCCAGCTTCAAAAGATTTCTTAGCGTTGTCCCAAGCACCTCCAGCATTGTTTTGAAAGATTGCCCAAAGTACACCAGAAACTGTAACACCAGCCATATAACCACCCAACATTTCAGCAATTGCCAAATTATCCATTCCAAATAACATTGGGACAAAAGCGATAATTAATGGAAACCCAATCGTTAACAATCCTGGCAACATCATTTCTCTTAATGAGGCCTCTGTAGAAATAGCAACACACTTGTCGTATTCTGGTTTTCCAGTTCCTTCCATAATCCCAGGAATATCTCTAAATTGACGTCTTACCTCTTGTACCATTTCCATGGCGGCCTTACCAACTGCATTCATAGCTAGTGCAGAAAATACTACAGGAACCATACCACCAACAAATAACATCGCTAAAACGGGTGCTTTAAAAATGTTAATTCCATCTATTCCAGTAAACGTAACATAGGCAGCAAATAGTGCCAGCGATGTTAGTGCTGCAGAGGCAATTGCAAAACCTTTTCCAGTTGCAGCGGTTGTATTACCAACTGAATCTAAAATGTCTGTTCGTTCTCTTACAATTGGTTCTTGTTCACTCATTTCTGCAATTCCACCTGCATTATCAGCAATTGGACCAAAAGCATCAATAGCTAATTGCATAGCCGTTGTCGCCATCATTGCAGAGGCAGCTAAAGCTACTCCGTAAAATCCTGCAAAAGCATAGGATGCCCAGATAGCTCCGGCAAATAACAACACAGAAGGGAAGGTAGAAATCATCCCGGTAGCCAAACCAGCAATAATATTTGTTCCAGCACCTGTAGAAGATTGTTGTACTATTTTTAAGATTGGAGATTTTCCTAGTCCTGTGTAGTATTCAGTCACAGAAGAAATAGCGCCTCCTACGATTAGACCAACGATTGTTGCGTAAAATACACGCATTGATGAGATTTCTTGCAATCCTTCTCCAAAGAAATTCATACTCATAGTTTCAGGTAGCATCCAGTCAACCAACAAAAAACATGAAATAGCCACTAGAATAATTGATGTCCAGTTACCAATATTTAAGGCCTTCATTACCTGAGATTCTTTAGCGTCATTACTTTTAATTTTTACCAGCATGGTTCCGATAGTAGAAATAATGATTCCCACACCAGCAATGGCCATTGGCAATAAAATTGGACCAATACCTCCAAAAGCATCTTCAATACTTCCTCCCATATCTTTAATCACATAATTCCCTAATACCATGGCAGCCAAAACAGTTGCCACATAGGATCCAAATAGATCAGCGCCCATACCAGCAACATCACCAACATTGTCACCAACATTATCTGCAATCGTAGCCGGATTTCTTGGGTCATCCTCTGGGATTCCAACTTCAACTTTACCAACTAAATCTGCTCCAACATCTGCTGCTTTTGTATAGATTCCTCCACCAACTCTAGCAAACAAAGCAATAGACTCAGCTCCAAGAGAAAACCCTGCAAGTGTTTCAAGTACGATGGTCATTTTATCAACAGAAAAAGGTCCGTTTGCTCCATCCATAAAGTAATTGTAGAAAATGATAAAAAATCCAGTTAACCCTAAAACAGCTAAACCTGCAACTCCAAGTCCCATTACGGTACCACCTCCAAAAGAGATTTTTAATGCATTCGGTAAACTAGTTTTTGCAGCTTGTGTAGTTCTTACATTTGTTTTTGTAGCTATTTTCATTCCGATGTTTCCTGCAAAGGCCGAAAAAACAGCTCCAAAAATAAATGCCAATACGATTAACCAATGTGTAGTTGGTACTATAAATGAGACTACAGCTAATAAAATACTTACGATAACAACAAAAATTGCTAAAAGCCTATATTCTGCATTCAAAAAAGCCAAAGCTCCTTCATAAATGTGGTCAGAAATTTCTTTCATTTTACCATCACCTGCATCTTGTTTTAGTACCCAAGATTTTTTTACTAGCATATATACTAGGCCTAATAATGCCAACACAATTGGCACATAAATCATCATTGATTCCATATTTTATTGTTTAGATTAGTTTTTAATGTTCGTAAATATAACAAAATCAGCGAGAAAGAAAAAGCCTCATAATTTTCATTATGAGGCTTTTTAATATTTGATGGATTTTTTACAAATTATATTGTGAAATTTCCGTTCGTTTTATGTTCGCTATTTTCGTAACGTTCGATACATTTATCTACAATTCCGTAGGCTTCATTTGCATCTCCCCAGCCACCAACATCAACTCTTTTCTTTTCTAAATCTTTGTAAACTTGAAAAAAGTGAGTAATCTCTTTTACTTGGTGAGGATTCATTTCATTTAAATCATTTAATTGATTCCAGATAGGATCTGAAACAGGTACACAAATAATTTTCTCATCTGGTCCTTTTTCATCTGCCATATGGAAAACTCCGATTGGTTTAACCTCCATCACACACATAGGGAAAGTTGGTTCAGTACCTAATACCAATACATCTAAAGGATCTCCATCTAAAGCTAAAGTTTCTGGAATGAATCCATAATCTGCAGGATACATCATTGAAGAAAATAACATTCTATCGAAACGTATTTTGTGTAAATCAAAATCATATTCGTATTTATTTCTACTTCCTTTAGGTATTTCGATTAAAACATCAAATGTTTTTCTTTCTTTTGCGGTCATATTGTTGTAATTCTATGTTTATTTTTCGGACGACAAAAGTAGTGATATTTTGAGGTTTATCAAGTAGTAATTGGTCTTATTTTTAAGTTTTTACCCTAAAAACCTGCTTTGATTCCGATACGAACGGCAAATTTAGGAGAAGGCAATCCGTTTATACTTGTATGTTCTCCTCTCCAAATGAAATCTACCCGTAAAGGGCGAATGTTTTTATACCCAATATTCTCTAATCCGAAGCCATATTCGTAATACATCTTATCTGTTGGAGCAACGTATTGTATGTTTGATTTGTTAATGGCAATGTTTTTATCAGAAATAGTTCCGTAAACTGTTTTAAAGGTAATTAAGCTACGAAGTTTTAATTGCTTGATTAACGGAATTCTATTTAAAATTAACCCGTTAAAATGGTGTTCAAAATGACCAGAAATGTAGGTGTCAGTTACAAAATCATAATAATTCATTAACGAAAAGGTATTCTTTGTAATCCAGTAGGTTTGATTTGCTGGAATGGGACTTAATAAGGTTACAGGTACAGTTCCAAAAGTTTTACCAGCATCGACTGTTGCGATTAAAAGACCTAGTTTGCCTAAAAGAATTGGTTGGTTGTATTTAAACTGAATTTTATCATAATTAAAAGTACCGTTTAGTATTCCTTTAAAACCTTTGTGGTAATTAATTACTACAGAAGGATACAGGTTTTTTCCCATCTTTTGTTCTACACCAAAACCATATTGAAACCTCCCTGGTGTGTAGGCAATATAAATATCTGTACTAACATCTGTTACTTCAGATTGTATGGTGTTATTTTGATCTAAATAATCCACTTTAAAATCTTTTGGAGAGGCACTTTCTATGATGTTATGTGCTGCAGCGATACCAAAATGTAGGTTTTTTTTGATTTCTATGTCAAATTTTAAGGCCGTTCGTTTTACTTTAGAAAGGAAGAAGTTGTCTCCTCTAGAAAACAATGCATTCGGGTCAAACACATTGGCATTTAATCCATTTGTGCTTAGTAATTTCCCTCCTAATTGTTCAATGTCGTTTAGATAAGAAGCTCCTACCGCGATTCTTGGCTTGTAGCTTACTAAGTATTTAACTTCAGTTCCAAACTTGTACCTTTTGTCTTTTGTTCCATAGCCCAAAAAACCACTTAACCTAAATCGATCATCGGGAGTTTTAAAGGTTCTAAAGCCTAATTTAATTTTAAGGCCTTCAACACTATTTTTCACAATGGTGTTCCAGTATTGACCAAATTGAAAGTTAGCGCCTAAATGAATATAACCAGTAGATAATGTATTTAAAACGCCGGTTATTTGTTTGATTTTCTTTTTGTTTTTTACAGAGTTGATGAGTTCATAGGTGTCTTTTTTCTCTGTGGATGTACTAATACTATCCCAATATTGAACAGATTGATTAAACTGTTTCGGTTTATATCGAATGATATTTTCGGCATAAAAAGTACTAGATAGTGCCTTGTCAAATTCATACTTAGAATATTCACTTGTCTTTTTTATGGTAAGCCCTTTGTTGGATTCGTCTTTATCTGTAAACGTAAAGTCGCCAATATAAATGTCTTTTTTTGGAAGATAAATACTGTCGTCCTTTATTATGTATTCTTTTTCAAAAGATAATTTTCTAACAAAGTTTAGATTGATATCTTTATGGACTCTCATCTTAATTTTTGTGATAGAAAAGTTTTTGTCAGCAACTAAAAAGTTTCCTTCAAATGCCAAATCTCCATTTCTTCTAGGGAAAAAATAGATGGAATAAAATTTCTTTTTATCTATTGTGATGCTGTCGTTTAGAACATAGTCATAGGTTTCAAACCCCGTTGTAGAAATAGGACTTACAAAGGATTTTTTTAATACCATTACATTATTCTGATGGAAATCAATGTCATTAAATGTGTTAGACATTCTATCAAAAACAAACCCTTGTTTACTGACCCCTTCATTTTTCTCGGCTTCAATGTCTTCTCGATGAGCATTTATTACGTTGTTGCCATAGATGTTTTTAACCGTTTCACTTAGGTACAAAGGAATGTAATAGTTAATCCCATCATCGTTCGGAGGCAATTCATTGATTACTTTTTTGTACTCTTTTTTAAAGATGGTTTTTAAGAAAAGAGAATCTAAGTTGTTTAAACCAATTTCGGTTGTTTGTAGTTTTTTATACTGATATGCCTTTACCAGTTTTAGTCCATTTTTCTTTTTTCTACTCCAGATTTCCTTCAGTATTCTATAGGCAGGATTGTCTTTCTTTTTTAATCGTTTTTTTGGTTTTGAAACAATCACAACCTCCTCTAAAGTATTACTAGCTTCAAGCAAAATAACCTTAAAATGTGTTCTCTTAGGGTTGTATTTTAAGGAGTGTGTTTCGTAGCCTACAAAAGAAATTTCAATTTTACCCCGTTTCTTCTTTGTATATAATTCAAACCGACCATCAAAGTCTGTAACAGCACCATTAGTTGTGTTTGAAAAATAAACATTTACATAAGGTAGTGGTTCGTTATCAGAATCAAGTATTTGCCCTGTAATTTTAAGCTGTGCATGCAATGCAAGGCTTAGCGTAAAGAATAATGAAAAGAGCAGTTTTAATTTCATAACAAAAAAAATCCTTTCCTATAAGAATATAGAAAAGGATAGGGGTCTTTATTTTAGTGAATATTAAAGATATAAAACTTCTTTTACAGCTTTAATAACTTCTTTGTAGTTTGGAATCCATGCCTCGAGTAATACTGGAGAATATGGTGCAGGTGTATCTGCAGTTGTGATTCTTTTTATTGGAGCGTCTAAATGATCAAATGCCTCATCTTGAACTCTGTAGGTGATTTCTGAAGCGACACTAGCAAAAGGCCAAGCTTCTTCTAAAATGACCAAACGATTTGTTTTTCTAACAGAATCTAGAATTGTATTGTGATCCATTGGTCGAACTGTTCTTAAGTCAATAATTTCACAAGAAATATTTTCTTTAGCCAGCTCGTCTGCAGCTGTATATGCTTCTTTTATTATCTTTCCAAAAGAAACAATGGTAACATCTGTTCCTTCTCTTTTAATATCAGCTACTCCTATAGGTAATACATATTCACCTTCTGGAATTTCCATTTTATCACCATACATTTGTTCAGATTCCATAAAAATTACGGGATCATCATCTCTTAATGCTGCTTTTAATAATCCTTTCGCATCGTATGGGTTAGAAGGAACTATTACTTTTAAACCAGGTGTATTTGCAAACCAGTTTTCGAATGCTTGTGAGTGCGTTGCCCCTAGCTGACCTGCAGAAGCAGTTGGTCCTCTAAAAACAATTGGACAATTAAATTGTCCACCAGACATTTGTCTAATCTTAGCAGCGTTGTTTATGATTTGATCAATTCCAACAAGAGAGAAGTTAAAAGTCATGTATTCAACAATAGGCCTATTTCCATTCATCGCAGAACCAATTGCGATCCCGGCAAAACCTAATTCAGCAATAGGAGCGTCAATTACTCTCTTAGCACCAAATTCATCTAGCATTCCTTTAGATGCTTTATAGGCACCATTATATTCTGCAACTTCTTCACCAATTAAATAAATGCTTTCATCTCTACGCATCTCTTCGCTCATGGCTTCACAAATAGCTTCTCTAAACTGAACTGTTTTCATACTTAAATGTAATTCTTTTAATTGAAAGGCAAAAGTATACAATTTAATGACAATTTTTAGCATCCAGTAGCTTAAACCTTTTCTATTTTTAAAAGAATGATCTATTCTGGGAGTAATTGATATCAATCGGGCAAAGAAAATACTATGCATGCATAATAAATTGAAAAAAAAGTCCTAAATTCGTGGCCATAAATAATAAAGTACTTACCAAAACATAGTTATATGAAAATTTTAGTTTGTATCAGTCATGTTCCTGATACCACTTCAAAAATTAATTTTACAGATGATGACACTAAGTTTGATACAAACGGAGTGCAATATGTAATAAATCCATACGATGAATTTAGTTTAACACGTGCCATGTGGTTTAAAGAAAAACAAGGGGCGTCAGTTACTGTTGTAAATGTTGGAAATGCAACCACTGAACCAACCTTGCGAAAAGCACTTGCCATTGGCGCCGATGACGCAATAAGAGTAAATGCAGAAGCGCAAGATGGATTTTTTGTGGCGAAACAATTAGCGGAAGTTGTAAAAAATGGCAACTATGATTTAGTTTTAGCAGGAAGAGAATCTATAGATTATAATGGAGGAATGGTTCCAGGAATGTTAGCTGCCATTTTGGATTATAATTTTGTAAATGGATGTATCAGTTTAGATATTGACGGAAGTTCAGCGACTGCAAATAGAGAGATTGACGGAGGTTTCGAAAAAGTAGCGACTGAATTACCTTTAGTAATTGCTGGGCAAAAAGGGCTGGTTGAAGAGAAAGACTTAAGAATTCCGAATATGAGAGGAATTATGATGGCTAGAAAAAAACCATTAAATATTGTAGAGCCATCCGATGCAGTTGCAAATACAGTAACAGCATCTTTTGAAAAACCGGCACCAAAAGGGGCGGTTACGTTAGTAGATGCAGATAATGTAGATGAGTTGATCAACTTACTGCACAATGAAGCCAAAGTGATTTAATTCAATAGTAAATCACTCCGAACTTGATTCGGAATCTTTAAAATAATTATTTAGATAAAAAACAAAAAATATGTCAGTTTTAGTTTTTGCCGATTCATCGGAAGGAAAATTTAAAAAATCTGCTTTTGAAGTAGTTTCATACGGAAAAAAAGTAGCCGAACAATTAGGTTCAACTATAGTAGCTGTTACCATTAATGTAGCAGATGCATCAGAGTTATATGCATATGGAGCAGAAAAGGTAATATCTGTTTCAAACGATCGCTTATCAAGCTTTAATGCCAAAGGATATGCAGCAGTATTAACGCAGGTAGTTGCACAAGAAAAAGCAACTGTTGTTGTTGTTGATTCTAGTGTTGATGGTTTGTATTTAGCGCCGTTATTGGCCGTTAATTTAAATGCAGGATATGCGTCTAACGTGGTTGCTTTGCCAAGTGATGCAGATTCATTTACTGTAAAAAGAAAAGCTTTTTCTAATAAGGCATTTATCAATACAGAAATCAATACAGCCATAAAAGTTATAGGGCTGGCTAAAAATTCTTACGGAGTGCATGAAAATGCAGTTTCTGGTAGTTCAGAAAGTTTTGATGCTCAAGTTTCTGATTCAGATGTACGTGTAAAATCAGTGAGTATTGAAAAAGCTACAGGAACCATTACCATTGCAGATGCAGATATTGTTGTTTCTGCTGGACGTGGTTTAAAAGGACCAGAAAATTGGGGAATGATTGAGGAGTTGGCAACAGTTCTTGGAGCTGCAACGGCTTGTTCGAAGCCAGTTTCAGATTTAGGTTGGAGGTCGCATGCAGAACATGTTGGACAGACAGGAAAACCTGTTGCAGCGAACTTATATATTGCTATTGGTATTTCTGGAGCAATTCAACATTTAGCTGGAATTAATGCCTCTAAAGTAAAGGTTGTTATAAATACAGATGCAGAAGCACCGTTTTTTAAAGCAGCAGATTACGGAATTGTGGGAGATGCATTTGAGGTGGTTCCTAAATTGATTGAAAAATTAAAAGCATTTAAACAATCATAGTTGTTTTATGTGATGTAACATAGTAATTTACTAAGACTTAGCTAGTTTGATTTTCTTTTTTAGTAGAAATTAAAAATCAACTCATATTTTTTAGTAAATTGTGCCCATAAAGGGGCTGTCTATTAAATAGGTGTTTTGCCAATATAGACAGCCTTTTATTTTTTTTATGAAGATAGAAATATAATGAGTTTGATAAAACTAACAATTAAAGGGATTTCTTACAGCCAAACCCAAAGTGGTGCCTATGCTTTGGTGTTAAGTGAAATGAATGGAAAAAGAACCTTGCCTATAATCATAGGAGCTTTTGAAGCGCAGTCAATTGCAATTGCATTAGAAAAGGAAATTAGACCACCAAGACCTTTAACGCATGATTTATTTAAAACATTTGCAGATAGGTATGCCATTAACATCAAACAAGTTATTATACATAAGTTGGTAGATGGGGTTTTCTTTTCGAGTTTAATTTCAGAAAAAGACGGGAAAGATGAAGTAATAGATACCAGAACCTCAGATGCTATTGCGTTGGCGGTTCGTTTTGATGCGCCAATTTACACTTATGAAAGTATTTTAGATAAAGCCGGAATTTATTTAAAAGTAGAAGATGAGTTGTCAATAGAAGATTCAGAATTTGAATCTGATCAATTTGTTGCTGAGTTAATTTCTGATACCTCAGAGGAAGTGTCAGAAGATAAAACTTTAAAAGAGTTATACCAAGAATTAGATGCAGCCGTAGCGAATGAAAACTACGAGTTAGCGGCCAAAATTAGAGACGAAATTAGCAAGCGCTCTTAAAATTAATACCCTTTTTAATATGAAAAAAATACTAGTACTAGTTCTATGTTTTACTGCGTTTTTTGTAAATGCAGAAAGTATAGAAAAGAACTTTAATGTGAACTCTGTTGTCAAAATTGACGCTATTTCTTTTAAGTTGGACAACTTAATTCAGCAAGACACGATTAAAAACGATAGCACTTTAGTTACTAAAGTAGCAGATAAAACAAGGAATGATATTGTAAAATCGAATACGTCAAAAATCACTCCTAGTCAGGGTTTTTCTCTTAATAGTATGTGGAGAGGTGTTTTAGGAATGATTTCTTTATTGGTGATTGCATTTTTGTTTAGTAGTAACAGAAAAGGAATTGATTGGAAGACAGTTGGTATTGGATTGGCTTTTCAGTTAGTGATTGCAATTGGTGTTTTAAAAGTGCCTTTTGTTCAATCGATATTTGAGTTTATTGGAAAAGGATTTGTGAAGATTTTGGATTTTACACAAGCAGGAAGTGAATTTTTATTTAAAGGTTTGATTTCTGATATGGATACATTTGGATTTATATTTGCATTTCAGATTTTACCTACTATTATCTTTTTCTCAGCATTAACCTCGGTACTATTTTACTTGGGTTGGATACAGAAATTAGTGAAGGTGATGGCATTGTCATTGAGTAAGATTTTGAAAATATCAGGAGCAGAAAGCTTATCTGTTGCAGGAAATATTTTCTTGGGGCAAACAGAAGCTCCCTTATTGATCAAGGCGTATTTAGAAAAGATGAACAAATCTGAGATGCTGTTAGTAATGATTGGGGGGATGGCCACCGTTGCAGGAGCAGTTCTAGCCGCATATATAGGTTTTCTTGGAGGAAATGATGAGGGCATGAAATTGTTTTACGCAAAGCATTTGTTGGCCGCGTCTGTCATGGCAGCCCCGGGAGCAATTGTAATTTCGAAAATGTTATTTCCGCAAAAGGAAAAAGTGAATACCGACGTGACTGTATCTTCAGATAAAATTGGATCAAATATTTTAGATGCTATTGCAAATGGAACTACAGAAGGATTGCAATTAGCTATGAATGTGGGAGCCATGTTGTTGGTTTTTGTTGCCTTTATTGCAATGATTAATGGAATTTTAGGAGGGATAGGAAACCTTGATGGAATTGAATATTTTGGTTGGAGTTTTACTTCTTTAAATGAAATGATTTCAGTAGGTACACCATATAAAGAATTGTCATTAGAGTTTATTTTGGGGTATGCATTTGCACCGCTAATGTGGTTGATTGGAGTTGCTTCTGAAGATATGGCAATGATGGGGCAGTTGTTAGGAATTAAATTAGCAGCAAGTGAATTTGTAGGGTATATTCAATTAGCAGAATTGAAGAATGTGGCAAATGCGATGCACTTAAATTATAATAAATCAATCATCATGGCTACTTATATGCTGTGTGGTTTCGCAAACTTTGCGTCTATCGGAATTCAAATTGGAGGAATCGGTTCTTTGGCACCGGGGCAGCGTAAAACTTTATCGGAGTTTGGTATGAAAGCATTAATAGGGGGAACAATAGCTTCTTTAATGTCTGCAACAATTGCCGGAATGATTATCGGGTAGTAACTAAACATCACAGCGTAAAAAAAAGTTAATAACTTTTAAATATTATTTAAAAAGCTTCAGCAGAATTTGCTGAAGCTTTTTCTATTTTTACAAAAGACAAACGAATATATATTTCAACGATTAAACGCTGAATAATGAAGCAATATTTAGATTTAGTAAAGCACGTTTTAGAAAACGGTAACGAAAAAGAAGATAGAACGGGTACAGGAACCAAAAGTGTTTTTGGACACCAAATGCGCTTTGATTTAAGTGAAGGTTTTCCGATGGTGACAACAAAAAAACTACACTTAAAATCTATTATTTATGAATTGTTATGGTTTATAAATGGTGATACGAATATCAATTATTTGCAAGAAAATGGGGTTAGAATCTGGAATGATTGGGCAGATGAAAATGGAGATTTAGGTCCGGTTTATGGACATCAGTGGCGTAATTGGAATAGTGATGATATTGATCAATTACAAGAAGTAATAAAGACATTAAAAAACAATCCAGATAGTAGAAGAATGTTAATTTCTGCTTGGAACCCAAGTGTGCTACCAGATACCTCTATTTCTTTTTCTGAAAATGTAGCGAATGGAAAAGCAGCCTTACCGCCATGTCATGCTTTCTTTCAATTTTATGTCGCAGACGGAAAGTTATCTTGTCAATTATACCAACGTAGTGCAGATATCTTTTTAGGTGTCCCGTTTAACATTGCCTCCTATGCGTTGTTTACCATGATGATGGCACAGGTTTGTGGTTATGAAGCAGGAGAGTTTATCCATACATTCGGAGATGCGCATATTTATAACAATCATCAAGAACAATTAGACCTACAATTGTCTAGAGAGTTGAGAGCATTGCCAACCATGAAAATAAACCCAGAAATAACGTCTATTTTCGATTTTAAATTTGAAGACTTTGAATTGGTTGATTACAAGCCTCATCCACATATAAAAGGAAAAGTAGCAGTTTAGTATGGGGACGATCACAATTATAGCAGCCATAGCAAATAACAATGCTTTAGGGAAAGACAACGATTTGATTTGGCATTTGCCTGCCGATTTAAAACGATTTAAAAAAGTAACTTCTGGACATCATATTTTGATGGGAAGAAATACGTTCGAGTCTATAGGGAAGCCTCTACCTAACAGAACAACAGTGATTATTACGAGAAACAAAACCTATAAAGCACCTGGTTGTATAGTTGTAGATAGTATTGAAAAAGCAATTGATGTAGCAAAAGACGATGAACACATTTTTATTATTGGTGGTGCGCAAATTTACACACAAACAATAGCATCTAACTTGGTAGATCAGTTGGATATAACGAAAGTGCATCACGCATTTGATGCAGATGTTTTTTTTCCTATTATAGATACAGATGTTTGGAAAGAAATTGCAAGAGAAGATTTTGTAGCTGATGAAAAAAACAACTATGACTACAGTTTTATCCGTTATAAAAAAGCTTAATTAATACGTAAGTCTCATTTTATATTTTTGCTCTGCAAATTTAAAGTACCAAAACAGTTTGTAATTTACTTCTAATCCATAATCTACATTTGGTTCGTATTCAATTACATTCTCATAAATAGAACTGTTGAAGGTTTGTGGATTTTGAACCCTACTATTCCATATTGCAACATATATTCTGTTTTTGTTTTGCAAATACGTTTGTGAATAATAACTCATTGGTCTCGCAACACTCAATAAATAGGCTGTGAATCCAATGTCAATAATTATAATTTCATATTCGAGGGCTTCATTTGCGATAATCACGGGATCTTCCTTAATAATGGCTGTCTTACTTGTAGTATTAGAAGACGATCCGCAAGCTATAAATAACGTAATACTTAAAAGATATAATATGGGTTTTAGAAGTTTCATAATCAAATATTTATTTAGTTAAGTTCTGAAAAATAATTTAATATTCATTATTTTTTTCAAGTTTTAACATTAAATTTAAACACTAAATTTTATACCATGCAACGATGTATTATTAAATTTTTTCTTTTTTGTCTACTTGTTTCTTGTGGAAAAGAGACCACTAAATTAAATGTCTATACTATTTTAGAAGAAAAAGATAGAGCAAAATTAAGGGATGATATTATAAGCGATCGGTTTAATAATTTATTACCTGGGTTGATGGATGACACCGGTATTGATATGTGGATTGTTATTTCTAGAGAATATAATGAAGACCCCGTTATTAAAACGATGTTGCCTTCAGTATGGTTAAATGCAAGACGAAGAACGATTTTGGTGTTCTATAGGAACAAACAGAAAAATACCATTGAGAAATTAGCAGTTGCAAGATATGATGTTGGAAAAAATATAAAATCGGCTTGGAATAAAGAAAAAGAACCAAATCAATGGAGCGCTTTAAGTCGCATAATAGAAAAACGGAACCCCGAAAAAATAGGAATTAATATTTCTAAACACGTTGCTTTGGCAGATGGCTTGGTTAAAACGGATCACGATGAATTTCTAGCCAGTTTAAGTAGTTCAAATAGAAAAAAAATTGTCTCCGCAGAAAAATTGGCTATCCGTTGGATAGAAACCAGAACGGCTAAAGAAATGAAGCTGTATAAAAGGTTAGTTCGAATTACCCATGCTATTATTGATGAAGCATTTTCTAATAAGGTAATTACACCAGGAGTAACTACTACAGAAGATGTTGTTTGGTGGATGCGCCAGAAAGTTACAAAGTTAGGGTTGCAAACTTGGTTTCATCCAACCATAGACGTTCAAAGAAGTGCAGAGCCTTTAAAATCACATATATATTCATTTACAAAAACAGGAAATGATAAGGTGATTTTACCTGGTGATTTATTGCATTGTGATTTCGGAATTAGTTATGTTGGGCTTCATACAGATTGCCAACAGCATGCGTATGTGTTAAGGAAAAAAGAAACTGAAGTTCCAGAGTTTTTAGCAAAAGCATTTAAGAAAGGGAATAGGCTACAAGATATATTGACAACTACCATGAAGACCGGGAAAACGGGAAATGAGATATTATTAACCTCCTTAGAGCAAGCAAAAAAAGAAGGGTTAAAACCTGCTATTTATTCACATCCTTTAGGTAATTTTGGGCATAGTGCAGGAACAACGATTGGCATGTGGGATTCACAAAAAGGTGTTCCAGTTAGAGGGGACTATTCACTGCATAATAATACCGTATATGCGATCGAATTAAATGTAACAGTTGCTATAAAAGAATGGAAAAAAGACATCCGTATTATGTTAGAAGAGGCTGGCTTTTTTGGAGATGGAAGGCACGAATATGTAAATGAAAGACAAGAGGAAATTAAACCAATTAAAATGATCTATTAATGCAGAAAAGATGTTATTGGGTTAGTAAAGATCAAGTGTATATTGAGTATCATGATAATGAATGGGGGAAGCCGGTGTACGATGATAAAACCTTATTTGAGTTTTTATTACTTGAAACTTTCCAAGCAGGATTAAGTTGGATTACCATTTTAAAAAAACGAGACAATTTTAAAGAAGCCTTTGATCATTTCGATTATAAGAAAATTGCAAAATATGATATGGTTAAGTTTGAAGAATTAATTCAGAATGCTGGGATTATTAGGAATAAATTAAAAGTGAAATCGGCCATTACTAATGCGCAGTTGTTTATGGAGATTCAAAAAGAACATGGCTCTTTTTCTAAGTATATTTGGAGCTTTGTTGATGGTGTACCAATTGTGAATTCCTTTAAAACAAGAGCAGAAGTACCAGCAACTACAGAAGTTTCTGATCAAATTTCTAAGGCATTAAAAAAACGTGGATTTAAATTTGTTGGATCTACCATTATCTATGCTTTTATGCAAGCAACCGGTATGGTAAATGACCACACAACAGATTGTATTTGTTACCCAAAAGAAAAATAAGCATGCGTTCAATTCCAAGTAAAGATTTAAAAAAAATCATTAAGTTATTCAATCGAAAAATAGGATTGTTTTTTGTTTTTGTTGTTGCATTGTATTTCGATAGTCCCCATTTATATGAGCGATTTGAATACAATCAAATTTTAACCAATATATTTATGTTGTTGGCTTTTTACTGGTTGTATATTAGATCGGTAAAGAGAACTAGGGAGTTGATGATTTATGCGGTGATATTAGGCTTTATCGGAGAATATTTTTTCTCGGTATATTTAGATATGTATACATATAGATTAGGTAATGTTCCCCTATATGTTCCTTTTGGACATGCAGCAGTATATGGTAGGGTATACGTCTTTTCAAAAGCATCAATAGTACGAAAGTATCATAGGATATTAGAACGTTTTATGTATGTCCTTATATCATTATTTGCGCTTGGGTATTTGTATTTCTTTAATGACGTTTTTGGTTTTGTAATGACCTTAGGTGTTTTTGGATTGTTGATTAAAAGACCCAAAGATCGATTGTTTTTTTTAACCATGTATATTATTGTAGCGGTATTAGAAATTGGAGGACCAGCGTATGGTGCGTGGAAATGGCCCGATATCGCTTTTGGAAGGTTTGATTTTTTGCCAAGCAATAACGCACCAAGTGGGATCAGCTTATTTTATTTTTTACTCGATATTGGTTGTTTTGTATTGTATACACAACGAAATAAAATTAGTTGGAAGCGCGTAAAGAATATTAGAAAACTAAAAAAAACAAGATAACATGGCAAGAAAAATTAAAGATCCAGGATTTGGTTATGGTTCTGTAAAAAATGCCAAAAGTATGATCAATAAAGACGGGAGTTCTAATGTAATTCACGTCAATAAAAAAAGAAGTTTAGACGATTTATATTCGTTTTTTATTGAGATTTCTTGGGCCAAATTTTTCGTATTAATACTACTTGCGTATACATTAATGAATGTTGTTTTTGGTTTGGTGTATACATTTATAGGTATTGAAGAAATAACCAAAAGAACAGGCAATGTGTTCTCTGATTTTTTAAATGGGTTCTTTTTTAGCGCACAAACTTTAACTACAGTTGGGTATGGAGGTATTGCACCCCATGGGATTACATCCAACCTAATTGCTGCTTTTGAAGCCATGATAGGTTTATTAAGTTTTTCTTTTATAACAGGTTTGTTATATGGACGTTTTTCAAAACCAAGAGCAGCTATTCGATTTAGTGAAAACTTAATATTACGAGAATTTAAAGGAGAAAGGGCTTTAATGTTTCGGTTAATGAACAGCCGAAAAACAGTTATGATTGAGCCAAAAATAAGAGTGACTTTGTCACTCGCAGAAAAAGATGGAGCACATACAGCTGTAAAAAAATACTTTGAGTTAAAACTACAGCGAGATGCAATTATGTACTTACCAACTGTTTGGACAGTAGTTCACGAAATTGGAGAAAGCAGCCCCTTGTATTCGTATACAAACGAAGAAATTTCTAAACTAAAAGCAGAATTATTTTTATTGTTACAATATCACGAGGAGTCTTTTGCACAGAATGTGTATCAAATTTACACGTATGATTTTAAAGATCTAGAAGTAGATGTAAAGTACAAACCGTCTTACAAGTTTGATGAAAACGGTTACACTATTTTAAATCATAACACTTTAAGTGAAGTAGAGAAAATGTAATTACATTTTACTGTAAATACGAATCGCACTAAAAACAGCCACAGCAATAATCAACCAAATACCAACTTTTAAAGCGGTGTTTTTATAATATTTTTGATGGTTTTTAATGTCTTTTCGGTAACTGAAAATCATTAAAATGATAAACGCTACAACAAAAAATCCTGCAAAAATTAATTGACCTTTGGTAAACATAAATTTGTATTTTTATGCAAAAATACAAATTAAAAGAAGAATTTAATTATATAAATTAACCAACAATTTACACATGAAAAAAAGAATCGCCGCAGTACACGAGTTTCACACCGCTTTTAAATTAGGGATGAACAATACACCAGTTGCGCATATTGGAGATGATAGAAATATGTTGCGCTTTAACCTAATGAAAGAGGAAAACGAAGAGTATTTGGAGGCAGCTCAAAATAGTGATTTGGTAGAGGTTGCAGATGCATTGGGAGATATGTTATACATTTTATGTGGCACTATTATAGAGCACGGAATGCAAGATAAAATTGAAGAAGTTTTTAATGAGATCCAACGTTCTAATATGAGTAAATTAGGAGAAGATGGTACTCCTATTTACCGGGAAGATGGAAAAGTTTTAAAGGGCCCAAATTACTTTAAGCCCAATATTGCTAAGATATTGGAGAATTAAAAAACGATAGCATCCTTTTTTTTTGGATAGACAGAATATGGACTAAGAAGCGGCCATTTTTTGCTGAATGGTGATTATAATAAACTCAGCAGGATGTGTTACAGCAACTTTAATACTGATATTCATATTTCCATTTAGGATGTCTTCTGGGGTCATGGTGCTTCCCAAACCACATACTACAGAAAAAGCATCAGTGGCTTTAGCTCCTTGTAATCCTCCTTCTTTCCAAATGTTGGTTAAGAAATTTGTAATCATGGATATTACGGCTTCCCAAGTATTTATGTCATTTGGAGCAAGTACAAAAGATCTTGCTGCTAGTTTAGAAGACTGTTCTAAAAAGGTAATGGTTCTTCGCACTGGAAGATATTTCCAATCTAGGCTGTTACCATCTAAGGTTCTTGCCCCCCAAATTAAAATACCTTGTCCATTGAAAAAACGAATAGCATTGATGGATTTACCTGAAACAACATCAATATTTAGGTCAGCTTGCTGCGTGTCGGTTAACTGAATTGGTAAAGATGCTGCTCCAGCTATTGAGAAGTTTGCCGGCGCTTTCCACGGTCCTCCTTGATTGTCAGTTGTTGTGATCACACCCGCCATTCCTCCACTAGGAGGTAGTGTATTTACATTGTTCAATACTTTGTTAATCAGTTCGCTATAGGTTTTGCTAGCCGCCATTAACGCCTTGTTATTTTGACTTATTGTTAATCGAGTGCTTGGAGGGTTTTCTATGTTTGCTAAAATGGTTTCTACTTTTGTATTTGGTTTTGAAGCGGGACTTAATAAGTCTTTTAATTGCTTGGTGTCACCTCCAAAAAGGTTGGTGTAATTAATGTCAGAAGCTTGCATAATAGTGGTTCCAACAAATGGATAATAAGCAGTTCCATATTTTAAGCCATTGTTGCCTGTATTATTTCTGAATGTTGTGATGGCATCCATATAATTTGTAGGTTCTGGCTTTTCCCCTCCAATAATATCAAAAAGACAGATAGCCGTTTGCATTTCTGTACATTGCAATAACATTGCTTCCATTAAGGTTCCGTTATTAGCTACAGAAAGTAGCGTTGCCTCTGGGCAGATATACATGGTTGGTTCTTGTTCATTCTTTAATAGAGACAATCCTTTTAAAAGGGCATTTAATTGCACATTTGAGTTTACAATTTGTGTTCCAGCTGTTATCGGTTTTCCTGTTGGAGATCCATAGTTTCCTACAGAAACAATGTAGGCATCTCCACCGCCATTTTCATAAAATAACCGAATGCTATTGTATGCGTAATAAATGGTGTTTGGGTCAGGAACAACAGCGAAATACGTGTCTCCAACTAGTATATAACTGCCTTTTTCTGGTTGTTTTTTTTCTGCTGTTGCATAATATTGTGGACTGTATTGTTGTGGGGGAGCTGCTGGAGATGTTGGATCCCCATAACAGAAAATAGCTTGAAATTCTGCAAAAGAAGTAATTTTTGTCGGAATATTAGTAGACGATTTTCCGTTGTATTCTGTTTGTGGTGTATAGCAAATAAATGCAGGAACTGCTGTGGGAACAGGAATGATTGATGTTCCATAGCTATTGATGTATACTCCTGGGCTTTTTTTTTCGGTATGAGGGCTCATAGTATTTTTTTATGTTGGCTAACTTTATGTAACCATTGTACAGTTTAAAAATAGTAAAATTAATAACGGGTAGCCGGTAGTTTTTTGTGGTTTTAAAGAGGGGAATTAAAAACAGGTGTTTATACCTAACTGAAAACAGTTGGATATTTAGAAAAATTTGTAATATCTAAGATTTTAAACCACTAATTAAATATCTAACAAAAAAATAGTAATATTATGAACACTCAAAAATCAACAAAGAAAGAAAGTTTTAGAACCAAGTTTTTAAAATTTTATCACTGCGAAGTAAGAATCTTTAATAGAATATTAGGCATCAAGTAAACGAAGAAATTTCAATATTTAAGTTTAAAGTCTCTATGAGATGTCTTCACTTTTTTATTTCTTTTTAATACGATGCTTATTAATCTCTATTTATAACTGTGGCTGTTATAAGTGTTTTTCGAACCGTACTGTTTTTTAAAACATATCGCATTCTTGTTGCCTGATCTTTGGTAAACATATTCATGCATGTATCTTTGGTGTAATCCATGTAATTGTTAGTTAAAACAGTTTCTCCACTGCAAGAAATAGTTGTTGTTCCTTCACAATTTCCGGTTCTTTTAGATACTAAAGGGGTATCGGTACAATAATCATCAAAATCAGTACAATTGGCATTTTCTGTTTTACCCCAAAGATGTTCTAAGCCTAAAAAGTGCCCCATTTCGTGGGTAAGTGTTCTGCCTAAATTTGAACCACCAACGACATCTGATGTTCCAAAATGAGGTGTAGTAATCAGTATTCCTGTCGTTCCATCTGGGTTTGCATTATTAAGACCAGGTAAATCAGTAAAAGGTACGGATGATTGACCTAAAACAATGTTGGGTTCAAAATGGTATACCCAAATGTTTATATAGTTTTGCTTATTCCAGTATCCATAATTTGGAAGTGTATCAAAGAACCAATCAGTAGTCGTGTCAATAATAATATCGTTAATATTAACCCTTGTTATGCCATTGGTTGCATTTCCGTAGGGGTTCGTTTCTGCTAATTTGAAATCAATTTTAACATCCGTGCCCAAAGGATGTGTATTGTAACCTAGCGTTCCTTCTTTTTTTCTAAAATCGTTATTTAAGTTCTTTAATTGGTCGATAATTCGCTCGTTTGATAAGTTATAGCCAGTTCCAATAGCTTCGCCAGAATGTATGATGTGAACAACAACTGGGACTGTGTATATGGTTTCTGTTGTGTCTCCAGGTAAGGGGGTTATTATTTCATCGTTGGGCGAACAATTGATCAACAATAGCAGCACTAAACCTGTAAGAAGTTTATTTTTTAACATCTATATTTCATTATTCTTTAACGATTCTCTTCGTAAAACTAGTATTAGAAGTTTTAATAACAACTAAGAAAATACCTCGATTTAACTGGGTAATATTTAGCCGTTTAAAATTTGATTTTTCCTCCATGACAAGGTTTCCCAGAGTGTTATAAACTTTGATAGAATTTATTTCAATAGCATTAGAGGTTTTAATACGTAAAATGTCTTTTACGGGGTTTGGATAACATGTAACTTGTAAGTCATTTTCGAAATTATCAGTCCCCAAAACTCCACAGCTTTCGCTATAACTTGCAGTACTGTCTTTAATCCAATCATTTTTATTATTAGAAGAATCAACATTGTCGACTCTTATACATGTTAAATCTGAGTTGTATTTTGCAGAAAATGCTGTTAGAATGGCATTGTTTCCATTTTTAAGGTTTAAGCTGGTTAGCTTATTCCTAAAAGTTAATAATGAGGTGAGTTTTGGGTTTTGAGAAACGTCTAAGGAGGTTAACTCGTTATAGGCACATTCTAAAATTTTAAGATTAGGATGTTGTGTGACATCTATACTTGTTAAGCTGTTTGAAGGAAAGTATAGTTCTTCAAGATTGGTGTTTTTAGAGATGTCTAAACTTGTCAATTGGTTTACCGTGCATTCTAAATATTTAAGTTTGGTGTTTTGGGTGATGTCTAAGCTTGTTAACTTATTATAATCACAGTACAAGATTTCTATGTTTTTAAAATAGGCGATTCCTTCTAAAGAAGAAATGTTAAATACACCAACATCAAGTCCCAGGGCTGCTTCTGCTTCGCTAACTTGTATTTTAGTATCACTATTGGTATCTATGGTTGCATTGAAAACACCATCTCCAGTAGTGTCTACTGATAAGGTGTAAAGTAATGCGTTTTTAAAATTGACATCGGGGATATTTATAGTTTGTGCTTTAATTGTTTGAGATGCAATTAATAGGGTAAGGAGAATGTAGTTTTTTTTCATGCTTTTTTTATTTTGTTTTTTCTTCTGTCGAATTTAGCCTAGTATATTTTTGCAATTTACTAGGTTTGTTGTACTTGTTTCTAGTACAATAGTCTCCTGTTTTAGTGTTTTTAAGACCTAGTTATAAAATGTGAAAAAAGGCGCTTTTTTTACAATTGAATACTGCTTCCAGCAATTACTTTCAAGGTGTCATTAAATGATTTCCAGATTCTCATAAAACGATATTTTCCATCTAGGATATGGTTAAAATACAGGCCTGTCATTTCAATTGTTATCGTTACAATTGCCGTGTCTCCGATTAGACGTATTTCTTGTTCACTGGATGTTATTTTGTTAATAATCATTTTACCTGAACTATAGGTTTCGAGTTCCATTGCTTTCGTTATCGTTTGCCCGTTTGGAATTGTAAAGAGTAAGTCTTCATGTAAAAGTGTATCCAATTTTTGAACATCACAATTTTTCATGGCGATTAAAAGTTCTTTTTCAGCAAGCAGTAGTAAGTCTGTATTGATTGGGGGAGTAGTATGCATGTTAATTGTTCTTTTTTAATTCTTTTAAGAAAAATAGAATCACCTCAAGATTGATTTTTGATGTTGTTCTATGTCCAACTTTTTCATAAGTGTGAAACTTAGCCGAAATGGAGTTTTTAGTGTAAATACGTTGACACTCTTTGTATCTTTCTTGTACTTTAAATCCAAGTGTTGTGTTTATGATAGTGCGTTCATGTGTATTATAGGCATCATCAAATTGAACGGCATCATTGTTGTCTAATGCCCCCATATAGATATGTTGTGGGATGTTTTGATAGTTTTTTTTGTGGAATTTTTTATTAAATATTTTTTCAAAATCATTGATTCCCAATGGATAATCGAATTCTTCGTTTTTATGTCTTTTTAAAGGAAGCATTAGCTTACCATTGAATCCTCCCATAGCAGCTGCGGCAACCAGTTCAGGATGAATAAACAAAAAACGATTTGTAAAAGTTGCAGATGCAGAAAAGCCATTCATAAAAATTTTATCATGTACTAAAACACGTCTATCTTTTAATTGCTTTCGTGCATCTTTAAGCATAGCAATCAATTGCAAGTCTAATCTTTTTAATTTTTTAGACTGTTCAAAAATAACATCTCTATCTAAAGCATGTGTATAAACAAGAGGTTTTGAAGCGGGTCTTGGAAAAATAGGCACTAATAACGGAATTTTTAATTCAGTAGATATATTGTTTCCTACAGAACTTTTTGATGCCAAACGAATGGCTGATTTTTCATGAACTTCGATAGAATCTGTTGTTATGCCAGTATTGTTCGGCTCAACCAGTAGGCGTGTTAATTTGTTTTTTTGAACTCCTTTAGGGATAAAAAGAATATAGGAATTGTAAAACCCCTTAGCTGGATTTCTTTCAATAATAACAAGCTCATTTTTTACAAAAGAGGTTGTATCTGAATTTTGAGCCGATACTAAAAATGGTAGTAGTGCTAGTAATAGAAGTATTTTTCTCATAAATTGTTTTATTTGACTAATGACGACTGTGTGTTTAAAAAGTTGCAAAATTGGCGGAATTTAACCGTGTAAAGTAACGGTCTAATGTAAAAAAAATCTAGGATGTGAAAAGACATGATTTTTTTAGAGCCTGCTTTGTTTCTATGTGAATGGTATTCACAATTTTTAGGTCTTGCGTAGTAGTTATTGCCTTTTTAAGAAAACACCTTTGTAATAGGCTTTAAAAGCAATGTTTCTGTCATCAAAGGCTTCGTAAATAAATTCGTATTCGTTTTCTTTTTCTTTTTTGTTTATTGTTAACGTGCCATTTGAATTTAGTGCAGACACTTCTTTTCCAGGTTGAAGTTCATCATCAATAAAATGAGCATTGTCTATGAAATACCCAATAACATCAACTCCACAAGTGTATGTTCCTTCAATGGTATTATTAGTAGTTTGTAGGTCTATTTCTAAATACCAATTACCGCCATTAATAGTATAATCATTTGGGTCAATAGTAAGTCCAGCTGGAAATATGGCCATTGAAAACTCATTATGACTACCAGAATATTCAAAAAAACCACCATTTATTTGATAGTTTTGACCGTTAAAACTTATTTTATTTAAAGGATCGTTTTGCTCGAAAGCATCATCGTCTTCAGTATTAGATGCGCAACTGATTAAATTAATTGTAATAAATAATACAATTAAAATATCCAATAATTTGGTAACGATTCTCATAGTTCTGTTGGTTTACACATTTTTTGTTAAAGAAGCACAATGTCAAACTTGTTCGGTTTTTATTCAGTGCGTTTTGAGCTTAAGTCCATGTTTTTTAAACTTAAAAAGGCTAATGTACACGGAATTCCTTGTTCTAATTTTACGCATTTTTAATTTTAACATTTTTATAACCTTAGCGTTTGTAGTGGGTAAAGGATGTTTTAAGGGTTTTGATGAGGAAACTGTCTATCCACCAGTTATTTAATCTATATTTTGGTAATGTTTGATAATGATAGCAGTTCATCACTGTTTTAGTCAACTCTAAAATTACGATGTTTTTGGATCCACAGGGAGGTGAAATCACTTTGTAGTTTTTAATTGCTGGTAATCAAAAAAACAGATTAATAGTAAAGACCATTTTTTAAGATGCTTTCTAATGATTTTTTTTCATGTTGAATAAGAAGAGCTAATTTTTGGGGAGCTATATCACTTTTTATTCCAACGTATATCTTAGAATAGTCTTTTAGTATTTGGTTAAAAATGTATTCAACTCTTTTTATGTGATAATCAGAAGAAATAATGGTGAGTCTTATGTTGTTTAATTTAGAGATGGATTTTGTTTTTACGGCGTCTTCAACGGTGTTTGAAGAAAGAGCAGAAGTTAAAAATGAATTTTTTGTGATGCCATTTTTGAGTAAATACTCTTTGGCATAAGTTGCATGTGCAATTTTAGAGCTGTTAAAATGCGCTCCAAATCCACCAGTGCATAAGATGCGTTTTTGGTTGTCGAAATGCTGTAAACAATAGTTTAATCTTGAAATTGAAATTGCACTAAGTTCTCCTAAAACAGAGTTTGGAGAGCCTAGAACCACTAGTATTTCTATTGTTTTATGCATTAGACATTAGTTATAGCTCATAATTTTGGCCTTCTAAAGCAAACTTAAAACCTAATTTTTCGGCGTTACTTTTTTCGATACTGTTTTTTTGTAAAGCAGGGTTCGTGTGATTAAAATGAATAAATATGACTTTGTTCTTCGTTTGAATAGATTCGTTTTTAAACAACTTAATAGTCTCTTCAATAAAAGGGTGTGGCACTTCTGTCATAGCTCTTTTTACCTCTTTCTGATTAAAAAATGTAGCGTCTAAAAAGGCATAATCAACTTTTTTCACTTCTTCAATAATACTCTTTTTCCAAGTGTGCCATTTGTCAATATCCGGAATAAACAAAGCGGTTTTCTTTGGCCCAGAGATTTTATAACCAACCGTTTCAGAAAACTCATCTCTATGCGGAATTAAAAAAGGAGTTACCTTTAATTGATTATTTAGAACAATTGTTGAGTCGTTTTGTAACGATTCTATTTCAATGTTTTTAATATTTATTAATTGACTCCATGGCCCATTGGTTTCTATAAATGTTTTCATGGTTGGCATTGCATATACTTTAGTGCCTTGCTTACCCAATGCTTCTCTGCCAAAATACATTAAACCTGTGTAGTGCCCAATATGTGCATGAGTGAGGAAAACACCGTCAATAATAGTTGTTGTTTTTAAATGATGCTGCTCTAAATCGGCTAATTGAGTAGACATGTCTGGGGTCGCTTCAAAAATCCACTTTTGTTTATTTTGTTGGTCTACCAACCCTAATGAAACTACTTTTTGCTTTTTATAGGTACCGTTATAATAATTAGCACAGCATGCTTTTTGGCAACCAATGTGCGGAAACCCTCCGTCTTGTGCCGTTCCTAAAATGGTAATGTATTGATTGGCTTTAGGGGTTTTTGTGTTAGAAGCAGTTTCTTTTTTTGGAGTACAGCTTATACATGTAAAAACATAAATAAAGAACAATAGTTTCAGTTTCATAATTGATAATTTGAGAGTTGAAAACTACAAAAAATCATCTACTTTACAATTAAAATGAAAAATATTGTAATTTTCCTTACCTTAGTAGAGCTGCTAAGCTTATGAGATATAAAGAGTATAATACAAACAATGTTTTAGAAAAATGCATTCCAATATTCTGGGAAAAAGGGTTTCGTGCAACTTCTATTCAAGAGATCGTTGAAATTACGGGTGTAAATCGTTTTTCGTTGTACCATGAGTTTCAAAATAAAGAAGGTATTTTGTACAATGCATTAAAATTGTATCAAAAAAGATATGGAAAATCTAAATTTGATATTCTAAAAAAGGAAGGTGATCTAGCCACTGTTTTACGAGAGTTTTATTTGTCATTTTTACAAAGCATCGAAAAGCATCAAGGTTGCTTTTATATTCATATTGGAACCGAATTGGCTGATGAAGATCCAAAAATCAAAAAGCTAATTAGTGATTATTTATCAAGTTTGGAATCTACTCTGGTCGAACGATTATTAAAGGAAAATGAAACGAAAAGCAATCCCGACTTTTATGCGAGGCATTTAGTTGGATTGTTTTGTACATCTATGAGTTTTTGTTTGATTCATTCAGAGAAACAGAAACAACATCATATTGTAAACGGAATAGAGGTAATTCTTCATAAAAAAATAAATTATGCCACAAGTTCTTAATCAATCATACGATCAATTGGTAGAAAAAGCCCAAGTCCTTTTTTGGACGCGTGGTTATAAAGGTGTAAATGCAAAAGAGCTGGCAAGTTGTTTGGATGTAAGTACTTCTGTTATTTATAACAAATTCACGAAAGACATGTTGTTTATGGACTCCCTAGGGTATTATACGACAAACTATTCAGATCCTTTTTTAAAACAATTGAGAGAAACTACAGAAGGATTAGACTCGCTTAGAGATTTCTTTTATAGCTTGATTGATGCATTATTAGATAAAACATTTCCTAAAAGTTGTTTGATGGTAAATACCGTCGTTGAAATGCGAAATGCCAATCAAGAAATTACGGATGTATACCAGCGGTATTTTGATACGCTAACCAATAGTTATAAAGTAGTCTTAGATAAGGCTATTGGATTGGGGCAGATTAAATATCCCGAAAAGAGAGATGCGTATGCAGAATTCTTATTAGGGGTTATCTTTTCAATGAGTATTTTGTACAAAATCCGCGCAAAAGAAGAGCTTCGTACGTTTATTGATGAGCAACTTTCTTTTATTGAATAGTTTATATCTGAACGCTATTTTTTATTCCTGCTTCAACTATTTCTAAATTTAGGGTATCAATAACTTTAAAAAAAAGATCATGTCAGAAGTAGTCGTAAACAAAACAATTAATGTGTCTGCAAAAGATGCATGGAATAAATTATCCTCTTTCAGAGGAATTGAAGAATTTTCGCCAATAGCATCATCAGAAACTACAGGAAAGGGAGTAGGTGCAAAACGGATTTGTTATATGCCGGATGGCGCTGCGATATATGAAACATTGAATAGAATTGATGTTGATAATATGGAGTTTGAGTATGAAATAAATAAAGGGCCTTTTCCAATTACTCGTTATGTGAGTACTGTAAAAGTTGAATCTATTGGTGAAACTAATACAAAAATTACTTGGGGTTGTGAATTCGATTCTGCACCAGAAGTAGAGGCGGAAATGACTCAGGTTTTTGAAGGGTTTTACAATGTAATTATTGAGAGTTTAGAGGGGGTTTTACAGAGTTAAAAATTGAAGTATATAAAAAAACACCAACAATTGTTGGTGTTTTTTTTATATAATTATTAACGTGGAGTTATAGAGTTACTCTCCATCCATAAGGATCTTCAACTTTATTAGTTTGAATATCTGTAATGTATTTTTTCAATTGAGAAGCATAGGTGTCCTCAAATTCTGGTAAATCAAAATCTTCACCTTTAAAGCCAAAACCAGAAATTGGAGAAATAACAGCAGCAGTTCCTGCTCCGAACATTTCTTTTAAACTTCCGTCTTTAGCAGCGGCAACAACTTCACTTACTGTAATCTTACGCTCTTCAACGTTGATGTTTTTATCTTTGGCTAATTGTATGATGCTTTTACGTGTTATTCCGTCTAAAATTCTGTCAGAGGTTGGGCTTGTAATTAAGGTGTCGTTAATACGGACAAAAATATTCATTGCGCCTGCTTCTTCAATATATTCGTGCGTATTGTCGTCTGTCCAAATAACTTGCTGATATCCTTTTTCTACAGCTAATTGTGTTGGGTAAAATTGCGCAGCGTAATTACCGCCAGCTTTAGCAAAACCAACTCCACCATTTGCTGCACGTGCATATTTTTCTTCAATTAATACGTTTACTTTTCCAGAGAAATAAGCTCCAGAAGGTGCAGTACAGATTATTAACTTATATTCATCTGCTGGAGAAGCGTGAAATCCATTTCCAGAGGCAAACATAAACGGTCTAATGTATAAAGAACTACCATCTTGTGTAGGTATCCAAGCATTGTCAATTTCTAATAATTTCTTCAATCCGTTCATGAAAATATCTTCTGGAATAGAAGGGATTACCAATCTTTCGGCTGATTTATTTAATCGTTTGTGATTTTCTAAAGGTCTAAAAAGTAAGGTGTTGTTATCAGTGTCTTTATAGGCTTTCATTCCCTCGAAAATAGATTGTCCATAATGAAAAATCTTTGCAGAAGGATCTAATTGAATTGGTGCGTATGGTTGAATGGTTGAGTTTTGCCATATACCATCTTTATAATCACATACAAACATGTGATCAGAAAGAATACTTCCAAAAGGTAAGTTATTGAAATCTACCGTATCAATTTTAGAATTTTTTGTTAATTCTATCTTTATATTTGAACTCATAATAGCGCTGATTTAATGGGGTAAAGGTAACGATTTCTGCATCTATTAACATAAGTTAAGAGGGGTTTTATTGTTTTAATTATTACATTTGTAATAAATCTGTTAAAAAATTAAAAGATGAAAAATATATTAAAAATTTGCTTGATTTTCTCGTTAGTGTTTGTTGCTTGTAAAGAGAATAAAACAACTGAAAAAGATGGAGTTAATGCTAAAACAGCAATTAATTACACTTCTTTTGGAGATAAAATATCTGATTCTGGTATGATTGACGCTAAAACAATGCTAGAAAAATTTAAATCATTAAAAGCGGGTGATACTTTAGCGATTAAATTTGCTTCTAAAATTAATGAAGTGTGTTCTAAAAAAGGATGTTGGATGAAATTGGATTTAACAAACGGAAAGCAGACCATGGTGCGTTTTAAAGATTACGGATTTTTTATGCCGTTAGATGCTAATGGAAGTGAGGTTGTTGTAAACGGAAAGGCCTACGTGAAAGAAACTTCTGTTGAAGAATTAAGACATTATGCAGAAGATGCGGGGAAAACAAAAGAAGAAATAGCTAAAATTACGGAATCAAAAAGAACATTCTCTTTTGAAGCTGATGGCGTTTTGATGAAAAAATAATGAGAAAATTTATTTTTATTCTTGCGGTACTATGTGTTGTCTCTTGCAATTCTGACAAGAAAAAGCAACTTGTAATTATTACCAAAGGGAAAGTGAAAAAGCAGTCAGAAATGGCTGCTTTAATGTTATTGATGTATCAAAAGAACGCTGAAAATAAAAAGTTAATTTTAGAAGGAAAGATACCAAGAGACTTTCCGGAAGAATTTTTGAAAATCCATACAGCAATATTAACAGATCCAACAGATAGAAAACCTGAATTTAAAGCCTATTCAGATTTTTATATTGAAAACCTAAGAAAGGTTTTTGTAGGTGTAAATGACTCGTTAAAAGAGAAACATAACGATGTAGTGAATAGTTGTATAGCTTGTCATAAAACAACGTGTATAGGGCCCATTCCGAAAATTAAAAAGTTACTAATTCGCGAATAGTGAAAAGAGAAATAAAAAAAACAGCAGATGGATCTTCAACGATTCATTTACCAGATTGGAATGAAAATTATCATTCTACGCATGGTGCAATTCAAGAAGCGAATCATGTATTTATTGATAAGGGATTCTCTATTGTTACAAAAGCAAAAATTTCAATTTTAGAAATTGGATTTGGTACAGGTTTGAATTGTTTTATAACATTGTTAGAAGCGGAGAAAAGAAAAGTTTCTGTAAACTATGTTGGAGTAGAAGCGTACCCCGTGACTAAAGAAGAAGTAGGACAATTAAATTATGTAACAGAATTAAAAGCTGATGAAAACCAAGCCTTATTTGACTTGATTCATGAAGTTTCTTGGGGGAGGAGGCATGAGGTTACGAATACTTTTTCTTTAGAAAAGAGGAAGCAATTTTTTAAAGATATTACAGCGAAAAATCAATTTAATTTAGTCTATTTTGATGCTTTTGGGGCAGAACACCAACCCGAATTATGGTCAGTAGAAATTTTTAAAATAATGTTTCTAGCAATGCAAGAAAACGGAGTTTTAGTTACCTATTGTGCCAAAGGAAGTGTTAGAAGAGCCATGCAAGAAGTTGGGTTTACGGTTGAAAGATTAATCGGTCCGCCTGGAAAAAGAGAAATGCTGAGAGCAACGAAGCATTCAGCGTAGCTAAATGTTTTATGGAGAAGCATTCAGCGTAGCTAAATGTTTTATGGAGAAGCATTCAGCGTAGCTACATGTTTTATTACGAAATGGTATTGAAAAAATAAAAAATATTATGGAAGAAAAAAGAATCAAATTTAGAAGAACACGTGGGCGTAAAAAAGGAAACCCTAAAAGAGGAATTGTGTTTATAATTTTACTAATAGTGATTGTGTATTTATTTATGAATGCAGAATCTATTCTTTCCAAAATATTGCCTTAATTACTTTTTAAAAGTTCTGCCTTTCCAGTTATAGCTACTAAAAAGTGATTTTAAAACGACTAACAAGGTAAAGTAAGGATATATGAGACTACTGCTTACATAATTTGCAAAGGAGGTTTTTTGTTTGAAGAAACGGCTAATTCTTTTAAGCAATACATAATCAAAAAACAATTTCATTAGAAAATAAGAAATTGCTGTATTGCTTGAAATAATCCCATACAAAACCAGTAGAGGTGAAAGTGCAATAATACTATTTCCTAGTAATATAAGTACACCTATGAATTTGCCGAAAAATAAATTGTAGTTAGCTGTTTTAGAGGTCCATCGAACTCTTTGGTGTAGTAATTCACGAAACGTGTTTACAGGAAAAGTGGTTACAATTACTTCATGAGATTTAAGATATGCTACTTTCGTTTTGTCAAATTGCAAGAATTTTTCTAATAAAAAAACATCATCACCGCTGGCGATAGCATTGTTGCTTTCAAACCCGTTTACTTTATTAAAGATTTCTTTTTTGTATGCTAAATTTGCACCATTACATAAAAAGGGGTTTTGCAATCCAAATCCACTGACAGTGGATGCTTGTAAGCTTAAGAAATCTAATAACTGAAATTGATGTAAAAAGCGTTTGTCGGTACTGTAAGTTACAGGAGCGACAACCATGTTACATTCGTTTTGTTGTATGAAATTATCAAAGGTTTTTAACCAGTTTTTTGGCAAAATGCAATCTGCATCAGTAGTAATAACCCATTTGTAATTAGCGACTTTTAAAGCTGTTGTAATGGCATCCTTTTTTGGTGCATTAGAACTGCGCCCATTTCTTAATAAAATGAGGTTAATTTGAGTGTTTTCTTTTGCGAATGTATCAAGAATTTTTACAGAGTTATCTGTAGAATCATCGTCAATAAATAGAATTTCAACAAGGTTTTTTGAATACGTTAAAGAACGAATCGATGCTAGTAATTTTGGTAGGTTATTCTCTTCATTTCTAAAAGGGATTACTAAAGTAAAGGTAGTCTTGGGCTTAAGTTCTCTAGGAGCAAACACATGTACGCTGTCATAGCCAAAAGTAAAAACACCAATGGTGATTATGTACATGAAGAAAAGGATGCTAACAACGATCATTTTTTAGAAGAAATAAGATTATTTATGTTAAAAGTAAGTACAAAGTAGCTTCCTGCAATACTAGGAAGTACAAAATTGAAAGCCCACATAATTATCACAATAGATAAAATACTTGTTTCAGTACAATTGAAAAATGAAAAGACCCATAGCGCTATAGATCCTTTAAGAACAACATCAAAAAGAGATAACATCGGAATAATCGATGCTAAAAAATACATGCTAAAAATTGAAAATAACGCTTCAGAATATGTAATGTTAACATCAAAAAGTACTAATAAAAAATAGAATTGATGCGAAAAGATGAGATATCGAATAACAGAATACAATCCGGTTTTTATGGTGAGTGAATTCGGGATTTTGGAAATGAAATTCACTAATGATTTTAAAGAATATCCTTTGAAAGAAGACCCTTTTTTATAAAGAAACCAGCCAAAAAGAACAAATAGAAAAGAGAGGCTAATTACTAAAATTGTCGATTTAATAGGAATGTTTATGTTGAAATTAAGAAGAAAAAAGGTAATTCCGATGCATCCAAAAATAAGCGTGATTAGCAATTGAAAAAGGTTTCCGACTAAGTTTAGAACGAGAATTTGTTTTCGTATTGGTTTTTCAAAGTAAATTGCCTTAGCCCCATATTCCCCTATCCGGTTTGGAGTAATTAGGGAAGCCGTTAAAGAGGCTAAACTTTGAATTGCAGCAATTTTAAAGTCAATTTTGGTGCAGAAAGAAACAAGTGCTTTCCACTTTAGGATTTCGAAAAACCAATTAAAAAGGCTGAATAAGAGTAACAACATAATGCTTTTAAGCAATAAAAGATTGCTTTTGGTTATTTCTGAATAAAAATCAGAAAGTGACAATTGGTTGTTTTGGTTCAGTTTTGTGTATATGAAATAACCGCAGCCAATAACTATAAAAAGTTTGATAGCGAGCGCAAAGAAATGCTTAGTTTTGTGTGAAGGCGATTTTTGCATTGCTGCAAAGTAATAAATAATCGTTGTGGAAAAGACATTCTAGTTAAATAATAAAACAATCTACGATTGTGAAGACAGAGAAAATCATATTAGGTATTGATCCAGGGACAACCATTATGGGTTTTGGTTTGATAAAGATTGTAGGAAAGAAAATGGAGTTTATTCAGATGAATGAGCTGCTATTGAAGAAATACGACGATCATTACCTGAAATTAAAATTGATTTTTGAAAGAACAATTGAATTGATTGATACCTATAACCCAGATGAAATTGCTATTGAAGCCCCTTTTTTCGGCAAGAATGTGCAATCAATGTTAAAGTTAGGAAGAGCACAGGGAGTGGCAATGGCAGCTGGACTTTCTCGTGAGATTCCGATTACAGAATATTTGCCTAAGAAAATTAAAATGGCAATTACGGGTAATGGAAATGCCAGTAAAGAGCAAGTTGCATTGATGCTAAAATCATTATTAGATTTAAAAACATTGCCCAAAAATTTAGATGCTACAGATGGGTTGGCTGCGGCAGTTTGTCATTTCTATAATTCTGGAAAAGTGATAGGAGGTAAAAATTATACCGGTTGGGCGAGTTTTGTGAAACAGAATCCAAAAAAAGTTAATTAATAAAAATGGAGAGCTCTATGAATTGTAAAAATTGTAGTTCAGAGGTTATTGGAAGTTTCTGTCAAAAATGCGGGCAAAAAAGTTCCGTTAATAAAGTGACATTCAAAGAGACGTTTCAGGATTTTATTGATACTGTACTTTCAGTAAATGCGCCACTTATAAAAACCACCAAGATTCTAATTGTTAATCCCGGGAAATTATTTAGAGAATATTTAAATGGGAAAAGGAAAAGTTATTACAAGCCTGTTTCTTTTTTTATTATAACTACGCTAATCTATATCATTGTTAGGTCTCTAATAAACTACAATCCAATGACAACTGCAGGGGTTAAAGTGGAAGGTGAAATTTTAGTTGATGCCGGGAAATATATGGTCAAAAACATAAATAATATTATGTTCTTGTTTGTATTTGCACTTGGAGTATTGTTTAAACTATTTTTTTACAGAAAAAATAGTTTAGCCGAGTTTATAGCAATTTCATTTTATGCAGTTGGAGTATATACAATAATTGGATTGATCTCAATGTTTTATCTAAAATATGTTGACCCTCAGTATACAGTAATACCCATCGTCGTTTTTATGGGGTATGTGATATTTGCATTCTCTTCATTTTTTAAATCGAGAAAAATAACAACTATTTTAAAGATTTTTTTAGTCTATACCCTGTCATTTATGGTTTATTCAGGAATTGGTTTTTTGCTTTCGTTCTTAATAGTTTGGTTAAAAACTTCGTAAATGGCAGGAATATATCTACACATCCCGTTTTGTAAACAAGCATGCTTTTATTGCGATTTTCATTTCTCTACTTCGCTAAAAAAGAAGGATGAACTGATTTCTTGTATGCAAAAGGAATTGGTATTGAGAAAAGACGAATTGCAAAATGATACGATTGAAACCATTTATTTTGGTGGTGGGACACCGAGTTTGTTATCCACAGAAGAAATTCAATCCATTTTAAAAACTGTTGAAGAGCACTATAGCGTAATAGACGATCCGGAAATCACATTAGAAGCAAATCCTGATGATTTATCTAAGGATGCCATTTTAGAATTAGCAAAAAGCCCTGTAAATAGATTGAGTATCGGAGTACAGTCTTTTTTTGAGGAAGATTTGAAAAGCATGAACAGGGCACACAATGCAAACGAAGCAAAAAGTTGCTTGTCTATGGCGACGCGGCATTTCGAAAATATTACGGTAGATTTAATTTATGGTGTTCCGAATATGTCTAATGAACGTTGGAAAGAAAATTTGCAAATTCTTTTTGATTTTGGAATCAATCATATTTCTAGTTACGCCTTAACAGTGGAGCCAAAAACGGCCTTAGATTCGTTTATTAATCAAGGAAAATACCCCAGGTTAGAAGAGCATGTTGCAAGAGGGCATTTTGATATTTTAGTAGCAGAAACACAAAGGCAAGGTTTTGTTCATTATGAGATTTCTAATTTTGGAAAACCAGCTTATTTCTCAAAACACAATACAAGTTATTGGCAAGGGAAAAAATACATTGGAATTGGGCCATCGGCACATTCATTCAATAAAACACATAGAAGTTGGAATGTTGCCAATAATGCAAAATACATCAAATCCTTGCAAGAAAATGTACTGCCAAATGAGATTGAAGAGTTGTCAATTAATGATCAGTTTAATGAATACATTATGACAGGCCTTCGCACTATTTGGGGGGTTTCTTTAATAAAGATTGAGCAAGATTTTGGTGTCGCTTATAAAACGCGATTGCTAAAAGCTGCAGATAAATTTATTCAACAAGAATTATTGGTTGTCACTTCAAGTGATATTGATGAAAATCAAAATTGTGGCGAGAAGTTGAAAACAACTCAAAAAGGGAAGTTTTTAGCTGATGGTTTGGCAAGTGAATTATTTATAATTTAGTTATATTTGAAATATGAATGCAACGATTAAACACAACTCAAAAAAGTACCAGATAGACTTCTCAAAACCAATAGATATTTCTATAGCCATAGATGTTTCTAGGAAAAACGTAAATGCATGGTATATTGGAGAACCCAAAATATTTCCTGAAGATTTTGAAGGGCAAAAAATAAAAGTTTCTGAAGGAGCTGCAGTGAATTTTAATAATATAGAATTCAATCCACATTCACATATCACACACACAGAATGTGTAGGGCATATTACCGAGATAGAACATTCTGTAAATCAGAATTTAAAGCAGTATTTCTTTTTAGCAGAATTGGTAACTATCGCGCCCACGCATTTTGAGGATGACTTTGTAATCACTAAAAAGCAATTGCAATTTGCATTAGGAAATAAAAAACGGGATGCTATTGTAATACGAACACTTCCAAATTTGGCGGATAAAAAAGGCGCGCAATATTCAAATACAAACCCTCCGTATTTGTTAGAAGAAGCAGCTATTTATTTAAAAGAAAAAGGGATCAAACACTTGTTGATTGATTTGCCTTCTGTAGATAGAGAAAGCGACGAAGGGCAGTTACTGTCTCACAATGCCTTTTGGAATACAGCTAGTGAGCTACGGTTGGATGCAACAATCACAGAGTTTATTTTTGTGCCAAACGATGTTGAAGACGGAACGTATTTTCTAAACTTAATGATAGCACCATTTGAAAATGATGCAAGTCCAAGTAAGCCAATTTTATACGCATTAGAATAGAAATGAAAAATATATTAAAAATTGAAGAGCTAGCAATGTTTGGGTTTTCTGTCTTTCTGTTTCATCAATTGATGTTCGATTGGTGGTGGTATCTACTGCTTTTTTTTGCGCCAGATCTAGGTTTTATAGGGTATGCAGTAAATAGCCGAATAGGTGCTTTTTTATATAATATTTTGCATCATAAAGGCATAGCCCTATGTTTATATGGTATTGGTGTATTTTTAAATGACGCTAATTTTCAATTGGTTGGAATTGTGTTTTTTGGACATGCGGCTTTTGATAGAGCGCTAGGTTATGGGTTAAAACATTCAGATAGTTTTAACAATACACACTTAGGTAAAATTGGTAAAAAATGATTGCAATTTCAACAGACAAATCAAAATTACAAATAGCAGTAATTCACCAATTTTTAACGAATAGTTATTGGGCGAAAGGAAGAACCTTAGCACAAGTTCAAACCACTATTGACAATTGTTTGTGTTTTGGTTTGTATAAGGATGATACGCAAATAGGATTTGGACGTATCGCAACAGATTATACCGTTTTTGCGTATTTAATGGATCTTTTTATTTTGCCAGAATTCCAAGGGAAAGGCTACTCTAAACAATTAATGGAGGCTATTGTAAATGCCAATGAATTGAAAGGTTGTAGAACCTGGATGTTGAAAACCTTTGATGCACATGGTTTGTATAAGCAATTTGGATTTACAGAGTTGCATAATCCAGATATCGTAATGGAACGTATTTTATAATTATTTCCACTAACCACTAACCACTAACCACTAACCACTAACCACTAACCACTAACCAATGCACATAGAACAATTAAGAGAATATTGTATTTCTAAAAAAGGAGTAACAGAACATTTTCCTTTTGATGAGGTGACCTTGGTTTTTAAAGTGATGGGGAAAATGTTTGCCTTGGTTGGATTGAATAATTGGGAGAAAGGAGAAACCAATGTCAATTTGAAATGTGATCCAGATTGGGCTGAAGAACTACGTGGTGAATATGAAAGTGTTAATGCAGGTTGGCATATGAGTAAAAAACATTGGAATACAGTTACACTAAATGATGATGTTTCTGATGCTTTTTCATTTGAGCTAATAACACATTCTTATGATTTGGTTGTTAAAGGCTTGACAAAGAAGTTGAAAACTGAATTAGAAAATTTATAGTGAAGGGGGTTTTGGGAATTAGGTGTAGTCGAAATCAGAATTCTAATTCAGAATTCGATACTTAGAAGGGGTGACCCCTTTATTATCTTTAAATTTCCTATTAAAATTCGAAATATTTTTAAATCCAGATTTCTCAGAAACTTCAGCAATCAAAGCATCGTGGTTTTTTAATAAACGACACGCATTTTCTATTCTAACCTCAATTAAAAATTGGAAATAAGTTTTATTTGTCCGTTGTTTGAAATACCTACAGAAGGCGTTTGGAGTCATATTAGAAATACCTGAAATGGTATCTAAATCAATTTCTTTATTGAAGTTATTCATGGTGTACTCCATGATGTTGCTCATGCGTTTTCCTTCATTGTCAGAATATTTTTTCTGATAAATAAATTTTGACAATGGATTGATTTCTGCTTTCAGTAATTCGCTTACAATTTTTAAGAAAATAATAAAACGATCAAAGTTTGATGCTTCTTTAAGGGATGAGAATAATTCCAGAATTTGATTTTTATTGCTTGTTACAATCCCACCAGATTCACTGATCTTAAAAAGCTTCTGCATTTCAGAAAAATCGCCCAATTCAAAAAAATCTTCACCAAAAGAAGTTTTTGTAAAAAACAAAGTTAGCATGGTTGAAGACTTGCAATGAGAGGTGTCGCTTTTAAAAACATGGGGTAAATTACTACCAATAATTAAGATATCTCCGGTTTTGTATTCGTTAATAGAGTCACCAATAACCAAGCTTCCTTCTCCTTCAATAATTGCGCACAGTTGAATTTCTTCATGCTGATGTAGCTTGTCATATAAGATTTTCCCTATATCTTCTTGATAGATTAGGGCAACATCTTTTGATTTAGGTATCTTAAAAGGCAATACTTTCATTGTGGAAAATGTTAGTTACGGCACAAATATATGCTAATATTTGCTTAAAAACATAGTTTAATTCTAAAGGCAAGTTAAAAAAGTATTAATAGCTGTTAAAATCTAGTAATTATAAAACTACAAACTCGTTTAGCTTTGTGAAAAAATATATATTACAATGAATATACAATGGAATGGCGTAATGCCAGCAGTGTTTACATGGTTGAAAGAGTCAAAATCAGGCGCTCTTGAAATTGATCTTGATGCAACACAAAAACAGGCTGCAGGTATTTTAAAAACTCAGGGAAAGGGCGGAAGCAGAATGAGCGGACTTGTCGGTTCTGGAACTCTGGGTGAGAATAGCTACCTGAGCACCAAGCAGCGTCTTTCCTTACTTAAATCCCTTTCTGAGGTTGCTAAAGAATACAATGTCCCGTTGATTAGCGGAGCAGCAGCAGAAACTAAGGAAGAACTTGCCAAAATCATTGAAGGACTTGCAACAGTTGGAGTTGATACAGTCATGGTCATGCCACCAAAAACGAAGGCGGTTCCTTCTGAAAAAGAAATGTATGAGTACTATGCATTTTCTGAAGCAACTGCAAAAGATGTAGGCCTAACAATTATGCCTTATAATAACCCTGATGCAGCCGGTTATCATGCGCTCTCAACAGACCTTCTTAAAAGACTTTCTGTTCTTCCTAATGTAACTGCTCTCAAAATATCGACTATAGATGTTTCAATTATTGAAACCTTGGTGTTAGAGAACAAAGATTTAAAAGTTTTGGCAGGAGTAGACACAGTCACTGTACATGCAGGACTCGCTGGAGCAAGTGGAGGGATTACAGGAGTAGGTACTATCTTCCCAAAAGCAAGTGTTACTATGCAGGAGTATGTTTTAAATGGAGAATGGGCTGAGGCAAACAAAATTTCTAAGGCTTTAAATTCATTATCGTATCTAGATGCTCAGCCGTTGCTTATGGAATACCTTAAGCTTGCTATGGGAATTCATCATAATGATGTTGCTGGAGGGCTTCGTACCTTTGGTAAGAAATTAACTCAACAGCAAATTGATGATGTCCGTGCAAGATATATTCTGGCAAAAGAAAGACTTGAAGTTCTGGACTTAATAGGTTAAACCTTTCAAATAATCAAAAGAAGTTGATTATAAACCAGTAAATTTGAAAAAAAACATTTAAAAAATAAGTAAGGATGTCGCTTCAATCCTTAACACAAATAGAAAACATGTTAGAAATTAGACCTACATGCGAACATTGTAATAAATCATTGCCATTTGATTCTCAAGAGGCAATGATTTGTACGTTTGAATGCACCTATTGTAAAGACTGTGTAGAAACAGTATTGCAAGATGTATGTCCAAATTGTGGAGGTAATTTCACACAAAGACCAATCAGGCCAGAAGCCTTATTAGAAAAATATCCAACATCAACAAAAGTGATATTTAAACCCGTTGATATTACATCACATTTAAAAAGAATCCAATCAAAATGATAACAGGAAAAAATTATGTAGGAAATACACTTTCTGCAACAGGAACTAAAACATTTAAAACGTTTAATCCACAAACAAATACAGAAAATTCATTTGCAAT
>Ga0209395_1000365_pt1 | contig 67303 bp, 52 predicted proteins | sample GOMGulsemesocosm_3_FD_184635 | JGI IMG/M metagenome (GOLD analysis project Ga0209395, IMG submission 184635) | Methane-oxidizing microbial communities from mesocosms in the Gulf of Mexico - GOM9D Gulf of Mexico (SPAdes) (version 2) | ecosystem: Environmental > Aquatic > Marine > Cold seeps...
TTATTTAGAATATCGTAAAGTACTCCTGTATTTTTTCCATCTAAAGAAGTAAAACCATAAGGAATTTGATCCATCGTAGCCATAAATACAACTTCCTTTACGTTCTCGATTTCCTCTACGTTCTCGACTTCCTCTTTATTCTCGACTGTATAAAAATATACACCAATAAATAGAGAAGTTATGAGCAAACTTTTGTAGCTAAAGATTTTCTTTTTCATCGATTAGGTTGTCCCATTTAGGGTCGAAACTTTTTACGAATATTTAACATTTGTATTTTTCAGATCTTAAGTCTCTAGAGAACTATGCCTTTTCTTTTTATTATAATCAACGGCAACATATACAAATATACCGCTGTTAGAAACTGGGTGGTTAGTGAAAAACTGCGTATCATTTTGATAAGCCTAGCGCCTTCCAAGTCGGAACAGCTGTCATTAGATAAGCAAAAGGTAACATCCGCTTTTGCACCTAAGTAAACGTTAGGTAGGATGATTTTCCTCGTGAATTTAGACAGTTTTATGGTAAAGATGATATCGATGGTTGAATATTAATTAATAAATTTTTTTGTAAGGGCTATCTTCACTCCACCCCCTATCTTTCCTAAGCTAGCTGACATTAAGATGAATACATTATGGCGCAACTGTCCCAAATTGAGAAAGAAATTATAAAGTTCTCACAATAATCAAACTGAAATCGTTGATTCAAAAAATGGTATTACTCGAACTTCTGTCAATATATCTTGTGCCTTAAATTTTTCATCTAACTTTCTCTTTTTAATTTTAGTGCTAGTCGTATATTTACGTTAACGCTGATAATATCTATACAAAAGTAGCTGAACGATACTCAAAAGCACACACCGGATATATATTGCATGGATAGACGCGCTATCAAATTTGATTGGAATCGAGCTCGGGCATTTCTTGTGACAGCGGAAGAAGGCTCACTATCAGCAGCTGCCCGAGCATTAGATATGACACAACCTACAGTTGGTCGACAAGTATCGGCGCTGGAAGCAGAGCTAGGTGTTTCATTGTTTGAAAGAACAAATTCAGGGTTAGTACTTACACAAAGTGGGACTGACTTGATGGCACAAGTAAAAGCAATGGCAGATGCTGCAACCAATTTATCACGATTAGCGTCGGGTCATGCTGAGACAATTGAAGGCAATGTTTGTATAAGTGCTACGGAGATGATCGCGGCCTTTATTCTTCCACCTATAATAGAAAAATTACGTAACCAATGGCCAAAAATTGAAATAGAAATAATTGCATCAAGCGATACCAGCAATCTATCGCGCCGTGAGGCTGATATTGCAATCCGTAATTATCGACCAACACAGCAAGAACTTATCGCAAAACGTGTTCAAAATACCCTAGGCCATCTATACGCTGCTAAAAGTTATATACAAAAGCTTGAGCATCGACAATCTCCACAAGATTTAAATAACGCAGTTTTTATCGGGGCTGACCATTCCAATAATGTGACTTCCTACCTTAACAAATTTGGTTTTCAGTTAAGTTCAAGTAACTTTCCCGTCATTGTTGCCAATCATCTTGTACAGTGGGAGATGGTCAAACATGGCACTGGTATTGGTTTTATGATGGCAAATATCGGTGATGCAGAGCCTTTAGTTGAAAGGGTTTTACCAACATTTCCGGCTTTTGAAACAGAGACTTGGCTGGTTGTACATAGAGAATTAAACACTAGCCGTAGATTACGAGTTGTATTCGACTGTTTAGCCGCAGAACTGAGTGATTAACGTCATTTACAAATTGTAAAACAAGCTGGTTCGTCATGCATTTATGTATACCCACTATGTAATTATGGGTGTTGCTGATAATTTTTTGCATGGATATACTTTGCCTCGTCAATTCAGGGCAATATAAAATCCCGCCTAACACCCTGTTAAACTATGAGATATTAAATGATGAAAATGGACTATTGTGTTCTTGGAACAAACAACATGGAAGCATCGGTTAAATTCTATGATTCACTTTTCGAACAAACAGAGCTTAATCAAGTGTTATCCACACAAAGAATGACCTTCTGGCAATGTGAAGATTTTGCATTTGCTATAGCTAAACCCTTTAATGAGGAACCTGCAAGTAATGGCAATGGGACAATGATTGGTTTTAATGTTGGTTCTATCGATGAAGTAAAAAGGCTTCATAAAAAGGCTATTGAATTGGGCGGTACTTGTGAGGGCGAGCCAGGTCAACGAGGGCCTAAGTTTTCTGCCTATGCTAGAGATTTGGATAAAAATAAAATAGTTTTTTCCGCGTGAAAACTTAATAAGTACTAAAAAAACACCGCAGATCACGTGTGTATGCCGCGAGCATTAATATGTAACGTGTCGGTGATTATGCATGAGGACTAAATATGGAGGCTAGAGGGTGGTAGATGTCATTTTCTTCAAAAACCAAGAAGAGTTTAGCGCTTGGTTAGAAGAGCATAGTGAAGTTGATGAACTTTGGATAGGTTATTTCAAGAAGCATACAGGGCTTGCAAGCCTTACATGGTCTGAATCGGTAGATGTCGCACTTTGTTTTGGTTGGATTGATGGTATACGAAAAAGCATTGATGACCAAAGCTACAAAATTCGTTTTACGCCACGGAAAATGACGAGTGTATGGAGTGCTGTGAATGTAAAAAAGGTAAAAGCATTAATGAAACTTGGCAAGATGAAGCCAGCAGGAATACGCCTTTTTAACAACAGAAGTGATGTACAAGGCTATTCCTCTGAGCAAAGGAATGTACAACTTGCCAGAGAATATGAGGATAAAATCAAGGAAAATCAATCAGCCTGGTTTTTCTTTATTAACTTAGCACCATCATATAAAAGAGACTCTATCTGGTGGGTAATGAGCGCCAAGAAAGAAGAAACACGATTAAAAAGGCTTGGAATATTGATTGCTTCATCAGCAGACATGCTAAAAATACCTAGTTTACGAAAGAAGTACTAATCTTACAGAATCAAAAAATGTAAAATGTAAAATGTAAAATGTAAATAAAATAATTAAAAGCACTTTGGGGTCCAAGCAGTAGAACAAAGCTTAAGTAAATAATATGTACAATATGATTATACTTTCTAAGATGTGTTGTGCTCCATTGTATTGCTTACAAGAATGTATGTACTTAGTTTGTCTAAAACTAAAAACTTGTGTGCTCAACTGTGATAGCCCGCGATCACTTAATAGAGCACTATTTCTCAATAAAGCGTTACTTCTCAATAGCGTGCTTGGCAGTTGAATTTTTTGTCATCCTCAACATAATGTAATTAGAATAGTCATGCATATAGACATATTGATGTTATAAATTTACAGTTTCATTTTGTGGTGGGGTTAACATCAATTGCTGATAGGCAAGCCCCGCTAGGGTACGATTGTTTACTTCCAATTTTAATAGAATGGCCGAAACATGTTTTTTAACTGTGGTTTCTTTTATATCTAAGTCATAAGCAATTTGTTTATTTAATTGTCCGTCTGCTATTTGTGTTAATACCACATATTGTTGTGGCGTTAATTGTGCTAATTGTTGAGCTAAGCGTTGATGTTGTGCCACTATTTGTTGATTTTCGTTAGTGGTTACACTTTGTGGTAACCATACATCCCCTTCATTTACAGTATCTATTGCTTGTGCAATGGTAGTTAAGTCTGCAGACTTAGGAATAAAAGCAGCCGCTCCAAAATTAATCGCTTTTTGCATGGTTTCAACATTATCGTCTGATGAAACCATAATAATCACAAGATCAGGATAGTGGTTTTGTAATTGTGTTAGTCCTGTAAAACCATTGTTTCCCGGCATATGTAAATCAAGAAAGACAATTTCCAAATGGGGATTTTGTTCAATATGTGTTAATAAACCGTCAAAATTATCGGTTTCCAAAATAGCGGTATCGACAATACACTCAATAATGGCTTGCTTTAATGCGGCGCGAAATAGAGGGTGATCATCAGCAATTACGACTTTAGCGACAGACATTATTAATTTCCTTAATAAATATTGGATAGACAAGATTACATTGATTATGAAAAAAAGAGCCGACATAAGCCAGCTCTTTAGTACTTAACATTTTACAATACATATTACTTAGAAACGATAACCAAGGGTTAAGTGAACGGTTCTAGGGTCACCAAAATAACCAATTAGTGTTGTATCAGCACCTAAACCCGGAGCGTATGTACCATCGCCATTATCAACGGCAAAGTTATAACCACCTACCATATACTCTTCATCTGTGAGATTTTTACCATGCAAGCCGCCGTACCAATTACCATCAACACTTTCCCAAGAGATGCTGGCGTTAATTGTGCCATAACCTTTTTGGATTAACATATCACTGTCTTCGAATAAACGGTAATCATCACGATAGTAGTAGCCACCATTAAAGATAAAGTAGCCTATATCTGTGTCTAAGGTGTAGTTGGCTGCTATATTTATTGTATAGTCAGGTGTATTTGACAAACCTAATATCGGCGTAGCAACGGAATCGTCTTTTTCAATCTTGGCATCAAGATAACCTATTGCAAAATCGACTCGAAAGTTCTCAGTTGCCGCCCAAGTTATTTCAGCTTCAATCCCTTTCACTGTAGAGCCTTTAGTATTGCCTAAGTTTTGGTTTAAAACAGTCAAATCATCAGCATCTGGTGTTATGGTAATATATTGACGGTCAGTATGATCAATGGCGAATACTGTGATATTGGTACGTAATACATCATTCCAGTCTTTCTTAATACCAGCTTCTAATGAGTCTACAATTTCAGGGTTTGCAGCGTCTTCATTAAGTGTTGCACGAGGGTTGAAAGTACCTGATTTAAAACCTTGAGAATAACTGGCAAAAATTAGGGTATTTTGATCCATTTGATATTCAAGACCCACACGAGGTGTGAATCGTGACCAGTCTGCAGATTTAGGCGCATCTAATGTTCCATCGCCATTGGTATCTTTACCCAATACACGTGGAAAGGTAATACTTTCGTCTCTAACATAACCTGGTATCCAACCTGACTCAGGATAAACATTTAAGAAAGCGAGGCCATTATTCACATAAGCATCTTTTTCTTCATAGGTATATCGAGCTCCTAATGTTAACGATAGTTGTTCGGTCAGTTCTATGCTGCTTTGCAGATAAGCAGCTGTACTTGTACTATTATTGCAACCTGTTACTTCACGGGTTAATCCGGTTGCGCCAAGTGATTCACCATATGCGGCGCGACCCAAAAAGCCTAATATTGCGTCAAAATGGCCACAAGATTCACCATCATAAAAATATATACCACCAACAATGCTAAAACTGTCTCCACGGTAGTTTGCCTGTAATTCATGGGTTGTATTTTCATCATCGTAAAAAGCAGGAACATCAAAGATATCTAGAGGTGTATTATCAAAGTCAATATTCGTATCTGAATAACCTTCACGAGATGTTGCGACGTATTTTAACGATAAGGCATCAGAGGCCTGCCAATCCATCATGAAGCTTAAGCCATCCATTTCAACTTTATTTGACGTTGGCATGCTAGTATAAGAATCAAAAACGCTATCAGGTACAGGTGCATCGGTTAATAAACTCGGTAATAAACGATAACCTCCTTTTGAATTTGAATCATCAACTGTCTTATCCCAAGCTAAACGCATAAAAAGATCATCATTTAAATGATATTCGAGGGTTAAACGTGATGCTGATAAATCTTTATTATAGTTCTCTGTGTCTTGTCCTGATAAAGCTGATTCGAGAAACTCCCCATAACCATCACGGTTTAATTCGGCATGACCAAAACCTAGAAATAATTTATCATCAATCAATGGAATTTGACCGGTAATTTTTAAATCACGTTGATTATAACTACCCAAAGTCCCTTGAATATCTAATTCACCACTTCCTGACATTTCCTTGGTAACATATTTAACGGCACCACCAATGGTATTTTTGCCATATAGTGTCCCTTGTGGGCCACGTAAAACTTCGATACGTTCAACATCTAATAAATCTAATACTGCGCCTTGAGGACGTGCCATATAAACATCATCAATATAAATGCCGACACCGGGTTCATAGCCCCATAAAGGGTCTTGCTGACCGACACCACGAATAAATGCAGTTAATGTTGAATTAGTGCCTCGGCTGGTTTGTAATGTCGTGTTTGGCGAAAATCGTTGTATTTCAGTTATCACTGAAATACCATTTTCGGCAAGTTCTGCGGCGCCCACAGATGTTACCGCGACAGGAACATTTTGAAGGCTTTCTACAGTCTTACGGGCGGTAACTTCAATACGTTCAAGTCCTATGTCACTTTTAGTTGCTGAGGTTTCAGCAGCGACGACAGAATTGCTGGTAAGTGCACTGGCAATGGCTAATGCAAGATAATTATATTTATTGTTATTATGCTTCATAAATCTCCCCATATTTCTTAATTGTTTTAAACAGCTTGTTATTATTGTGATATTGCCTATCAAGCTAAATGTTGATAAAACAGACTCTATCTCAATACCCTTAAGAAATAATTTGTACTATAGTAGTATACGGTGCATTTTTTTCTTTAATTAATTGAAAACAATGCATTATTTATATTTTTCACATGCGAACTTTATATCTTTTTACGGTGATAGCTGCCAATTCTTAACGATATTGATTGCCGCACTTATCGGAGATTCGAGTAAAAAAGGTCCCTTAATTCCTCCATTTTTAAGTGATGAATTAATAGGCATACCATGATCAAGTCCCGCGATCGTCACTAGTTCAACAACACCTTTATTTTTGTTACTTTGCCAACGTTTTACTTTAACTCCTTGTTGCTGTTTGGGAGGCATAGGTGAAACCGTAAGGCCTTTTAAGCCAGCCCATTGCTGTGCTAGTGCGATTGAATTTTTTGGATTAACTATTTTGTCATCGCTACCGGTAAAAATAGTCAAATTTGGCCAGCTACTGACATTGACTTTTTTATCTTCAACTTTGTTAACCAAATTGTTTGTTGTTTGTGATGGACCATTACGCATGCAAGAAATGGCTTTGGTCAAGTTATCAGCACATGGGAAAGGGATACCAGCGATAATAGCTGCGGCGTTAAAAATTTCAGGATAATTTACCAACATCACGCTTGTCATTGCCCCACCAGCTGAAAGCCCAGCAATAAAAATGTTGTCACTTTTTGTCTTTTCTTTTAGTGTTACTATCATGTTTTTAATGGATAAACTCTCACCTTGATCTTTATTAATATCGTGAGTTGAAAACCAATTAAAACAGGTTTTTACATTGTTATTTGCGATTTGCTGGGGAATAAGTAGTGTGAAGTTATTGTTTTTAGCAATGCCTAAAAAGCCGCTACTCTTGGCAAACTCTTCACCATTTTGCACACAACCATGTAATAACACCACTAAGTTTTTGGAATTGCTAGCAGGTTCATAATAACTGGCGGTTAGCTCCCCTGGATTGTCACCAAATTTTGTTAATGGCGTAAATTGCGCCTGAACTTGCATGTGTATTGATAATATCAACAGACATGTTGTTATTTTTATTTTTATTGAGATAGCAAGCATCGATTATAACCTTATTTTTAAACGATTAAGTTGGTGATCATTGCTTAAAAGACAGGAAAAAAGCTATGGTACTTTAGCCCCACATGTTTTAAATCAAGCTTTGTTATAAAAATGATTATTACTTGATTTAGTTAAATAAAATTAAATAATAACAAGGTATAGTATGAATTATCTGAATAATTGATGTGTAGCCAATGTTTTTTAATAGTTCAAAAATTTCACTGATAAATACGGTTGTTTTACTACGTTCTTGCTCTGTCATTATTCAAATGAGCTTAGTATTGATAGTCAACTTATACCTTGACTATGAATTACCATGGCAGCCTTTATTATGGGTTATTGGTGTGGAGGCTGTTTTTAATGGTGCTTGTTTTCTTTATTGCCGTAACAATCAATATAACCAAAAACTAAACCTTTTCATTCAGTTACTTGCAGATGTATGTTTTTTGGGCTGTCTATTATATTTTAGCGGCGGGGCGACCAATGCCTTTGTCTCTTTATTACTAATCCCCATTGCTATTGCGGCGGTAACCTTACCGATGTTGTACCTCTCTGTAGTTGCTTGCAGCGCTGTAGCAACGTATAGCCTATTACTGTGGTTGATGCCTATGAGTGTCATGCATGGCAATATGGAAGGCCATTTTATTGCTATGTGGATAAATTTCATTTTTTCTGCTGTGGTAGTATCGATTGTCATCGGCGGCATGGCTAAAGCGATAACATATCGGGAATTAACGATTGCTAAGTTTCGTGAGAAACAATTAAAACAAGAGAAAATTATTGCTCTTGGAGTTGCTTCAGCGCAAGTTACTCATGACCTTGCGACGCCTCTGGCGACTATTCGTTTATTAACTGATGAATTATTAGAAGAATTTGACGCATCAACAATAGAATCATTAACAGAGCTTGATAAAGAAGTAAATCGCTGCAGTGACAACTTACGTGCCTTTAGACAAAGAACCATTGAAATTAAAGAAAACAAAAAATATCGACTCTCTTGTCAAAGCTTATTAAAACAAATTGAACAGCATTGTTTACTTAATTACCCTAAAACTGATGTTGATTACCAACAAATCGGACAACTAAACAAACAAGATCAAATCACAGCAGACAGTTCACTTATTCCAGCAGTACTTAATATTATTAATAATGCGGTGCTAGCTTCAAAGAAATGCCAATCAGACAAAATATCAATAGGCCATCAATGCCAAGATAATCATTGGCAAATTAAGATCCGTGATTTTGGTAAAGGCTTTAGTCATGAGCACTTTAAACAACTCGGCAATATGCCATTACAAAGTGAGCAAGGTTTGGGCATGGCGATGTTACTTTCCAATGCGAGTTTTGAGCGTTTAGGAGGAAGATTAGCATTAAGTAATCATGAGTTTGGTGGTGCACAAGTGCTAATTTCATTACCATTAAAACATAATAACACAAAGGCAGAAAGGTCACTATGAGAACCCTTATTATTGAAGACGATTTTGCTTTAGCTGCGGTGATAACCAGGCGTTTAACCAAATACGGCCATCACTGTAAACATCTTGATAATGCTAAAGAGGCGTTATTATTGTGCCGAGATTTTTTACCTGAAGTTATTCTCTTAGATATGAAACTTCATGATGACAGTGGCTTGAAATATATTCAATTACTCAAAAATATACTACCTAATACCCGGATTATTTTAATGACGGGTTTTGCCAGCATTGCTACTGCGGTAGACGCCATCAAGTTAGGCGCAGATGAATATTTAGCGAAGCCTGTCGATACACAAACACTGCTATCGGCGATGAATGGCAATAAAGTCGAGGTTATTGAAAACAATGACGATGAAATGTTAACAACTGAACAGCTCGAATGGGAACATATCAACCAAGCACTTAAGTTTAACGATGGCAATATTTCGGCAACGGCACGTCAGTTATCTATGCATCGCAGAACCTTACAGCGTAAATTACAAAAAAGACCAAACTATTGATAATAAGATGACGCTTTAACGACAGTGGCAGCATTTATAGGCTCGGCAACGGCACGTCAGTTATCTATGCAGCGCAGAACCTTACAGCGTAAATTACAAAAAAGACCAAACTATTGATAATAAGATGACGCTTTAACGACAGTGGCAGCATTTATAGGCTCGGCAACGGCACGTCAGTTATCTATGCAGCGCAGAACATTACTACACAAATAACAACGTAAATTACAAAAAAGACCAAGCTATTGTTTTGATAATGATAATAAGATGACGTCTTAACGACAGCGACAGCATTTATAGGCTCGGCAACGGCACGTCAGTTATCTATGCAGCGCAGAACATAACTACACAAATAACAACGTAAATTACAAAAAAGACCAAACTATTGTTTTGATAATGATAATAAGATGACGTCTTAACGACAGCGACAGCATTTATAGGCTCGGCAACGGCACGTCAGTTATCTATGCAGCGCAGAACATTACTACACAAATCACAACGTAAATTACAAAAAAGACCAAGATATTGTTTTGATAATGATAATAAGATGCCGCCTTAACGACACCGGCAGCATTTATAGGCTCGGCAACGGCACGTCAGTTATCTATGCATCGCAGAACATTACTACACAAATCACACGTAAATTACAAAAAAGACCAAGCTATTGATAATAAGATGACGTTTCAACGACAGCGGCAGCATTTATAGGCTCGGCAACGGCACGTCGGTTATCTATGCACCGCAAAACCTGACAACATAAATTACAACGCAAATTACAAAAAGACCAAGCTATTTTTTGATAATGATAACGCTCTAACTACAGCGTTAGCATTTATAGGAAATGTTTAGTCACTTTTTTTAATGGTAACTTCAATATTTTTGCTGTTACCGGCATACCAGCTTTGCACATAAATAGAGCCTAATACCGGTGGTTTTCCTTCTTCGGGTATCTCTTTATAACGCACACTATTTTTATTTTTCTTTTCTAACTCAAATCTAATCACTGTTTCAGACATTTTTATAATTTTTCTCGATAAAATCTGCAGATAGTTTACCTTTGCGTATATTACAAATCTAATAAATAATGCCAATTCCAGATGATTTACTGTTAACCAATTGAAATAGTAGCAGTAGACTTCAATCACTAGTCAATTTTTAGTATGGATAAAGAGGGTAGGGTTAACTATTGTAACGTTTGCGATATAGTTAAGTCTTGAAAAACTAATTTCAGTATTGAAAAGCTCAGTTAGATATTGAAAAGCTTACATTTAACCATGTTAACAGCTAAACAATAACGTCAATGCTTCTACCGGCTCTACTTTCAGCATCCGCTCTATTTCGCTCGACACGTATTTGTTGCTGGCGACTTTCTTCTTGGCGGTCTAATTGTCGATTTTCGTCTTGTCGTATAGCTTTACTACGTTTTTCGATGATCGCTGCTTGATTGTCTTGATGGGGAGTGACAGATTGTGATGAGTTATTACTAATTGAAGAAACCATTTTGGGTTGCCTCTGTTTGACTAATTACTTGCACATTATAGCAGATAACTACTAATGTGCTCAAATAATGTACAGCAACATTTAGTTAAGTTTAGTTAAGTGAAATGATGGAGCCATGCCATAAAGCAACGCGCTAAAAATGCATATGGCGGTATGGCTTAAACTATGATATAGCGCTTAAATGATTAAAACCTGAATAGCTAAATAGCTAAAAGGTATTAAATAACGTCACTTGATTGCGACCATTCTCTTTTGATTTATACATTGCCGTATCTGCGTCGGCGAGCAGCTGCTCTAGTTGATAACCAGAATTTTCTACATCGGTAATACCAAAACTTGCTGAAATACTAAATTGCTGCCCTGAAGCAATACTGTCAATTTCTGTTAATACCCGTCGATATTGTTCGACAACCATAATTGAAGAGGGTAAATCACAATTAGGTAAAATAAGGCAAAACTCTTCACCGCCAATACGTGCAAAAATATCTTCTTGGCGTATCACCATTTGAATGGCGGTAACTACTTCTTTTAGTGCCCAATCACCACAAGCATGGCCGTAACTGTCATTAATTGACTTAAAATAGTCCAAGTCAAACATTACGACACATAAGTCTTGTTTGGTATTTTTAGCGTAGGCGAGGGCGGTTTTAGCAAGATGGGTAAAATGCCCTCGATTGTAAACACCGGTTAGTGGATCAAATTCAGATAACGCTTTTAACTGTTTTTGTGTCTGATTAGATCGAAAACCAAAAAAGGCTAATAAGACGACAATAATACTTAATAAACTCATAAATAAGCGGTTATTGGCTAATTCACTTTTATTGATTTGCTGCTCAATGTTTAATAATTTGTTTTGCTCATCTAATAACTTAATTTGACTTTGTTGTTGAAAATTATTGTGTTGAGCGAGTTGAAAAGCGAGATGTTTTGACTTTTCTTCATCTTTGTAAATATTATTTGTATCTGAATATTTGATATAAAATTTCAAAGCTTGTGCTAAATTATTTTTTTGCTCATTTAATTTAAATAAAAGGTGGTACGTATTTAGAGCTTGTTCGGTATTTTTTACGTCATCAAGATGAGAGCAGGAAATATCAATAAATTCCTTTGCCTTTTCATAATTACTAATTTCAAAATACGCTGTCGCTATGATATTGCTTAGTTCAACAATTAATATTTTATAGTGAGTATTAATGACTTCGTTAAAATGAGGTAATAAAACATTAATTGCTTCTTGATATTTATTTTCGTCTATTAAAAGTCTTGCTTTATAAGAGCGTATAAAGTTTTTAGCTATAACTTCATCACATAAAAGCACCGAAGACTCGAACTGCTTATCACCAACCATTAGTTTTCCTAATTCAAACTTTGCTCTTAAATTTAGTTGATTTAGTAGACATTGATTGCTACTTGTAAGAGTTGTTTTTGCTAACAGTTCTGAATAGTCTATTGCCAATTTATATTGGCCAATTTGGTTATAAAAAATAATAGTTGTTAACAAGCCATTTTGCTGATGTTCTAAGTCATTAATATTAGGATACTGTTTAAGGATATAGGCCAATTGTTTTAACCCTGCACTCCAATTTCTCATGTAAGCATATATATTTACTAATGTATATCGGGCTCTAAATTTTATTAGTTTACTTTTTACTTGTGATCCCAATATTTTGGTAAGTGCAAGTTCAGCAGCTGCATAATCACCTTGAAAGGAAAGCTTGTAGGCGAAAAGATAGTCATAATATAATTGTTGCTTGGCATTTAAACTAGTGTATTTACTTTTGTACTCTTTTAAGGACTTTGCTAATAGTTGTGGGTTGCTTCTTCGTTGTTGATCTATATTTAAAAATATCTTATCGATATTTGTTTCATTTTTATCACTGAGATCATTTTCAAAGGATAATACTTGATGAGAAACCATCAAAAGAAGAAAGAAGATTAAATTATTTTTCATGTGAAATCATTTTTCTTAGTTTAATGGTTATCGAAATAAATACGTTGATGATTACATTACCGCATGAAATGTATTAGATATTTTTTCATCATCACCGTCTTCTTCGGACTCATCATCTTCCGGCGTAACTATAACACTACACCAAACTTGAGTCGGAATGTCTAATAAATTCTTCAGTGTTAGTTCGTCTTTCTCTATCAGAGCTTGCTTGAGTTCGTTAGTTAACGCTGCACTTGTTAGATACTCTTCAATATTTTCAGGTGTTTGTAAATTAGCATTTTGACCGAGTTGCTCTAATATTTGCATGACTTTTGACATGTTTTTCTCCGTTTTTTAGATTGATTTTTGATCTTATTTTGTTCTTATTCTACTGCTGCCAATAGAGACTATCTGACATTTGTTGCCAAGTTGCGCTAAGGATAAGCCGCGACTTTATTAACGTTACTTTATTAACAGTCAATTAATTAATAAGCTTTATAGAGACTAAAATGCATTAACAAACGACTGTTAATTTGGGACCCTTTTTTACTCTTTCTTGCTGTCTGTCTATGTCAGCCAAACGTTCAAGTACTTGTTGATTAGGCTGCATTTGTTCACACGGCGGTATTACTAATGTCGTGTGCATAAAAACTTCTGCGTCAATAAAATCACGTAATGCAATAGTATCACTACGCATAGTATCTATTGGTAATACTTTAGCTTGATATAATATAACCGGATGGTCTAATGGGTAAATTTTACTTAATAGCTCAACAAATACCTGTCGATAAGCTTTACCTGTAGCGTATTTAGTTAATGATTTATCGCCGGCCAAGCCAACTTGCCAAAGAATCAAATGTGCAGCAGGGTCAATATTGCGTTTAAAAAACATAAATTGACTGGCTTCAAAATGCTGACAACCGGTTTGTCCTGGGTCTATGCCTAAGTCGGCAAATAAGCAGTCTTCGGCAGAAATGCCGGGCTCCATATGCGCAGGAATTTGTGCTTGTTGTGCCTTTTTGATAGCACGATGGGCAACACAGGCAAAAACACCAGGGTGACCATAAAATGCAGCGACAACTTTTTTACCTAATTGGGTTTCAAGTAAAATAGCGTCAACCATTTCATTATAGGTAATATTACGATTTTTACCTTCTTGATAATAAGGCTGAAGGCTACGTACATCATCGGCCATTTCTTCAATCCAGCGCTCAACTAATCCACTCGACATTAATGAAAACACAACATCAGCTTGTTCTATATAGCTACGACATATCGGGCTAATATGCGCGCCTAAAGTCATTCCCGTACCAACACAAACTAAACTTCCTGACATTAGGTAATACCTTTATTTTGTTATTCTTTTTATTTTTCTTTTTATTTTAACTAGAGAAGGTTTTGCTTAACCGTATCGACCAAATGCTATCGGCATGAAACGGATTAACTTTAATCTAATAGACTGATTAAACTCCAAATAAAGTAAAATAAAATCAATTTTTTTGTTATTTGTTAAATTTGCAGTATTTACTCTACATTTACAAGCTAAATATTTTTTTATGATGTTAATTCAACCTGTTAATGAATTATTGTATTGATAGTCTTATTGGCACCATTTCATTGTAATCGTTTTATTATATTACTAGCTTCATTGAACGACTTTTAAGGCGTTATCAAATTCAATTTATGAACGCTTTAGTGGATCGCACAGAGCTTTAATATACTGATGACCGATGGTTAAATCTCTTGGTTGATTATTATTGTCTAACTTGCATCCCAGATTAAGAAACAACAGTTTACTGCTAACGTTTTTTTGAAAGTAAAAAACATCAAGAATGACTGACGGAATATGTTGCTGCGTATAGACAATCAAAGCGCTCATGGCTTCTTTTGCATAACCTTTACCTTGTGCCGTCTCTTTTAACATAATACCAACTTGCGGTTGTTCACCTGTTTGAAAAAGAGGGTCGGTTTCTGCCTGTGGCCACTTAGTCCATGAAAGTGTTTGAATACCTATTTTTTCGCCGCTAGATTTTAAGGTAATTGCCCACGCTATAATTACGGGTGAAGCCTTATTCATGTTTTTAATAACGGTTTTAAAATACTTTTCAGCCGTAGCAGTAGTTAATGTCGGTTCAAGATAGCGCATGATATTGTCATTGGTATACAAGTCACAAAAAAGGGCTTTGTCATCTTCTGTAAATGGCGTGATAACCAAGCGCTTGGTGGTAAAGCCGGCAAGCCTATTTTTAATGACTGTGGCTGATGTCACTGTTGACTGTACACTTGACGGTATTGATGTTTCTACATCATTCATTATTTTTGCATCGCTCATTGTTATTATTTGCCCTTTATAAGTGATTTATAAAATAAGCGATTTACAAACCACGTTGCCATTCTTGACGAAGGGGAATAATACCGGGTTGCTGCAGCGCCATTTGTACTTTTGTTAATAACATTTGTTTATCTTTACCTAAAGTGCCTTTTAATACTAAGTAATTTGAGGCATGGTCGGAGCGAAATACCGTTTTATTAAGTACTAAATTCGATAATAGTACTTCCATTTCAGTAAACAATTCTTGTTGATTTAATTGACGAAAGGGTTGGCGCTGACGTCCATCAAATGTTTTTGAAAATTGCTTGGCAAAGCGCTGCTCACCTAACGGAAAACTTACCACTAAGGTTGAGAGGAAATTAGGTTGGGTTTCATTCATTAACTTGGCTGAATTAATAGCATGTTGTTTTGATAATTCAGGGCCGCCAAGACCATTTAAGATCATCACTGAACTTTTCATTCCGGCTTGTTTAATTTTATTTAACGCGATAACTGAGCTTTGATAGGTTTCGCCTTTTTCGATTAACGCTAATACTTCATCATCGCCACTCTCACAGCCCACATATACAAGCTTTAATCCTAAGATTTGCAATTGTGTTAACTGTTCAGCGGTTTTATTGGTGAGATTACGTGGTAAGCAATAACTTGAAACCCGTGTGACTTGGGGTAAATGTAAACGGATGAGTTCAAGTATTTCTTTTAAGCGCTTAAAGGGCAACATCATCGCATCGCCGTCGGCTAAAAATACTCTGCCAGTGGGTAACCCCGATTGTGCTACCGTGATAATTTCTTTTTCGATATCTTCAATTTTTTTGGGACGAAATTTTTTGTTTTCATTGGTATACATGTCGCAGAACGAGCACTTATTCCAAGAGCAGCCATTGGTAACTTGTAAAATAAGGCTTTTCCATTCGCTGGGTGGACGAAATACAGGTTCTATATAATTTAAGGGGTACATATATTATTCTCTTATGAATCTTGTAAATACAGCGCTAAAGACAACTCAAACATCAACTGTTTTTGCTTGTTTATCACTAGTTATTCTTTTGTCACTAAGCGTCTTAGGACTGTCGATGACTTCTATTGAATAAATAGGCAGGGCCATGAATAGTTATATGTTATCAAAGCATAATCTCTGACAATAACACGTAAACACTGCCGCCATAATAACAACTAAACCTCAAGTATAATTATAGGTTATTAAAAATAGTGGTTAGATAACTCATTTATGACTGCCAAGTATCAATTGTCTATGTTGAATACCTTTTCGAAAGTATCGATGAGTAATTTTACTTTTTTAACTTCTCTTGGCGCCTTTTTTGATACCAAAGATAATTTAAACTCATAGGTTAAAATACTTGGTTGAATGATACGGATTGCCCCTTTATTTAATTCATTTTGAATATAACTTTGTGGCATATATCCTAAATATCTACCCGATAAAATCATAGTTTTACGAGTATCAAATTGATACGATTTAGCCGACAAGTTGAGCTTTTTTAGCTGTTCTCGACCGGAGTTATCAATATCAATACCCGGGTGAATAGCAGCCATAGAGGATAACTCTTGTGCAGTGATTTGGTTATCTACTTTATTAAAGAAAGGATGCTCTTTACCACAACACAAATAAACCGGCTCTTGAAAAAGTGATGAATAACATAAACCATCAATCTCTTGATATTGCGGAAAAAGGCCGACATGGGCTTTGTCATTTAACAACTGTTTTTCAATATTTGAAATGGAGTCACTGTCCAAAACAATATGAAGATTAGGCGAACTATCATGAATGAGCTGAATGACCTTGGCTAGTTTATCCTGCTTGGTATGATCTAGCTTGTCAGCACATAAAATAACAAGTTCGCCACTTAATTCCTTTCCTAATGTACCGACGAGTAATGAAAAGTCGTTTAAGGAATCAAATAAATCAATAACTGCTCGATAGACCGACTGTCCATCTTCAGTTAATGAAAATCCTCCTCTGCCTCGAAGGCATAACTTGAGCTTCATGCGAGTCTCAAGATTAGACATATGTACACTGATCGTCGAGCGGGTTACACCAAGAGCGCTTTCTGCTGCAGCAAAACCGCCGTGTTCAACGACAGAAACAAAAATACGCAATAGACGTAAATCATATTCTGTAATAGGTTTAGGAATAATTGAAAATTTGCTCAATGTTTTACCGTCATAAAACTAAAGGTTTAATGTTTAGTATTTAACCTTAGTTCACTTTACTATTCAATAGCGTTAATCAATTTTTGCATTGGAGATAATTATGCAAGGTAAACAAGACATTCAAGACCAACAATTACTTAAACGATTTTCCTATATCAATGGTAGTTGGCACAGCAGTGAAACTGAGTTTGAAGTAACAAATCCTGCCAATGGAGATGTTGTTGCAAAAGTTAGTAATGCAGGTATTGCAGAAACAGAGCTTGCGGTTAAATCGGCAAAATCAGCTTTAGCGATGTGGTCGGCAAAGTCAGCCAATGAACGTGCAGGACTAATGCGCAATTGGTTTAATTTGATGATGCAACATCAAGATGACTTAGGGCGTATTTTAACCCTTGAACAAGGAAAGCCGTTAGCTGAAGCAAAAGGCGAAATCGCTTACGGTGCTGCTTTTATCGAATGGTTTGCTGAAGAAGGCAAACGTGTTTACGGTGATACTATCCCTGGGCCGTCAGGTGATAAACGTATTATTGTTATCAAACAACCCGTTGGTGTTGTTGCTTCAATTACTCCTTGGAACTTTCCTAATGCAATGATTGCTCGAAAAGCAGCGGCCGCACTTGCTGCAGGTTGTACTTTTGTTGTACGCCCAGCAACACAAACGCCTTTGTCTGCGTTAGCGATGGCCGAACTTGCTGAACGTGCAGGTATTCCTGCGGGAGTATTTAATGTAGTCACTGGTGAGGACGCACGTGGTATGGGAGAAGTACTGACTCAACATCCTGATATCGCCAAGTTCACTTTCACAGGTTCTACAGGTGTTGGAAAGTCGTTAATAGCACAATGTGCAAGTACCGTTAAAAAAGTGTCGATGGAGTTAGGTGGTAATGCGCCTTTTATTGTCTTTGATGATGCAGATCTTGACGCTGCTGTGCAAGGGGCTCTTGTCTCTAAATATCGTAATGCCGGGCAAACCTGTGTTTGTACTAATCGCATTTTTGTTCAACAAAGTATATTAGAACAATTTACTGAAAAATTTACAGCAGCCGTTGCTAAATTGAGCATTGGTGATGGTTTATCAGCAGGCACAGATGTCGGGCCAATGATCTCACCAACTGCCGTAAATGATGTTAATAAACTTGTGACAGCATCAGTTGCTGCAGGCGCAAAAATAATCTTAGGTGGAGAATATCATCAAGCGGGTGAAAATTTTTATCAGCCTACTATTATGACCGGTGTTACCAACGACATGCCGATTGCTGCCAATGAAATATTTGGCCCTGTATCTCCGATCATCAGTTTTATCGATGAAAGCGATGTACTCGCTATGGCAAATGATAGTGAATATGGCTTAGCCTCTTATTTTTATTCTCGTGATATAGGCCGTATTTGGCGAGTTGCTGAAGGCCTTGAATATGGCATGGTAGGCATTAATGAAGGCATTATTTCTAATGCTGCCGCACCTTTTGGCGGCATGAAACAATCAGGTAATGGTCGTGAAGGTTCCAAATACGGTTTAGATGATTATTTAGAAATTAAGTATCTATGTATGGGCGGTTTAGACAAGTAACAGCAGTACGATGATGAATGCGCTGATATCACTAGTCGACATTTCGGTTAGTGATTTAAAACTCGACAAAAAATGTGGTAGAAAAAAATGAATAATTCAGATTTACAAGCTAGAAAAGTAAAAGTAATCGCTCGTGGTCAGGGCAATGTATATCCGGTATACGTTGAACGTGCAGAAAATTCGGAGATATGGGACGTAGAAGGTAAACGTTACATCGATTTTGGTACCGGTATTGCTGTTTGTAATACCGGTCATAGCCATCCTAAAGTTGTTGCAGCAGCAAAAAATCAACTCGATAAATTTAGTCATACCTGTGTCATGGTCAATCCTTATGAGGTTGCTGTTGAATTAGCAGAAAAATTGACAGCGATAGCTCCGGGTGACTCAGATAAAAAAGCAATATTTGTTACAACAGGTGCAGAAGCGGTTGAAAATTGTGTGAAGATTGCTCGTGCCCATACTGGACGTCGTGGTGTTATTGCCTTTAATGGTGGTTTTCATGGTCGTACTAATTTAACCATGGCGCTCACCGGAAAAATTACCCCATATAAAAATTTATTTGGTCCTTTCCCTAGTGATATCTTCCATGCACCATTTCCAATTGAGTGTCATAACATTACGGTTAAACAGTCTCTTAAAGCAATTGAAAATCTATTTAAAGTCGATATCGCGCCTACTGACGTTGCCGCAATCATTGTTGAGCCAGTACAAGGCGAAGGTGGCTTTTATCAAGCCCCTATTGAATTTTTACAAGCATTACGAAAAATTTGTGATGACAACGGCATTGTTTTAATTGCTGATGAAATTCAAACCGGTTTTGGACGTACTGGCAAAATGTTTAATATGGAATATTCAGGAGTTGAACCTGATCTAATTACAATGGCTAAAGGTATCGCTGGTGGATTCCCTATTGCTGGGGTTGTTGGCAAGAGTGAAATAATGGATGCACCATTACCTGGTGGGTTAGGCGGAACATATGGTGGTTCACCGGTTGCTTGTGCAGCGGCACTAGCAGTACTGGATGTGATTGAAGAAGAAAACCTTATTGCGCGTTCTAATCAAATTGGTGCTATTTTTAATGAACAACTGACGATGTTACAAAAACAACATCCGCAACTAATTTTGGATGTTAGAAATCAAGGTTCGATGATTGCTATGGAGTTAATGATTGATGGAGATGTAGAGCAACCAAATACCCAGTTAACACAAGCTATTATTGCCAATGCCGCTAAATATGGCTTAGTGTTATTAGCGTGTGGATTTTACGGAAATGTTATTCGATTTTTACCGGCTTTAACCGCCAGTAATGAGATTATCGAAGAAGGTTTAGCTAAATTTACTGAACTGTTTAACGCATTAGCTCAGTAACAAATTATTTCCCTAACCTGTGTTTGATATGTACTTCATCGTTAAGGCGCAATGTCCTGCAGGTTAGGTGTTACAACATATAGCAACAATTATGATAATGTTTTTTAGTCCCATTTTTTGTCAAAAACTTTTTATTAATTTAGTCGACCGCGATATTTTTGAATCGAGAAAATCATGAGCACAATTATCTACCCAACAACAAATTTAAATCAAACAGAAACACTGACTATCGAAAGAGGCAATGGTGTTTATGTTTATGATAATAATGGCAAGCAATACTTAGAAGCTTTGGCGGGTTTATGGTGTACTTCTTTAGGGTATAACAATAGTGAGTTAATTGAGACCACAAAAGAGCAAATGAGTAAGTTGTCATATTCTCATATGTTTGGTGGAAAAACTCATCAAGTGGGTATGGACTTATCAGAAAAAATTTCGGCGATGGTGCCTGTTGATAACGCAAAGGTGTTTTTTGGTAATTCAGGTAGTGATGCAAATGATACTCACATCAAAATGCTGCGCTATTATTTTAATGCTATTGGTAAACCTGAAAAATATAAAATAATCTCTCGTGAACGTTCGTATCACGGCGTTACTGTGGCTGCGGCGTCATTAACGGGATTACCCGTAAATCATGCACATTTTGATTTACCATTTGATGCCTTAGGCATACTTCGTACTGATGCTCCACACTATTACCGAAACGCACAGAAAAACGAGAGTGAGGTAGAATTTGTTGATCGTATCGTAAATAACTTAGAGCAACAAATAATACGAGAGGGTGCCAATACGATTGCCGCTTTTATTGCTGAGCCGATTACAGGGGCAAGTGGCGTTATTGTTCCTCCCTTAGGATATTATGAGAAAGTACAAGCAGTATTAAATAAATACGATATTTTATTTTGGGCTGATGAAGTCATCACCGGCTTTGGCCGAACAGGCAAGGCTTTTGGCAGTGAAAAAATAGGCATTTATCAACCTGATATGATGACACTTGCGAAACAATTATCATCAGGATATATGCCTATTAGTGCATCGGTTATTCGTGGTGATATGTATGAAGCCATGATTGAACAAAGTAGTAATATAGGGGTGTTTGGCCACGGTTATACGTATTCTGGACACCCAGTCGCATGTGCTGTGGCATTAAAAACACTTGAGATTTATGAGCGAGATAACGTGTTTGAACATGCTGAAAAAACAGGTAGGTATATGCAAAAACGACTTAGTGAATTTAACAAACACCCACTTGTTGGAGAAATACGTGGCTCGGGGATGTTAGCAGCTATTGAATTGGTTGCTAATAAAAAAACAGGTTTAGCATTTAATGATGCCACAGTAGGTACTTTTGCTATGCAAGCTTGTCAAAATAACGGCATGATAACGCGAGCGGTGGCAGGTTCATCTTTAGCCTTTTGTCCTCCTTTGATTGTTACAGAAGAACATATTGATGAAATGATAGAAAAAACGGCAAGGTCATTAGATCAAACATTGGACTTCGCTGTTAAGAAGAATCTTTTAGTGAGTTAACCTGAGCCCAAAGACTTTATTATCGCTTATAAGAGAAGTTTAAAAATATGGGGGCACTAGACTTGAATGTAACCCAAGTTGTAAAACTTGGAGTGATCAATAACATTAAATCTGCTCTTTATTAGCAATGAAGTTAGGCATTTATAGAATTAATAATCTGTGTTTTTATAGTAATGAGGCCGTTTTTACGATCATTCCTTATAAACCCAGTAAAAGAATTTAGTTAAATAGTTGTTTGTAAACGTTTAATGGAGAGTCTCATTAATATAATTAACTAGTTGCTTAGTTAAAGATAAAAATAAAGATAAAATATGGTTAGTCGTTTAATACATTTAGATACAAATAGTGATGATAGTCTACAGAGTCAAATTCGTCAGAAATTGGTGGAAGGAATTCTCGTGGGTTCTTTTGCACTAGGTACTAAATTACCTTCTTCAAGAAAATTATCAAAGCAACTAGGTGTTTCTCGAAATACCGTTGTGTTGGTTTATCAGTCCTTAGTTGATGAAGGCTATATTGAAAGTCGTGAGCGTAGTGGTATTTATGTCAGTGAGCGTGTATCACAAGGAAAGGTTGAGTCTAATGCATTAAAACCAAGTTATGATGCATCATCTACTATTAACCATCATCGATTCAAAGGAGCATTAGCCACCACTAATGCAACTTCTTGTCCACAGAATTGGCATAAATATAACTTCCCTTTTATTGATGGTAAATTTGACTCTTCACTGTACCCGGTCAAAGAGTGGCGTGAAGCAAATAATAAAGCCAATACCACGAAAGAAATCTATCAATGGTCTGAGTTACAAGGCGCTGAAGATGACCCAATGTTATTGGATGAAATACGTACCAAGATTTTGCCAAGGCGAGGTATACAGGCCAATCGAGATGAAATTCTGATTACGGTTGGCAGCCAACAAGCATTACACCTTATTTGCCAATTATTTGTTGATAACAGTGTTACCGTTTCTGTTGAAGAACCGGGTTACCCTGAAATGCGTGAACTACTGCTTAAACAAGGCGCACAATTGCATTATCAAGCAATTGACGATAAAGGTTTAGTCGTAAATGACAATCTGGATTGTTGTGACATTATTTATACAACACCTAGTCACCAAACACCTACCAGTATTACCATGTCAATGGATCGACGAGATGAAGTATTGAAAAAAGCAAATGAAAAGGACTTACTGATCATTGAGGATGACTTTGAATTTGAAAGTAACTTCCTTGGCCAACCTCACCCTGCGCTGCGTAGCTTGGATAAGGAGAATCGAGTTGTTTATATTTCCTGCCTATCAAAAGTATTAGCCTCAGGTATTCAAATTGGTTTTATTGTTGCCGATACAGGAGTCATTAGTGAACTTAAAAAACTCCGAAAAATGGTAATGCGAAATCCTCCTTTAAACAATCAACGTGCGGTTGCTTATTTTCTTTCCCTAGGTCATTACGATGCCTTTATGATGCACTTGCATAAAGTGTTTTTTGAGCGCTGGTTAACTCTTAGAGAGGCGTTAAATACTTATTTACCCAACTGTATTGATACCGGCCCTATTCAAGGAGGAACCGCTTACTGGATCACCGGTTCGATACAACTAGACGGTGAATACTTACGAGAAGAAGCCGCTAAATTAGGGATTTTGATAGAGCCAGTTAAACGTTATTTTGCCAATAGCACTCATCCTGGAAACTGTTTTCGCATGGGTATAACCAGTATTCCGAATGATAAGATTAGAGAAGGAGTTCAAAAACTTGCTGAATTGATCCATCAATTGACCGCTGATTATGAAGAAACATTAACAAATGCTAAAGGTAAACTTCTCAGTGAAAAAGCATTGCGACCAGTACTTTCCAATGCGATTTTACAGTGCCAAATGGTTTATGGTGTTCCTTGTTTAATAGAGTTATTAGCCGATGGACGAATGAAAGGGCGAACTGGTGGTAGTGGCAGTGAAGTTGATAGTGGCCGTTGGTGGATTGAAAATGGTATGTATTATAGGCAATGGAAACTTTGGGCATACGGTGAAACTAAAGGTTTTTACGTCATTATGGATGGTGATGAAATGAAATGGTTTGACCAAAATTATTGTTTTGTTAGACAACTTGAACTCAAAGGATATATAAAAAATCAAGCCAAACTGGCACTATAAGGCCAATCAAACTGGTACTAACCTGTTTGCTCATACCTCAGTACATTGATGAATATAAAAAATAACAATTACTTTATTAAGTCTTTTTGAGGGGATCATCATGAGTCACTTTTCTATTGCTGGCTTACAACTTTCTTTACCCTGTGGCGACAATCTAGCCAAAATCAGTGAAGAAATCATTAAAACTAAACAACGCTTTCCTTGGATAGACATGATCGTATTAAGTGAGCTTGTTAGCTATGGACCAGAAAAAATATATGCTGAGAACTTCCCAAGCCTCGCTGAAAATGTCTATTGCCAGCTAGCGAAAGAACATAATATTTGGCTGATACCTGGTTCATTGTATGAAAAATTTGGTGATGAAATATTCAATACAACGTCCGTTATTAATAATCAGGGAGATGTAATACAACGTTATCGAAAAATGTATCCTTTTTCTCCTTATGAACAAGGTATTAGTGCAGGTCAAGACTTTGTAGTTTTTGATGTACCACAAGGAAAAATAGGCGTTGCTATATGTTATGACCTTTGGTTTCCTGAAGTGGCTAGACAGATGGTATGTATGGGAGCAGAAGTACTTATTTACCCAACACTGACTGGTACTATTGACCGGCCACTTGAGCTGGTGTTGGCACAATCAACCGCAATAACTAATCAGAGCTATGTTTTTACTGTCAATGCTGCTGGTGATATCGGTTATGGCCAATCAATTGCTGTAGGACCTGAAGGTAACATTATGTATTTGGCTGGCTCGGGGACTGAAATTATTCCGATTGAAGTGGACTTTTCTTTGGTACGACGTAATCGTGAACGTGGTTTATATGGTTTAGGTCAACCGCTAAAGAGTTTTCGAGATATTCCTATCAATTTTACCTGCTACCAAAGTGAAGCGAATAGAATTTTAAGCAATAGCAATGAGTTGACTAAACTTGGCTCGTTAAAAATTCCCAATAAAGAATAAGCATATTCAATAAATCTGGACCTATATCATCATTTAAACTGGTACTACGCCAAAAAAAATGACTGGTCTACTCTGAATGCAGGTTAATAAAACAACTATAGAAACTGGAACTACAACATGAAACAAGTCACCCCAAACAAACCGTTTAATAAATCCGTTATCTCAACGGCCATAAGTGCTGCTCTTTTTGTATCATTCACTTCTGTTTCAGTTCAAGCAGAAGAAGTGAGTGAAGAGAAAAAGATAGAGCGTATTGAGGTCACTGCAACCCATAGAGCAACGTTACAAGAAGAGTTACCATTTAATATTTCTTCTGTTTTAGGTGGTGATATAGAGGGACATAATATTATTGATAGTTCTGAGCTATTAAGAACTGTAGCGGGTATCACTTTGATTGATCGAGGCCATCGAAATGGTGGTACAGCAAATAGTATGGTGGTTAGAGGAATAAATGTTGATAGTGGCGTATCGGGAGCGAACGTTGGTCAATCAACAGCTCCCACAGTTTCAACTTACGTTGATAGCACGCCAATTTTTGCAAACTTTCTATTAAAAGATATAGAAAGGGTTGAGATACTTCGTGGTCCACAAGGCACATTATATGGTTCAGGTGCACTAGGAGGAACCGTTCGTTATGTGATGAACAGACCTGATGCCGATTTAACTGAAGGTAGCTTTAAAGTAGATTTTGGCCAATCAGAAGGCTCAGATGGTAATAACCTGTCATTTGATGGCATGTTTAATATGCCGTTAACAGAGACATCTGCTGTTCGATTTGTTTTTGCAAAAGTTGAAAATGATGGTGTTATTGACCAGCCTAAAATATATCAACTCGATGATGGAGGCATTCCGCTTGTTCAAGGTGATGATGGTAGTTGTCAAGGGGTTAATTCTGGAGGATTAAGTACTGAAGAAATATTGGTAAATGGCTCATGTTATGAAGGTAAAAAAGATGTAGATAGTGTTGATATTACCTATTTCAAAGCCGCATATAGCGCAGAATTAACTGATGATGTAAGTTTATTACTGACTTATCATAACCAGAGTGATGAAATTGGTGGTCGACGTTCAATTACCAATGGTGCTGATTATGATGGTAATTCTTATGGAGAGTATGATAATGGTTCTGCTTTATTGGAACCTTCAGAACGTGATGTTTCTTTGATTAGCATGGAAGTTTCTGCAGATTTGGGTTTTGCAACATTAACATCTAATACCTCAAAATATGATCATGATGGCAATGGCTGGCGTGATAATACAGGGTTGTGGGTGAAACGTGATTGGTACAATGCTTGGTATACAGGTAACCCAAGACCAGCGTCACATGTTGAAGCTGGCTTTGATGAGGAAGCATTTGTACAAGAGTTTAGACTCGTCTCTAATACCGATGGAGATGATAAAATTGATTGGATACTCGGCGCTTATTATATGAAACAAGACCGTCAAACAAATAACTTCAGTCATCTTCGTGGATTAGAGGAATATGGTTTGGCATGTAATGCGTTTGTCGGTGAAAGCGATTGTACGTCGTGGTGGGTTGGAGCAGAAACAGATAAAGATTTAACTTATATTCGAGATGAAGAGTTTGAAGATAAGGCTCTTTTTGGGGAGATTACTTATCATGCGACAGATAAATTAAGCGTAACTGCTGGCGCCCGGTGGTTTGATAATACCTTGGAAAACAATACCGCCATCGATGCCTATTATGGACAACCAAGAGAAGTTCCTTCAAAAGCATTTCCAACACAAAAAGAAGATGACGTCTTATTAAAGTTTAACTTCTCTTACGACCTTACCGATGAAATGATGACCTATGCAACGTATTCAGAAGGGTTTCGTCGAGGAGGGTCTAATGCTATTCCTACCGATGGGCCATTTATTGAACTAAACCCTGAAAAAGCAGAGCTGTTTGGCAAAGATACGGTTAAAAACTATGAAATAGGTGTGAAGGGGTTCAGTAATAATATTACCTATTCTGCCGATATTTATATGGTTAAATGGGACGACCCACAATTGAATACAGGTACAGCATGGTGGAGCTTTTTTATGGCTCAAAATGGACAGTCTGCTGAAACAAAAGGTTTAGAATTGGAAGCAAGTATTGTATTAAGTCAAAGTCTTAATATGAGGTTCGGCTATTCCTATACTGATGCAGAATTAACGGATGATGTTATTCAACCTCAAAGTGAAGCTGTGGTAGCTACAGCGGGTGCAAGGCTACCGGGTGTCGCTGAAAATGTATTTTCGCTTAGTTTGACCCATACTACCGAAGTCATGGGAAATGTAGATATGGTCAGCAGAATATCTGGATACTATCAATCAGATACGGTAAATCATATATCAAAAGACAGTGCTATTTATGACGAATTTAAAGGGTTTTCTATTTGGAATGCTTCAGTACAGTTTTTAAAAGAAAACTGGGCACTCTCTCTTTATGCGAAAAATATTTTTAATGAGAAAGGGGTCACTGGCAGTTACCCTGAAACTTATTTATCAACGGATACTGGTGTATTTGAAAATTATTATGGGAATAATCAGAAAGATTATATTGCTCAGCCAACGACACTTGGTGCGTCAGTATCTTATAAGTTTTAATCGTTAAAATAACCATCAAGGCATGTGTAAATTTATGGCTTGGTGGTTTATTGTTTATCAGATGTTCAGTAGAAAATAATAAACCTTATATGAAATCAATAGATAAAAAACATGTTAAAGATATGCTTATTCGAGCATGGGATACGCTCAAAAGTCAGCGAATAGACGAGGCTGTTAAACTCAGTCAAACGCTTAATCAACAATATCCTGATCTCAGTGAAGGTTGGTATTTTACAGCCAAAGTAGCGCTTGTGTTGCACAATAACAAAGCGGCAGAGCAAGCACTAAAAAATGCGTATAAATTAGCTCCAAATAATATTAATGTGATGATTGTTTTAGCTAATTTCTATATGAATAATCAGCAGTTTCGACAGGCCAAAGAGCTTGTTAGTGACTTACATGAGTCGACATTTAACGCTGTTGAACATAATCAATTAGCATTGCTTTTCTCAAAGTTACATCTTGTTGAACAGTCTATTTGCCATTATCGTAAAGCGATTGCATTGGACACTGAAAATCATGAGCATTATTACAGTCTTGCAACAGTATTAAGACATGCAGGCGAACTTTTATTAGCAGAGGAAAATCTAAATAAAGCGATTGAATTACAGCCCTTAGATATTGATGCTCATGTACTCAATGTTGACTTGAAAAAACAAACTCAAGATGACAATAGTATTGATCGTTTAACTCAATTACTTGAACAAAATCTTTCACCCAAAGATCGCGTACAGGTATATTTTGCATTAGCCAAGTCGTATGAAGATTTAACGAAATACACGCTATCGTTTGAGCAAGTAAGCTTAGGAAATAAGTTACGACGAGAACATATCAATTACGATGTCAAAACAGATCAAGGCACCATCTCACAAATTACCACTGTCTTTAACAATACATGGTGGAATAATGAGCAGAGTAACATATCAGGCTCATGTCCTAATGACAAATTAATAACACCGATTTTTGTTCTAGGTATGCCACGTACAGGGTCAACATTGACAGATCGTATTTTGAGTTCTTCTAATGATGTTTTTACTGCAGGGGAGCTAAATGATTTTGCTATACAGTTAACTACACAGGTCAATCAACAATCATCCTCTTCGTCTAAAAGCTCATTTATAACCGCTGCAAGCGTAGTCGACTTTAAAAAGTTGGGAAGTGACTATTTATCCTCGGTTTCGGCAAGATTTGAACAAGTGGGTTTGGGAGTGAAAAGTCATTACTTTACTGACAAATTACCTTTTAATTATCTATATATAGGTTTAATTAAAAAAGCGTTACCTCAGGCCAAAATTGTTCATATAAAACGCCACCCTTTAGATACCTGTTACGCGATTTATAAAACATTATTTAGCCAAGCGTATCCATATTCCTATGATTTAGTAGAATTGGCTAAGTATTACACCGCTTATCAAAAGCTTATGGAACATTGGTTAAGCTTATCTGGAATCAATATTCATCAAGTAAATTATGAAAATCTGGTTGCTTCTCCCATTGAGACAGGAGAGAAGTTATATCAGTATTGTGGACTAAAATGGCAAAACGACTTTGTTCTCTCATCAAGTCACCAAGGTAATGTAAATACGGCAAGTGCTAGCCAAGTTAGACAAGCGATTCACCAACATTCAGTACAAAAGTGGCGGCATTATGAAAAACAGCTTGGCCCTTTAAAAGCTCAGTTAGAGCAGGCAGGTATTTGTTGCGATTAACGACTTTAACGATCATATGTTTCTTGGTTTTATTAGTAAGCTGTAGTGTTATTGCTGATGACACCTCTAAAAGTAAACCACGCTCTGTTTTAACTGTTAAACAATTACAAACATTGGGCGCAATAAAAAGTCCATTACCTATGGACGTATTTACGTTGCATGGTGATAAAAAAGAGCTAAAACATGCATTACAGGGCCGTTTTAAGTTATCAGCAGTTAATGGCCAATCTAATCTTAAGCTTACAGATGAAAGTGACGTATATCTATTTGAAAAGCGTACAAGAACCAATGATTTTACTGACCAGAGAGAAACCCTACCTGAGTTAAATATTGAATTTATTCAAGTTAAAAATAAAATTATCCCTGTAAAGCGTAACTTACAATTAACGACTCATCCTCATTGGGATTACATTGTCGGTGTAGGTAATATTTGGCGAGAATTTAATGACAATAACTATTCTCGCATTTCGTTACCATTTGCTTTAGTCGAAAAAAATCAGAATTGTGTACATAACGGTGTATTGAGTTTTTTAATCAATGAGAAACGTCAAACGACCCATTTTTATTATCAAATAAGCAGTGAAACTTGCTTGTATTATAAAGTGGATATGTGGGGAAAAGGGAAAACCGCTTATCAAGAAATAAAAATAATAAATAGTGAGGAGGTGATAAGTACATTTTTACATGAACAGAAACATCAATTAGTTGAGCAACCAATTAATACCCTTATCAAAAAATCAGCAAAGATAAAATTGGATCAACTTTCTTTAAATAATAATATTAAAGTAAGTGATATGAGCAGTTATGGTGTGATTTATAATGACGAGCATTATACTTCTCGGTGTCAAACTCGTTTTGGTGATTACCCCTTTTGCTCGCAACTAGTATTGCCTTCTTATTCAACTGCAAAATCAATATTCGCTGGTATTAGCATGTTATATCTAGCAAAAAAATATCCTAATATATTTGATGAAAAAATTAGCGATTGGATAAAAGAATGCCAAGGTGAAAATTGGCGTGATGTGACATTCTCTCATTTATTAAATATGAGTACAGGAAATTATCAATCGCTTGCTCACAGCCGCGATGAAGGTGCAGAGCATAGTCAAATATTTTTTAAAGCAGAGACTCATCAAGAAAAAATTCATTATAGCTGCCATCAATTTTCAAAACAGAGCCGAGCAGGGAAAAATTTTGTTTATCATAGCTCTGATACTTATTTGCTAGGCAGCGCGCTAGATGCCTTTTTGAAAGAGAAAATGATGGCTGAAAATAAATTCAAAGTAGGAAGTCTATTTGATCTTATTTTTAAGGAGAAAATTTGGCCTGCATTAAATTTGAGCTCTGTTGCATATAGCACTCGACAAACAAGTGACCAATTAAAACAGCCTTTTACGGGATATGGTTTGTTTTTTACCAGAGATGATATCGCTAAACTTACTACATTTTTAATGAATGAATATAAAAAGTCATCAACGTTATTAGCTAGCGCTAAACTTTATGACACCTTATCTAGAAATACCTCTACACAAGATATGAAGAGTCAATATTCATTTATTCATTATATTAATGGCTTTTGGAAACAAAATGTCACGACTCTTTTACAGTGTGAAAAAGAGACTTGGTTACCCTATATGTTAGGTTATGGTGGTATCACAATCGTATTGGCCACTGATAACTTACAATATTATTATTTTAGTGACAGTGACCATTATATTTGGCGTGATGCTATTAAAACACTTCACAATCTGACATCTCTTTGTCGGCAATAACGAGTAAGGCAATAATATGACTGAAACAACATTGAGTGATCTCAATACCGCCAATAAAGTTGATCCTAATAGCATGGTAGCGCGTATCATGTTGGCCTTTTTAACCACTGCCGGTATCTTTTATATCAATATCATGCCAGCAGTTGTTAATGGCTTAAAAGAAGGACTTGCTTTTACTAATCAACAGGCCGGTTTTGTTAGCTCTGCCAATTTATATGGTGCAGCTCTTGGCGCGTTAGCCGCCGTATTTTTAATAAAACGAATCAATTGGCGGCTATGGGCATATATGTTATTGGCCACTTTAGTTGTTATTGATAGCAGTTGTATTTTCATTGAAAATTCAACACTTATGATAAGTGTTAGGTTTATCCATGGAGTAGTAGGAGGATTACTTGTTGGCATCGGCTTTAGTATTATTTCAAGAACAAACGAAGCAGATAAAACCTTTGGTTATTTACTCTTTATTCAATGGGGGTTAGGTGGCTTAGGTTTAATGTACTTGCCTGAACTTGTTCCTCTTTATGGTACAACGGCCTTATTTGTTTCCTTGATTACTTTTACGTTAGTAACGCTGATGATGATGCCATTTATTCCAGAGTACGATATTGAAAGTGTCAATTCTGACTTAACCCTTGATACGCAGCTAAATAAGTTACCTTTATTTTTGAATTTGTTTGGTATCTTTCTATTTCAAGCAGCTAATATGGGACTGTTTGCTTACATGATAGGACTAGGGAAATCAAATGGGCTTGATATTCAGTTTATGAGTCCAGCACTTGCTTCGGCGAGTTGGATTGCTTTATTGGGGGCGTTCTTAGTAATTATTGTTGGTACCAAATTTGGTAGAACATTGCCGTTAATTAGCGCCATTATTATCACCACTATCTGTAGTTGGGTTTTACATTACAGCGAAAGTGAACAAGTTTATCTCATTGCTAATATTATTATCGGTGTAACTTGGGCATTTTCCTTGCCTTATATGTTTGGCATTTGCTCTGAGCTTGACAAAGCAGGTCAACTTGCGGCAATGGGCGGATTTGCTTCTAAAATGGGGTTAGCTACAGGGCCTATGATTGCGGCTATGGTAGTCGGAGAAGATAATTATAGCTTAATCATTAACATTGCTGCTCTAATGTTACTTCTTTGTGCTGTGGCCGTTATTAAGCCAGCAAGACTACTTGATAGAGAATAAATTTTTTTGCATAAGAGAAAGTGAATGATTTTTACTAATATAAGCTATCTCAGATGAACTTAATAATGAAGGTTTCGATAAATTGATCTGTTATTCGCGATCCTAGGTTAAATATGTGAAGGGCAGTTCTCGTTATTAAGTTTCAATTTTATATTGAACGATGCTCAATAGTTTTTGGTTGGCTCGATATCGAATAATTACCGATAGAATCCCTTTGATATGTGCATATTGGCGTGCGTTGAGTATATAACCTTAATCTATATAGGGGCTAAGTTTTATTAATTTATTTATCTTTTAAAACAGTTCAATATAAAAGCAAGTAAAGTCACTTAATCGCTAGGTATAACATGAAAAGCTCTGACATCGTTCAACAAAAATCTACTATTGAAGTACAGTCAAAAATATCAATAATCCGTGAAGAATCAATAAAAACGGACATTGAATTATCAAAAGTGGAAAAACCCTTAATGAGGTATTTCAATTTGATTGATGATGTTAATGAAAGTTATGTATTGGGATATAACTAGTTGAAAAATACTAAAATGGTCGAACATTAACGTTTACTTATTTCATCGCTAAGTTATGTCAAATAATTGCTGATAGGGTTTTATACTTGCTCGTTATTTATTGGCTATTTATCAGTTATATTGCTGCTTTGGTATTTCGAAAGTAATCGTTGGTAAGTACCGTTTTTAACCAAAGTATCATAGGCTTGCTTAAATTTTTGGATTGTATCCTGCTCAGTATTTATATTGAATGCAAAATATCCGATATTTTTATTGTCAATGATATAAGCGTTAGATACTTTGCTAGCAGACTGTCCTTTGTCTTTTAAAGCAAATGCTAATCGAGACTCGGATGATACAATCAAATCAACTCTACCAAATAAAAGCATTTTTACATTCTGAGAAGTGTGAGTCATGCTAGAAATATGTTCATGTTTTGTAAAACCTTTACTGATGAGTATTTTTTCAGACGCGGTACCATTTACCGTACCTACCTTATATTTTTTTGCATCTTCTAGTGTATTAATTACAATGTCGTGACGTTCTTTTAGTTTAAATAATCCAAAGGAATCGCTATATATAGGACCAATCCAATAAAACAATTTTTCCCTTTCTTTAGTACGTAAAGTAGAAAAAACAACTGTGTTTTTTTGGGTTAATGCCGTTTCATAAGCTCTTTTCCAAGGAATTAATTTAATGTCATTTTGTGGACTATTTAATAAGAGGAATATTTCTTGTAATAGATCGATTGATAAACCTTTTAACGTTTGACCTTCTCTATATTCATAAGGAGGATACTCAGCGCCAAGAAATACTAACTTTTCGGCAGCAAAGACATTTGATAAAAATACTACTGTAATCAAATAGCATGTAATAAAAGCATTTTTCAATTTAGCACCTTGTAAGTAATTACTGTAGTGATGAAAAAGTAATGTTTTTTTAAATGTTGTTTTTATCCATTAAACTTAATGTAGTGCAGATATCTATCTTTAATTTTAATAGCGAATCAAAACTCATGTTTTTAGCCGAATATAAACACCTCAGACAGATTCTATTATTGATAATATCACAACAATAATAAGGACCTGTGATGCCTAGTAAATTTAAAAAATCAATTCGAGAGGGCATGTTAATTATACATTTTATACATGACAAACTAATTAAAGGTCAATTTTCGATAGTTATCAATGTTCCTTTTTAATTGATAATAAAGATAAAAAGAGCCAATTCTTAATGAAAAATACTTTATTAAAGTATTCGATAAACTCACATTAAACTTAAGCTCACTTGTACGCTCTTTTAATGGCGTAGATTAATTGTATTTTATTGCACAGCACCTATGGGAGTGTTTATTATTTTGACCGATATTTTTAATTGTATGCACTTGATGTCACATTAATGTCTTCTTCGACGAAAGACTCAAAACTCTGCTTAAGTACTTGTCCATTGGGCCAATACAGTTGAACACTTCCAGTTGAGGGCAAATACCTAGCTGTGTAAAGTGTTCCCCATCCTTGCCATTCACTTGATTTTCTTAAAAGAGGAGATTGTAAAAATAACGGGACTAAGGATCTGTTTTTTAAATTAGGATCGGCCAATCGCGTTGATAAAAATTGCTGGCGAGAATAACTATCGGCAATAACATCCAAGTCTTCAATCACAGTGTTGTTTTGGTGATTGGTAGCAAAAGCCAATGATGTTATCTGTATATCTTCACCTGGGCAAAGAATTACTGTTTTATGGGTGCCTGAACGATCAATTAACGTAATGTTATAGGCCATATGCACAGGTACTCGCTTTAGAACCTTTAAGGCTTCTTCTGTATTGCAACAAAATTCTAAGATATATCTCAATACCAAGGTAATAGCAAAGCCATTGCCATGTTTGTTACGACCTCCATAAGCTAAAGACACAGCAAGTCCATGCTCATTCATACCATCAAGAACTCCCCACAAACAATCTGTCATCGCAATAACTTTTGTGCCACCCCAATTGGTGTGGAGTAATATACGATCGCATAATGTTGCAGGAAAGTCGTAATTTCGGACCAATTCAATAGTCCCTGAAACTCGGCATGCTTGGGAGCAACCAGCACGAAAAATAGGTGGGTTATATAAACTTAGAAAAGCACATGTTTGTTCAGTTCCTCCTAATACATGACATAAAGAGTCATATATGGGAAGGATCTCAGGCATATAATGCTGAAGTTTTTCACGTCCTAATTTCGCAGTAATGACTTCAGGGGCACGACGGACCCAGCGATGATACGCAGGCCAATATTTTGCATACAATAACGACAACTTCTGACCAACAAAATATTCTTGTTGTGAAGAGAAACCTAAAAAATAAGGGGCATTTTTCACTACTTGATATAATTTTTAAATTGAGAAGTAGCGGTTTTTAACCAATTATCGGAAATTTGTTCTGAATTGGTGTTGATATCACTTTTATCTTCAGTATTAGTATCAACAATGATGCCGTCAGATTTAATCACGATATTATTTTTTCCCCTCGTTATTTCAAATACTTCTTTAGCTTCTATATTTTCTTGTATTACTTCTTTTTGTTGAATATTACTCTCGTAAAGAGGAGCTTCATCATTGATGGTAACAACGTCTATGTGGGGTTGCAAAGGTGGTTCTTTAACAGTCGCGTTAAATTGCGCCGCGTTACACTGAGAAGCAATTGAGGCATCTACGTCATGTGATGGTATCGTCATATCATCATCTTTAATGAGTAAAGGCATTACCAAATGGGGTTCTTTAGCTTTAATCGTTTTATCAATTTTTGAAGGCTTTTGCATTGGACCTAAACTATCAAGGTAAGTATTTGTACCCTGTGTTTTATTATAAACACTAAAATTTATCTTGCTGTCTCTAAAGCTCTTTAAAGGTTGACCTAAACTGCGTAACCCAACTTCTCGTTGACGACGTACAAGGTCAAAATCAAGCTCGGTTACCAAGTATTCGTTTGTTTCTCCTGCTTGATGAATAACATGACCAGAAGGGTCGACAATGCATGACTTACCAACGCCACCAACACCTAGTCCATTAATATCTATGATGTAACTTTGAAAAAGTGCACCGCTACTTCTTGCTAGGTTTAATTCAATGTCACGATCGTTAGTGCCAGTTAATACGGGATGCAATATAACTTCAGCACCCATAGTCGTTAATGTTCGAAGGACCTCAGGAAACCACATGTCATAACAAATACATAAACCAAATCTCCCTATATTGGGTACGTCGAAGACAACAAATTCATCACCGGCAGTAATACCTTCTTCAAATGGGCAAAAAGGGAAAAGTTTACGATGTCTGGCGATCACTTCACCTTGTGGATTGATTACAGGAGCCGTATTAAAAATAGCGTTATCGCGTAGTTCAAAAAATGACCCAGGTATTAACCAAATATTGTGCATTCTGGCCATATCACAAAATCTATTTTCAGTGATACCTGGCATGGTTTCGGCAAAATCATGCAAAGGCCCATGAGCAGCCAATTCGCTTATAACAACCATTTCAACCCATGGATATAGACTCATCAAGACATTGAGCTGCTCTTCAATGGCATCAACGTTATTGCCATGCTGCAAATTCATTTGTATACCAGCAATACCAAATGGTTTCATAATATTTTCTATCCTAATAAACGTAGTTAATAAACAGCTAAGGGGGTTTAGTCCTATCTGAAATATAATGTATTGCTGTTTAACTAGTAAGTCATATTTTTCTAGCGTGAAATCTAACAAACTCTATTAAAAAGTTAAAAGGATAAGCTAGATCGTTTTATCGATTATCTATAACCTAAAGTTAATTGTTCTAACTTTGTAATATCGACAGCAGTTTTAATGAAGGTAACCCATAATTTAAGTTGCTTATCTTTGCTTTTATATAACACGTTGTATTTTAAGCTATATAAGTTCAATAATACGCTAGAGAATATCCATATTTTAATTTAATTAAATTAAAGCCAAACGAAAAACTTCTTCAATACATCCAAAATCACTTATTTATAACTGCGTCATAACAATAAGTTATCCGTGTGCTAATCATAGGAATAGCCGAACTGCTGAGTTTTGTTAAATATTAGGTATATTAACTTCATTGCTGATTTTTATTCGTTCTTAAAGTGCAAATAAAAATTAACGAAAAAACAAATATTTTAACACTGGGTATACGCCAGGCCGAAGATGTCGTCATGGACTAAAAGAGGATCTCACTATGAAAAAACTTAATGGTTTAACGGATATATACAAATTCTTTCGCACCTACAAAAAACCAATTTATTTTGTTTCAGCATCACCTTTTAACATATTAGGTTTAGGGCAATTAGTACCAACACTACGTTATATTAATTATTTTGATTGCTTTGATGGTGTCCATCATCGCGTATTTACACCAAAAGATAGGGTATCTCCTGAATTTACCTGTTTAGAGGATGTCGTTAACCATTTGTTAACACATCAAGAGACACTTGATTATATGGCTAAGCAAGAAACCGGAGGCCATGCGTTGGCTGTAATGTTTGATCAAAAAACAGAACAGCTTGTTAAAGACATGGGCATTAATATGGCGATGCCTTCATTTGAATTACGTAACCGATTGGATTCCAAAATTGTTACCACACAAATGGCAAATGACGCGGGCGTCGCAAGTGTGCCTAATGTTTTAGGGCATGCGAGCAATTATCAAGAACTAATGATCTTAGCTAAGTCAGCAAGGTTAGGCACGGACTTGGTTGTACAAACGCCTTATGGTGACTCAGGTAAAACTACTTTTTTTATTTCGACTGATAAAGACTGGCAACAATACTCAAAACTTATTATTAACCAAGAAATTAAGGTAATGAAACGTATTGACCCACGTTGCGGTACTGTTGAGGCTGTGGCAACAAAACACGGTACTATTGTAGGGCCTATTTTAAGCGAGTTGGTGGGGCATAAGGAGTTAACACCATTTAAGGGAGGGTGGTGTGGTAATGAAGGTTTCGTCAATATCCTTAATACAAGTGCTCGAACGAAGTTAGAGCTTATGGTAAAGAAGTTTGGCGAACGTCTTTATAAAGAAGGCTACAAAGGAACATTTTGCATTGATTATTTAATTGATAAAAAAGATGGTCGTATGTATTTGGGCGAGTTGAATCCACGTATTAGTGGCGCTTCTCCAATTACTAATTTACTTACACAAAAGTATGGTGGAGTGCCATTACTCATGTTTCATTTACTGGAGCATATGGGTATAGATTATGAAATAAATATCCGAGAAATTCAAAAACGCTGGCGTGACTATGATACTTGGAGTCATGTTATTTTTAAGCATACAGGTGATGATGTTAGAATTCTTAACCAAGTACCACGTTCAGGTATCTGGAAAACCACTGAAAATAATGATGTGGAATTAGTTCGTCGCACCGCCGATTGGAGCAATGTTTCAAGTATGCACGAAGCATTTTTCCTTCGTATTCTAGGACCCGGTGAATACATCTATAAAGGTGCTGATATGGGGGTTTTACTCGTACGTGGTCATATGCAAAATAAAGGGGATAAGTTAACGCCTCGTGCTAAAAATTGGGTCGCTTCAATGAAAGCACTATTCCAATCGGCTAGCCTTGAAACAGAAGTACATCCGACGTTAAGCAATGATGATATTTTAAATAAAATATTCTAATTTTTCAAAATATTTTATTTAGTCTTATATCAAGTGATGTCATATAATTTTTTAAAATAAAGAAACCCAAAAAATGAATAAAGATAAAATAATGGATATAAAAAAAGAATCAAAACAATTTAACAACGTTTTTAAAATACTACTTATTGGTAGCCTGTTATCTGCTTCTTTCCCTTCATTGACAGCGAGCCATGTGAATGAAACATCGGCAATTGTGCGTTACGATACTATTCATCACCCAGTTTTGGGGACCAAGGGCATGGTATCAAGTCAACGAATGCTTGCTAGTCAAATTGGTGCCGATATATTGGCCAAAGGTGGTAATGCCATTGATGCAGCCGTAGCAACCGGCATTGCCCTTGCCGCAACGCTTCCTCGCGCTGGAAACTTAGGTGGCGGTGGTTTTATGTTGGTCTATCTTGCTAAAGAAAATAAAACCATTGCGATTGATTATCGAGAAATGGCACCAAAAAATGCCCATCGAGATATGTTTTTAGACGAAGAAGGCAATGTCGACAATAAAAAAGCGCAATTTAGCCACTTGTCTTCAGGTGTGCCTGGAACTGTTGCGGGTTTATCTTATGCTTTAAAACAGTATGGCACTATGTCTTGGCAAGACGTTTTACAGCCAACAATTAAATTAGCCGAGCAGGGGATTCTCGTTTCATATGATTTATCTGAAAACCTTAAGAGTCGTCATAATTGGTTGACAAAAAATGCCGCGACAGCCAAAACGTTTTATAAACCAAACGGGACATCTTATGAACCGGGTGAAACCTTAGTACAATCTGATTTAGCATGGAGCTTAAAGCAGTTGGCAATAAATGGGCCTAGTGCATTTTATCAAGGGGCAATCGCCAAGAAAATTGTCGCAGATATGAAAAAGCATGGTGGTTTAATTACACTTGAAGATTTAGCCAATTACCGCGTAAGTGAGCGAGAAGCTATTACCACGACTTATCGTGGCTACCAAGTTGCCTCTATGCCGCCAACTAGCTCTGGTGGCGTTCACATAGCGCAAATGCTGAATATTTTAGAAAACTTTCCATTACGTGAAATGGGAGCCCACAGCGCAGAGGCGACTCATCTATTAAGTGAAGTGATGAAGTTAGCTTATGCGGACCGTAGTGAGTATTTGGGGGACCCGGACCACTTTAATGTGCCTATCAAAGGGCTAACCAGCAAGGCGTATGCAAGAAGACTTGCCAATGAAATATCTTTAACAAAGGCAAAACCGTCGAGTGAAATAAAGCCCGGAAATCCTGCCCCATATGAAAGTCCTGATACGACTCACTTTTCGGTTATGGACTCGCAAGGAAATGCTGTAGCTAATACGTACACCTTAAATTTTTCTTATGGTTCAGGGATTGTTATTCCAGGAACGGGCATATTAATGAATAATGAAATGGACGACTTCTCATCTAAACCTGGTGTACCTAATGCTTTTGGTCTTATTGGTGGTGAAGCTAATTCAATTGCTCCTCATAAGCGTCCATTAAGTTCAATGACACCAACAATGATTTTTAAAGATGATAAACCATATGTTGTTACGGGGAGTCCAGGAGGTAGTCGAATTATTACAACGGTTTTACAGGTGTTGGTTAATGTTATGGATCACAAGATGAATATTGCTGCAGCAGTCAATGCACCACGAGTGCATCATCAGTGGCTACCTGATCAACTTGAATTGGAACCTGGCTTTAGTCCTGACACTATTGAACTACTCAAAAGCAAAGGACAACACATTAAAATGGGAAGAACCATGGGAAGTGTGCAATCCATTATGTATGACAAAGGAGTCTTTTATGGTGTATCAGATCCCCGTAGACCCGATGCCGGTACGGTAGCAGTAAAATAAAGGAACAAGAGAGAAGGATGTAAAAGTCCTTTTTTTTGCCTTAGATTTTATGTATTAGATTTATGTTGATACAGATTTTATCAATGAGTATGAGCAGGTAACAGTGCTTAAGGGGTTCTCTATGTGTAAAGTATACCTATTCAAAATCACGTTATTTTTAGTACTCGTTTTCGCTTCGATTTTACCTTTTGAAACATATTCATTTAATGAAAAAAATAACAAAACTGACACTGTTTTAAAAATAGGAACGATGCATTCACCTCCGTTTTCAATTAAAGGTGATGATGGTCGTTGGACCGGTATTAGCATTGAGCTTTGGCGTGAAATAGCGAAAGACTCAAAACTCATCTATCAATTTGAAGAACATACGCTGCAAAATTTGATCACGGGCGTAACCAATAAATCACTTGACGCTGTTGTAGCCGCAATAACCGTTACTGAGAGTCGTGAGTCAGTAATGGATTTTACTCATCCTATTCATTCAACGGGCTTTTCAATTGCAACAGCTTTAAATGATGATAATAATATCTGGCTAACGACATTCGCAAAATTATTTTCATGGCAGTTTGTAAAGGTTGTTTTATCGCTTTTTGTTTTACTTTTTATTGTTGGTTGGCTGATGTGGTTATTAGAGCATAAGCACCAAACCAAAGATGATGACAGTCATACGATAAGGCATATCAGTGAAGGTTTTTGGTGGGCTGCGGCTACGATGACAACCGTAGGTTATGGCGACAAAACGCCATTAACTAAATTTGGTCGCGCATTTGGTGTGGTTTGGATGTTCACGGCATTAATTATTGTCGCCAGTTTTATTGCTGCATTTACGAGTATATTAACACTGCAAAATATTACGGCGAATGTGCAAGGATTAAAAGATCTTAATCACATGAGAGTTGCCACCGTGCCGGGTTCTACCAGTGAGTCTTTTTTACATCAAAATGGTATCGCAACTCGATCATTTCCTACAGTAAAAGATAGCTTAACAGCCGTTGCTAAAGGGGATGTTGATGCGATAGTTTATGATGCTCCTTTATTACGGTATTTTGCACAAACGGAGTTTGAAGACTTAATTGAAGTTTCACCTGTTACTTTTGAACGTCAAGATTATGGCTTTGCCTTACCTGAAAATAGTCAATTACGCGAACCTATTAATCGTATTCTATTACGCGTGGTAAGGAGCAAACAATGGCGAGAAAAACTTAAACGTTACCTAGGTGAATAAAAAGGAAAATCTAGATTGTTACGATTGTTGATTTGGCACATTTCAATGTTAATAACATTAAAATGTGCTTAATAAGGAATAGAGGGAATAGAATATTCAATGCTCACTAATTGACAAACTGACCCGCCAATTGATTTAGATACTTTTCATTTTCAATGGTCAAAGTACCATTAATAATGACATGTTCAATACCACTAGAGTATCTGTTCCAATGAGAGAAATCGGCATTGGCTCTAAAGTTTTGTGGATCAAATATAATTATATCAGCAAAGTATTCTTTTTTTAATTTCCCTCGTTTACTAAGTCCTAATATTTCAGCTGTTTTTGTTGAGCTTTGGTAAACGAATTGCTCAGTGGTTAATAATTTTTTCTTTAGTACATATTCTTGATATTTTTGTGGAAAACTGGCGTATTTTCTTGGATGACCATTAGTGCCATCCGAGGACGTTACCACCCAAGGTTGTTGCATAAAATACTCGACATCGTTATCAGACATATTAAATGAAGCCACTCTGACTTGACCTTCTTGTACTAAATTTATTGCAGTAGTAACAGCGTCACCATTACCTTGTTGAGCGATATCTTTTAAGGTCAGCCCCACTAATGAAGGGTCTTTAAACGCAGTGACCAATAGTGATTCTGGTCCTCCTCGACGACGGATATTCTCTTTTATCTCGCGATAAAGCTGTTGTTGTAAACTTGAGTCATTTAATCGTTTAAAGAAAGCGGTTTGAGAATCAGCCATTACCCATTTGGGCATAACGGCATTGTGTAATTTTGTTCCCGAGGCTAACCAAGGATATTGGTCTGCACTAATACTGACTCCTTGTGTTTGTGCTTGATTAATTTTATCAACTGCGGCTTTACTTTGTCCCCATACATCAACACCAAGAGCTTTAATGTGAGCTAAATGCAAATGAATACCGGATTGTTTGGCAATATTAATCGCTTCATCAATAGCGCCTAAAAAACCAATGTTAAATGTGCTTTCATCGCGAATGTGGGTATCATAAATCCCCTTGTATTGTGCAGCCACTTCAGCTAATTGCACCACTTCTTGTGTATTAGAATAACTGCCCGGAACATAATATAAACCACTCGATAAACCGATAGCGCCATCTTTCATACCTTGTGCCATTAGCGCTTTCATCTTGACAAGTTCTGCTTCGGTAGCAAATCGTTGTTCTCGACCCATCACTTGTTCACGGATACTGCCATGACCTATATAAAGTGCGACGTTATTGCCAATACCATTTTCTGTTAGTTGCTTAGCTGTTTCTTTAATATTAATGGGTCCTCCGCCATCATTGCCATTAACGACAGTTGTTACTCCTTGTGTTAAATAATTGAGATTATGGTTTTTATCTGGACTTAATAATTCGCTAAGGCTGTGTGTATGAGCATCAATAAAACCTGGACTGACGATCTTATCTGTAGCATCAATGACTTTTTTTGCTTTCACTAAAACGTTTTGGGGATAAATTCCGCAAATGGTTTGTTGGCATATTGCAATGTTGAGCTGTTGCGCTTGGCGCAATTCACCGGTAAATACCGTACCATTTGTGATCAATATATCGACGACAGAAACACCTTCACTTTGGATTTCTGAGCCATTCTCTGATGTACATGATATCAACATTGAGGTGCTGAACAAAAAAGTAAAAAATGAGTTGATAAGTTTATTCATGGATGATTTCCAAATGTTATTTTTTATTGTGGTCAATATCAGATAATAGTGTTTTCATTAAAAGGTTTGATGCTTTAATCGCAATACGATTGATTTCTGCTCTGTCGGTATTATCACCCATCTCATAGGTAATGGCATGAACCTTAAACTTGTCAGCAAAGTATTGTTTTGAGACGCCCAAATCAGGGTTGTTACCGGGTTGCTGTATTACTTTAAAATTTGGCATTTGCTGATCAAGTGTATCCAGCCAATGTTTAACCAAGTATTTTTCTTTAACATCATAATTTACTGGCATCGTATAAAAAATGTCGCGTCGAGTGGAATGAAAGTCAACTGCGAATTTAATTTTTTGACCTTGAGCAACTAATTGATCTAAATAGTTATCTATTTGTTTGGTTTCAATTTGGTTAAATGTATTCCAGTCACGGTTTAAGTCATATCCATTGGCATTGTGACGCCAATTACCGGCAAATACACCATCGGGGTTAATGTTGGGAATGACTAAAATATTATATTTTTCACGAAAGTGACTAGCTAACATATTATCGGCAAGTAAGCTTTCAACAAAAGGAAATAAAGCTAAAGCACCAGTAATTTCAGGAGGATGTTGACGACCTAAAATCACGAGCCATTTATTTCCTTTACCTTTGCTTTCAATTTTATAAAGAGGGCGTCCTTGTGTAGACTTACCTAAAACCTGATGACTGACTTTGCTACTCTTTTGTAATTCTTTTGCCCAATTCACATAATATTGATTATTGATGACCTCTTGGCCGGCAACGATAACTGGCTGAGGAGCAGCAGTAAGGTCCAATATCAAACGTCGACCTTTTAATTGATGTTTTAGGTTCTGCCAAGAATGACCGTTGCGACTAATTTTAGGTGGGTATCGATGTTGGTCACCGCGAACTCTCATGGTAATACGGATGTCTGTAGCTTGGTCAGCTTGTACTTTAAACGCATACCAAGGGCTTGAGTTTATCGGTGTATTTTCCGGTACTAGAGTGATTAAATATTCATTGTTTGCAACTCGAGTACATTCATCCATACGAGCGGAGGCAAAATTTGTGGTGATCCTAACATCACCAATACTACATGCTTGCGCATTTTCACTTTGTTCGCTTTGAGTCGATTTACAAGCGTTCAACAAAACAATTGAAAATAATAATGTGCAAATAAATAGTGGTTTTTTCATTATATTATCTTTTATTTAGAGGATAAAAATGGTTTGACCAGGATTGAATCAAACCATATTAAATAGGTAACTATCTAACGTGTATTAATGTTTAAAAATTGTAATTAATACTCGTATAGAAATATCTAGAACGACTTGAATGTAATGAGCCATCATAGCCAAAAGTATTGTCAGCTAACGGTGGATCTTGATCAAAGATGTTATTGATACCAAAAGATAGACTTAAATCTTCATAGTCCATAAAGTCTTTACGCGTGATATAGGCATTAGCTCGTGTTTGAGATGGCATTTCATAGAAAAATGTTTCGCCATCTACTGTTTTAGAGGCACTGGTATCATCAACTTCGCCAACATATTTAATAAATAGACCCGCTCTCCACAACTCATCGTTAGACTTCCACTTAATTGATGCTGTTGCTTGCCATTCTGGAATACTTGATGTACCAACAATATCACCCACAGCTGTTCCTAATACTTCAGGATCTGCTCCTGCATTGACAATAGTTAATGCATCGCCACCAGCTTCTTGGTCAAATTTTAAGGTTCTTGCACCATTTAACGATAGGTCAAAATTACCAATAGAAGTATCAAACTCGTAATCTACGCTAATATCATAGCCCGTGATTGTTCGTGTATTTAAGTTTTCATAACGACGATTTATTTGAACGATTTCGCCTAATGGATTATCGGCATCAATAGCGCCACGAATCACGTCAGGATGTGACGAACCGTTGCTTCTTAAGATAAGGTCTAAGCGTGAAATATTTTCATCAGAAAGTACTCCAACAGTATCTGTTGTTTCTACTTGCCACCAATCATAGGTGATAGTTAAACCATCAAGCGGTTGTAAGGTTAAACCTAGGCTAATATTTTCACTCTTTTCCGCTTTTAGGTCTTTGTTACCAGAAGTTGATAAGTTGTAATTACCATTTCCTGAACCACCATCAGCTAGGGTGTCAGCGTTTACAACAACATTACCATTAACATCTAATGAGTTTTCAGCAAAATCATCAACACCTGTTGTGAGTGTTGCTCCTGGAGAGTTGATTTGAAGTAAGTTTGGCGCCCTAAAACCCTTAGAAATTGCACCTCTAACTTGTAACATCTCAGTTGGGTACCAAGAAATAGCCATTTTAGGACGAGTAATGTTGCCAATGTCACTAAAGTCTTCATAACGAACGGCTAATTGCATATCCAAGCTATGGATAGCCGGCATATCGGCCAACAATGGTAATGCTAATTCAGCATAGGCAGAAGTTACCTTTCTTTCACCGGATACATCAAGACGTACACTACTACCTTGTAAACTACTAGCATTTACTGGAGTAGAGTTACCTTCAACAAATGGTATAGAGCCATCAAAATTAGACGAGTTATCTTCAATAAGCTCTTCTTTACGCCATTCAAGACCAAATGCAAAACCTGCATCTCCACCTGGTAATTCAAACAAATATGGATTTGACGCTTTAAAATCAACTAAGGTTAACTTGGTTTTAGCACTACGTACTGATTTTGTTAAGAAAGGGTCGATGCTTGACTGTGGATTTGGTGTTAAATCTATAATACTCGATGGAATACTTGGGTTTACACCTGTAAATGGATTGTAAGCGTCTGCTGTATCTAAACTAAGTTGTGCTAGTAATAAAGGAGAACTAATACGGTTAGTGGCAACATCATCAGTTTCTGCTTCACTGTACAGTACTCCAGTATCCCAATCCCAATCATCATAAGTGCCACGTAAACCATTTAAAAATCGGAAACTGGTACTTTCAACTTCAACTTGTCGAGGACCTACATCTGTTGGACGAATTCGTAAGTTATAATCAAGGCCTTCAACAGGTACAAGATCAGTATCTAATCCAGGAATTCGATTCGGGTTAATACGACCATCAGCAAAATTTACTGGACCAAACGGGTTGTAATAACTATGGGCTGGAACATCAAAAGTACCATTACTTAAAATAGCCGATTGTTCCCATTGACGTTTAGCCTTTGAACGATAATAGGTACTCTCGTTGTAATACTCCATATCGCCAAATTCATGGCTTAAGCTGGTGTATATATTAATACGGTCAATATCAGGCACTAAGGTACGTTCTTCATTACGATTTGGGCGCAATGCTCTATCATGACTACCGGCAGCATCAAGACATACATCACCCATAACACCGGCGCCATTTGCTAAAGCACCACCACCACAACTACTTGCATCTTGTTGTTCACCGGCATTATTAATATAAGACACAGGGCGAATAATGTAATCATCAATGCTGCTACTTAGTCCAATATAATGTAAATCTGCCCACGGCTCTAAAGTCGAGCGATTGTCAAAATCTGTGTCGTCAGCAAAAAATTCTGGCGCTCTTGAACGTAAATCTTGATTACTGGCATATTTCTTTTCTGAAGCTTGAATACCGTTTTTCTTGGCGTAATTTGCACTAACCATGAAAAAGGTTTGTCCGTCGTTAAATTCAAAGCCTTTGTTGCCAGATAGAGTAAAGTCGTCACGATCGGTACCTGATTCGGAGCCATAACGTACTTTAAAACTACCACCTTCATAGCTATCTTTGGTGACATAATTTATCACTCCGGCTACAGCATCAGAGCCGTATAAGGCACCTGCACCATCACGTAAAACTTCTACTCGTGAAAGACCAGATATCGGTAACGAATTTGAATTAACAGAGGTCACAGGAACGCCAAAATTTGTCTGTGTGATTGGATGATTAACCATGCGGCGACCATTAAGTAGTACTAAAGTATTCCCTTCACCAATACTACGTAAATTTACTGAGCCTACATCTCCACGAGCGGCGTTGGTACCTGTATTTCCGCCACGAGTTCCGGTAAAGCCAACAGCACCTATCTGAGGAATAGAGCGTAGTAGTTCATTACCATCTAACGCTCCTGTTGCGGCAATATCTTCGGCATTTAGTTCAGTAACAGGTAGAACACTTGTCATTGTACTGCCTTTGATATTTGAACCGACCACTGAAATTCGCTCAACGCTAGCTTCTTTGTCAGCCTCTTCAGCATGTAACAGTTGCGGAGATAAAGCCGCTATTAAACATAAACTCAAATGCGTTAATTTATGTTTAGTCATTGATTTGCTTTTCATCATATTCACCTTGTTATTCCTGTTATCATAATTAGTCCGGTTTTTTATTACTGGATCTTATTTCTATTAATAACCATGAACCAAAAGTCATTTTTAGACAATTAACAGTTTGTTACTCACCCATAGCTTTTGGTTATAGCCCTGTGGTGACATGGATATAACCTTCATACAGTTGATCGTTAATATATTAAAAAGTAGTTTGTTTTTTTGTTATTTGCATAGCTTTAATGTCGTTATATTGTGGTCATTTAATTTTATATACCAATGGGTTAATCAAATTCCCCTTACCAGATGTGAACTAAAACGACTTGGGGTAATAATTTTTGATTGGTGATGTACAGCAATAATGCGTAAAAAAAATTGCCTGTTACTAATGCAATATGTTTGTTTTAAAAAGTATGAATTTTCCAACGTAATGCACTGCTATAAAAAGTGGAAAGGACTAGTTATTATTTTGTTGCTGGAGAGGTAGTAGATTTCTAGTAAGGTTAAGTATTAGGACTGCATTGTTAGTGACCGTTAAATGATTTTATTTATAATTTCTTTGCTTTAGAGGTATAACATTTCTACTAAGGCTAAGTATTGTAGCTACATTGTTAATGACCGTTAAATGATTTTGTTTATAATTTCTTTGCTTTAGAGGTATAACATTTCTACTAAGGCTAAGTATTGTGGCTACATTGTTAATGACCGTTAAATGATTTTGTTTATTAATTCTTTGCTTTTGAGGTATAACGTTCCTACAAATGCTAAATTTTTGGACGGCGATGTCAGTAATAGTTAAACGTTTATTTATTAAATTATTGTTATTAAATCGCCATGATTGATCACTCTGATCAAGACCTTTTTTGTTTTTTCTCATGTCTTTTAACTGCAACACATAACCAAAGGTTATTGAGTGCCAAACATTTACTATTGTTGATCTCTTTATCATTACATTATCTTAAGAAGTCTTAACGATACAAGGTAATGGCTTTCGCATTTAAAATTTATTCTTATCCATTACTAAAAGAACAGTGTTAGTTGTTATAGTGAAACGTTCGAAGGTTTGGCTATCAGCTTATTTTTTATAGGGAAAACAGGTGACTCAGCACTTTTCAAAATGTTTGCAAATGGAAAAAATTGCATGTCGTTCTCAATGAGACAACATAATTTTCCCTTAACCTTTAAGATAAAGATACTCTTATGAACAGAAAACAAAAAATCATTCAAAGCGCTATCCATGCCAATATCATCGACAGTAATTTAACCGCCATTGGCATCATGGATTTAAACAGACTACAGAAAACCGTAAAAGATGCATATGCTGCCTTTCCTGAAAATTTTTATCACACCTTTGCCGTTAAAGCGAATGCCTTAGTTAGTGTTTTATCTTCATTACGTGAATTTGGTATGGGTGCAGAAGTAGCCAGTCCAGGCGAGCTTTTAATTGCTTTAACTGCAGGCTATACCGCTGAGAGTATTATTTTTGATTCTCCTGCTAAAACCATGGCTGATTTACGTACCTGTATCCAGAGTGGCATTTCAGTCAATATTGATAACTTGCAAGAACTTGCGCGTATCGATAAGTTAATGATTGAGTTTCCTGATACAAAATCAATCATTGGCTTTCGCGTCAATCCACAAATTGGCAGTGGAAAAATAAGCTCAACAAGTACTGCCACAGCCACTTCAAAATTTGGTTATGCCATGTCAGATGGCGATAATAGACAAAATTTAGTTGATATTTATAAGGCTCGACCATGGTTAAAAAGCATCCATACACATACTGGCTCGCAAGGCTGTGAACTTGAACTCATGGCGAAAGGTGTTGCTGAGATTACTGAACTAGCTGAAGAAATTAACCACTTTATTGGACATCAACAAGTTGTACGATTAGATATTGGCGGTGGATTACCCGTAAACTTTGCCAGTGAAGAAATAAGTCCTACTTTTAAAGAATATGCCGATGTTTTAGAAAAAAAAGTTCCTTTACTTTTCACTAACAAATACCAAGTAAAAACGGAATTTGGTCGCGCAATTGTTGCTAAAAATGGCGTTATTATTACCCGCGTTGAATATACAAAAAACTCTGGCGGAAGACACATTGCAACAACTCACGCAGGAGCCCAAATTCTTACTCGTACTGCATTTTTACCTAAATCATGGCCACTACGAGTAACAGGTTTCCTACCTACAGGCGAGGAGAGGTCAGCTATAACATCAGATGTTGTTGCTACTGACGTCGCGGGTCCTTGTTGTTTTGCTGGTGACTTGATTTGTATTGATCAGCAACTACCAAAATTGGAGGTCAATGACTACATTATGATCCATGATACTGGCGGATATTACTTTAGTAATCATTTTGATTACAACAGCTTACCCCGTGTTGGTGTATATGCCGTTTCAGGCGAAGATGATCATTTAACAATTGAATGTATTCGCAAAGCTGACTCGATTGAAGATGTCTTAAACAAAATGTAATGTGACAAATTTCAGCGAGCTGCTAAAAAAGTACAAAGCTAATTTTAATTTTACTCAAGCGGATTTTACTATGTTTAAAAAACAAATAATCACCTGTTTAGCACTTTTATCTGCGTTATGTGCGCATAGTAAAGACGTTATTAAACCAATTAAAGGCCCTTATAATATGGGCAGTGACGGTATTGTTCGTTACGAAGATGTCTTTCATCCCGTTGTCGGTAAAAAAGGTATGGTGTCTTCTCAAAATACCTTAGCTTCGCAAGTTGGTATAAATATTCTTAAGCAGGGGGGAAATGCCATCGATTCTGCTGTAGCTATGGGATTTGCATTAGCCGTAACTTTACCTAGAGCGGGTAATTTGGGCGGAGGCGGCTTTATGGTGTTACATTCGGCTAAAACAGGAAAAACTGTCACCCTAGATTATAGAGAAGTTGCACCAAGTGGTGTAACTGCGCAGCACTTTTTAACGGCTGAAGGGGAAAGAAGTAAGAAAACTAAAAACTCTTGGCATGCGATGGGCGTACCAGGTACGGTCGCAGGTTTATATAAAGCTTGGAAAGATTATGGCAGCGGAAACTTAACGTGGAAACAAGTATTAAAGCCTGCTATTGAACTTGCAACACAAGGGTTTGAAGTGAATTATGATCTTGCTCAATTAATTTCTAAAAAGCGTCATTGGCTCAAAGAAAATAAAGCAACAGCAAGAGCTTATTTTAAAAAAGATGGTAGCTTGTTTCAAGCCGGTGATTTGATGAAAAGACCCGGTCTCGCTTGGTCATTAAAGCAAATTGCAATTCATGGTAAAGATGCGTTTTATAAAGGTGAAATTGCGAATAAAATTGTCGATGATATGAATCGTCATAAAGGACATATTGGCTATGACGATTTAGCCAATTATAAAGTAAAAGAACGTGAAGCTATTGTTGGTAATTATCGTGGCTATCAAATTGCTTCAATGCCACCACCGAGCTCAGGTGGTGTTGCTATTGTGGAAGCTTTAAATATCTTAGAAAACTTTCCATTGTCGGATTGGGGTCCCTCAGCAAAGTCACTACATGTTATGGCAGAAGCTATGAAGTTAACTTTTGCTGATCGCGGTTTACATATGGCAGACCCCGATTTTTACGATGTGCCTATTTCTTGGTTAATTGATAAGACTAGAGCCAAAAAACTCGCTACCAAAATTGATTTAGACAGAGCAAAGCCATCTATTGAAATTAAAGGTGGCGCATTGCCTACCGAAGGGCCTTCTACTACCCATTTTTCAGTGATAGACGCAGAAGGAAATGCCGTCTCAAATACTTATACACTCGCCGCTTCATTTGGCACAGGTAAAGTCATAGAGGGCACTGGAATTTTAATGAATAATCAATTGTATACTTTTTCTGTAAGAGCAGGAATACCAGGCGCTACGGGCTTTATCGCCAGTAATGCAAACAAACTTGAAACATTTAAAAGGCCGGTAAGCTCTCAATCACCAACCCTAGTGTTAAAAAATGGAAAGCCCTTCCTATTAGTAGGTAGCCCAGGCGGTAGTCGTATTATTAATGTCGTACTACAGATGATAGTTAATATTATTGACCATAAGATGAATGTTGCCGAAGCAACAAGCCAACGTCGTATACATCATCAATGGTTACCCGATAAGTTAGAAGTAGAGCCAGGTTTTAATAAAGATACCATGCAATTATTAATCGACAAGGGACAAAATGTTGTTGAAACGAGAACGATGGGAAGTTCCCAATCTATAATGGTGGGTGATGGTTATTTTTTAGGGGCTTCTGATCCAAGAAGGCCGAATGCAAAAACAATCGGTTTGAATTGAACACTTAACTTACGATAAAACAAAAAATAACAATTAAAATGAGCCATAAGTATGAATATTGAAGTCAACATCATTGAAACATTAGCGGTAGCATTGCTAATCTTATTTTCAGGCTATTTTTTTAATAGTAAAATAGCATTTTTGCGGAATAATAATATTCCAGAGCCAGTCGTTGGCGGCATTGCTTTTTCTATACTTGCAGCATTTGCTCATTCATTTTTTAATATTAATTTAAATTTTGATATGAGCCTTAAGAATCCGTTAATGACAATTTTTTTCACTACCGTTGGGCTAGGTGCTAGTTTTTCATTATTGCTCAAAGGTGGGCCAAAAGTTGTTTTATTTTTAGCGGTCGCTACCTTGTATTTAATAGTTCAAAACGCCGTAGGGGTTTCTTTAGCGCTAGTATCGGGATTAGACCCCTTAATGGGATTAATTGGAGGGTCGGTGACTTTATCTGGAGGTCATGGAAATGGTGCCACCTATGCTGATTTATTTATTGCTGAATATAATATGCAGTCTAGTGTTTTCGAATTAGCTATGGCGGCCGCAACGTTAGGGTTAGTACTCGGTGGATTAGTTGGTGGGCCTGTCAGTAAGCGTTTAATAAGTCGTTATAATTTAAAGGCAGATGCATACGACGAAGAGCTTGATGACACAGTCACCTTTAACCCAGATGACCATGATTTGGTTACTCCTAAAAAAATGATGGAGACTTTATTTGTTATACTACTTTGTATGGTTTTTGGTCATATTGTTTATTTAAGTTTAAAGGGGGCAGGGATCGTATTACCCGCTTTTCTAATTCCTTTATTATTTGGTGTACTTGCGACGAATGTTTGTGAACTTTCAAAAAGATATACAATAAGTCGCGCGTGTATTGATTTATGGGGAACCATGGCTTTATCGATATTCCTCGCAATGGCATTAATGTCGTTAAAAATATGGGAATTGGCTAACTTAGCGGGACCTATGGTGGTGATTATATTAATTCAAGCCCTCATGTTAATGGTATTTGCCTATTTTATTACCTTTAGGATCATGGGAAAAAACTACAATGCAGCGATTATTGCGGGTGGTCACTGTGGCTTTGGTTTAGGCGCCACGCCAACAGCGGTAGCTAATATGGAGTCTCTTGTTTCTCGTTATGGTCCATCTCCTCAAGCTTTCTTAGTTGTACCGTTAGTTGGGGCGTTTTTTATTGATATCACCAATGCACTCGTTATTCAATTATATTTAAGCTTGCCATTTGTATCGGGTTAGTGGTGTATTAAGCTTGTCGTTGGTTGATTTTAACAAAACAGGATTATTGAGATGCGGTTAAGACATATAGAAATATTTCATGCAATATATACAACAGGCTCAATTACTAATGCCGCTAGAGTTTTACATGTATCGCAACCGTCAGTTAGTAAAGTATTGTCTCATGCAGAAACACAATTGGGTTTTAACTTATTTGAACGCGTAAAAGGAAGGCTAATTCCTACCAGTGAAGCTGAAATGATGTTTGGTGAGGTAGACAAAATATATCAGCAAATGCGCGCAATCAAAAATACAGCTAAAAACATTAGAAAATCAGAATTTGGAAATATTAAATTAGGGGTAACTCCTGCTCTGGGTTTAAATGTAGTGCCAAGTGCGGTGGCTGAATTTCACAAAAAACATACAAATGTCAATTTTGATATTATTACAGTCCATAATGACTCTGTTATGCAGTCACTTCTCGAACACAAGTGTGATTTAGCCGTTTTATTTGCGCCTAAAAGCAGACCTAATATCTCGAGTATTGAGTTGTCAAAATCAGAATTGGTCATTGTCTACCCTAAGGAAAAGTTTCCTCAATGTCCCGATAAGCTAACATTGAAACAACTAGAAGAGTGTGAATTTGTTGATATAAATGATAGTGGTCCGTTAGGCGACTTGTTGTGGTCAAGGATGATGGAAGAACATGTTTTTCCCAAATCAAGTATAAAAGTTCAGACATACTCAATAGCGACAAAATTGGTAGAACAAGGTATAGGACTGTGTGTGGTCGATAAACATACCGCGCAAAGTGCTTTATCAGAGAACATTACTATTGCTTCTTTTGATCCTCCTCTTACCTTTACCATCAATGCCTTACATCTCGATAATAGTCGCTTATCTAGAGTTGTAGATGATTTTTTACCGGTTTTACTGGATAAAATTAAAGGCTAGCACTAATGAAAGTTGATTAGCTGATAGTTAGGCAAAAATTATCTTTATTTGTAAATTTCTGCCTAACTATCAAGTGTGTTTTACACTTCAGTTAAAACTACATCAATAATTGTTAATCTTTATCATTGTCTGTCATTCGTTGCAGTCTATCTCCATTAACATCATGAATATTGGTTGTGTAATACTCCAGGCTGTAATTAATGTTCAGTGAAAAATATAGGCTTTGATTTAGATGAGTTTTTATTGCTGTTTCTAACTCTTCACTTAATTTTTGTGTAAATGCTTTATCCCGATGTGGTTTAGTTAATAACGAGACCGTAATGAGTATGTGGGAATATTTATATACAGAGCAAGGATATGCTCTAGACTTGCATTCTCCTGCACTTATGTCTTTCTCATTGATGACCTTCTCTATAGCATCAAATATTTTATTATTATCTATATCCAAATTATCAGAATACTTTATTTCCACATGAGGCATACGAATATTTTCCTTAACCATGAATCGGCTTATAATGGAGACGTTTCAGTAATATCCGCCTCCTAGAAATGTAATTCACATTATATCTTATGACATTAAAGTTTACTCATATATATACACTGAAATGCACTTAGAACTGCATAATATTGTGTATACATTAGAGCTGTTTAATTATTCCCAATCCAATTCAGTCCAATCCAATCCAGTGCAGTTATTTGATTCAGCTATCTTGATACCTTAGGTTGTATTCGTTTTACCTTATAAAACGCTACATCAAATAGAATAGGGCTCTTGATGGCGGACTATTACTCCGCGGTATTCGTTTTCTTATAAACTTGCTTCATTACAGGATCAAAGGATTCAGGGCGAATATTACCGATAATATTGACAAAAACAGCTTCATCATCAGAGAGAGACAATACAACTAAGCCATCTATAACCTCACCATTGGATTTGACAAACATCAAAGAATAATCCGCTGACTCATCATCGTTTACCCTTACTATGGGCTGCCAACCATCGGCTCGTAAATTAGCCTGCGTTTCAGTGAAGTTATCTTTGAAAATATCGCTGTTATCTTCAACTTTATAAACGCTTATACGGACCCCTTCAACGTCATTCAATAGCGCATCAACTGCAGGGTCTTGCTCTTCATCCATAATCCAGCGAGCGGTTCCTATGGCTAATGGCCCCAATGATAAGTTTGTTTCATTGTCTGCTTGCCACCAATAAGGAGAATCGATATTGGCATATCCTGCATGGTTGTGTAGTCCACTTGCGGTAATACCACAGCCGGTAATAAAAAAGCTTGCTGCAATTGCCGATAGTAAAAATAATTTCTTTAGTAGAAGATTCGTTAATTTCATATTTTTCTCGTTAGTTAATATCAACATCGATGTTTAATGATTCTGTCACTTTATTAATTTGTGCAGGGTCGATTTCGCCAACAATATTAATGAATACGGCTTCTCGTTCTTCATTTTCGTCTTTATTTTTTATTACCATAACCACTAACCCATCCATAATGTCATCGGTAATCTTAGTGAATACCCTAACTTTTTCATCCTCTTCATTTACAGATACAATGGGCAACCAACTTTTAGCTTGAATGTCTTTGCTAACTTTTGCGACTAAGTCTAATGCTGGCTTGTCATTTTCTGTCATATTATAAATTTGTACACGTACTGCTTTTAACTTACTGATCAATTCTGATGCATCGGGATCTGACATATTCATTTTACTGATAAAACCAAGCATGGTTTTGTTTAAATTCACCATAACCCTTGGCTCACCATAAACGGATTCGAGGTTGGTGAAGTTGACATAGCCACGCTCTTTCGTTATGTCACTCGCAAAAGATGTACAGGCAATAAATAATGATGAACTAATGAAAATGACAGCTGATAATAATTTTTTCATGATGTTTCCTTAAAATGATTAAGTGGTTTAAACAAGCTTTGATTTAGTGGTTGATGAATGTTTTCATCAAATGTTTGTTTGATTTTATGTGCAGATTTAGTTTTAGCGAATGAAATATATTGCAAGGCAATAGAGAGCTCTTGTTGAGCATGTTTTACTTCAGCTATCGATGGTTGCTGGTTTTCTGACGTATTTATATTATTTATATTTAGTAAAGCTACTGCGGTAATTGTTGCGGCTAAAGCGCTCACACTCTTCCAGTTAAGGCCAAACTTTCCAAGTACAATATTATTGCTTTGCTCTTTTTTGGTAATAGCTTGTAATTTATTTACTAAATTTGTAGGTATAGGTTGTAAGCCGATTTCGTCAAGATGTTGCTCTATATGTAAAGCTCGCTCCATATCGGCAATCTCTTGTTCACTACACTTTTTGTCATCTAACTGGCTATCATGACTTAATACTCTCGCTAGTACTCGAGAGTCAATTGATACGCTATTTTTAGTTAAAAAGTTATCTAATGGTTTCTGCCATGAGTTATTATCATTCATGGATATTCTCCTTTAATAAACTTCTTAATTGAAGTCGTGCCCTATGTAAATATACCTTCACTTGACTGGTCGTTAGATTAAGTGATTGCGCGGCAATATTCTGGCTATTTTGTTGCACATCACAAAGCATGATCAGTGAACTATAAGGTTCCTTCAATCCGGAAATTGCCTTGCTTAACCAAGTGCTTAATTGCTGATGTTGCAAGTTACCCGCTGGTTCTTGATGGACTTCGGTTACTTGATGATCCACTTCCACTTGACTGAATTCTTTGCGTTTACGCAACTTATCAATGCAAGCATTACGAGTTACCGCCGAAAGCCATGGAGAGATTTTTTCAAGTTCTACTTGCTCAAAGTTATTCCATAGACGAGTAAAAACATCTTGAGTAATATCTTCTGCTTCATGTTGGTCGCGCAAAATATATAAGGCCAGCGAATAAATACGCTGTTGATGCTCTGCGAGTATGTTTTTAAATTTATTTCCTTTCATAGTTATATTTACGCACCAACTTGTGAAAGGTTACAAAAAAATTTATTTTTTTGGCATTTATATAAAATGATGGCTTTAATAATTGCCTCTTAAGGTTGTCAAATTTAATTATAAGCGAGAAGAATAACACTTTATCCTTGATCTACAATTGTGCTTTGTTTGATTGTTTTGTACTTAATAACTGCATGTTCAGCATGGCTAATAATATTTTGTACTATAGTTTATTGTGTCACTACATACCTTAATCGAGGCTTTATTGAAAAGATATTTTCACCGTTATTTTCTACTGTCTTTCCTTTTTATATTTTTTGTTGTTCAAGCACAGCAAGATAAAATACTGACTTTTAGAAAGTCGACACAATGGTGTCCTTATGAATGTGATGAGGCTAAAAACAATCAGAAAAGTGGTTTTGTTGCAGATATTGTGCGCACTGTTTTTACTGCTCAGGGTTACCAAGTAAAATTTGATACGGCCCCCATAAAAAAAGCCTACTTAAAGGTTAGAGACGGCTCGATAACAGGAATGTTAGGGTTATATAAGTCTGATGCTCCTGATTTTATTTATAATGATTTACCTATTGGTCGTAGTGTTAACGAATTTATCGTACGAAAAAATGATACTTGGCGATATGAAAATGAGCAGTCATTATCATTACTTGGAAATAAAGGTCTTACCATTGCAAAAGGCGTTTCTTATCCTCAATTTGATGCATTCATCCTTGATAATCCGCATAAAGTTACCAAAATAACGGGTTATACAACACTAGAAAGAACAATCAAAATGATCACTTTGGGTTATACACAAACATTATATGAAGACAGATTAGTTCTACAATACTTAGACCATCAAACTAATTGGATGATAGCTTTAAAGTATGCGGGTAGTGATCATGTTTATACCGATGTATTTGTTGGTTTTTCTCCTGTCTATCCTGATAAGTCGCAAGAGTTGGCTAAAATACTTGATTTAGGCATTGCAGAATTACGCACTTCAGGGAAGTTAAGTGAAATTCTTAAGCGTTACAATGTAGAAGATTGGCAATAAGATTGATGTAACCATTGTTTGCTAAATTTTAATGATAAAACACCAAAGAAGTAACGAATGAGAGCAATACTATATTTCCTTATCAAGGTATTGCTCTGCTATCGCTGGAAATCATTTATACTGATGATTAAAGTTGGCTATTTACCCAATCTGTGGTGAGTTCTTCGAGCAATGCCATAGGCAAGCTGCCATTTGTTAACATTTGATCATGGAAACTACGGACATCAAATTTATCGCCTAACTTTTCTTCAGCCATTTTTCGCAATTGCCTTATTTTTATTTCACCAATTTTATAAGAAAGAGCTTGTGCAGGCCAGCTAATGTAACGATCTATTTGAGCAATAACATCAGCCATACTTAATGCTGTATTGTTGGCCAAGTAATCTATCGCTTGTTGACGAGTCCAGCCTTTAGCGTGCATACCTGTATCAACAACTAAACGACAAGCGCGCCATGCTTCATAGGTTAAGCGCCCAAAATCACTGTAAGGGTCTTGATAAAAGCCTATTTCTTTACCCAAACGCTCAGAATATAACCCCCAGCCTTCACCATAAGCCGCGTGGTAGAGCGTTTTACGAAACTCTGGCATATCCACTTCTTGAGCAATAGCACTTTGAAAGTGGTGGCCTGGCTCTGCTTCATGAAAGGTGAGGGCCTCTAAAGTATAAAGTGGCTGGCTGTTAAGATCTTGGGTATCTAAAAAGTATGTACCTGAGGTTGTACCGCTACCATCAGAGGCTACGTAATAAGCGCCGCCGTTAGGGGCTGATTTTATATCAAATGTTTGACGAGGTAATACTGAGAACCATTTAGGCAATTGTGCTGCCATTTTTCGGGTAATGTAACTGGCTTTTTCAATCAAATCACGAGGTTCATCAGTATAAAACGTCGGGTCAGTACGTAAATATTTAATAAAGTCTTTGAAGCTACCTTTATAGTTTAAGTCATCAATAATCACTTGCATTTCTTTACGAATACGAGCAACTTCATCTAAACCAAGGCTGTGAATTTCGCTCGCTGACATCGAGGTTGTGGTGTAAAATTCAATGAGGTATTGATAATACTCTTCACCACCTTTTAGTTCGCTGATACCAACATTACTACGACATTTACTCATGTACTCGTTAGTGAAGAAATCATAAAATTTTTGATATTCAGGAACAATAGAAGACGTGATCAACTCTGCAGTTTTTTGTTGATAGTGCGCTTTATCTTTTGCTGAAAACGTCTTAGGAAACTCTTTAATTGGCTGATAAAAAAGGCTGTCGTTAACATTATTGACAATATGTTTGCTGATGCTTTTGTGATAATTACTAAAGCTTTCACAATAATGAATGTGCCCTTGCTCAATGGCTTCTTTGAGATTAGTAATAAACTCTTGATTGTAGCGAGGAAAATCGACCAAGCTTATCAGATAGTTGTCATAATCTTTTTTTGTTAAAAATGACATGTTGGCTGGCGCACCAGCAAAATAGCTATGGTATCCTGAATAATAGGTGAGAGGGTAGTAGTGATCTATTTGCTGATAGCTTTTGGCTTCAGCTTGACGCTCATATTTAAATAAACGATAAGAGACTTGTTCTTCTTTGGTTAGTTTATTGACATCAATATCTTTTAATTGCATTAACAGTAAATGGTTATAATTTTCGCGTCGTTCACGAGATGTTTTTGAAAAGGACGGCAGTTTACCATTCATACGAAACGTATCAGGGTCTTTACGAAAAAAGACTTGTTCCACATTTGCGTTTTTCCAGTGGGCATTTAATAAATCTTTGAATTGACTTGATGATTTTGTATCAGCCAAGGCAATGTCTGCTGTGAATAGTGTTGAAACCACAATACTTGTTGTAAATAAGAGTTTTTTTATTGTCATAATTTTTCTTATTGTTAGTTATATTGATGTAAATATATCAAGAGTTATTCGCTGAAAGTAGTAATGTTTAAAAAAAACATTAAAATATCCTGATGCCTATCCACCTGTAGAGTCTAACGTAGGTATTTGCGTTGATAATTAACGTTAAACATTGTTTTTATTAGGATTTATAATTTTAATTCAATATTGATTGAAATTTTGTCTAAATGTGTCGATATATCATACAGAAACTGTTTTTTTCTCAAAATGTATGTTTTTACTGTTACATTTGGTTTGAAAATTGCTTTATATTCTCATGTAATTTTAATCGTCAAATTTAGGTAGTATTGTAATGAAAAAAATAACTGATTTTACCCATCTTGTTCTAAGTCGCTTTATTCGTAGGAAAAAGATTGCCGCTCTATTTTCTTTATTATCACTTATTTTATTCATTCCCATGAGTCAAGCATCAGAGGTTGGTATTGGTTTCATCAAAGGTGATGAGTCAAAAACACAAGGATATAGCTTATCTTTTGCAAATGAAATTGCGCGAGGTAGTCAATTTTTCTGGGAAATATCCTACAATAAACTTAACGATGTTAAAGTAGATTGGAACGATCGTTCTTTATATTTTACCGTCGATACTATTGAAGCTATGGTGTCATATCGTCAACGTATAAAATCATATAATGCTTTTACTAAAAACTTAAGTTTCGAGTATCAAGCGGGAGTTTCCGTTGCATTGACCGAAAATAAGTTTTATTGGCCTGAATTAGATGAAACAAAATTCTTTTCTGAAACGAGCGACGCTAACGCTCTTATAGGTTTTGCTGTTCATTATAGAATGGGTAAAAATGCAGCGATGAAACTGGGTATCAAACATATACCCAGCTTTTCGGGATTTGGTAGTAATAGCACGGTACATTTAGGTTTTATTTATAAATTTGGTACAAAATATCGTTATTAAAACGATAACGGAATATTTTTTGATAGCGGACATCAATAGTATTTTTTGAAATTTAATGGCGAGATAAAACTAAAAACTTTCTATTTTTATTTAGCCATTAACAAAATATGTAGTAGATACTGGAGAATAATATGTCGCGTGATCTTAGGGTCGCCTCATTAGCCGTGGTGATAATCACAAGTTTAACGTATACATCAAATGTACATGCAGCCGTCTGTCCATTGCCGCCACCATTAACTACGGTAGATACCGATGGCGATCTTTATGATGATAATATTGATTTATTTCCCGCTGATCCACTTCGACACTATGATTATGACCTCGATGGTATCGCAAACCTAGATGAATTAGATGACGATAATGATGGTATCCCCGATAGCTCTGATAATAATCGAGATGCTGATACGGTTATAGATCTTTATGACCCGTTTCCAGAAAACCCACTAGAATGGTTAGATACTGATGGTGATTGTTTAGGTGACAATGCCGATTTAGACGATGATAACGATGGTGTTGCTGATGTTGTAGACCCTTTTCCTTTGAATAGCTCTGAGTCGGTGGATACTGACAGCGATACAATAGGTAACAATACCGATACCGATGATGATGGTGATGGCATACTTGACTCCTTTGATGCTTTTCCATTAGATGCTTCTGAGACTCTTGATACCGACGGTGATGGTACCGGTAATAATACTGACACTGATGATGATGGTGACAGCGTTTTAGATGTAAATGACGCCTTTCCATTAATAGCTTCGGAAACAATCGATACCGATAATGATGGTATCGGCGATAACAGCGATCCTGATGATGATGGTGATGGCGTACTTGATGTAAATGATATTTTACCGTTTGACCCTAGTGAACATACTGACAGTGATGGAGATGGCATCGGCGATAACGCTGATACCGATGATGATAATGATACTTTCCTTGATGGCGTCGATGCCTTTCGCACCGATCCAGCAGAGCATTTAGATACTGATGGCGATGGTACAGGTAATAACGCCGATGCTGATGATGATGGTGATGGTGTATCAGACTCAGTTGATATTTTTCCGTTAGATAGCACAGAATATATAGATACTGATGGTGATGGCACAGGTAATAACGCCGATGCAGATGATGATGGTGATGGTGTATCAGACGGTCTTGATACATTTCCACTTAACATTTTTGAAAGCAAAGATACTGATGGAGACGGTATTGGTGATAATCAAGATACCGATGATGATGCTGATGGTGTACCTGATACCATAGATCCCGACCCACTGAATGTATTAGAAGATACTGATACGGATAGCGATGGTATTGGTAATATTGCCGATACGGATGATGATGGTGATGGTTTTCTTGATGGTGTTGATGCGTTTCCTTTTAATAAACTGGAATGGTTAGATACTGATGGCGACGGTCTTGGTAATAACCTTTCCGATGCCGACGATGATAATGATGGTATTGCTGATGATGATGATGTCTTTCCATTAAATATTCTCGAATGGTTTGATACTGACAACGATACCATAGGGAATAATTCCGATACGGATGACGATAACGATGGTGTCGCTGATAGTGGTGATGCATTCCCATTAGATCCTCTGGAAAGTGTTGATAGTGACGGTGATGGTATTGGTAACAATGCGGATAGTGATGATGACGGTGATGGTTTTTTAGATAATTGCCTTGCTAATTCACTCGATTGTGATTTTTACCCAATTGACCCACTTGAATGGTTTAATGATGACGGCGATGAATTAGGTAATAACAAAGATACCGATGATGACAACGATGGCGTTGAAGATTCACTAGATGCTTTTCCAAGAGATAAATTTGAGTGGCATGACTTAGACGGTGATGGTATTGGTGATAATGCAGACAGTGATGATGATGGTGATGGTGTCCGTGATGTTGACGACATTTTTCCTACTGATAAAACAGAGTTTGAGGATCATGACGGCGATGGCATCGGTAACAATTTAGATACCGATGATGATAATGATGGCTTTTTAGATCATCTGGATTTATTTCCTACGGACAACACTGAATGGCATGATTTTGATGTGGATGGTTTAGGTGATAATGAAGACAGTGACGACGATGGTGACGGTGTATTAGATGATGACGATGCATTTCCTCTAGATCCAGTAGAGTGGCTCGATACCGATGGCGATGGTATCGGTAATGTTTATGATAGCGACGATGATAATGATGGCGTATTTGATTACGCTGATATTTTACCACTTGAACCTAGTGAGTCTGCTGATGCTGATAACGATGGTTTAGGTGATAATGCAGATTTAGATGATGATAATGATGGTATGAGTGATGTTTTTGAATTGGAGAATGGATTCGACCCTCTAAATGCTGCTGATGCAAATATTGATACGGACCGAGATGGTGTTAGCAATGTTAATGAGTCTTTAGCTAATTCCAATCCCTTAGTTGATGACTATCCGCCAATTTTATCACAACCACAATCGGCGCATATTAATGCTGTACATACCTTCACTAATGTCAAGTTGTCGACATTGCTTGCTTTGACCGATATCACCGTTACTGATGGTTTAGATGGCGCAGATTGTTGTGAAGTACTGGCCATAGGTTTTGAAAATGGTGTTAAAAATATGGCTTCTGGTACGATTGCTGTGACATGGAGAGCGGTTGATAAAGCAGGGAATATTGCCGAAATTCAGCAAGTGGTTAATATCTTCCCCTTAGTTAATTTTCAAGCTGATCAAGTTGTAGCCGAAGGTGGAATTGCAAAAGTTAAAGTTGTACTGTCTGGCCTTGCGCCTCATTACCCTTATGAAATTCCTTTTTCAATATCAGGCAATGTTGATCGCTTTGATTACCAATTAGAGAGTAACAAAGCTGTTATCACCAGCGGTACCTCGGCCTATGTTGATATAAAACTCAATAGTGACTCACAAGATGAAGGTGATGAGCAGTTAATTTTGAATTTTAATTCAAGTGTAAATTCAGGGGTAAAAAGCCAAACAACGGTAACGGTTAGTGAAAAAAATCAAGCTCCGACATTACAGGTGATTATTAAACAGCAAGGTATTATTGTTTCTTCAATCAGTAGAGACCAAGGAGAAGTTGAAGTTAATCTTGTCATATCTGACTCAAATCTCAATGATACACATATAGTTGCTTGGGATATTCCTGATAAATACAATAAAAATGTTAGTGCAAATCAAATGGCTGTTTTTTTCGACCCCATGCAAATTGAGTTAAAAGATAATGAACATGGGCTGATGTCTTTTTCTGTGAAAGTCACAGACAGTGGCAGCGACGAACTTAATGTTGATGAATTCATCCAACTTCCTTTATTAGACTTACAACCACGCTTAACGGACAGTGATACCGATAGAGATGGTATACCTGACAATGTTGAGGGGTATTTGGACGATGACTTGGACGGTTTGCCAGCGTTTATGGATAAATCGGATATTGCTTACGTGCAGCAACTGCATGTTAATGCGAGTGAAGTGAAATTGATGGAAACAGAGCCCGGATTGCATTTAAAATTGGGCAAATATGCACGTCAGCAAAGCTCTGATGGTGTTCAACTTTCACAACAAGAAATTGAGGCATCACAACTCATCGATGTTGATGATATTGATCATCAAAATGAGTATTTTGATTTTGAAATAAAGAATATTACGCCCGTAGGACGTTCAGTAGCGATTGTTATTCCACTATCAACAAATATTCCTGAAAATGGTATTTATCGCAAGTTTAATAAAGAAAGCCAGTGGCAAGACTTTGTAGAAGATGCTAACAACACGATATCTTCGGCTAAATCGGTAGATGAGATATGCCCACCACCACATAGTAATGTCTATCAAGCGGGTCTGATCCAAGGTAATGACTGTTTACGTTTGTTTATTGAAGATGGTGGTGCAAATGATGCAGACAGTATTGCCAATGGCACGATAGATGACCCTGGTGGGATTGCTATTATCTCAAATAGTGAGCTGTCTAAAGCGATTGATCCTGAAAAATCGAGCAGTGGTGGAGCCGTCTACTTTAATTTATGGTTATTGATGATATTAATGGGCTGGCGATTTGTTATTATGTGCGATAAAAAGCAACTATGATACATGTCCGATAAAAATGTCAAAAAATATCTAGAAAACTATGCAGAGCCAGAAATTAAAGCGCTGCATAGTTTATTTGAACTTAATATTAAAGAGCACTATTTTCTCGCTAAATGCTTTTACGAACACGTTATTGTCATACCAGCTTATAAAGAAACAGATCATTTTATTCAACGTTTTTTAAGTTCGCCACTGGCCCAAGTAAGGGTCTTGATGATTGTCGTTGTTAACCAACCTGATAATGACCTTGATAAGCTACCACAACAAGTTTTACACAAAAACATCTGTCAGCGTGGCGAAACTGTTTGGCAAAATGAAATGTTACGTTTAATCGCACTTGACAATTCATTGGGCTATATTTTCCTCATTGATCGCTTTACAGCCCCTATACCACAAGAGCAGGGTGTTGGTCTTGCTCGAAAGTTAGGTGTCGATATTGCCGTGACATTAAGTGAGCAAGGCTTGCTACGCTCATCTTGGATACATTCATCGGATGCTGATGCAAGGTTACCGAATAATTACTTTGAAGTGCTAAAAAGGGAAGATCATAATCTTAGTGTTGCCGCTTGTTATAATTTTCATCATCACTCTGAAGATGCTGATATTTATCAAGCTAATCAACAGTATGAAAAAGCACTAAGGTATTATGTGGCAGGTTTACATTATGCAGGTTCAGCCTATGCATTTTTTACCATTGGCAGTATATTAACTTTTAAAATAGCGCCGTATTGTATGGTAAGAGGTTTTCCTAAACGTAGCGCTGGTGAAGACTTTTATTTATTAAATAAAATAGCCAAACTGGGAGCTGTTGCTTACTTTAAAGACGCCATTATTAATATTGATGCACGAACATCAGACCGTGTGCCTTTTGGTACGGGTCCTGCGGTTAGTAAGATATTAGCGTTAACGCAAAGTAATCACGATTATTGTTATTATCATCCACAATTGTTTGAATTTCTCAAAACATTCTTAACCGCGTCAATAACATTATGGCAATATCGAGAAAACTTGAAGGACTGGTTTGAAAACCTGCCTAACGAAGTCAATGTGGCGTTAGGTGAATTAAACTTCGGTTCATTTGTGAATAAGCAAAAGAAGGCAAGTCAGCAACAGTTTAATAAACAATTTATTGTTTGGTTTGATGCCTTTAAAACCTTGAAATTCATTCATGCAATAAGAGCGCAAAATTTTGATGATATTGCACTTAAGCAGGCTATATCACAAGCTAAGTTCACTATTGAGTAGGCCGTGTTAGTAACATGATTAGGAAACAAAATATAAGGCAACGTAAATACACAATGATACGATAAAAATACTGTTTCTGTTTTGCATCTTCTGTTGTTTAGGTTGTCCGCCATAAATAAGTAAGAATGTTTCTGAATTTTGAATATCGTTCATCTTAAAAGTCCTTCTTACCAAAACCATGTAAACCAATACAACGTACGACATAACCTATCTTTAAAAATGCAGCAAAAATGATGGTAGCTATATGAGCAACTATCTGGCTTGAGATTTCGAAATGTGTTTCAAAAGCAAAGTTCACACTGATACTTATTGCCACAATAATGAGAGAAAAGACCATTAACCAATTACCTAAAACGAGACATTTTTGATAGTTCATTGCATTATCAACGTTGGGTAAATCTTTTGGCATGTAAAACTGTTTGTACATGATGCTTTCTCTTATTTGCTTTTGTAATAATTAAATTGCAAGAGCGATGCCAGTTTTAAAGTTGTTAAAATACAGGTGGTTATAGGTTTTTTGTGATTAAGTAGTCATAATGACATATATAGTGCGTGGTCATAATGACTCACTTGTGTTATTTTATATGGGATAGGAGAATTATATGAATGAGATTTCGTCAGCAGCCATTATTGAATTAGCACTAGACTTGGCCAACAGTTTAACCACCAAGGATAGATTCAATCGTTTATTAGATACGGTACGTAAGGTCATCACCTGTGATGCCGTAGTGTTATTATCACACCAAACAGGCACACTTAAACCGCTTGCTTTACAGGGGTTAAGTCGAGATACGTTAGGTCGCCGATTTTTAGTGAAAGAAAATCCTCGTTTTGAAGTATTATGCAAATCAAGTGAGCCTGTGCGGTTTGCTGCAGACTCCCCTTTACCCGATCCCTACGATGGTCTTTTAAATAATAGAGCCGGCGATCTTCCCGTACACGCTTGTATGGGGTTACCTTTATATTTTGATGAACAATTTCTTGGTTTATTAACAATAGATAGCTTAACGCCACATGTTTTTGACAATATCCCTGAACGTACGCTTGTGCTTATTTCTGCTATTGCGGCGGCAACGCTTAATACGGCATTAATGATCGAGCAATTAGAAAGTAAAGCGCAACACTCTCAAG
>Ga0209395_1000366_pt1 | contig 67244 bp, 57 predicted proteins | sample GOMGulsemesocosm_3_FD_184635 | JGI IMG/M metagenome (GOLD analysis project Ga0209395, IMG submission 184635) | Methane-oxidizing microbial communities from mesocosms in the Gulf of Mexico - GOM9D Gulf of Mexico (SPAdes) (version 2) | ecosystem: Environmental > Aquatic > Marine > Cold seeps...
AACAAATCGCCCTAAAATTCGACCAGTACCCACCAGGGGCTAAAAGCGCACTACTAGCGTTAAGAGCCATCATTCTAGAAGTGGCTGCTAAAGAGGTCACTGGACTGTCAGAATCGCTTAAATGGGGTCAGCCTAGTTACGCAGCCAAGAGAGGAAGCCCCATCAGAATAGATTGGAGCGAGAAAAATCCAGATCAATATCGTCTCTACTTTATCTGCCATACAAGTTTAATAGCGACCTTTAAAGAGCTCTACCCCGATACTTTCCACTACGAAGGCAATCGAGCGATTGTCTTTACTATCGGACAAGACATTCCCAACCAAGCTTTGACTCATTGTCTTTCGCTAGCACTTAACTACCACAAGCTGAAACACATACCTCTACTCGGTGGATAACATGCACTTGATAAATAAATTGCAAACATCTTTATTAGCGGATGACCTCCACTGTGTTGATAGCATCGCCCAGTGGTATTACGATCAATGGTTAAAACACAGATCAAATTTCACTTTATCGAAAGTGAAAGCGAGCGTTGCTCTGTCTACCAGTCGTTTAGGTCCACCGCTGATTGTCCTGGCAAAGGTAGATGATGAGCTGGCAGGAGCAGCCCAGCTAAAAATTCGGGAAATGAGTATTTATCCCCAATTTGAGCACTGGGTGGGCGGCGTTTATGTCGACAGTCGCTTTCGCGACTTTGGTATTGCAGCAAAGTTAGTACAGGAGGTTATTGTGCAAGCTAAAAGGGCCGGCATCACAACCTTGTATCTACAAACCGAAAATCACAGTGGCGGTCTCTATAAAAAGCTAGGTTTTTGCCCCATCGAAAAAGTAGTTTACGAAGGTCACGAGGTGCTTGTCATGAAGTACCAACTCATTTAACAGTAACATGTTAAACGAACACATTAAATTTCAGAACATACACTCACGTTTAACGTTGGCATTATAATCTAGATTTGATTGATTTAATTTTGTTAACACTCATCCCCTGATAAGCACTGGCATCACCGGCGTTGATGATCACGCTATCGCCGTATTGATTATTAAACCCAGGATCCGCCTGCCCTTGCTTTATAAACTGTACTTGTGTGAATACAAACTGATGAAAATCAGCTATCGGCACATCAATTAAATAACCACCTTCTAGAAAGAAAGCGGTATGCGACATATAAAACTTCAAATAGCCCGGCGATTGCTGGGCAGCCTTAACAACATCTTTTGTTTTTGACATTTTTTATTTCCTTGGTTAATTTATTTGCGATGAATTAGTGCAGCTAAATCATCAAGGCTAATTATACATTCAGTTTATATTAAGTTATATCAAATCATCAAGGTTGTATTTACACTCTTAACAATCAGAATTTGGCAAAAATGGCTAACAGCCAAAACACCTCGACAGCAACAATATTAACTACAGGGCCCTACCCTAGCGCTCACTCTTTCACAACTTTGATTGACGCTGATAATAAATCCGATTTAGAAAAAATTTGTACAGCAAAAATTGCTAAAAATAACTCAATACTGACTGACGTTTTTTTGTATAATGGCGCCATTATTTTTCGGCAGTTACTCACTGCCCCTTTACCGAGAAAGAATCAAGAAAATGGCCGTTTTAGAAATTTTAGTAGCTCCGCACCCAAAACTTAAAGTTAAAGCTAAAGAAGTCACTGATATTACTAGTGTTCAGCAGCTAATCGATGACCTTTTAGAGACTATGTACGATACCGATGACGGCATTGGATTAGCTGCAACCCAGGTCGGCAGTGCTGATGCGGTTGTTGTGATCGATATTTCTGAGGAGCGCAACGACCCGTTGATCCTTATCAACCCCAAAGTTGAAAGCGGCGAGAATATTGAAAAAGGTCAAGAGGGCTGTCTTTCAATTCCCGGTTATTATGCCGATGTAGAGCGTTATACCAGCGTTGTTGTGACAGCTTTAGATAGAAAAGGCAACCCGATTAAAATTGAGAATGATGAATTTCTGGCGATTGCCATGCAGCATGAAATTGACCACTTAAAGGGGAAATTATTTATAGATTACCTCTCGCCATTAAAAAAGAAGATGGCACTGAAGAAAGTTAAAAAATTTATCGCTTAATATTAGCACCAGCACAGCCAATCTAGGGCTAATGATTAATACCCCAGCAGATTGATACCCACCAGCGCCTCTAACAAAGGCGCTCTGGTAAACATCAGATGACACAGCAACAAAACTGCTCAGATCTTTGTCCAACCAAACTCCCGACGACACAACCTTCTCTCAAGCTTGCTTTAACAAACTTAATAAATCGCTAGGGCTTACCCAATGGGTGGTAAATAAAAACTAAGATACTAACTATTACTGGCGTAACCGGACTAATAAGTTACAGGCAGATATCTCAATAAAAAGACTCAGTGTAAGCCCGCAGTCTCTATCGAGACGATACATAAGCATGGGAACTTTCTAATAACTTTTGCTGCTAAAAAATTTACTCCCAGTGGATAGGGAGTAAATTCTGTATGGCTGAGGGCAGCGCCCGATTGATCGCTTTTAAACTTTAAATTTGTTTAAAATTGAGTTTAATTCCACGACTGAATTAGCTGATTGCAAGCTCACCTGCGCGCTTTTTTCCGTTAATTCCGAGCTGTGCTGGCTCAGTGAATACACCGTGGTTATTTTTTCACTGACCTGATTGGTCACTTGAGACTGTTCACTACAGGCAGCAGCAACCGAAGAAATCACTTGATTGAGCTCATCGATGGATTTTTCTATTTCATTAAAGCTGCCCTGAGTATCAGTCACGTGGCCTTTGTTGACTTCTGCACTGGTTAAGCTTTTATCGATTAAGAGCACGGCTTTCTCAGTCTCACTCTGTAGCTTTTGAATAATTTCTTCAATTTCTAGCACGGATATTTTTGTACGACTTGCCAGTGATCTCACCTCATCGGCAACCACTGCAAAACCTCGACCGGCATCTCCTGCCCTTGCTGCTTCGATCGCCGCGTTTAACGCTAATAAATTAGTTTGCTCACTCATTCCTTTAATGACTTCAACCACTCCACCAATAGAATCTGCCTCTTTGGCGAGCTGACCTATCACACTATGAGTGTCCGTGATATCACCATGCAAGCTCTCCACTGAGGAGACACTTGATAGCGAGGATTGCTGTCCACTCATCACTGATTTAGTGGCTAGCTCAACGATATTGGAGGATGAATCTGTATCTTTAGATATATCTAGCGCACTTGCCGAGAGTTGTTCAATTGAGACCGATATAGAGTTTGTTTCAGCAAGCTGCTGTTCCAATGCCGATTTAGACTCATTCGCCATCTCCACATTGGTACTGGCAAATTCATCAACTTCTTTGGATGAGCGCTGGGAGTTGGCAATCAAGCTTTGGATTTGCTCAATAAAGCCATTAAAACTTTGTGCCAGCTGACCAATTTCATCTTTTGAATTGAGTTCGACTCGCTTAGTTAAGTCCCCATCCCCCTCGCTTATATCTTTCAATCTCGCCAGCAGTTCTTTAAGACCACTGGTAATATTATTGGCGACAAACATAATAATAATAATATTTGCGATGATAATCGCCAGTATCACTAATAAACCATTAGTACGTAATTGCGATACTGTATTTAAGGTTTGCGCTGCATCGGCATCTAAACTTTTCCATTGGCCCAGTATTTGATTAAGCATCTTCTCGTTGATCGCAGTTGTCTGCGCGGCAATCACTGTATTGACCTTCGCAATATCTTGTTTGACTTGCACTATTGCCTGATATTGCTGCTCGAGTAATTCACTTAACTTACGCAGCTCTTTGATCGGTACTCCTTTTTTTCTTGAGGCGATCTTTTTCATTTCTGTTAGCTGGTAATAAATACCGAGCACTTCCATTTCAGAGCGCTCTAGCAAGGTCTGTGAATCGGTACTCATATACAGATTAAAGTAAGCTCTGGAGGCTAATAATTTTTGCGTTAATCTCGAGGTAATCGAGACCAATACTGAATCGCTGTCTTTAATGGCATATTCCGTCAAATCCGCCGACATTTTCTCCACTTTAGGCCCAAAATCATTATTAATGGAGGTGGCAACTGCATTTTTCTTATCCACCAGCGGAAATAACTTACGGCTAATATCTTGGCTCAATTTGACATTGTCAGCGCTCAACTCATCTAGCAAGACAATTTGCTGCTCTGAAGCACTGACTTTTGCGCCCGCTAACAACTGATCAAATTCCAACACCAACTCATTCAGACGCGCTTTGAGTGCAGGGTCACTTTTTAGCTGATAATCTTTTTGGATTTGATCGCGAATGGTAATGTTATTCACCATCTTCAAAGAGGTACCATTTTCTGCCTGGTCCTGAATATAGGTTTTCAAAGCAGAAGTACTGTTGGTTGTCTGGGTTAAATTGTAATAAAAATAGCCACTAAAACCCAATAAAAAGATAAGGACTAGCAGGTTGCCCAGTGCCAATTTAGCCTTAATTGTTAAATTATTTAACATTGATGAAACCTCTATTATAATAAAAACTCAACCGCTTTATTCAAACGTACTACTTGTGCATAAACATCATTGATACTGATATTGGACGCGGGCTGTTCAACTTTTGCGATAGGCGAAATCTTCAGTTTAAGTGCAATTCGGGTTAAATCGGCAATCACACTACCCGCCGTATCAAATGCATCTCCTGCTAGAACGTCTCCCGCTGGGAAAGCGGGAACAAACAATGGCTTAAGTTTAAGTTTCCTTTCTAACTTGGCGACCTTATACAATAATTTATACAGTGAGATGGTAACGTCCACCGCTTTTTTGCCACTCACGCTTTGCACTGTTGCAAATTCGATTGGTTTATTCATACGCTTGGCAATATCAATAAGCCCAGACTCAATCATCAGTGTACTGTGTAAAACATCACGTGCAGTAGTCGGCTCAACTAAGGCATCCATTAAGTACGAGGCTTGCCAAATTTTCTCATACAGATCTGACGCCGTTTTACTCGAGGTGTCTTCTTTCACTGGCTGCGCTTTCAAGTTCAACTGGCTATTAATTTTACGCAGCTCGGATAAGGCCAACTCGACTAACGCTAGAATGTGCTTAGAGCGCACTCTTTTTTTAGGCAGTGCCGGTACACTTAGCGCTGGAAGTTGCTTTTCACGCTGAAATTTTTGAATTTTATTCAGTAATTCGATTGCTTTGGTATAAGCATGTACCGTGGTTTTTCCCACTTGAAACCCCGGCACTCTGCTAGTTGCATCAGGAGAGTAATGCGCTTTTAATACATCAATTTCAGCTACTGCCGTACGCACTTGATGATGCACATCACCTAGCGATAACGCGTGCACTGAAAACGACAATTGCAATAGGCACAATGCAACAAAAGAAACATTAAAAAATTTCATATAAACCTCTAACGATAGAAACTCAAAAACATAGCATTAGATTATCACTATTATTATTAGCTGAGTATCTGTTAACCGGGGTACTTAATTCACTATAAGCATTATTATTTTTTCATATTGGATACTCACAAATTTCATATTGCATGTCAACAACTTAAAAATCTCTTATTAATCATGTATTAAGACTATGTTTTAAAGATGCTTAAAAAAGCTTACGAATAGCAATAGACGTCATTTACGCTGTTTGAAATATAAGGCAAAGGACTACCCATCATTTATTGATAGATATCAATGAGAAGTAAAATAATCAGAGATTTTCTTCAGGTACAAAAAGTGTTTTTGCATTTGCTTTTCCACTGTTGGGTTTAGTTTCAGCAGTGCAATAGCAGTGTCAAAGCGACACCGCCAATGTCATTAATATTTATCGATCCACATCCAGTAAAAGTCTTGCTAGGACTGTATAGCAATAGTAAATTTAGTTTTAAGGCAGACAATGATCTTCAAAAAAATCACTTTGACAGCCCAATAACCACTTTATCTTGCTCATCGGTGAGGTACAATTTTTGACCATCAACTAGAAAGTGCTCCACTACAGGAATATTTTTCATAAAGGCATTAGCAGCATCCGCTTGATCGCCCGGACATATCATTTTTGTCGTTGTCAGTTGAGTAAGATTTAAATGATCACCATAAGGACTGTAACTAGCCATCACATTATTACAGCCATTATTGCCTGTCACACTCCCCTGCTCTGAGAACGTTAATGCAGCAGTTTCAACATTTATCAGCTGCCCTTTAATATCTGTAATCTTCCATGATCCAACCAGCGCATCTGGTTGTTTTGTAACAGAGTTAACGCAGCCACTAACCACTACAGAGGCGAGTAATACTGCTAAAATTTTTGAAGCGCTAAGGTGCATGCTGTTTCCTATAAATTGATATTGAATAGTTTTTGAGTATATCAATTTTAAAGCCGCGGCGTACCTTAAACAGATAACGGCCAAGCTATTATCGATAATATTGTAAACAATCGGCAATCGAGTCACTTTCAATTTGCTGATAAAGTGAAAATTCATCGGCAACACTCGCCCCTAGATCTTGCTCAAACTGTTGTTGATTTGGATTTTGGGAGAAATCTTGCTCCCCTTGCTCTCCCAAATTGGACTGGAAGATACCCGCTGCACTGACCGGCAAAAAATCTTCGTAAGTAATAGGATCTATTCTCACCAAACCCTGTTCTAACAATTGCTCTATAGTTGAGTTGGCAGTGGATTCCTTTACACCTTCGCACACAGAATATTTAAAATACCCCAACTGCTGCTGCTGCATCTGTAGGTAATCATCGGGAAACTTGGAAAACACTGCGGCTATTTGGGCTGTATATTGATTGAGGTTTGAACCATCATTCAAAGGCCTAGCCAGCGACCTTGTCTCATTGAGCAGTTCATCATAGAGACCTCTGCCTTTTGCTGTTAATGCACAGCCTCGCTGCTCAATTTCACCAAATCGCGCTGCATGGGTAAACTCATTGGACTGTTGCTCAGCATTAATAAAAGTAACGGGCTCTTTAATTGCCAGAAAAGCCGTTTGACGCAAAAGAATAGGACATTTTCTTCTCGGCGGCCCCTCAATGACCGCTTTAGCGGTAGCACCCGTCGTATGAATTAATCCTTGCACTTCATCTATATCAAGCGCTCGGGGTGTCAAATGATTGATGTGCGGCCCTTTAAATGAGACCACATCGGCAACAAGCGGGTGAGCAGCAAGCAATTGTGAATAGAGATCACTACTAATAGCAGCTTCACTGTGCCAGCGGAATACGCTGACAATGGCCGCCACAAATATCTCACTTTGCTCTGCGCTTAGGCCCGCGTTATCTTCAGCCAGAGTCACCATCTCTCGCACTTTAGTGCCAAATATATCGCGTCGCTGTAATATATCTTGTGCTTGGTTGCGCAAATTTTCATCTTCAATCAGTTCCAATCTGAGCAGTGAGGTGAAAACTCTAAAGGGGTTATTGCGCACTGATTCACCCGCTATTGGACGAAACGCGGTTGAATGCACTGGCACATTAGCGACCGATAAATCGTAATAGCCAACGGGGTACATGCCCATAATTGCAAATATTCGCCGCATCATAGCCAGTTCACTGGCTTTACCTAGCCTTATTGCCCCGTGCCTTTGCTCAGACAAATCTGCTATATTCTCGACTTGCTTAAGGTGCTCAACAAGTGCCGTCTCATTCTCTAAAAAGTTATTATTAGATTCGATGACTAAATCTAATAACGCTCCGTACGCGGGAACTTCTTTGCGGTACATATTAGACATCGCGCTGGAAAATTTTTTCCGAATTTGGTCTTTAGATACTTTTGTGACAGTTTGGCTTGCAGGGGAATTACTCATCGCTATACACTCTCAGTTGTTCTCTATACATTCAATTTGATGCGTTTTTGTAATAATATATGAAGAATTATTGGAATTATATTGATAAATACCGATGAGTTAATGAAAATTACACATGAACTTACCTAAAAAACAAATCCCTAGCTTTCAAAATTTACAAAGCTTTATTGCAGCTGCTAAACACAATAGCTTTACTCAGGCTGCAATCGAGTTACATTTAACGCAAAGTGCCATCAGTCGCCAGATAAAAGAGCTGGAAAGCCAACTTGGGCTTTCACTATTTACCAGGGTAAGACAGCGCGTAGTACTCACCGATACCGGGACGCGATTTCTAGAAGATGCCAAACTCATACTGCTGACGACTGAAAATGCCATGCTTAAAGCGATGACTCTGGGCGAGAAACAAGCGCTTAATATTGCCGCACTACCCACTTTCACCAACCGCTGGATTATCCCCAAACTACAGAGCTTTATCGACCAAAACCCCAATCTTGCTCTGAGTTTCATCACTAAGATAAAGCCTTTTGATTTTACTAGCCAAAGTGCTGATGCCGCGATTCATTTTGGACAACCTAACTGGCCCAACGCGCGCTGCTACTTGATATCAAAAGAGCAACTGGTACCGGTCGCCAGCAGAAACTACCTCGCCCAGCATCCAATCCATCAACTCAATGATTTACAACAATGTAATTTATTACAGTTATCCAGCAGGCTAGGAAGCTGGAAATTGTGGTTCGAACAGAACCAGCTAGACATCAGCTTTAATAACCACCTCAGTTTTGATCAATTCTCGATGATTATTGATGCGCTTAAAGCGGATTTAGGGATCGCCTTACTCCCTAAGTACTTTATCGATCAAGAGCTGCTACAAGGTTCTGTAATAGCACTGGCAGAGCCCATATTTACCCAAGATAGCTATTACTTAGTTATCCCAGATGATAAAGCGGAGAACTTACAAGTAAGGTTATTTAAAGACTGGATACTTTCATTTGCAGAACTGAAATAGCTAGTATTTAGCTGCTTAAGCTATACAACAATGGTCATTTATAGTACCCACAGGCGCTATCATGAGGATTTGGCAAGTTGTGCAGGAAAATAAGGAAAGCCGTTTAAGGAGAATAATCTAAGCAACGGAACTAAGTGCTTAACAGAGATGAATCAAGCGACGCCTATTTCATCTCTATAAGGTCAATACTAATCACCATCATTGACGGCCGTCAGATTGACACTCTTAAGAAACCTCATTTTCTAAAGCAGTCACTTGATCGACATATTCGCGCATGGCGCTTTCACGGGCTAGTCCCTGAAGTTTTTCCCATGCCATGTATTTTGCGAGGGCAATCATTTCTAACATTCCCGGTTTATCACCACTGATGTCGCCTTTAGTCGCCTGCTTATAGAGCGCGTACATTTTCAACTTTAACTGATTTGAAAGCTGTTTTCCCGCTGATGAATTTTGTACATAATCAACACTCTTTTGAAAATCAATTGTTAACTGTTCCACCGAACTCTCCTCTTTTTATTAGGATTAACACCCTAGCAGGTTCATATTGAAAATCAGTATTTAATTTGTAAGTCGATTGCTACTTTACTAGAAATCAGCCCTCAGTATTATAAAGGTATACTTAAGACGCAAACACTCTCCAGACAGACTTTGCTAGGGCTTGCTCCACACAGCGTATTCGTTGCCAGTGGGATCAGAGAAGTGAAAGCGCCGGCCTCCTGGAAAATTAAAAATGGCTTGCAAAATATGACCACCTTGAGCAATCACTTTTTCGCTGGTTTGTTCTAGATCATCTGAATACAAGACGACTAATACACTGCCGTTTTTGGTACTGACCATTTTTTCACTGCTAAAGAAACCGCCATCTAAACTAGCGTTATCGATACTGGCATATTCAGGCCCGTAATCGGTGAATCGCCAATCAAACACCTCGGCAAAGAATTTTTTACTCACGCTAATATCTCGTGTTGGAATTTCGACGTAATTTATTTTGTGATGATCGGACATACACAACTCCCTGTCGTTTAATATTCACTGTTTACCATTGTAAGCTCAAACCAGCGAGAACCTGATAGCCTCGCCCGTACTGGGCGATGAAAACTAGACCAAGTCTCTAGCAATATTGTGTTATGCTACGCGCGCGATTTAACTTAACACAATTTTTAAAAATAGGCCGCTAGATGCAAACAAAACTGACAATTACTTCACCTGATGACTGGCACTTACACTTACGCAGCGCAGAAATACTGACGAAAGTACTACCCTACACCAGCCGCCATTTTCAGCGCGCTATTGTCATGCCTAATTTGCAGCCACCCGTGATGACATCACATGATGCCAACCTCTACCGTCAGGAAATTGAGTCAGCGATCCCCAGCGAGCATAACTTCACTCCACTGATGGTACTTTACCTCACCGAGCAAACAGATCCTCAAGATGTAAAAAAAGGATTTTTGGCCGGCGAATTAACTGCTGTTAAATTATATCCAGCAGGCGCCACCACAAACTCAGATGCTGGTGTTAAAGATATAGAGAAAATCTATCCTGTATTAGAAGTAATGCAAGAGATCGGCATGCCATTTTTAGTCCATGGCGAAGTGGTCGATGCAGATATTGATATCTTTGATCGCGAAGCAGTATTTATTGACCAAAAGCTCATTCCAATTCGTCAACAATTCCCTCATTTAAAGATTGTGTTTGAACATATAACCACCAAAGAAGGCGTTGACTACGTAGCATCTTGCGATAAAAACACTGGGGCGACAGTAACCACGCACCACTTAGTGATTAATCGAAATGCGATGTTAGTCGGAGGAATACAACCGCACTACTATTGCCTACCAGTGGCTAAGCGGGAGCTACACCGGCTAGCCTTAGTTAAAGCGGTGACTAGCGGCGATTCACGTTTCTTCTTAGGCACCGATTCCGCGCCACATTTGGCCCACTTTAAAGAGGCCGAGTGCGGCTGTGCCGGTGTCTTCAACGTTGCCAATACGATGCCAATTTTGGCGCAAGTCTTTGAGCGCGAAAACCAGCTGGATAACTTAGAGAAGTTCACTTCATTAAATGGCCCTAAGTTTTACAACCTTCCTGTTAACACTTCAAAAATGACATTAATTCGTTCAGAGCAAGCGCAACCAATCCCAGCTGACGTTGTCACAGATAGCGGATCGATTAAAGTATTCGACCCCAAAATGCCGATTCACTGGCAAGTAGCGTTATAAATCAACTCGAGCGTAAATACTCCTAAAGGTTTATTTACGCTCTCTTGCTGAATGATAAATTTTTTTTTAATCAGTGATTACATTTTGCATAAACTTTGAAATTACAACGATGACAAAAAGCCCACACATGTAATAGATGCAAATAATGTCGTCAATGCACAGCAACCTATAAGTACTCTAAAACCTTAGATTGAAACCTTAAATAGCCAATATTGTTTGTACTGTTATATAGATGTTCATCGCCGCTTAACTCACACATCATGGATAGAAAATGTCATTGAAAACAACTGTCACTCTCGCCTGCTTGATTTTTTTAATGAACAGCTATAGCAACGCTCAACAGATAATCACCAGCCCTAACGATACACGCTCATATAAAAGCATTACTTTAGCCAATGAGCTACAAGTCTTACTGATCTCTGACCCAAGTACTGATAAAGCCGCCGCTTCTTTAAATATCGATGTAGGCTCAGCAAGCAACCCGGTTGACCGCCCAGGACTAGCCCACTTTTTAGAGCATATGCTTTTTCTGGGTACCAAAAAATACCCGGATGCCAATGATTATGCTAATTTCATTAGCGCTAATGGAGGCACGCATAACGCTTTTACCGCCCGAGACAATACCAACTACTTTTTTGATATCAAGCCCGATGCGCTTCCCCAAGCGCTCGATCGTTTTTCGCAGTTTTTTATTACGCCATTATTCACCCCCGACTACGTACAAAGAGAGCGACAAGCAGTACATTCAGAGTATCAATCTCAACTTAACGATGACGGCCAACGCAACCATCACGCCTTTAAGCAAATCGTTAACCCACAACACCCCGACCGACGTTTTAATGTTGGCTCCCAAAGCACTCTCGCGGATACTGAAAAGCGTCAAGTACGTGATGACCTGATAGCTTTTCATAAAAAGTATTACTCTGCTAATCGTATGACACTGGTTGTACTAGGGGCGCAATCTCTGCCGCTTTTAGAGAAATTAGTGTTAGAGAAGTTTTCTGCGATTAGCAACAATAGCGTTGCCAAGCCTGTCATTCGCGTACCTAAAATTGAGCAAAAACGCCTTCCATTAATGCTCAAAGTTAAATCCATTAAAGATATTAGAGTACTCTCGCTGAGTTTTATAACACCACCACAACGCGAGTTTTATCAATTGAAACCGCTGCAATATCTCGGCTCACTGATTGGTTATGAAGGCGATGGCAGTTTACTGGCCTATCTCAAGAAACAGGGATACGCCAATGCTTTAAGCACCTCATCCCACCAGGAATCTTCATTAGAATCATACTTTCAAACCAGCATTAGCTTAACCCCGAAAGGTCTAGCTGACATTGACCATGTTATCACCAGCTTTTTTAGCTTCATTGAACAGATGAAAATACACGGCATCAAACCGGAGCTATATCAAGAACAGGCTAAATTGTCAGCGCAAGCCTTCCGCTTTAAGCCTAAGCAGAGCGCTTCTGGTTATGTCATATCACTCTCTCAAACAATGCGTGACTATCCTCTACAGCACTGGTTGAATGCGGGCTATATAATGCAAGGCTACGATCCACTGTTAATCAAACAGTTCTTAGAGCCTATTAATCCAGCGAACATGCTATTGAATCTACAGGCGCAAGCGTTAGTGACAGATCAAATTGAACCCTATTTTAAAGCTCAATATTCAATACAACCCATAGCTGCAGCTCAATTGCTAAAATGGACGAACCCTGCAACCAACAGTGCTTTGTTTGTACGAAGTCTCAATCCATTTATCAGCGATAGATTTGACTTGATCAATCCTGTTAAAAATCACCTCCCACTTAAACCTAATAAGCAAATCCAAGCGGTTGGAAATACCTTGTGGCACATAAGTGACAATGAGTTCTTAACACCAAAATCTACCATGTTTTTTAATCTTTCGCTCCCCAGCCAACCCTCTAACGCTGAGAAATTATCACTGAGCTTATATGGACAGCTGCTAAGAGATCATCTCAATAAACTCATATATGATGCCAGATCCGCAGGCGTATATTTACAAATTTACGCTCATAGTCGCGGGTTAAGCGTAAAAATTTCGGGTTATAGCGACAAACAATCGCTGCTGATAAGGAATTTGCGAGATATGGGTAAGATCAGCTTTAATCCCGACAGGTTTAACATCATTAAAGATAATTTGCGAAGATCACTGGAAAATGCCGCCTCAGAAAAGCCCTATCAGCAGCTTATTGCTTTACTGCATGAAAAACTCACCTTTGCTGCCAGTATTAAAGAGAACCTAAAAATACTAGCCAGCTTAACTCTTACGGATATAGAACAAATCCAACACCAGCTATTTTCCAGGGCGGAACTGAAAATTCTCACGCACGGCAATATAACGCTAGAAACGGCTAAACTGCGGGCGAGTGAGCTCTCTCGTCTGCTAAACGTGCAATCGTATTTATATACTAAAGATCAAAGAAAAATATTAAAGCTGAGCAGCAACCAGCCAGAATTGATTATACAGCCTATAGACAGTGCCGACTCGGCATTGGTTTTATATCTACAAGGACCTGACAACAGCTATCAAACTCGTGCCGCGACGGCGCTCATTTCAGAAGTACTCGCCAACGATTACGAACACGATTTAAGGACCGAGCAACAATTAGGTTATATCGTCTTTTCTTCGAGCCTGAATATAAGAAAACAGCCGGGGTTGGCACTGATTGTACAAACTCCCACAGCCAGCTTAACAAATGTCCAGCAAAGCAATCGACAGTTTTTAGCAGATACAGTCATCAAGTTGAACAATTTAAAGAACGCCGAACTTTCTAAATACAAGCTCAGTTTAATCTCTAAATACCAACAAAAAGAGCGCAGTATTTATCAGCGTAGCAATAGATTCTGGCAGAACATTCACAACAATATTGAGAATTTTGATGAGCGATCAGCACTGATTGATGCCACCAAAAAATTGACCACAGATGATTTGCAGCACGTGTTTGCGCAACTAATGAGCCGCAAAATGGAGCTTCACTCCTTAAGAAGTCAATGAGTTAGTGATAGATGAACGACATGGGAATAAATTATCAAGCCTTGACCTCATTAACTCGAACTCCGCTTGTTCAATTAGGTTTTTTAATTTACCTGTGAAGAGCATTTGTTTAATGACCTGATCAACCTGCGGCACCAGCGCGGCAGGTCTTTTGAAGTGTTTTCGCAAAACAGAGAGAACTCTGCAGTAGCAGAATTAATAGCGCTATTAGGTTGAAGATAGCCCTCCCTAAAGATTGTCAACATACAGCCTGAGCCACAGTTTATCTGGACTTTGTGAAGCAGTGTACGCTAAGAACAAAAAAATCAAATGCTCTTACAACAGAATAATTGACATCTGACCCCAATTAATTTGGCCCGTCTTAAACCATCCGTTTAATACTACAACGTTAACAGGATATGACTGATATCAACCTAAAATAAGTGATGAACATATTGAATTCTAGAAGTGTTTTTTAGCCAGAGCGGCTAATAATACTATAACACCATTAAGTTAAAGGGATTCAAAGAAAAGTAGCTTCCCTATTAAGCAGCACATAATTAAATCATGTACTGCAAAGATCTATCAGACACAACTCATATTTTATAGCTTCTTCATATAGGCGCTAACTAAAACAACTCTCGTGCCATTTACACGTCCCTCTATGTGCTCAGGGTTGCTAGTCAGAGAAATACCGCGCACGCTAGTGCCCCGTTTTGCCGTAAAACCAGCACCTTTAACGACTAGATCTTTAATAATTGTCACATTATCCCCCGCCTGTAAAATAGTACCATTACTATCCCGGGTCGGGTCTACAGCGACTGCTTCAGCAATCGATAAACCGGCCTGCGCCCATTTTTGATTGGCGTCATCTAAGTACAACATTTCTAATAAATCTTGCGCCCAGAGCTCTGTAGAGAGCTGCTTTAATTGACGCCATGCCATGACCTGCACTACCGGCTCTTGGCTCCACATGCTATCGTTTAGGCAACGCCAGTGATTAGCATCCATCGTATCTGGCGCTTCTATCTGCGCAAGACATACGCTACAGCACAGCACACTGGTATCTGAGCTAGCACCTTCATTGGGCTCTACGCTGTAGGTGGTTAAATTATCACTACTGGCACAAAGTTCACATTTATCACCGCTGCGCTTTTGTAAAGTATCCAGAATTGTCATTGTTTTACTTTCTCTTAGCTAATTTTTGCGTATTATCCTAAAAATGCGACGCGACTGCTACTGCTATCGCTATCCTTGGGCTCAAGAGATATTGTATGCAGCAGTTAAAGTAAAAGCTTGAGACACTAAGGCGTGATTTTCTGTCGCTGTTGCTCTATCTTTGGCTTTAAAGGTGCACGTTCAACTTCAAGACTATCGCTATCAGTAGCGGTACGCGAACAGTTAATGCTCAGTGGAGCACAGCCAATTAAAGGATTTTGCATGATTCTTAACTCTACATTTTGCAGAGATCCCTTCGCTATTTGATTGAAGCCCAAACCTTGCGCGCCCTCTCCTACAACATAAGTTTCAAGCGTGTCATTGTTGATATCAGAGTAGGTCAAATTAACAATTTTTGTGCGGTAGTTTTCTGCCGCTACAACCACGGACTGCGGTGCAATGCTCGCTTGCGGCGTTGTATAGGAATAGCTGATCGTTGGTGCTAGAGGTTGTTGATCTCGGTAATTCTTAGCCGGGACAACTGCTGTCCGATAGGTTTTTATGAACACTTCTTGAGGCTGCGATACGATCATTGTTGCTAATGGCTGAGCCGTTTTTGCAGGCTTCACTACTGAAGTTTGATAGGATACTTCATGGGTGGGAATGAATCGATATTTAACGGCAAGTTCGGCACTTTGAGCAGTTACACTCATAATATAAAGCAAGACAGCAGAGATTAACTTAAGCAAGCGCATTAAACACCTGCCCATTGATTTAAGTAATCATTCTTCGATTGGAAATATTGACTCTGCATATATCGCTAACTCTTCCAAAATTTCTCTATGATTCGCGCTGAGTTCTGGGTCTTGATATTTTTCATTTAGAATATTGTAAAAAGGCTGCATCGTTAACAGTTTACGATTATCTTCTTTTAACAACTTTTCTTGACGATACAACTCCCAACGCTCTGCTTCTTCGGTGTCCAAAGTGTCTGGGAAATTACGTGCTCGATATCGAAAAAACATTTCCTCAAGCCTTGGGTCTTGAAAAGCTAGCTCTAAAAGCCCTAAATCATGTGGCGGACACTCTCGAATTTGCTCCATTGCCTTTTTATCACTGTCGTTAAAAAAGCCGCCTGAATACAACATATGATCAGGGTCGCCATCGGACTCAAATTGATCCTTGGAGAATATAGCGGCCAGTTTTGCACTTAATCCAGTAAAATTTCTCAACATAGCCAAATGGGTACGACAGACATTGCCCTCAATTTTCAAGCGGCTAGCTTCTTCGCTATTGAGCATATTAGCAGGCGCTAGAATTGGGCACTTATTTACATGCACTTGTTTGAGTGCTATTTTTGGATCATCTTCACTGCGCTTATCGCGCGGCAGATACATCAAACGACATATTTCTTCGACATCTAAGTTGATAAGCGGGGTAGGATCTTCTCGTAAATCCCAACTAATGATTGCGTTTTTATTCACTGGATGAACCGCTAACGGCGCTATAATTGCCGCATTACCGATAGTACTTGGATAGCGTGATGATATATGCAGCACAGGCTTCATGCTCATCACATCCAACTGCTTTTGCGCTGCTTGCTTGGTTTTATTAAGCAACACAAAATCGAATAACTTAGGCTGCTTGTCACGAACGATACGCGCCATTTCGATGGTCGCGTAAACATCTGCCATCGCATCGTGTGCATTACTATGCTCGATACCATTAACGCGAGAGAGATCTTCTAATTTAAAGCTTGGAGTACCATCTGCATAATTCGGCCACTCAATCCCCTCTGGTCGCAATGCTCTGACTAAACGCATAACATCAATAAGGTCCCAGCGAGAGCATTGGTTCTGCCACTCTCTGGCATAGGGGTCAAAAAAGTTTCGATACAACGTATAACGGGTAATTTCATCGTCAAAACGCAAGTTATTGTAACCGACAGTGCAAGTACCAGGCTCGCTCATCAAGGTATTAATTTCCTCGATGAACTGCGCTTCACAGACGCCTTCTCTTATTGCGTGTTGCGGGGTAATTCCAGTGATAAGGCATGCTTCTGGGTGGGGTAAAAAATCATCACTAGGCTTACAGTAAATCTCTATTGGATCACCGATAATATTCAGCTTCTCATCGGTGCGAATAGCAGCAAACTGGAAAGGTCGATCACGCTTGGGGTCGGCACCTGAAGTTTCATAATCGTGCCAAAGAAATGTACGCTCTATGTTCATTGAATTTATCTTTTAAGTAGTTATTAGATCTGTCACATCAGCCCATACTGAAATCAAGCTAAGCGTGGCCAGCTAGGCTGAAAATATCGTCACTATAAGAATCCCCAGCAGTTTCTTCTTACTGACACGGGAAACGCTCACTATTTACATTAACAGATACGTGCCTGTAAGACACAAACCTTAACTCGAGATAGGTTAAATTCAGCCTAATCCATCTTCTGCATCTCGATGGGATAGATTTATGCTAATCCATCTCCTGAAACCTAATGGAACAGGCTTCGCCTAATCCATTTCTAAAAGTTTGATGTAATACATTTCGTCTAAGCCATTTTAATTATGCTGATGCGATATCGCGCTCTATCGCTAATAGAGCATCCATTGGAGAAGTAGCGTTGGTGATAGGTCGCCCTATTACCAAATAACTACTGCCTAAGGCCAGTGCTCTACCAGGCGTCATAATACGTTGCTGATCATCAGCACTGTCACTTTTCAGACGAATACCCGGCGTCACCAGCGCAAAGTCTTTACTGATGGTCGCTCTTAACATCGCAACTTCTTGCGCAGAACAAACAACACCATCTAAACCGCTTTGCTCAGTCAATTTCGCCAATCTTGTTACATGTTCTTGCGGGTCTATATCCAGACCTATATCCACAAGATCACTACGCTGCATACTTGTCAGTACCGTCACAGCAATCAACAAAGTGCGGTTATCTTGTACTTTTGCCAATTCATTGCGCGCGCACTCCATCATTTTACGGCCCCCACTGGCATGCACATTGACCATCCAGACACCTTGTTCAGCTGCTGCACGGACTGCTTTAGCCACAGTATTAGGAATATCATGAAACTTCAGATCCAAAAATATATCAAAGCCCATAGCGGTTAATGACTCAACAACTTTTGGCCCTGCGCGAGTAAATAACTCTTTACCCACTTTTACGCGGCATTTATTAGGGTCTAATTGATCTGCCATTTTCATCGCTTGCTCAATACTGGGATAATCTAACGCAACAACAATAGGTTTATCATTGGATGATTGAGCAGACATGGCTGAAGACGGGTTTTGACTGTGCATTTAGACCTCTTATACTGTTAAAAATAGACTATCAAATTACAGCGCAATTCTACATTATCTGACTGGGGAATGTGGATTAAATATATATATAAGAATAGATAAAAAATGCGATTCAGCTGCCCCCATAGGTGAAAAATAATAAAGCCACTGGGAAAAACCTACTCGGCTAAGTTCACTTTGACTGCGCAATGCGGGATATTTTGGAATGACTTTTTGGGTTTTCACAATCCCAATCCGCCAAAGGCGGAGAATGTAGCTTTGATGAATTAAGCGGCGCCTGATTCAGCAATCTAAAAGAAGGAAAAAAGAGCGCAAATAAATACCTGCGCCCTCTAGGTATTGCAATAGCTTATGCAGCTTTAGAACGGCAATTACTGAGCTCTTTATTAACGGCTTCGACTTTTCGTCTGGATAAGGTTAATTTCGTTTTAAGACCCAAAACAGCCAAGCTACTAAAAACAGATCCTAAAATCCCGCCCAACACAAAAAAGGCAATCAGCCACAGCGACAAGCTAGCCTCAGGCAACTGCATAAAGATTAAATCAATGCTCACTTTTTCAGTATTATGTATTGTAAACATAATCCCAACAAAGCCGATAATAATACAAACAATTAGCACACATAACATTTTTAACCAACGCACTGATTTATCTCCGATTTACTCTTTAATTAACTATTTTTTTTCAATACTAGCATTCACTTGCTCACGTAGCTCTTTACCCGGCTTAAAGTGAGGGACATATTTTTCAGAAAGTGCAACAGACTCACCTGTTTTAGGATTGCGACCGATTCGCGGTGCACGGTAATGTAATGAAAAACTACCAAAACCACGTACTTCTATACGTCCCCCGTTTGATAGGGATTCTGTCATGTGATCTAACATTGTTTTTGCTGCCGATTCAACATCACGCACTGATAGCTCAGGGTGCTTGTCAATTAACAATTCGATCAATTCTGATTTAGTCATTTATGTTCTCCAAGAGGTCCTGTCCCTCTATACATTGATTCATAAATCTATTCTAAGATAAAAGCAGAAATAAAACCCTAGCAGTGTAGTGAATAACAGTCAAAAAATGATATTTTTCATTTATTTACCACTACATCTGATACTAGGTTTACCCTGCCTACTTATTCTAGCCCTTTATTTATCTTTTTTTTCTAATTGAGCCTTAATTAAGTCACCAATAGTCGTTGGTGCCACATCTTCTGAAGCTCGCTTCTTAACAGAATCCATGGCCTCACGCTCTTGCTGTTCTTCCATGTGTTTTATAGACACATGTATTTTCCTGTTTTTGCTATCAATCTGATAGAGCATAACTTCTAACTCTTGCCCTTTACTAACAACAGCACTTAAATCCTCGACCCTATCTCGAGAAGCATCGACACGTTTTAACAGTGCGCTCACTCCCTCTGCAAGAGATAAGATAGCTTGATTTTTTTCTACTTCTACAACGCTTGCTTTAACTATAGCTCCTTTTTTGTGGGCTGTAGTAAAATTAGTGAAATCATCACCATTTAACTGCTTAATACTTAAGGCAATACGCTCTTTTTCAATATCAACCGATAGTAGCACAGTTTCTACCGTGTCACCTTTACGGTAGCCTTTAACCGCTTCATTACCCGCTTGATCCCAAGAGATATCAGATAAGTGTACAAGACCATCAACGCCCTCACCGACAGAAACAAACAGTCCAAAGTCGGTAATTGAGCGTATTTTACCGCTTATCTTATCGCCAGCTTTGTACTTACCTGAAAAACTTTGCCAAGGATTTTGACCGCACTGCTTCATACCGAGTGAAATTCGACGGTTATTGGTATCTATATCCAACACCATTACTTGAATTTCCTCCCCTAAAGTCACCACTTTTGAGGGATGGATATTACGATTGGTCCAATCCATTTCAGAGACGTGCACTAAACCCTCAACACCTTCCACTATTTGAGCAAAACAACCATAATCTGTTAAATTTGTGACAATGGCACTGGTCTGCTCGCCTACTTTAAGCTTCTGTGTTTGTGTGGACCACGGATCTTCACTTAGTTGTTTAAGGCCCAGTGAAACTCTGGATTTCTCGCGATCAAATTTGAGAATTTTAACGTCTATCTCATCTCCTAAGCTGAGAACAACCGAAGGGTGTTTCACTCTTTTCCATGCAATATCAGTGATATGCAATAGACCATCTAAGCCGCCTAAGTCAACAAACGCCCCGTAATCGGTAATATTTTTGACGATACCTTTAACAACTTGACCTTGATCAAGCGTCCCTAACAGCTTCTCTCTCACCACTGAATTTTGCTCTTCAAGCACCGCTCGGCGAGACAAGACAACGTTGTTCTTTTTAATGTCTAATTTAACAAGTTTGAATTCCAGCGGACAGCCTTCTAGATGAGAAGTATCACGCAAAGGGTGCATATCTAATAGAGACCCCGGTAGAAAACCCTGAAGAGAGCCGACGCTAACCGTAAAGCCACCTCTGACTTTACCAATAATGACACCTTCGATTATATCCCCTTTTTCGAAAGCTGTTTCTAACACTAACCAAGCTTCAGCCCGCTTGGCTTTGTCACGTGATAACTGCGTTGCCCCAAAACCATCTTCTACTGATTCAAGGGCCACTTTAACCCGATCACCGACTTTGACACTAAACTCACCGTTTTCATCAAGGAACTGATTTCGGGGTATAACACCCTCGGATTTAAGGTTAGCATTGACAATAATATAGTCATTTTCAATGGCAATGACAGTCGCTGTCACAATAGCGCCTGGTGTCATATTAAGATCTTGTAAGCTTTCAGCAAACAGATCAGCGAAATTCTCACTCATATTCAATCATCCTTGTTGACTTAGAGGTATCGGGGTCTTACTCACTAAGAATTTGTCTTAAAATGAAGTCATTAATTTACAACCCCACTTTAAGACAGTTTCCCTACTTAATACAAAGGAGGTAGTCAGTATTTTTTCCTTTAACGCAACCCTTTGTGACGCGCCTCTTCCAACACTGCCTCTAGAACTTGATCGATTGTTAAACTAGTCGAATCCAGTACCAGAGCGTCTTCTGCAGGTTTTAGTGGCGCGACTGCACGCTGCATATCCCTCTCGTCTCGTTGTTGCAGATCAGTTAATATTACCTCAAGGCTAGCATCCAGACCCTTATTAATCAACTGCTTATATCTTCGAGATGCTCGCTCTTCGACACTCGCATCTAAATACACTTTCAATTGCGCTTGCGGAAATACTACAGTCCCCATATCGCGCCCATCTGCAATCAACCCAGCGCCATGTGAAAACTCGCGCTGCCTGTCTAGCAAAGCTCTACGAACACCAGGAATTGCTGCAACGATTGACGCAACCGTTCCCGTCTCTTCCAACCTTAACTCCTTAGTAACCAACTCTCCCTCAAGCACAACCTGAAGCTCATCTTCATCATCCTGCACAACAAACTGCACATCTAAATGCGCCGCAAGCACCTGCAAGGCATCTTCATCATCCGCAGCAACACCATGATGTTTAGCCGCTAAAGCAGTCAAACGGTAGAGCGCACCACTGTCTAATAAATTCCAACCTAATTTGGCTGCTAACAATTTGCAAACAGTCCCTTTACCTGAACCACTTGGACCATCTACTGTAATCACTGGGCTGACTAATTCGCTATTATTTTGAGACATTCGTCTCCTCCTTTCTTATTCTAATACCAGCTTTCGCTGAGTTTTCTACAAATTCTGGGAAGGAGGTCATCACTCCTGCACAGTTTTGAATATTAATTGTCGATTTTGCAGCAACACCCGCTATTGCAAATGCCATAGCCGTCCTGTGGTCTCCTTTACTATCAACCTCACCGCCTTGGATTTGTCCGCCGTGAATCACCACTCCTTCAAATTTCTCTTCGACTCTAATGCCAAGCTTTCGCAAGCCCTGCACCATCACCGCGATTCTATCACTCTCCTTATACCTTAGCTCCTGCAACCCACTCACGCGAGTAGCTCCTTTCGCGACACTTGCTGCAACAAAAATAACCGGGAACTCATCAATCGCTGTAGACACATATTGTTCAGGAATATCAATCGATCGCAGCATACTATAGCGAACATGAATATCGGCTATCGCCTCTCCTTGAACAACCCGCTCACGGGTAAGTTCAATATCAGCCCCCATCAATTTTAAGATATGTATCAAGCCAATTCGGGTCGGATTGACGCCGACGTTGCACAGTGTCAAATCCGCATCAGGGGATATTGTTGCCGCTACTATATAAAAAGCAGCAGAGGAAAAATCTCCTGGAATTTCAAGATCAACCACATCCAATCCATTACTTGGATCGATACTTATTTTATTCGTCCGACAATTTAGACTAACACCAGAGGCCGACATTAAGACCTCTGTATGATCTCTGGTTTGTGCAGGTTGTGAAATAGTGCTTACACCCTGTGCATAAAGAGCAGCAAATAAAATCGCAGATTTGACTTGCGCACTTGCCATCGGAATTTTGTAATCAATTGCCTTTATACACTGATTACCAGTAATGTAGATGGGTGCACAGCCATGCGTTGTTTTGATGACTGCCCCCATCAATCTTAATGGTTCTGCAACGCGCTCCATTGGCCTAGTATTTAGTGAATCATCACCTATAAGTTGTGAATCAAAAGTTTGCGCTGCTAGCAACCCGGTTAACAACCGCATTGACGTTCCTGAGTTGCCAAGATTTATTGGCTTTACTGGTGGGCACAGACCTTGCCTACCTACACCAAACACTTTTATGACCCCTTTGTGCGGACCTTCAATGACAACCCCCATATCCCTAAAGGCCTGCACTGTCACCATACTGTCTTCACTGTGCAAGAAACCACGTATTTCAGACACTCCATCAGCGAGTGCCGCTAAGAAAATAGCGCGATGAGAAATCGACTTGTCTCCAGGCACCAACGCTTGACCACTTAAGAATGAACCAGGCTCTACAAAAAAATGTGTATTTTTCTTGTTAACGTTTGCCGCATATGCCGTACCTTCAAGCATTTTCCCAAAATGCTCTCTCGCCGCTTTTGCACTGCTAAATACTTCTTTAATAGTGGTTTCATCTTCATCTTCTATCGCAAGCTTTAACCGATCTAGACCTTGTGTAAAAGTGGCTATTTGCGACAGTATAGCCTGTTTATTTGCTCCGCAAACATCGCTCCACATAGTAGGGTCCGACGCAGCGATGCGGGTAAAATCACGAAACCCACCCGCCGCGTAGCGAAAGATATCTAAACTTGCCGACTCTTTAGCCAGAGAATCCACCAGCGAAAAAGCCAGTAAGTGCGGCAAGTGACTCGTAGCTGCTAGCACTTTGTCATGCTTTTCAACATCCATTTGCAACACTTCAGCGCCCACACTTTGCCACATTCTGGCAATAGTCATAGTTGCTGCAGGGTTGGCCTTATCGTGTTCAGTAATGATAACTTTATGCTTAACAAATAATTGACTATCAGCAGCTTGCACACCACTTTGCTCAGAGCCTGCAATAGGGTGGGCGGGAATAAAATTCGCTGGCACTTGACCAAATACTACTTTTGCAGCGTCAATCACACTACCTTTGGTACTACCGACATCACTGATAACAACTTCGTCTTTTAAATGGGGCTTTATCAGCGATAAAACACTTGCCGTTGCTTTCACAGGCACTGCCAGCACTATGATATCAGCACAGGAGACAGCCACCGCAACATCGGTATACCCTCTATCGATTACTTGTAGTCGAACCCCAGTTTCCAGCGACTGTTCATCTCTATCTAAAGCGCTGACGAAGCGTGAAAAGCCGCCTTCTTTAAGCGCCTTCGCCAGTGACCCGCCAATCATCCCCAATCCGATAATCAAGGTATTTTGCACCATAAAAAATTCACTGTTAGCACTATTTTTCGAGCAAGCTGTAGCTACTTCTATCTTCGACATATTCACTCTATCTATACAACGACCCACTATAAAACGGCACGTGGGTAAGACCCCAACATCTTAATTTCTATGCTATTTTCTGACAGTTCTTGTAACACCGATGCTACTTTAGACTCGCTATTATGCCCCTCAAAATCAATATAAAACACCGAACAATCAGAACCTAACGCGCTGCCGCTGCTGTGCGTATCAATCCTCGACAGACTTATTTGATTTTCTCTAAAAGGCGTTAATAGCGAATACAAAGCACCGGGTTTATCTAGAGTCGCCACTAAAACGGTTGTTTTATCCATTCCAGAGGGTGTTATTTGCTGCCTACCTAAAATCAAAAATCTGGCTTTATGCTCATTGTTACTACTAATATTTTGTGCCACGATTTGCCACTGAGGATTAACAATACCGTCTCCTGCAATAACAACTGCCCCTTCTTCACTCGCGAGCGCCAGCATTACTTGCTCAAGAGAATCCACGGTTTTCCTATTTGCATTTGCACAGTGTTGATCTAACCAGCTATTACACTGTGAAAGGGTTTCATCGAGGGCATACACTGTTTTTACATCACTTAGTGCAAGAGAGCCCCTTGCCAGCAAATGAAGCTCTATGGATAGCTCAACTTCACCACAGATATTCAACTGATACCGCTTAAGTAAATCAATAGTTTGACAGGCAATTCCTTGACTACTATTGTCTATTGGCGCAATTCCGTAATTGACGGTTAAGTCTTGCACGTCTTTAAATACTTGATCGAGCGAATTAACGGGCACTGTCAAAGCAGAAGCGCCAAAATGCTTGTTCGCAGCCAGCTGAGAGAAAGCACCAGCGGGACCCAAATATGCGACTTGCAAGGGCTTCTCGTGCGCGAGACAAACAGACATAACCTCGCGAAAGAGCTGCGCAACAGCTTTGTCTTCTAGCGGCCCTTGATTACGCGCCATCACTTTTCTAAGTACTTGGGCTTCGCGTTCAGGACGATAAAAAACGGCATCCTCAATCCCTTGAAATTTCTCTTTAACTTGAGCTACTCGCTGCGCACATAGCGCGCGTTGGTTAAACAGTTCATGCAGAGACTGATCAATTGCATCAATCTCATCCCTAAGCTTAAGCAGTTCTTGTTCTTGTTCTATTGGTTGGTCTGTCATATTACACCTGAATACGTTACCGGACTTGCTCTTAACTTAATTACCCGTGACGACGTTCAAAATCGTGCATAAACGTTACTAGCGCATCAACAGACTCTTCTGCAACTGCGTTATAAATACTCGCCCGCATGCCGCCTACCGCTTTATGCCCTTTGAGATTTAATAAATCTGCCGCTGTTGCCTGTTCTAAGAAGACGCTTTCTAGCTTTGCATCGTGAATATTAAAAGGAACATTCATCATAGAACGGTTTGCAAGTGCAATGGAATTCTTATAAAACTCAGTGTTATCAATTGCTTGATATAGCTTCTTGGCTTTTCGTCGATTGACCTGCTCAATAGCGGCGACACCACCTTGTTCAAGCAGCCATTCAAACACAAGACCAGACAAATACCAGGCAAATGTCGGTGGCGTATTAGACATCGACTCAGCATCGGCATGAATTTTATAATCGTACATTTTCGGCGTGATAGCTTGTGCGTTACCTAATAGGTCTTCGCGAATAATGGCGACAGTCAGTCCAGCCGGACCAATATTTTTCTGTGCTCCGGCATAGATCATACCAAAAGACGATACATCTATTTCTTTTGACAGAATATCGGATGACATGTCTACAACTAAGGGTACATCACCTGTTTGCGGCACATAGTCAAAACTTAAACCACCCACGGTTTCATTTGAAGCATAATGTAAATACGCCACATCAGCGCCTAACATTAGCTCTGATTGTGCAGGCACAGCACAGTACTGACTATCAGCAGCGCTGGCGATTACTTCTAACTGCGAATAACGCCTTCCCTCTACTATTGCTTTAGAAGACCACATACCCGTTTCAATATAAGCAGTTGCCTGGTCAGCACGTGCCAAGTTCAACGGAATCATAGCGAACTGGCTAGTCGCGCCTCCCTGCAGAAATAAAACTTTATAGTTATTCGGAACATTCAACAATTTCCGTAAATCAGACTCAGACTTTTGCGCGACAGCAATGAACTCTTTACTGCGATGGCTCATTTCCATAATGGAAAGACCCTGTTGATTCCAGTCCAACAATTGAGATTGCGCGCGCGCCAATACTTCACTGGGGATTGCCGCGGGCCCTGCACTAAAATTATGCTTACGTATCATTGATCAGTCCTTAAAACAGTCACTTGCCATATCGTTTAATCGCGATGAAGAGGTGCTACCTCTAACATCCAAGGGTTCATCCTACGCAGTTTACTGCGACTGGCGCTGGATTTCTCACCCTTAAACACGCCCCATATCAACAAACAAACGCTCGTTAAAGGGCGATAGTTTGCCAAAGGGAGGTTAAATTTTTCTTTAAACTTCGCTGATTTCAGACATCGCTTGACTAAAATCAACTTACACTAAATTTTTCTATGCCAGCTAAAACTAAAAATGCGGCCTAGGCCGCACTTTATTTGCCATAAATCAACAATTATTCAGCATCTTCAGAGCCTGATTGTTCGCCACTGATATCCGCCTGCCCTTCGTCTACCGTTGTTTCATCAAGTTCTTCATCATCAGGCTCTTCAATACGCGCAATACCGACCAAACTCTCACCATCAACTACACGAATCAAACGAACACCTTGAGTATTACGTCCCAGCACACCTATTTCACTGGTACGTGTGCGAACCATAGTACCTTGATCACTGATTAGCATGACGTCATCGCCTTCAAACACTTGCACTGCTCCGGCCAATTCGCCATTCCTGTCTGTGCACTGCTGACCAATAACCCCTTGGTTGCCGCGACCTTTACAAGGAAAGTCAGATACTTGTGTCTGCTTACCAAACCCCCGCTCAGAAGCGGTTAAGATATTACCTCCTTCTTTGGGAATAATAAGAGCAATGACTTTGGCATCATCTTTCATTTTCACACCGCGAACACCACGCGCTGTACGCCCCATCGGACGCACATCAGTTTCGTGGAATCTAGCCGCTTTACCCGCACTGGTCACCAACAGAATATCGTCATCTCCCTCCGTGATAGCCGCACCGATCAAAGCATCATCATCTAATAGGTCAACGGCAATCAAACCAGAACTACGAGGGCGAGCGAAGTTTGCCAGTGACGTTTTCTTCACCGTCCCGCTAGCAGTCGCCATAAAGACAAATCTATCATCCGTAAACTCATTAACAGGTAGAATAGTAGATATCCTCTCTCCTTCTGCTAGCGGCAATATATTGATAATCGGACGCCCACGTGCCGCTCTTGAAGCAACTGGGATTTCAAATACTTTTAACCAGTAGACTTTACCCATATTAGAGAAACACAACACAGTATCATGGGTACTGGCTATCAATAAGTGCTCGACAAAATCTTCATCTTTAACAGCGGTGACCGACTTACCTTTACCGCCGCGCTTTTGCGCTTGATAATCTGTCAGAGGTTGTGTTTTGGCATAACCGCCGTGCGAAATAGTCACAACCATGTCTTCTTCAGTGATAAGATCGGCAACGGTCAAATCTTGACGCGACGCAATAATTTGCGTTTTACGCTCATCACCATATTCAGCAATAATGGCTCTTAGCTCGTCTCTGATGACATTCATCAGCACATCAAAAGAGCCTAAAATCTCCAAGAAGCCGGCAATTTGCACTAGCAGCTCAGAGTATTCCGCGATCAGCTTCTCATGCTCTAAGCCTGTCAACCTGTGTAATCTAAGATCAAGAATAGCCTGCGCTTGCACGGGTGACACATAGTACTTGCCATCTCGCATACCGTACTGTTCTTCTAGATCATCCGGACGACAGGCATGTTCTCCTGCACTGGCTAACATCTCAGAGACAGACCCTGGATCCCAGGCGGTATTGATCAATCGCTCTTTTGCATCCGCTGGAGATGCTGAGGTTTTAATCATCGCAATAACGGGGTCTATATTCGCCAATGCGATTGCCAGCCCCTCTAACACATGGCCACGCTCACGTGCTTTCCTAAGCAGATAAACAGTACGACGCGTCACCACTTCACGGCGGTGACGGATAAAGTTCACCAGCATGTCTTTTAGGTTTAATATTTTTGGCTGGCCATCGACCAGCGCCACCATATTAATACCAAAAACCCCTTCCATTTGGGTTTGAGAAAACAAGTTATTGGCAATCACTTCAGGCACTTCACCACGGCGAAGTTCTATCACAATACGCATGCCATCTTTATCAGACTCATCGCGCAACTCTGTGATCCCCTCTAATTTCTTATCTTTAACCAGCTCAGCAATTTTTTCAATCAGCTTTGCTTTATTTAACTGGTAAGGAATTTCGGTCACAACAATTGCTTGCTTACCTGCCGCATTGACATCTTCGACATGATATTGCGAGCGCAGGTAAATACGACCGCGGCCAGTACGGTACGCCAATAGGATTCCCGCTCTACCATTAATAATGGCGCCTGTTGGAAAGTCGGGGCCTGGTATGTATTCCATTAACCCATCAATATCCAGCTCCGGATTATCGATTAAAGCTAACGTACCTTGTACAACTTCAGTCAAATTATGAGGCGGGATATTGGTTGCCATACCCACGGCAATACCTGAAGACCCGTTCAACAGCAAATTCGGTAGTCGGGTAGGCAATACAGCAGGGATTTGTAAAGTGCCATCGTAGTTTGGCACATAGTCAACGGTCTCTTTGTCAAGATCCGCCAACAAATCATGAGATATTTTGCGCATACGAATCTCTGTATAACGCATGGCTGCAGCAGAATCACCATCTACTGAACCAAAATTACCCTGGCCATCAACCAGCATATAACGCAACGAAAAATTTTGAGCCATACGTACAATCGTATCGTATACAGCGCTATCTCCGTGCGGATGGTACTTACCTATGACATCCCCAACCACACGGGCAGATTTCAAATAGGGTTTGTTCCAGTCATTTTTCAATTCGCTCATGGCAAATAAAACGCGACGGTGCACCGGCTTCAAACCATCGCGCACATCAGGCAGCGCTCTACCGACAATGACAGACATCGCATAATCGAGATAAGACTGCTTCATCTCATCTTCAATATTAACTGGCACTACTTGCTTTACTAAATCACCCATAAATTACTGCTTTCCTTGATAGGTCTCATGTAAAAATACTTAGTTATCAAAGCCATCGCAGGCTATTTTTAACCGCGAGATTGTATCACAAAAAGCTTACACTAACACCGCCTCAAGAGCTGTTTAGGCAAAAAGATTTAAACGATAAAAATCAATGAATTAAAAAGACTTTTAATTCATTGAATGATTTTTATGAATGAAATGAGGGACTGCGCAGCACAACTGACAAACCAGCCAACAACTCAATTGAGAACTCCGGGCTCAACCCAACCAGTTCACAGTGACATTTGCACTCTGTTTCTGCCCTTTTCCTTCGCCATATACAGAGCGGCATCGGCTTTCTCTATTAACTGATTAAGCCCCTCACCCCGACAAACCGAGACACCAAAAGAAGCCGTTACTGGGGGTAATTTTTTTCCCGTCCTTTTATTACTCAAAGAGACACTGTGTAATTTTTCCCTCAGCCCCTCTGCTATCTCTCCCGCCTCATTTGCATCTATACCCGGACACAGCAAGGCAAACTCTTCTCCACCATAGCGAACGGGAAGAAGCGGGGCTGGACATTGAGATTTCATCAAACGCCCTACTAACTTAAGCACCTGATCTCCCATTAAATGACCATGATTGTCGTTAAAAAGCTTGAACTTATCGATATCTATCATGATTAAAGCAATCCCCATTGACGGGTCTTGTTTGACCAAATTGCCATACGCTTTCTCAAACAACCTACGGTTACTGAGACCCGTGAGCGCGTCTGTATTGGCTTGCAGCTCTTTCTCTTTGAGCTGCTCTCTTAATGAGGTAATCTCTTTTTGCGCTTCCGCTATATTGCTCTGAAACGAGTCATTGATTGCACACAACGCATTGGCATTACCACTAAGCTCATCAATCAGATGCGAAAAACTCTCATCTTTCTCAAACTCCGCTAAAGAGTTGACATTGCCCAGCAATGCATTTGAAATGCCACTACCTTGCTTTACGGTCGCATCAATAGACTCCGAGAGCTCAGCGACAATATCACTGATCCCCTGATGAAAAATTTCCTTAACACTGTCAAATTCTTCATCGTTTTTAATGATGTGTTTGAGGAACAGCTTTTCACTTTCATCGGCTGGACAAGTCCCCTCTTTCTCAACCAAAAAGTCTAACTCATCATTGAGGCCTGGAAAATGATTTGAGTAATACGCGTACCAAAGGGTAAAATTGAATGGATTAGGAACAATTTTGTGTTTTATCATTTTCGGCACTGCTTTACGTAAAAGAACAGCTGCCTGGTCTGAATTCTCGGTAAATATCATAACAAAATTCCCACATCCCTTAGAAATACTTAATGAAAACCAACTGCCACCAACAAAGTGTAGCTTAAATTACTCGACAGCGGACGGCAATCATACAATTTTTTAAACTTAACATAAAATAAAAAACAGCAAAAAGCACTTAAGCACCATGAATTTCCTTTTAACCCAATAATTACCATAATTTACAAACTTCAAGCAACACACCTATTTCTATCTACGCCCGTGCAGTGCTAAAATTAACCTTTCATTCTCAGGAACATAAATACAATATCGACGACTATTGATAGAATGTAATAACCGCCGATTTATTGACAGTTTCCCTTACAAAGCAGATAGATTTATGAGCAACAACAGTGCAAATGTAGATCCAAAAGAAATTGCCAAATTTGAAGAGCTAGCCAGCCGCTGGTGGGATCTCAATAGTGAATTTAAGCCGCTACACGACATAAACCCACTGCGGGCAAATTACATCGACTCTATCGCCTCGCTCGCGGGGAAAACAGTGATTGATGTCGGCTGCGGAGGCGGCATCCTCTCTGAATCAATGGTACAAAGAGGCGCACAAGTCACCGGTATTGATTTAGGCGAAGCCCCGCTTAAAGTCGCCAAACTTCACGGACTTGAAAGTGGCCATAAAGTGGAGTATCTAAAAATAGCCGCTGAAGATATGGCTGACATGCACCCACAAGGCTTTGATGTTGTCACTTGCATGGAAATGCTAGAACACGTACCTGACCCCAGCTCAATTGTTCGCGCTTGCGCCAAAATGGTCAAACCAGGGGGGCATGTTTTTTTCTCAACGATTAATCGCAATCCCAAAAGTTATCTATTTGCGATTGTAGGTGCAGAGCAAATTTTAAACCTTGTCCCTAAAGGCACCCATGAGTTTAAAAAATTCATCAAACCTTCCGAGCTGGGACTCTGGATTCGCGACAATCAATTAAACATCGAAGACATGCAGGGCATGACTTACAACCTGCTAAACAAGGAATACCAATTAACACCATCAGACCTTGATGTGAACTATCTGATTGCCTGTACTAAATAGCTCCCTATTTCACCTTGCACCACTTATGGATACAACATGAAGCCAAAAGCTGTTTTTTTTGACTTAGATGGTACCTTATTAAATAGCGCCCCTGATTTTGTTTGGGTTATCAATTTAATGCTCAAACGCCGCCATCAACCTAGCATTACTTTAGATACTATTAAACAACAGGTTTCCGATGGTGCTAGCGTCATGCTCAAAGCTGCCTTTGAATCAGTTGTCGACAGCGTTGAATTGGAGGAATTAAAACTCGAATTCCTCCAAGAATATAGCCAACAGCTTAACACCAAAGCTAATTTATACCCGGGCGTCGATAAACTACTGCGTTATTTAGATGATCATAACATTTTATGGGGCGTCGCCACCAACAAGCCTAGCAAGTACACCCTGCCCACCTTGCAGCACTTCGCACTAACTGAGCGGTGTGCAACGGTTATATGCCCCGAACACGTTAACCAAACCAAACCAGACCCAGAGGCACTCTATTTATGTGCCAGCCAGCTATCAATTGCAACAGAGTACTGCTGGTATGTTGGGGATCATAAACGTGATATAACAGCGGGCAATGCTGCCAACATGACCACAGTAGCCTGTCAATATGGCTATTTGAAACAGACAGATAATAGTGAAAAATGGGGTGCAAACTATCTAATAGACACACCCAGTGCTTTAATTTCATTACTTGAAAACACAACCACAGAAAACGGGAATTGAACATGTTTGATTACACTGCGCCGGCGCAACTGCTAAAAGACCAAACCATCTTAGTAACAGGCGCTGGTGACGGCATAGGCAAAGCGGCGGCACTCACTTACGCAAGGTTTGGCGCTACAGTCATTTTATTGGGTAGAACAGTCGCCAAACTCGAGGCTGTTTATGATCAGATTGAAACACTTGGCGCGCCCAAAGCCGCAATATTACCTTTTGATTTACAAAGCGCGAACGAGCAGAGCTACATTGAATTAACTAACATTATTGATAGTGAATTTGGCAGCCTCGACGGCTTACTGCACAATGCAAGCTTACTTGGCATGCGCACCCCTCTTGAAAACTACGACCCAGTGACTTGGGACTCTGTTATGAAAGTGAATGTGACCGCCTGCTTTCACCTAACTCAAGCTTTACTACCACTATTACACCGATCTAGTTGCGCCTCGATTATTTTCACCTCTTCAAGTGTTGGCAAAAAAGGCCGCGCCTACTGGGGCGCCTATAGTGTTTCCAAGTTTGCCACTGAAGGCATGATGGAGATACTGTCCGATGAACTAGACAACACCAGCAACATCCGCTGCAATGCTATCAACCCTGGCGCCACACGCACCTCAATGCGCGCTGCCGCATACCCGGGCGAACAACCAGAGAACAACCCTACCCCCGAGCAAATAATGCCCTTGTATTTGTACTTAATGGGTAAAGACAGCTTAAACACTAACGGCCAAAGCTTAAACGCTCAAGACTAACCTTTTCGCTGTGCAACACTTGCCGCCAACCTCAATGGCGGCACCTCCAAACAATTACATATTCCAATGATTGATTCTTAATTAAGCCAATTTATTCGCAATTACGCAACGTAAACAGGTATTAGTATTAATATAATTAATACTAATGCATAAGAATTCTTCCTACAGATTGTACCTCTCATTATTACTGTTAGTATGTTGAATAATTAGCAGCCCTATGCGAGCACTGCGGCCCGTGCTGTTAATTAACAACGATAAAGAGTATAAACAACAACAATTAACGTAAAACTTTTCAGCGATTGCAAAGGCTTGTTATAGATGATGAATCCTAGAGACGTGAAGACTGTTCAAGATGTAAAAGATATCGTCGAGCAAAGACAGCTCAGCCACATAAAAGTGGGAATATTTGACACCGATGGCATTATGCGTGGCAAATATATGAACAAGGAGAAATTTTTCTCAAGCTTAGAGTCCGGCTTTGCCTTTTGCGATGTCGTATTAGGCTGGGATTCAAATGATCAACTCTATGAAAACGTTGGCATTAAATACACAGGCTGGCATACAGGCTACCCTGACGCACCCGTGCGTGTATTACCGCACACCTGCAGAGACTTGCCTTACGAGCCCGGCATGTTGTTATTCATTTGCGAGTTCAGTGATGAGGCCGCCAAAATTTGTCCGCGCAATACCCTCACCAGAGTACTTAATAAAGCGGATCAAATGGGCTTTGACATCAACGCCGCATTCGAATATGAGTTCTTTCTATTTAATGAAACCCCCCACTCGATCAGAGAAAAAAACTACCGCAATTTGCAACCTATCACACCCGGCAATTACGGTTATTCAATGATTCGAAATTCAACTCATGCTGACCTTTATCACAGCATTATTGATTTATCACAAAAAATGGATTTCCCTATTGAGGGACTTCACACTGAAACCGGCCCTGGTGTCATGGAAGCTGCACTGAGTGTATGCAATGCTCAAGATGCCGCTGACAAAGCTGCACTGTTTAAAACCTTCACTAAAATCTGGGCACAAAAGAACGACATTATGGCGACCTTTATGGCGAAATGGTCAAATGATTTCCCCGGTCAGTCTGGTCACATTCACGTTTCACTTAATCATAAAGATGGTTCTGGTTCGGCCTTTTACGACCCACAACAAACCCATAATATGAGCAGCACTCAACGACATTTCCTAGCTGGGTTACAAAAACTTATGCCAGAACTGCTGGCGATGATGGCGCAGAGTGTTAATGCTTATTCTCGGTTAATCCCCGGTTTCTGGGCTCCTACCGATGCGACCTGGGGTGTTGAAAATCGTACCACCGCACTGCGAGTAATACCCGGCTCAAGTAAGTCACAACGCATAGAATTCCGCTTAGGCTCTGCCGATGCCAACCCTTACATCGCACTTGCAGCTGTCATAGGCGCAGGCCTGTATGGAATAGAGAACAAATTAGAACCAGAAGCTCAAGTCACCGGTAATGCTTACGATCAACAACACCCGGCCTCTTTATCGCTACCCCAATCTCTATCTGCGGCGGCTTTTGCCCTTAAAAAATCAGAGCCAGCCAGAGAACTGTTTGGCGACGAGTTTGTCGATCATTACAGCGCCACTCGTGAATGGGAACAGCGCGAGTTTAACAAACACATCACAGATTGGGAAATGAGCCGCTATTTCGAAATTATATAACGGCAACCTCAACAATCAGCAACTATAGAAAAGAGTGTAAGATGAATAATATACAAATCACCGTATCGCCTATTGACGGTAGCGACTACGTAACCCGAGAACAAGCTAGCCCAGAACAAATTCGACTTTGCAGCCAAAGAGCCACCGCTGCACAAGCAACTTGGCGCCAGCAAAGCATAGCGCAACGCGCGCAAATATGCGGCAACATGATCGATAACTTTGTCAGTAAAAAAGAGAGCATTGCGCAGGAACTCGCCTGGATGATGGGTAGACCTATCCGCTATGGAGAAGGCGAAGTCGCGGGCGTAGAAGAACGCGCTAGACATATGATCGAAATTGCCGAGCAATCATTAAAAAGTATCGAACTACCAGAAAAGCCCGGCTTTACCCGCTACATTAAACGAGAGGCGCTCGGGGTGGTTTTTGTTATTGCCCCTTGGAATTTCCCTTATTTAACCGCTATCAATGCTATTATTCCAGCTATAATGGCGGGCAATAGCGTCATCTTAAAACATTCGGCGCAAACCCCACTGTGCGCCGAGCGTTTATTCGAGGCTTTCGCAGCTGCTGGATTACCTGAAGGCGTCTTTCAATACTTGCATTTATCCCATGAAGATACCGCCAATGTCATCAAAAATCCAAATATCAACCATGTTTGCTTTACCGGATCTGTGGCAGCAGGCGCCAGTGTTGAAAAATCTGCAGCCGGAAGATTTATAGGCCTAGGGCTAGAGCTTGGCGGCAAAGATCCCGCTTACATTCGCAGTGATGTAGATTTAGATGCCGCGGTTGAAACAGTGGTCGATGGTGCGTTTTTTAATGCGGGTCAATCCTGCTGTGGCATTGAACGCATTTATGTAGACGCCAGCATCCATGATGAGTTTATCGTAAAGGCCAGCGCGTTAATTAGCCAGTACCAATTAGGTCGCTCAGATGATCCAGAAACAACGCTAGGACCGATGGTAAAAGCTTCAGCTGCTGATTTTGTTCGCGATCAAATCCAACAGGCGGTTGACATGGGTGCACAAACCCATATTAATCAGGGGCAATTCCCCCTCAGCAAAAGTGGCTCCGCCTATTTAGCACCGCAATTGCTCTCCAATGTTAATCATGAAATGCGCATCATGAGCGAAGAATCTTTTGGCCCCGTTGTCGGGGTGCAAAAAGTAGCATCTGATGATGAGGCCATCGCTCTCATGAACGATTCTGAATTCGGTCTAACAGCCACTATTTTTACCCGTGATATTAGCCGCGGGGTGGAATTGGGAGAACAGCTAGAAACAGGTACTTTCTTTATTAATCGCTGCGACTACCTAGATCCCGCGCTGGCATGGACAGGCGTCAAAAACTCAGGTCGCGGCTGCACGTTATCTGGTATAGGGTATGAACAGCTAACCAGACCTAAATCATTCCATATTAAAACTGAACTATAAATCGACTCATAACGAAGAGACTTCTGTATAACATAGTCAGCAGTGATAAAATCAAGCTCAGAAAATGAGTCGGCAACCGGTGCTATCAATGTACTGGATGCCGACTTTTAACCGCTAAATATCTTGCTCATGCGTTAACCTAAATCTCACAATATCAATTCTATCGCAACAGAACGATGCCAAGGATACAAAGATGTCTTACGAAAATTTAAGTGGCAACTGGAACTACCCCAACAACATCAGAACCGGCGAAGGCCGCGTCAGTGAACTAGCAGCATGTGTCAAAGAACTTGGCATGAGCTCTCCTCTATTAGTGACCGACCCGGGGCTTGCAAGCTTACCCATGGTACAAGATACCATCGACCTTTGTATCAACAGCGGCTTAAGCTGCGGACTTTTCAGCCAAATAAAAAGTAACCCCAATGGGGAAAACATCAGAGATGGTGTCGCAGCTTATCATGCAGGTAATCACGATGGCATTATCGCTTTCGGCGGAGGCTCAGGGCTAGATGCCGGCAAAGCGATTGCTTTAATGGTCGGACAAGATAGACCTCTATGGGATTTTGAAGATATTGGTGATAATTTTCTGCGCGTCAATGAAGCGGGAGTCGCGCCAATAATCGCCATCCCCACCACTGCAGGAACAGGCTCTGAAGTCGGCCGCGCTTCGGTCATCACAGATGAACAAGCCCATGTTAAGCGCATTATATTCCACCCTAAAATGCTACCTTCAATTGTTATTTTAGACCCAAATCTAACAATAGGTTTACCTTCTCATATCACCGCAGCTACGGGCATGGACGCTCTATCTCACAACCTTGAAGCGCTGTGCTCTCCTTTTTATCACCCTCTAGCCGAGGGGATCGCAATTGAAGGCGCCCGATTAGTCAAAGACTACTTGCCACGCGCGGTTAAGGATGGCTCTGACATTGAAGCGAGAACCCAAATGCTAGTTGCATCCATGATGGGAGCTACAGCCTTCCAAAAAGGACTAGGTGCAATGCACGCTTTAGCGCATCCTTTAGGGGCACTTTACGATGCACATCACGGTTTATTAAATGCCATTTTAATGCCTTATGTATTACAAGCTAACAGAGAGGTAATCGAAGAGCGCATAGTTCGCTTGGCGCGTTATATGGATCTGGAAGACTGCTCATTTGACGGATTCTTAAATTGGGTTTTAGAAATGCGCAGCCTGTTAAAGATCCCCCATTCTCTTTCGCAGATTAATATCGATACCCAGCAACAAACTTTAGTGGCCACGATGGCAACTGAAGATCCATCAGCGGGGGGAAATCCCATTAAGTTCACTACTGACCAATACCAGCAGATATTTATCAATGCAGTGAAAGGGGAGCTTTAATAAAAGCTAGCGGGTAGAAGGTACAATAATTACGATCACAAGCTTTGTTACCCGTCACTTTTTTTGCCCGCTACTGCGCTTTGGTTTCGGGTTTCGGGTTTCGGGTTTCGGGTTTCGGGTTTCGGGTTTCGGGTTTCGGGTTTCGGGTTTCGGGTTTCGGGTTTCGGGTCAGCATCTACGATCACAAGCTTTGTTACCCGTCACTTTTTTTGCCCGCTACCGCCCGCTCTTTTTCTTGCGACCCAATCCTCTTATTCGCCGACTTTTACATCATCCTTCATCCAGGGAAAATTGGTATGGATCACATTGATATATTTTTGCGTTAATATCCGCCGACAATCACTGGCGATATCTCTTGGTAAATCACCTAATTCATGTTCACGACTGACCAAATTTATATGCCGCGTCAATGGCTCTGTTAAGGCCAACAATTGTACTTGATGCTGTTTTATGCCACTTTGAAACAAGCACAGTGGCGTCGTAATAGTACAGCCTATACCTGAGGCGACCGCAGCGACCACTGCATATGAGTTATCTAATTGCAGATGAGCGGCAGGATCTAATTGTTCGCGTCTTAAATACCTTTCGATTTGCTGAGCGATTAAAGTGGCGGACGAGTAACGAATAAAGTTATATTTTTTAAACACACTCACTATATCTTTAGCACCACTGTAGTCATTGGGCACAGCCAGCACAAAAGGCTCACTCAAGATACGATACCTAGAAAGACCTGAGTAATCATCCAGTGGATCATCAGATATGGTGATATCCGCTTGTTTAGACAATAGCATGTGAGAGTGCAAGTGAGATTGACCCGAAACAACAGACCAATTTTGAGTACGGTTATCAATCACATCAATTAATGGCTTACCCACGGCGGTAATAATAGAGTCCACCAGCGCCACTTTGACATGACGTAATAACTTATAATCTGCAGTGCGCATTTCGATACTGGTCATTTCTGCCGCGGCTAATATCCCTTGCGCACGATCGTAAAAAAATCGCCCAGCCGTAGTCGCTGCCATCGGCCTCACTGATCTATCCATCAATTCAACCCCTAAAGCATCTTCCAATTGGGTTAAAATCTGAGAAACAGACGATTGCGAAAGCGCTGTTCTTTTAGCAGCTAGAGTAAGATTACCAGTCTCGACAACCAATACAAAAACGCTTAAAGTTTTAAGCTCAAAGCCGAAAGATGATGACATTTAATTCCCAGTAACCGATAGACATCGAAACCAATTAATCCAAAAAAACTACGCTGTCTAATAATAAGAGCAACATAGACCTATACATTGAGAGAGTTATTGCACCGTTATTTCTGGTACAGCATCATCAGTATCGTGTTTACCTTCTTTAAATACCGGGGCAACTAATGGCAGCTCAATATTAAAAACGGTGCCAACTTCCTCCTCAGAAGTCACCCAAATTCGCCCTCCAAGAATGCTCGTCACAATGTTGTGAACGATATTTAAACCAAGACCTGTTCCTCCCGAACCACGCTTGGTAGTAAAAAACGGCTCAAATATTTTATCAATATTAGTGCTGTGAATGCCTTTGCCATTATCGCTAAATTTTATTTGCACCTTATCTTCATCAAGCTGCGCTATTTCTATTTGTATTTCTCCTCGTTCATCCTCGGTATAACCATGGGTAAGCGCGTTAGTGGTTAAATTCGTCACAACTTGCGACAGCGATCCGGGGTAGCTATCTAAACTGATACCCTCCTGTATATTTTGTTCTAGTTGATGCTGCTTGTAGGATGGCGCGAGTGTTGCCAGTAACTCAGCAATCATTGTTTTGAGATCAAAGACTCTGCGCTTAGAGCTTACTTGATCGGCAGATACTTGCTTAAAATTTTGTACAAGATCAGATGCCGTCTCTAATGTTCTGCCCATCAATACTGTAGCTTCACCTACTCTGGAAATAAAATGGTCTAAGGTATTTTTAGTGAGCTTACCATCACTGAGAAGCTGCGCTACTTTATCATGCTCTGCAACTAACGCTGAATTGACCGTCACACTGATCCCTATCGGAGTATTTATCTCGTGTGCCACACCGGCCACCAGACGACCTAAAGATGCAAGTTTTTCGGTTTCCACCAAGGATTGCTGGGCGTACTTTAAGTCTTCAAAAGCAACCCCTAATTTAGTATTGGACTCTTTCAAACTCTCAGTACGTTTAATCACTTTTTCTTCTAACTGATTATTCAATACCGTCAACTGTTGTTCGGCCACCTTCAACTCAGTGACGTCCTGGCCAAATCCAATCATAAAGCGAATTGTACCGGCGTCATAGAACGGAACAAAACTCCAAATAAGCGTATTATTTTTACCCGTTGAATCGTTTAGTTGCAACTCCATGCTTTCAATTGATTCATATTCTTTTAGGGCGCGAGTTAGCGCGTCTTTTTTGTCATCGTCGACAAAGATTGAAAGCCAGTTTTTACCAATAATATCATCCAGAGAATACCCACTAATTTCAGAGCCAGCGGCGTTGGATGAGTCTATTGTCAAATCACTGTTCAAGCAGCAAATAACAGTATTTGAATAACTGATCACTGTTTTAGAAAAATCTCGCTCGTAAGCTAACTTTTCACTGACAGCTTGTCGAGCATTAAACTCCGACACTGTCTTAGCACGCGCAAAGTTGAACGCATCGACCAATACATCCAATTCGTTATCTTGTTTGCGGTCCGCACGCCCATCTAGCATTAAAGGCTTTTCCGAACCATCGGGACTCACGGTGCGAATATAATTCACCATTTTTACAATATGACGAATAACGACCTGATGAAAAAGCCCCAGAATTAAGATTGAAAGCAACAAAGAGATGATAATTTGACTAGTAACCGCAAAAATTACTTTATCAATAAGCCTTGCATAAACCCCTTCTAAGCTGGCAAATATTTCTAATTGCCCAACTTCTGCCCCTTGATAATCTAACACAAAAGCCCGCCCAAACGAGTCATCGGCAGGAGCCACACCCACTTCAGAAAGCACTATGTTGACGTTTTCAATGGTTTCACGAATACGCACATACTGGATATCTGGAAAATCTAATATTCCATCGATTTGTACCGCGATCTGTGCCTCGTTAAGGTTCCAAACACTCACCGCCACTGACTGACCAAAACTGGTGTAAATATTATCAATATTTTCCAGAATTTGCTTCCTATCAGATAAGTACTCTTGATAGAGACTAAAACCTGTCGTGAATATAGCAAATAGGAAATTACAAATAATAATAAAGAAGAGTAATCGATAAGACAAACCTTGTTTAGGCATAAACTCACGAGCTAAGGCACTAATTTTTATCATTTAATTATTCTCTTTTAAAAGTAAACGCCATCAATTTTATCTAGAGATTTTAGCGAAAGATCAGATGAACATTTATACAATTATCCAATCACCTTCCTAAAATCGTAAACCTATTGCGATAACGCTACTACTAATTACCCATCATTTATCAGAGATATCAGCATAACGACGACATTCGATAATGCTGTGTTAAAACTGGCTCAATAAAGAAAATTTAGCCGCAACCTAAATCATCCAAAATATCCATCAGCGTCGTTAACTGGAGAGTTAAACAGCGCATATATCATTATAAGCAGTGCTATCTAGCCATTTTTAAGCGGCACCTTTGTAGCAAGCCAACCGACTAAAACTCTCTTTGTTCCGCCAGCCTTACCTTAACTGCGCTCGCTATATTAATAAATATCTCCCTATAGCAGCAGAAAACCTCCTCTATTAACAATATCATAGAGGCATAATAAATAAATAAAATACTTCAAAGTACTATTTTTACTTCATTTTAACGATATGTTTTATATTCTTTTTTGAATAAAGTTAATATAGCAGAGATTTCAACTAACGTATCCGGTTTCATGATAAAACTAAGCCCCTATATATCCATATCTGATGATGAATTAGAACTCATCCCGATCCGCGCTCAAGGCGCTGGCGGACAAAATGTTAACAAAGTATCTTCTGCCATCCACTTACGTTTTGATATAGAGAACTCCTCTTTGCCTGCTGTTTATAAAGAAAGATTATTAAAGCTATCTGATAGGCGGATCAACAAAGAGGGGATCTTAATTATAAAAGCCCAACTGCATCGCACTCAAGAGAAAAATAAACTAGACGCTTTGCAGCGCCTAGAAGAAGTTGTCAGGTCTGTTATGCTTGTCGCGAAAGCCCGCAAAGCGACCAAACCCAGTAAGAATTCACAGCGAAAAAGATTAGACAGTAAAAAGAAACACGGTCAGAATAAAGTATTAAGAAGAAAGAATTATGATTAATAAGATTAAAAATAAATACTTCTTTGCCCCTCTTGCCAAGGAGGATATTTTTCCATCACCCCCTGAAACAGCGCTGAAGCCAATAACTCATTTAACCAAATTCTCAGGGCGTTAAATGGTGTTTGCTCAAACCACTTTTTATCCACATGCGCAAATTGCCTTATAAAAGGGAAAATTGCAGCATCTGCCAGCGTTAATTCTTCTCCCATCAAATAACGATTTCCAGTTAGCCTAGCCTCTAATTGCGCTAAAAATTCACAACCTTGGCGACGATAATAGTCTTCATCAAATTCAGGGTAGCGATCAGCATATTTATATTTATCCAGCCATGGCTTAAACACATTATCGCACTGCTCAACCAAAGGCAGTTGAGCTGGCAATTTTTCCAGCCAGCCTTCAGGATCATTGAGGCTTAAAGCCCATTGCATAATACCTAAACTTTCATCAATCACAGTTCCGCAAGCCAATATCAAAACAGGCACCGTCGCCTTCGGTGAAGCCTTAAGCAATTGCTCAGGTTTATCTTTTAGCACCACTTCTCGTAACTGTAACTGGACCTCACTGATACGAATTGCCAACCTTGCACGCATTGCATAAGGGCAACGACGAAAACTATACAAAACATTTGCCTGCATTAGCGCGCTTCTCCTGAGTATTGTGGGTACAGTGTTAAAGGCTGATTGCGCTCAACTTTTGCTAAGCTGCATTGACGCAAAGCTTTAAGAGCTAAAGTGAATTCTTGTTTGTCCCACTTCACTGACGCTTCATCAGCAGAATACAAATGCTGTTCAATCAAAGTTAAACTCTTTTGCAATATCTCATCACTAGCTAAAGACACCCCCAGAGACAAAGCCCAACGTCGCGTAGAGTGATAAATATTTGCATCACTACCTTGTTTTAGCGCTGACAAGAGCTTTTCAAATAACTGCTTCTCCTGACTACTTAAATGGTTTTGATGAGTGTTTTTTAAGACTTTCTCATTCTTTTTGTCTGCAAAAATTACCCAGAGCAAATAGACGACAATACCAGCAAGCAATAAACTTATAGCCGACAACCAATGATTAATCGGATTGGCAATAAGTACTTTTTCAATCACTTTCTCAACTTTAACAGGCGCTTGCTGTTGCAGCCGACTTGCATCAACTATTGTTTGATCACTGCTAGCAGCAGGCGCTCTCACTTCAATCGTTTTGGCTGCCAAGCGCGCTGTTTCAAATTTATTTTCAAGTGTATTCCACCAGCGAACCTCAAATGCCGGAACCACTATTCTTCCAGCTTTGGTGGGTACCAATGCAAAACTTCGTATCCTTGATGTCACTAAACCCTCATCTGTTTTTTTCTCATTTTTATTGGCCACTTCAGGATATATTTTTACATCTTCAATATCACCCATTGATAAAGCGGCTATTGTCTCTGCTTTTGCACCGGTAAGATTAAGGCTAATCTCTCTAGTGATCGACTCTCCAAGCACAAGCACATGACTGCCGGCCCATGACTCATTTAAGCTCAATGAATCTGCAACCACGTAATTTTGCTGACTTTTGGGCCCTTGGCTAATATCAATTTTTAACGCATCTGATTGTAACGCGATCGTTTTCCCTCTCGATTGATTAAAGATGGACCCCCTACCTAGCTGAACTTGTATTTTTTGAGCGGGAATAATAATTTCACCAACACTCTTTGCAAAAATAGCGTAATTCACTTCATAAACGCCAAAGTGGCGGCCATTGCGTCTCGTCTCATATTGCTTATCATTTAACTTAACCACTTGCGCATTATCCAATAGCAACTCACTGGCCTGTAAATTACTGACATGCTTTGCAAAGGAAAAACGCAATGTGACAACAATTTGCTCCTGCTCAATAGCAAATTTCTTATTAGCTAACAGTTGCAAGGAAAAATCGGCATCGTCTTTGGCGGTTATTTTTTGCTTTTCTACCTTAATTATTAACGCTCGACTGCTTACCCCTGCCAAGCTTAAACTGGCAATTTCAATTTCGCCTAAGCGCTTTGCCTGCAACTGCAATTGCCAGTGGGTACTGCGACTGTTGACTCCATTAATACTTTGATATTGATGACTGACGTTTTTCGATAGCACTTCAAAGTCAGGCTCAAGAGATGAGAAATCGGGCTCTGCTGAACTGCTTATATCATCAGCTTCAATCTTTAAAATAAAGCTCTCGGAGATGCTAACCACTTGCCTATCGATGCTTGCGTTAAGCGCTGCGGCCATTGACAAAGAGGCATAAAACATTCCTATTATCAGAAATATAGAGCCTATTATTGCATTCATAATTTTTTTCATCTTCACTACCAACGCTGCTCCTTAGGTGGCTGCCATTGCCCATCAATGTAAGCTTGACGCTTTTTTTGATATTCATAATTAAATTTATTACGCACTAATCGACTGGCATCTTCTGGCAATTGACCTAACCAATTTTCCAGCTGCTGTTGCTCTCGTGTTTTTTGCGCTGCTGAGTCAGAATCGCCTACAACCTCACTGAGCGATCCAGCAGCGTCTTCTTGTGCTTTTTGCTTATCTTGATTAGCGTGTTTTTCAAGAGCTTGCTGCTCTGTACGCTGCCGCTCATCTTTAAGCTGCTTTAACTGCTCATTTTCCGCTTGATTTGCTGCACCATCTTCTAATTGTGCAGAAGATGAATCGTTTCCTGAACTTTGCTGCTCACCAGTTGATTCTTTATTTTCCCCTGACTCGCCTCCCGACTGCTTTTCAGTATTTTTCTGCTCTTGATCCGAGGATGAATCGCTATCATCTGAACTTTTTTCAGCGGACTGATCCCCCCCCTCCTGTTCCCCTTGATCTTTATCGCTGTTTTGAGAAGAGTCACCTTTAGAGCCTTGCTGCTGCTGTTGCTTTTTCTGCTGCTCCAATAAGGCCTGTACTATTTTTCTATTAGCCTTGGCGTCGGCCATTTGCGGCGCTAACAGCAAAGCTTTATCAAAGGAAGAGACTGCTTCGTGCAATTTTCCCAAATGCGCAAGAGCATTTCCCTGATTGTAATAACCATCCGCATTCTTCTGGGTTGCAAAACTCTTCGCTGATTGAGAAAAATCCCCCGCTTTATAATGAGCAACCCCTTTCCATGTATCATCATCGAACTTCTTGGCTGCTTGCAGGTAATCTTTTTGCTGCATCGCAATCACCCCTTGCTGGTTATCGGTCTTCCACAAATCCTGCCATTCAAACGCTTGCACTGGAGAGGAATTAAAAAATGGCAGTAATAGCAAGCTCACCCCGAACAGCTGCAATACCCATCCCTTGCGGAAACCCAATAGTGCCAAAGGCAGCAATAGCAGCATCAGCCACTGCCCAGCATCTAACCATTTATCAGCCCCTGAACGCTCATTTTCTAAGATACGATACTGATTATCCAAATCAACTTCTTGTGCCAATAAAGTTTCTATATCTCGATTGGTCAGTGATAGCGCCTGATAGACACCAGAGTGTTGCGCGGCTACTTTTTTCAATAGTGGCTCATCCAATTTAGCGAGCACAATATTCCCTTGTAGATCTTTGGCGAAACCTCTGTTCTCCAACGGAATAGGTGCCCCCTCCTGCGTCCCAACCCCCAGTATCGACAGCTGATATTGAGATTTTTTGAGTAGCTCTGACACATTTTTAGCGGCTTTAGCGGTCATACCATCGGTCAGCAAAATAATATTGGCTTGGTGATAACCTTGCGCTTTGAGCAAGGAGACCGCAAGCGCCACCCCCTCTTCTGTATTACTGCCTGCAACAGGCATCACTTGCGGTGACAGTGTTGGAATTAAGCTGATCAATGTTTCACTATCTTCGCTTAGAGGCGCCAGTACATGTGCATCCCCTGCATATACAATTAAAGCCGTTAACCCTTGCTCTCGTGCTTTTAATAAATCAATCAGCTTAAACCGCATTTTGACTAGCCGAGAAGGTTTTATATCTTGCACATTCATTGAGGGGGATAAGTCCACCAGCAACACCAATGGCTGCTGACTAACAAATTGCGGTTGCGGCAATTTTTGCCAACTGGGACCTGCTAGCGACAGTACTGCAATAAGCCCCAGTAGGCCTAACAACACAAGAGCAAGAGGAGAAATACGTTGTGTATCAGTTTGTATCAAATGACTTAGCAACTGCTTATCGATCAAGCTGGACCACTGTCTGGCGTTTTTTTTATGGCGGTATAACAAAACGCACACCACTGGCAGCAAGACAAGTGCCAGTAACCAGAGCGGACGTATGAAATGAAAATCGTCAAACATTTCTGGCCTCCCGACTGCTTCTGACAAATAAAGTGACGAGCAACCACACTATACTTAACCCCAAAGCAGCACCCAAGGGCCAAAAAAACAAGCTGCGCTGTGGCACAACAACCTGCCCCTGCGCAGGTTGCGGTTCTAAGTCATCCAACAACTGGTAAACTTGCACTAGCTCATCGATACTACGCGCTCTAAAATACCTGCCTCCAGTCATCTGAGCTATCTTCTTTAAACTATCCTCGTCAAGGTCCGCGGAGGGGTTCACTCGGCGATTACCAAAAATACTGTTAACGATATATTCGTCTGCACCAAAGCCTAGTGTATATATTTTCAAACCGTGCTTGGCGGCCATAACAGCAGCATCTAAAGGAGTGACTGTCCCTGCGGTATTGGCTCCATCAGTCAACAAAATCAAGACTTTGCTTTGTTTTGGGCTTTCTTGCATCCGCTTTAGCGCCAAGCCTATTGCATCGCCAATTGCCGTTTTCTGCCCTGCAAAGCCTATTTGCGCCTCATTTAGAAAGCTGGCTAACGTTGTATGATCTAAGGTCAAAGGTGTTTGCACATAAGCATTATCCGCAAATAAGATTAAACCCATACGGTCTTGTGTACGCTGCTTAATAAAGCCGTCTAACACCACTTTAATCCCTTGTAACCTATCGACCATCTGTGAGCCCAACTGCATGTCCTTTGTTTCCATGCTGCCAGATATATCAACCGCTAACATTAAGTCTCTAGCACTATTAATCAGAGGTTGCGGTTCACCTTTAAACACAGGTTTTGCTGCGGCGCACAATAATAAAAACCAAAGCGAGTACAGCCCGGCAAATTTAAAGGCGTTTAACGAGTGACCATTCACTTGTTGGCTCTTGTTGAGGAGCGCATAAAAAGGGACTTTTAAAGCGCTTTGCCGAATGGGTGCAGGTTTCACAAACCGATAGATAAAATAGGGAAGTAGCAGTGCAACAAACACCCAAGGCCAATCAAAACTAAACACTTTCACCCTCCATAGATGCTATATCATGATGTTTCTTAAGCCATAACAAAGCGTTAATTTGCAGCTGATCACGCTGTTTTACAGTTAATTCTACACCCGGCTGATACTGCACCGAGAGCACTGCAAAAACGGTGGTATCTATCGACTTGATACCAACAGAACTGTGCGCTAAAAATGTTACCCACATATGACCACTTAATCCTGCGCACCGCTCACTTGGATAACGTTGAATCGCCACTGTTTTTAACAGCCGATTAACGAGCACTACCAACTGTCTATCACTTTGGTGATTTTTATAATCATTAAAATGCATGATCAGTTGCTTTATCGCCAGGCGTCGATACTGATTTTTCGCTATCCTTTTATAACTAAACCAGCCTATAGCGATCAAGCCCCCCAGCGTAATCAATGCTAATAAAAGCCAACCTGGTGCTATTGGCCACAAGTTGATTGGCTCGGGTAAATGAATTTCTTTCAATTGATCAAGTGCTTGATTGTGGGCAACCGAAGTCATCTTAACGACCTCTTCCTAGCCCCTAAAAACCTTTTCTGCAATACGTCAATTAAATTGTCTGCTGTACTTAGAAACAGTATTTCAATATTAAAAGGCTTACAAACTGAGGTTAGTTTTGCGACTCTTTGCTGCATTATATTGACGTTAGCATTTTTTCCTATTTCGTTAATGCCAACACCATCGCTAATTAACAAATTCCCATCGCCTGGCAGCTTCCACTCCAGCGGATCTGACACTAAAATAAAAGTGACTTGGTTGTGCTGTGACAACTTGGCAATAAGCCCGGTATTAACTGTTTCTATATCGTGAAAATCACTGGCTATATAGAGCGCGCTACCAGGCTTAGTAACTCGATTTAACTTGGTTAGTAACTGATCGAGACTTTGTTTAGGGGTCGATGCAACAGGCGAGATTAACGCTTTTGCGTATTCATCTAAGTAATGAATAAAGGATAACACCACTTTTCGACTGGCTTTTGGACGCAATTCCATATGCTTGTCATCACCAATTACAATACCGCCTACTCGGTCTTTAGCCGCTAGTGCTATCCATGACAAAGCACTCATCACAGCCACACAACTAACTGACTTAAAGCAATTAACTGAGCCAAAAAACATATCTGAGCGTAAATCTGCCGCCAAGATGATCGGCCTTTCTCTCTCTTGGGTAAACAATCGGGTATGGGTTTTTTGCGTTTTAGCCGTCACTCGCCAATCAATACTACGAATATCATCACCCGCTTGATATAGCCTAACTTCCGCAAAATCTAATCCACGCCCGCGCGCTCTAGAGTGCCAGTTACCAGCACTGGGGTTGGTATGCACTGCCGTATCAAGACTCAACTGCTGAGTAAATTTGCGTAGCGATAACAACTGCTTTAATTGCGGATAGCCGCCTTTGAGAGAGAACAGCTGAGTATATTCTGAATCCTTCAAAGCTCAATCCTCCCTTGATAATACAGAGCAAAAGACCACTTATGCGACCGGCACATGATCTAGTAATTTAGCGATAACCATATCAGCATCGACGCCATTTGCCTCAGCTTCAAAGGTCAAAATTAACCGATGACGATATACATCGTAAACGACCTGTTGAACATCTTCAGGAGTGACATAATCTCGCCCGCTGAGCCAGGCTTTAGCCCGCGAACAGCGATCAAGGGCAATGCTTGCTCTGGGACTAACCCCCATTTCGATCCAATCATCGAGCTCTGAACAATAGCGTTGTGGCTCTCTCGTTGCCATTGTCAACTGGATGATATATTCCTCAATTGGCTCAGCCATATGCACGGCAAGTGCCGCGGACCTCGCCGTCAACAAATCATCGTCACTTAAAGGTTTAGGTGCCTCTTGCAGGCCATCGGCTGCTTGTGCACGCGCCAACTTTAATATTTCTCTTTCCGCTGCAATATTCGGATAAGCGACTTTTACCTTCATGAGAAAACGGTCAAGTTGTGCTTCAGGCAGAGGGTAAGTCCCCTCTTGCTCAAGAGGGTTCTGGGTCGCCATCACCATAAAAATCTTCGGTAGCGAGTAGGTTTTACTGCCGACACTTATTTGCCTCTCCGCCATTGCCTCTAATAGCGCCGACTGAACTTTTGCCGGCGCTCTATTGATCTCGTCAGCCAATACCAGATTATGAAAAATGGGACCTTCTGAAAAGGAAAAACTGCCGTCTTCAGGGTGATACACATCACTGCCTGTAACATCTGAAGGCAATAGATCTGGGGTAAATTGAATACGGTGAAAGTCTCCACTGATGCCTTTTGAAAGGGAATTAATGGCGCGGGTTTTAGCCACACCAGGCACACCTTCAACTAATAAATGGCCATCGGCCAATAATGTCACCAGTAAACGTTCAACTAATAAAGGCTGCCCGATAACTTCCCTCGATAGCCAAGTTTGCAACTCTATAAAACAGGCATGTAATTGCGCATTATTCAAAATTTTTCTCTCTTCATCAATCTGTGGGGTATGGAGTCAAATAGCGTTTAAAAGTTCAGTGTTTAAAACCTGTAGATTACAATTAAGATACTGGAAAATACACCAGCGAGCATCAATAGCTCCAGTTGCAAGCAGTCATGCTCTAGCCAGCATTCACTGTGTAAAGCAGAGTATGCCAAGTATGAAGAAACCAACACCGGTCACAGTGAACTAATCTATAGTAACGCTTTTATAATTGGGTCAGGGCATTATTCATCTCTATATTAATATCCTTTGCCATCACTGAAGCTGTTGGATGATCTTTACTCGCTACTTTTGCACCAACCTTTTCCATTAATAGAGGCTTGAATGGTGCGTTCATGCGCCTCTAAGCGCAGTGTTTAATCGCTACAGGATAGCTAAAGCACTGTTCGCGCCGACGCGTCTTATGACATTCCGATTCTACCGTAAAACCAATATCTTACGCTTCGTATTCAGAGTAAACCACTGCCTCAGGATAGTGAATAATTATTTAATTACAATTAAATCTGATCACAATTAATAATTAAAAGAGAAACTCGAGCACGACCCAGGAATCTACGTATTTTTATTAAATTCCCAGCAGCCTGCAACAGCACTTAATTGCTTAGCTAAGCTGTTAACCCTCTAATTCCTAACAAAATAGAGAGGCTAAACAGCACTCTATTGAACCAACAACCGCTGTAATTAATAAATATTTGCATTAAATGTAGCCAATATCCTATTGATAACTGCACTTAGTTTATACTATATTCAGTCTATAGAAATGCTTCAGATTAAAAGCACCTAATTCTATTAACCGACCTTGATCTAATATCAGCGAGGAAAGCGAATTACACTTCATATAAGTTCGATTCTAAGTAGCTGTAAGGAGAGTTAGCATGTGTGAACTACCAAACTTTGACCAATTAGTAGCCTTGAATAAATCAAACCCTAAGGCTTTTGAGGCACTGCGTGAAAATATTGTCGATAGTTTTATTGACAGCGTTCCCAGCGAGCGAAAATATCGACTGCAAGGGCTCCAATTTCATATAGACTCTCGTCGCGACTTAGCCCACAACCCTCTAGATGCCTGCATCTGCATATCGAGAATGATGCATGAAACTTTCTGGGACATGCACGGCTCACTAGAAAACTTTTCACAAGTAACGCAAGGACCAAAAGCCTACTCTCTCGTACCGAAATCCCCAAACACTTTAAGCACCAAAACATCTGCTGATATTTTACCGATCAATTACGGTCACTGAACATTTTCCCTTACTAATGCTAGCTTGCGCTGCAACTAGCATTAGACTTTTAGCTTTCTTTTATACAGAAATTCTCTCAGCTGGAGCCACAGTAAGCACAGCACTGCGCCTACGACCCCACCCAACGAATTCAAATACAAATCCCTTAAACTAGACTGTCTTGTGACTAGCCAAACTTGACTGTATTCAATAATAAAACTGAGTAGAAAACCGCATAAAAAGACTGCAAACAACACAAAACATACTCGGCTGACTTCGCGAGTAAAACGCATCGGAAATTTTATCACGAGCATCGCCAACAAACAGCCAAAAGGCACAAACCCAAAGAAATTTAAAACAATATCCTTGATATCATTATTCGAGCGAATATTTAAAGATTCATTGATGAAAACCTGATGAGATAACAAAATAACCTGATCAGGTATCAACAACCAACTATTGACCCCTGTTTTGTGATCAAAACCTAATTGTGGCTGATAGGAGAGCTCACCTGTTCCATTTTTGCTCTCTAAAAGCGGCTTTATTGACAGGGACTTAATAGCACCGCGCCAATTATTTTCAAGCAATTCAGAACCAGATAAAAGTAACCTTAAACCCGCTTTGCCACTGGGGATTTTAAGCACAGCACCTGATTTAACTAGGCGCTTTTTACCATTAATACTCAACTGAGTACTTTCCGGGCTAACCACTATTTTGAGCTGCTGATAACCGCTCGATAAATCCTGTATTTTAGCCGTTAAACGCGGCAATTTCTGCCGGTAATTATAATCCTCACCATTCATCACAATAATAAAGTCACGCACTTGTGAAATGATTAGCTGCTCAGAGGCATCACCATTTGAAAACAGCAACAAAAATTGAAATAGTTGCTTGTCGTAGGATAGTGGAGAGAACTGGATATTAATTTCAAACCCACTTTGATTTAATTGCTCAACCCACTTATCGCTCATCCTCTGCCTAGAATACGCCAGTGCGCGCTCACCAAATTTCAATGCGCCATCTGATTGAGATATTGAAACTTGATTAGAGACAGGCACATCATCTCTTAATCCGACATAAAGCATCGCGGATACCAGCAACGCCAAATAAACAGAAAGCAATCTTTTACTTCCTATTAACAATAACATCGACATATCAATACCATTTATCAGCGCAGTAAACATTTAACCTGCTGTATTTATCACCGTTACACGTTTTCTGATCAAACGCGCTAAACTTTCATTAAACAACGCATATAGCTCATACTGTATTTGTCGAATTCTTAACCATTTTTTTATAATTATCAATCCCTAGGATAGAATCTTCACTGTGATGGTTAACATACAATACAGTCGACTGCCCTCCCGCACATATCTTCTCAATAAGCGCTAATACTAACTGCCTGTTAATATCATCCAAACCTAAACAAGGCTCGTCTAAGATAAGTAACGGCGGATGCTTAACCATTGCTCGAGCAATCAACAACAGTCGCTGATCGCCAAAAGACAACTTGTTAAAACTTTCATCGGCACGATCAACCATACCCAGCACCGCCAACCACTGATCAGCCACCTGCTTTTGACTATCACTCGCTTTAGTGTACAGCCCTATGCTGTCATAAAAACCCGATACAATGACATTGCGTAAACTAGTCCCTACTCGATACTCCCATTGCAACGCGGTTGAAACGTAACCTATATACTGTTTTATTTGCCAAATACTTTCTCCATTACCGCGCTGAAAGCCAAACACAAAAATATCATTGGAGTAGCACTGTGGATGATCACCCGTAATTAGTGACAAAATTGCTGTCTTGCCACTTCCATTAGGACCAGATAGCTGCCAGTGCTCCCCAGGTTTAATGGTCCAGTTGAAATTTTCAATTATTTTTACTTGGTCATACTTCACACAAATATCGGTCAACTCTACCAGCGACTGCTGCAAGCTTAAACCTCCATTGACACTCTCCATTTCAGCAGCAGGCACCTGTAAATCACTGGTTTTAATATGCAATAGCTGAAACAACTCTCTCGCAGCTCGCTCGTCGTTCAACGCTGCCACATGTGCTAGTTGTGCATCTTGCATATAGCCAATATGGGTAATAAAACTGGGTATTTCATCGCATCGATTCAGCACCATAACAATACTCATACGACTAGAGAGTTCAACTAAATACTGCTGAAGCATTAACAAAGTCGCAGCATCTAAGCCATCAAAAGGCTCATCTAGGAGCAGCAAATCAGGTTGACTAGCAATGGCTTTAATCAGTAAAACCTTACGAGTCTCCCCGGTGGACAACGCTCGAAAAGACCTATCCAGCAAATAGTCTAATTCGAACTTTTCCAACAACTGTGAAACAATCTCTGCGCAGGCACCCTCTTCTGCGAGGATCTCTCGAACAGGGGTTCCAACAGCAACCACATCCATAATATCAGCGTCATCTTTCTTTAACTCCCGCTCAATCAATAACGCTTGCGCCTCAAATGAAACAAGTGCCACCTTGCTTGGCAAACCTGTTAGCTCCCCAGCAATGCATTCACCAAACCCCGCCAAGCTTGCGACCAGTGCAGATTTTCCTGAACCATTTGCCCCTGTGACAACCCAGTGCTGACCACCCTCAATCGTCCAATTAACGTCCAAAATCTCAAATCGCTGTTCAAAATCTACATGACAATTCTTTAACTCAATATTCATTTACAACACCTTAAGAGGGTACAGACCAAAAAAAACCAAGAGAGTATCTTGGTTTTTAAAATGTATAGCCATTGTAACACAGTGCTCAAATGGCAAAGACTAAGCGCATCTAGCGCCTAGCAAAGATGCTCCGATTAAACGATCGCTTTCATATCAGACATATGACCGCGAAGAACACCACCAATACTTTCAACTGGGTGAGCGCGAAGTGCAGCGTTTACTTCGATCAATCTAGCGTTATCCACTCCATTGTCTTCATTGCTTGTACCTTTACCGATAACGTCAGTGTCGATGTTCTTCATGAAATCTTGAAGAAGCGGTAGGCAAGCGTGGTTGTATAAGTAACAACCGTACTCAGCGGTATCAGAGATAGTCGCGTTCATTTCGTACAACTTCTTACGTGCGATTGTGTTAGCGATTAACGGCGTCTCATGCAGAGACTCGTAGTAAGCCGATTCAGCAATGATACCTGCAGCAGTCATCGTTTCAAACGCTAGCTCAACACCAGCTTTAACCATAGCTACCATTAAAATACCGTGATCAAAGAACTCTTGCTCAGAGATCTCAACATCGCCAGCAGGTGTCTTTTCAAAGGCCGTTTCAGCCGTTTCAGCTCTCCAACCTAGCAGCTTAGCATCATCGTCAGCCCAGTCTGCCATCATGCCTTCTGAGAAGTTACCATCGATGATGTCATCTTGATGCTTGTTGTAAAGCGGACGCATAATAAGCTTTAACTCTTCACTTAGATCAAACGCTTTAATTTTATCTGGGTTTGATAGACGGTCCAACATGTTAGTTACGCCACCGTACTTAAGCGCTTCAGTCACCACTTCCCAACCGTACTGAACAAGCTTAGATGCGTAACCTGCATCAATGCCTTTCTCAACCATCTTGTCGAAGCAAAGGATAGAACCGGTCTGTAACATACCGCAAAGAATCGTCTGTTCACCCATAAGGTCAGATTTAACTTCCGCAACAAAAGAAGACATAAGTACACCCGCTTTATGTCCACCAGTACCTACAGCGTATGCTTTAGCGAGTGCCAGACCTTCACCTCTTGGATCGTTGTCTTCATGTACAGCGATCAGCGTTGGCACACCAAAACCACGCACGTATTCAGCGCGCACTTCACTACCTGGGCATTTAGGTGCAACCATGATAACGGTTAAATCTTCACGGATTTGCATACCTTCTTCAACAACGTTGAAACCGTGAGAGTAAGACAGGCAAGCGTCTTGCTTCATTAGCGGCATAATAGCATTGACAACCGGTGTATGCTGTTTATCAGGCGTTAGGTTAAGAACAACATCCGCAGTTGGGATAAGCTCTTCATAAGTACCAACAACAAAACCGTTTTCTGTGGCATTCTTCCAAGATTGACGCTTTTCATCAATCGCTGCTTGGCGCAATGTATAAGAGACATCTAAACCACTGTCACGCAAGTTTAGGCCTTGGTTAAGACCTTGAGCACCACAACCGACAACAACAATTTTTTTACCTTTTAACGCATCAACGCCTTCAGTAAATTCATTTAAATGCATGAAGCGGCACTTGCCAAGCTGTTCTAATTGGTCACGTAAAGTTAGCGTGTTGAAGTAATTGTTAGACATAGTCATTTCCGTTTAATAAAGATGAATGAGGCGAGCCAGACTCATCAAGGTTTCTCAATAATTTTTACGACAATTTGTTTGTCAGTTTGATGACCAAGATATTAACGCAAAAATCACTTTGCGTATATTGATATATAAAACCTACAGCGTTGCATTATTCGCAACAGCACTATTGCTCCTTTAGTCCTATCACACCATGGCACTGTCAGGAATTCAACCGACTATAAACTAATGACTTAACACAGCGTGCTTAGCGTATATAAGCAACAGCGAACATTTTGAGACTCTCTCACTACATCACTTCCTTAGATCCTCGCTATGCTTTATAATCAGCCGCTTAATTTTTGCCAATGTCAGATAACACTCACCGTAAGAGCGCTTATTAGCATTGGCATTTTGTATCTTCCGTTTGTAAATTTTAGCTTAAGTGGCCCATTGTAAGGGGCACCACTGAGCACAAGGACAAGTCATGCCTGTTATCACACTTCCAGATTCAAGCACTAGAGAATTCGATCACCCCGTCAGTATTTTAGATGTCGCCATGGACATAGGTCCAGGTCTTGCAAAAGCCACTGTCGCCGGTCGTATAGACGGTGTATTAGTAGACGCTTGCGAGATGATAAACAACGACGCAAAACTTGAAATTGTCACCTCGAGAGACGATGCAGGCCTTGAAATCATCCGTCACTCTTTTGCTCATCTCGTGGGACACGCTATTAAGCAGCTATATCCTAATGCTAAAATGGCCATTGGACCCACCATCGAAAACGGTTTCTACTACGATATCGATTTAGATGAAAACCTCACCAACGATGATCTAGCCACGATTGAAAAGCGCATTACAGCACTGATTAAGACCGACTACGATGTGATAAAAAAGATGACACCTGTGGCTGAGGCGCGCGCCTTATTTGAGAGCCGTGGCGAGATATACAAACTAGAGCTGATCGACAACTTAGATGACAGCATCACTGAAGTCGGCCTCTATCACCATCAAGAATACGTCGACATGTGCCGTGGACCACACGTGCCCAACACTCGCGTACTACGCTCGTTCAAGCTAATGAACTTAGCCGGTGCATACTGGCGTGGCAATTCAGACAACAAAATGCTGCAGCGCATTTACGGTACAGCCTGGGCAGATAAAAAAGCCCTCAAAGCCTATCTTAAACGCTTAGAAGAAGCAGAAAAACGCGATCACCGCAAACTCGGAAAAAGCTTAGACTTGTTCCACATGCAAGAAGAAGCACCGGGCATGGTTTTCTGGCACCCTAACGGCTGGGCACTCTACCAGCAGGTTGAACAGTACATGCGCGCCAAACAGCAAGCGCATCATTACTTTGAAATAAAAACGCCACAAATTGTTGATCGCTCGCTATGGGAAAAATCAGGCCACTGGGATAAATTTGCCGCCGGCATGTTTACCACAGGCTCTGAAAACCGCGATTACGCTGTCAAACCAATGAACTGCCCTTGTCACATCCAAGTCTTTAATCAAGGGCTGCGCTCATACCGGGATCTACCGTACCGCTTGGCCGAGTTTGGCTCATGCCATCGCAACGAACCATCAGGCGCGTTACACGGCATTATGCGGGTACGTGGCTTTGTTCAAGACGACGGTCATATATTCTGTGCCGAAAAAGATATCCAAGCAGAAGTTGCCGACTTTATTACCTTCTTGCACGAAGTGTACGACGACTTCGGCTTCACCGATATCATCTATAAACTTTCTACTCGCCCTGAACAGCGTGTCGGCTCAGACGAGACTTGGGACAAAGCCGAGAAAGCACTTGGTGACGCTTTAGATGCTGCCAACCTAGACTGGGACATACTTCCAGGAGAAGGTGCTTTCTACGGACCTAAGATCGAATTCTCGCTAAAGGATTGCTTGGGACGCGTTTGGCAATGCGGAACAATTCAGGCCGACTTTTCGATGCCAGGCAGACTAGATGCACAGTTTGTTAATGAAGAAGGTAACCGTGAAACACCCGTGATGTTACACCGTGCCATCCTAGGATCATTTGAACGTTTCCTCGGTATTTTAATTGAACATCACGCGGGGGCATTACCCACTTGGCTAGCACCTAAACAACTTGCTATAATGAACATTACAGACAAACAAGCCGATTATTGTCAGGATATTGCTAAAAAATTAGAAATAAATGGCTTTAGAGTCATTCAGGACTTGAGAAATGAGAAGATCGGCTTTAAAATCCGCGAGCGCACCCTACAAAAAGTTCCCTACCTATTAGTGGTTGGCGATAATGAGGTCGAAAACGGCACTGTTGCAGTACGAACTCGCACAGGCGAAGACCTTGGCGCAATGACATTAGACGCTTTCACTCAATACTTACAAGACGAAGTAGAGCGTAAAGGTCGCAAAGACAATGATTAGGAGAAATCAAGATTAGACGCGATAACAGAAGAGGGGCGCGCACCGAAAACCGTGCTCCCATTAATGAGAATATTCGAGCTCAAGAAGTTCGCCTAATAGATGCAGACGGCGAGCAAGTGGGAGTAGTACCAATCAAAGATGCGCTTGAGCGAGCTCAAGCAGCAGAACTTGATCTGGTTAAAATTTCTGACTCAGATCCAGTAGTTTGTAAACTAATGGATTATGGCAAGTTCCAGTATGAGCAGAAAAAAGCGGCGAACGAAGCTAAGAAAAAGCAGCACCGCACCCAGATCAAGGAAATAAAGTTTCGTCCTGGCACGGAAGATGGGGATTATCAGGTAAAGCTACGCAACCTGACACGTTTCCTAGAAGCAGGAGATAAAGCCAAGATAACCTTGCGTTATCGCGGTCGTGAGATGGCTCACCAGCAATTGGGCATGCAACTGATGAATCGAGTTGAAGAAGACTTGAAAGAAATCGGTGTAGTAGAGCAGCGCCCAAAGATGGAAGGTCGTCAAATGGTCATGGTTATTGCTCCGAAGAAGAAAAAGTAATTTACAGACGTATAAAACCTGCCGCTGTTGCAGAACAGTTGTAGGTTTTGTTGTTTCTCTGTCAATGAAAATTCATACTGTCCGGTATTTGGCCGGAGTTACAGTAAAAAAAATTAACGAATGCGTGGAGTATTGAAAAATGCCAAAAATGAAAACTCACAGTGGAGCAGCTAAACGCTTCAAGAAAACTGCGAACGGCTTTAAGCACAAGCAAGCTTTCAAATCTCACATTCTAACCAAGAAAAGTACTAAGCGTAAGCGTCAGCTTCGCCCGATGCTTCAGGTTCACGCTGCGGACAAGAAACTTGTTCAACGCATGTTGCCTTTCATCTAGACCACTTTTTTTAAACATAAACAGAATTGAAATTATAGGAAGGTAAAGAATGGCTCGTGTAAAACGTGGTGTTCAGGCTCGTCGCCGTCACAAGAAAGTACTGAAGCAAGCTAAAGGTTACTACGGAGCGCGTTCACGTGTTTTCCGTGTTGCTAAACAGGCTGTCATTAAAGCTGGTCAATATGCATACCGTGACCGTCGTCAAAGAAAACGTCAATTCCGCGCACTGTGGATTGCACGTATCAATGCGGCAGCTCGTATACATGGTATGTCTTACAGCCGTTTCATCGCTGGTCTTAAAAAGGCAAGCATTGAAATCGACCGTAAAGTACTAGCAGACTTAGCTGTACGCGAACAAGTAGCATTTGCTGCTGTTGTCGAGAAAGCGAAAGCTGCTCTGGCATAATGCACCTTAAGTGACTTAGTTTTACTAAGTCGCTAAATGCTAGTTTGAAAATAGGGAAAGGGTGCAAACTCTCTCCCTATTTTTTTTTGTAAAACACCACCACAAAACCAACCCAGTTTATTCTCATTAATGCTTTTACGCGGCATAAAGAGCACTAATGAGAATAAATTATTTAGGCCGTTATTGACGCCGTTAGGCCGTGCAATAACCGCCCTCTTCGAATTACTGGAGTAATGATGGAAAACATTGAAGAACTTTTAGCCCAAGCTTGTGAGGCTGTTGACGCAGCGAGCAGCATCGCTGAGCTAGAACAGGCAAGAGTTGAGTATCTAGGAAAAAAAGGGCCGCTAACTGCCCTACTTAAAGGCCTTGGAAAACTCAGTGCAGACGAGCGCCCAGCCGCTGGAGCACGCATCAATGAAGCGAAGCAACAAGTCGCCGAAAAGATTAATTTGCAGCGTCAAAACCTAGAGACACTGGCACTGGCCAAACAACTGGCAAGCGAGACCATCGACATCAGCCAGCCTGGTCGCGGCGAAGACTTAGGGAGCATCCACCCAGTTACAAAAACTTTAGAGCGTATTGAACAGTTCTTTGGCGGTATCGGCTACTCGGTCGCTGAAGGCCCTGAGATTGAAGATGAATACCACAACTTCGAAGCGCTAAACATCCCAGCACACCATCCAGCCCGCGCAATGCACGATACTTTCTACTTCGATGCCAACCGCCTACTGCGCACACACACCTCGGGAGTTCAGGTGCGCACAATGGAAACTAGCGAGCCCCCGATTCGGATTATTTGCCCGGGCCGCGTTTACCGCTGTGACTACGATCAAACACATACCCCTATGTTCCATCAAGTTGAAGGATTGCTAGTCGACAAAGGGGTTAGCTTTGCCGACCTTAAAGGCACACTTGAGCAATTCCTACGCGAGTTCTTTGAAGACGACGTCAAAGTACGTTTCCGCCCTTCTTACTTCCCATTTACTGAACCATCGATCGAAGTTGATATCGATCGCGGCGACGGCAAGTGGCTAGAAGTACTAGGTTGCGGCATGGTTCACCCAAAAGTTTTTAACTACTCCAATATCGATCCTGAAGAATTCACGGGGTTCGCATTTGGCATGGGTGTCGAACGTCTAGCAATGCTGCGCTACGGCGTAGATGACCTACGTTTGTTTTTTGAAAACGATTTACGCTTTTTAAAGCAATTTAACTAAGCGACTTTATTCCGTTTTTAGATAACCAAATTTAACAAGAGGGCTCGGTTCGCAAGCATACAAAAATACAGCAAGCGTGCGAAGCTCTCAAAGGTGATATATGAAATTCAGTGAACAGTGGTTGCGTGAATTAGTTCAACCAAACATCAGTACCCAAGAATTAGTCGATCAAATTACCATGGCCGGACTGGAAGTGGACGACGTAGAAAACGTCGCCAACGACTTCAGTAAAGTCGTTATCGTTAAAATCCTCAGCGCCGAGCAGCACCCTAACGCAGACAAACTACGCGTCTGCAAGGTCTCTGACGGCAGCGAAGAATATCAAGTGGTTTGCGGTGCACCCAACGCACGCGAAGGCCTTGTTACCGCACACGCCCAAGTAGGTGCGCAACTGTTTGATGGCGAAGGCAAGTCTTTCAAAATCAAAAAAGCTAAACTTCGCCAAGTAGAATCATTCGGCATGTTATGTGCAGATGCCGAGCTGGGAATATCCGAAGAGAACGACGGCATCATGGAGTTGCCGAGTGACGCGCCGATCGGTACAGACCTTCGAGAATACCTCTGCTTAGATGACAAAATCATCGATGTTGACTTAACCCCTAACCGCGGTGACTGCTTAAGCATCAGCGGATTGGCTCGTGAAGTAGGCGTACTTAACAAAGCGACTGTCAGCTACCCACAGGTTGAGACCACATCCACGACCATTAATGACACTGTCGTTGTCACACTAGAATCTCCTGCTGACTGTCCACGCTACCTTGGCCGCGTGATCCGCAACGTCAATGTTAAAGCAACCACCCCAACTTGGATGGTAGAAAAATTACGCCGTAGCGGCGTACGCTCTATCGATCCTGTTGTCGATGTCACCAACTATGTATTACTTGAGCTCGGTCAACCGCTACACGCCTTTGATCTCGATAAACTATCTGGTGATGTTGTGGTACGAAAAGGCCGCGATCAAGAAAAGCTAGTACTGCTTGATGGTAACGAAATTACGATTAAAGACGACACATTGGTCATTGCAGATAACAGCGGCGCTATCGCCCTTGCAGGTGTCTTCGGCGGCGAGAAAACCGGCGTAACAACAGACACTACCAACATCTTTCTGGAATGTGCTTTCTTCAACCCAATTTCTATCGCCGGCAAAGCACGTAACTACGGCTTGCACACTGATGCATCACACAGATACGAGCGCGGTGTTGACTGGCAGTTACAACAGCGCGGTATTGAGCGCGCCACACAACTACTCGTGGAAATCGCCGGTGGCGATGTAGCACCTATCACTGAAGCTGTTAGTAAAGAGCACTTACCAAAGCTTAACTACATCACATTGCGGCACGCTAAAGTGAACGCCATGTTAGCCTTTGAGATGCCAGCAGCTGAAATAGAAGAGATCGTTACTCGCCTAGGCTTAACCATCACTTCACAAACCGCTGATGCCTGGAAAATCACCGCGCCTTCGTACCGCTTTGACATTACTATAGAAGTTGACATCATCGAAGAGCTAGCGCGCGTTTATGGCTATAACAACTTACCCGTTAAAATGCCATCGGCCGCCCTTGATTTCACTCCGAGCACTGAAGCGAAAGTGAGCATGCACAACCTGCGTCGCGTTTTAGTATCACGCGGCTACCAAGAGGCAATTACTTATAGCTTCATCGAAAAAGAGCTGCAAAAACAATTTGATGATATCAACACGGGCATCGCACTAGCCAACCCCATCTCTGCGGAAATGGCCGTCATGCGTACCAGCATTTGGCCGGCTCTGGTCAAAACGGTACAGTACAACCAAAACCGCCAACAGAATCGCGTACGCATCTTTGAATCCGGCCAATGTTTCATTGAAGATGGCGATGATATTAAACAAGAAAATGTAGTTAGCGGCGCAATTGTCGGCCGTCGCCACCCTGAGAGCTGGAGCAGCGACAACCAAAGTGTTGACTTCTTCGACCTTAAAGGCGATCTAGAAGCGCTGCTTGACCTCACCGGTTGCGCCAATCAGTTCACTTTTGTCCAAGCTGAGCATAAGGCACTTCACCCTGGACAGAGCGCGCAAATCGTGCGTAACGGCGAAGTAATCGGTTTTATTGGCGCACTGCACCCGACACTGGCTAAATCTTTCTCAATCAACGGTAACTTATTCTTGTTTGAGATCAACCAGCAAAAACTGCAGCAGGCAAAACTGACTGAATTCACCGCGCTTTCTAAGTTCCCTGAGAGCAAACGTGACATTGCGGTGGTTGTTGAAGAAAATGCAATTTTTGATACCCTGAAACAAGTAATTGTTGCCAGCGGCGGCGAGTATTTGAAAAATGTTACCCTTTTTGACGTCTATCAGGGGCAAGGTGTTGAAAAAGGTAGAAAAAGTCTTGCGATAAACTTGACGTGGCAGCATCCATCGCGCACTCTTAATGAAGAGGAAGTAAATGCTTCTATCCAAATGGTCGTTTCAGCATTAAAAGATAAAGCTGGAGCCGTGCTAAGAGATTAATGCTTAGCCGCCCTTAACTGTTTTGCACACTTAAGGGCGATCAAAACGAGACAATGGATTGAATCTAAATTTGGTTGTAGACAAGCAGACAGAGGAAAGATTATGAGTTCTTTGACAAAAGCAGACATGGCAGAGCGCCTTAACGAAGAGTTAGGGCTAAACAAACGCGAAGCCAAAGATATCGTTGAAAGCTTTTTTAACGAAATTCGCCAGAGCCTAGCCAATAACCAACAGGTTAAGCTATCGGGGTTTGGCAACTTTGATCTACGCGACAAAAACCAGCGACCGGGTCGCAACCCTAAAACCGGTGAAGAAGTACCCATTTCAGCTAGACGTGTCGTGACCTTTCGTCCCGGCCAAAAACTGAAGGATCGCGTAGACAACTATGCCGCAACCTGTTCTTAATCCCCAAGAGCTGCCGGGAATACCGCCAAAACGCTACTTCACTATCGGCGAAGTAGCGAAATTATGTGACGTTAAAACCCATGTACTTAGGTATTGGGAACAAGAGTTCTCTCAAATAAAACCAGTCAAACGCAGTAACCGTCGTTATTACCAACATCAAGACATCATTGTTATCCGCCAAGTGCGCTCGCTTTTACACGAGCAAGGCTACACCATTAGCGGTGCCAAACAATGGCTTAAAGGCGACAAGGGCTCTGAAGAAAGCGATAGATATAAACAAGTTATCCGTCAAACCGTTATCGAGCTAGAAGAGTTACTGGTTTCTTTAAAAAAAACCACTTAGCGCTTTGCCAAATATCAAACATCGGTTAATATGCCGTTCTGATTGAGAGAAATCTGAATCCACTGTCGGGGTATAGCGCAGTCTGGTAGCGCACTTGTCTGGGGGACAAGTGGTCGTAGGTTCAAATCCTGCTACTCCGACCATTTTATTTTTATATTTCAATAGCTTTCAAGCCATTGTTGTTGATTCTTTTCTGTACATTAAAAACTCATCAAATAGATACCACAACCTCACACCCTAGCCCAATTAATCTTCCTATTAATATTAGTTCGGTACAGTAGTTCATAGACCTAGATGCTAATAATATTGCTATTTTTCATCGGTGAGTTAGCATAAATATATACCAAGACATTCAAACAGTGCTTTTAACCCTTGGCTAGATTCGGCTTCGCTTCAGATTTCAGTCAACAGTTAAAGATCGCATAATGGCTCGTTAGTCGCTTCCTGAAGCAGTCGCTTTGATCCTAAAGAGGAACTGGAGCACACGACCTATTGAATCGCCCTAATCTAAGAAAACTATTTGCGCACCGTTAACAAACAGAGATTTGAACGATGGATTACAACAAACTAGCAATCGAAATATTTGAACAAAACAAGGCTGTTGGATGGTGGGACGACATCAACCGCTGCCCGTACACTTCATTGCAATTAGTCAGTACTGAGATTGCCGAGGCAACTGAAGGTGAGCGTCAAAATATTATGGATGACCATTTGCCTAATCGTAAAATGGGCGAAGTTGAATTAGCGGATGCGCTTATCCGTATTTTAGATTTTGCCGGTCGCTACGGAATTAAATATTCTGAGCAATCGAGCGTAACAACTCAAGGTCACAACCCTGCAAAATGGCACTATTTCATGAACAGACAATTGTTTAGATTTGGCGATGAAATAACAGAACAGATTTCCAGCCGTGACATTAAAACCCACTACCGCGCATACGATGAATTCATAAATATTATTGAAGCTGCTGGTTCTGAACTTGGTTACGACATAGAGAGCGCTTTGTACGAAAAGCTGGAATATAACAGACACCGTACTGATCATAAACGCGAATCTAGAAGCAAAGCACAAGGAAAGAAGTTTTAACCTGAGCTTTTGAGTGCCGGTCGAACAGGTTATGCCACGCGGCAATTACCCATTGGAAACTCGAAATGTAATTTTGGTAATACCTTTTCACAGAGTTTTTTTCCAATTAATACAGGTGCTGTTAACCTAACAGTGCCACTGAGATCAACATTATCTACCTCACTTTTTTGTTCAAGGGACTCAACTGACGAAACAATACATTTAATTTTCTCATAGTAATCTTTCCCCTCCATACTTAATTTTAAGCTCCGGGTAGAACGGTAAATAAGCTTTCGCTCCAACCAAGCCTCCAATTCATTTAGATTTTTAGACACAACTGAATTAGCGATGCCGAGTCGTTGAGCTGCCCCAGACATTGTGCCCTCTTCCACTACAGCATTGAAAATAGTCATCGCTTTTAACTTATCCATAATTTTCTCTATTCGCAAAATATGTTTTCTCATTTTGCGGTATTCAGAAAAAAAATCAAGTTACCTATACTGCTCTCAATCAAGGTCATGTTGGAGAATAAAATGTCAAAGCTAGAATTATCCAAAAGAATTGGGGAGAAACCTAAAACAAACCCGCTCCCCCCCCATTTACAATATAACCAACATAGTCCACTAAAAATCTATCATGAACTAGCTGATTGGATGTTCAGCTCATTCCCTAAGTCAAGAGAACACGAAACTTGGATATCCGTCCCTTCAAGTCGTGCATTGTGGCTAGATGAAAATATTAAAGATACGCCTATAGATGGCTTCATGCCACCTCAGCCTAAAAGCCGTGAATTTGCTCACTTGCATAAAGACGGAAGTATCCATGTTTGTCTGCCACAAAAGGATATCGATGTCGTTTATGAAGCTAAATGGGGTGAACCTCATCCATACAAGAAACATGGTGTGAATGAAATATTAGTTTATGCCCCACAAAACAATGAAGAAATGGATACTTTAAAACGAGTAATAATTGCTAGTTACGAATATTTAACAAATGAAGAATATATACCCTTAAAACATTAACAGGAGTGTAAAAATGAAAAAAATTATCGCATTTACCGGAAGTAATAACAGCAATTCGATTAATAAACAATTACTTAATTTTGCGGTTGAGAAAATAGATAAAAATCAAATCACAGTGTTAGATTTAAGTGATTATCCTTTACCAATATATGGTTTAGATGTTGAAGCAAGTGGTTTTCCAGAAGCTATCTATAAGCTTAAAGATGAGCTGATTAAGTATGACGCTCTGATTATCACCACTCCGGAGCATAATGGATCAATGCCTGCGTATCTAAAAAATGTCATTGATTGGCTGTCCCGATTAGTTCCGCCCCAAAGCCCTTTTTTTGGCGATAAAGCTAAGCCAGTTTTACTAATGAGTACCTCCCCAGGACCTACCGGCGGTGCTACCAATCTTAAAACAATGACTGAACTGATGCGCTGGTGGGGTGGTGACGTGAAACAAACGTATAGCCTAGGGAGTTATTTTGAAAAAGTAAATAATGGGAAACTAATACCCAAAATAGATCAAGAACTAGCAGATGTTATTAATTTATTTCAAACTCAGTTATAGGAGAATTATGCATAGCTTACATCAATCAATGGAACGGGAAGAGTAGGCGATTTATCTAAGGAAACGGCGATTAAGTGCTGAAAACCCTCTATGTATAACTTTGTCGAGAAATTCCGCTGTTATATCTAGTTTTTCCGTCGAACTAGTGACTAACTTAACCTATTTAAGGCCGTTTTCCGTCTATTGGACGGAATTATCCTAAGGCTTTATTAATGTAAATGTTTGCCAAGGCGAACAAAACAGCCAATTTGTTATCGTTTTTTGCAATGCCTCGATAACGCGCCTTTTTAAAGCCAAATTGGCATTTAATGATTCTAAAGGGGTGCTCAACGAAAGCGCGGACACTGGCCTTTAAATATTCAATTTTTATTGCCACCTTGTTGATTCGAGGATGTTCCTTTAGTTTTTTAACTTTACTTGGCTGCTCTGCGATATACCAATCAGCGCTAACTTCTTTAAGCTCATCTCGCTTTTGCGCCCCGCGATATCCAGAATCGGCAAAAATGTGCTTCTCTTCTCCGTGTAATAGATGATGAGCTTCATTAAGATCATGTACGTTGGCCGCTGTGGTTGTAAATGTATGAGTCAGGCCTGTTTTAACATCGACTCCAATGTGCTCTTTCAGTCGGGTAAAGACAGTGTGTTACCACACCATCCTCCCCTAAGAACCGTACTTGAGAGTCACCCCTCATACGGCTCAAGCCTCTCAAAAGCCTTAATATGACCCAGCCCCACGACAGAAAATCGGTCGATGGCGCCGCTCTAAGTAAGCATTCCATGTCGGATTATAGGGATTCACTGCACTACGTATTTTAATGTGCCTTACGATCAAGACTGCCGCTGCTGAAAACAGCCGCAGCCGTTGACTTATGCCATTAACTCGATCATCAGACGCAAACACCCAGTGTCTTGTCCCTTCGACGTGGAAGTATTTTTTCTTTACCCATTTCGCACCTTTCATGGCGTGCCTACGCACAGCCCATCGCCACAGAATTTGCCAAATCT